>Ga0099364_10004663_pt1 | contig 20711 bp, 15 predicted proteins | sample TergutTh196P3_FD_73070 | JGI IMG/M metagenome (GOLD analysis project Ga0099364, IMG submission 73070) | Microcerotermes parvus P3 segment gut microbial communities from Pointe-Noire, Republic of the Congo - Th196 P3 | ecosystem: Host-associated > Arthropoda: Insects > Digestive system > Gut ... | reverse complement strand
TTCGATAGTGGTATTATACGGAGGAAACAGACAATCGAACAGTGTCCACGACGGCATAATTACGGTTGACGTTACGGCAAATTTTCCCAAAAAAGAACTGACACTTCAGGATTTTATGGATGTGGAATACATTGCGTTAGAAACCGGCGTAGAATTTTCTAATCCGGGAATTGTACATTCCATTGGCAAGGATATAATGATATTAAGAAGCCGAACAAGTGATGGTGATATTTTAATCTTTGACAGAAGCGGCAAAGGCTTGAGAAAAATAAACCGCATGGGCAGAGGCAGCGAAGAATATACAAGTATTTCAAGGATTATTTTAGATGAAGATAATGATGAAATATTTGTTTACGACTATTATCCGGGAAGAAAAATAGTTGTATACGATTTGTACGGAAATTTTAAAAGAAGTTTCAGAGTCAGAGAAGATATCCAAAGTTACGGTAGCATATACAATTTTGACCATGAAAATTTGATTTGCAGCAATTTTTATTTTAGCCGCATAGAAGCAGCCGAAGAACCATTTCTTATCATATCCAAACAAGATGGAGGTGTGGTTAATGATATTCGATTCCCTTTTGAACGAAAAATATCGCCACAGTTAAGTTTTGCAGATGGTCTTGGCGGTATATCTGTTATGTATTCGCCAATCATTCCTTACCAAGACGGTTGGATTCTTGCAGAAACTTCATCCGACACAATATATAAATTTTCGAAGGATTTCAATATGATTCCTTCAATAGCACGAACGCCGTCTACACAATCAATGAATCCTGAAGTATTTCTTTTCCCTAAATTTTTTTCTGAACGTTACTATTTTGCAGAAACAGTAAGGAAAGAAATGAGCGAATCAGACTTTAATAATCATCATACAAGAAGGGCAGAATTTCCGAGAACTTCGTTAGTGTACGACAAGCAAGAGCAGACAATGCACGAATGTACATTATATAATGGCGATTATACCAACAAAAGAGCCATAGATTTGTCGTCGATGGCTGCAGTAAATTCAGAAATTGCATTCTGGCAAAGAATTGAAGCTGCCGAACTTGTTGAATCTTACCAAAAGGGCGAATTGAAAGGCAAGTTGAATGACATTGCCGCTCTATTGGAAAGAAGGTCTAATCCGGTAATTATGATAGTTAAGCAATTGAAATAAAATTTTTCGGAATTATTAATCATTACAGTGTCAAATCATTTATCCAATTTGCTTTTCAAGTTGCTTAAGGCGTATGATGTATCAATAATGCAGTCGGGGATATTGTTGGCAGTTCAAGACGTAACTGATGCCGGAGAGCCTAATTACAGGGAAGAACGCATTAAAGAAGTGAAAAAAAGCATTTTCAAGTATAGCTTTGCTGGCGTTTTTATTGCGTTATTAGCCGTGTTGGCTTATTTTTCGTGGGAAAATAATGGATAAACTCAAATACGATATAATTATCATTGGCAGCGGATTAGGCGGTCTTACCTGCGGATATATTTTATCCAAAAACGGGTATAAGGTCGCCATTTTTGAACAGGGCGCACAAGTTGGCGGATGTTTGCAGACGTTCAAAAGAAAAGGCGTTAAATTTGAAACAGGCGTACATTATGTTGGCAGTTTGAACGAAGGGGAGACGTTACATCATTTTTTTAACTATCTGTCGTTATTTCCCGAAATAGAGGCGGCGCCGTTAGACTCGCTTGGTTTTGACGTGGTTTCTTTTAAAGGCGAAAAATATAAATTTGCCACAGGATATGATAATTTTGTGGATGTTTTAGCGCAAAAATTCCCTGCCGAGCGCGATAATCTGAAACGCTATGCAGAAGCAATAAAGAAAGTAGCAGACAGTTCGCCGTTTCATGCCATTGGCGAATCTGCAGATGCTATTTCGCATTTGGATTCAAGTTATGTTACCACAAGCGTTAATGATTTTATTTGTTCATTTACTTCAAACGAAACATTACAGAATGTTCTTGTAGGGATGATTCCTCTTTATAACGGCATAAAAGACAAAACGCCGTTGTATGTTCATGCGTTCATAAACGATTCAAATATACATGGCGCGTATCGTATTGTGGGCGGCAGCGATAAGATAGCCGATTCGTTAGTACGTTCTATCCGTTCATTTGGCGGCGAAGTTTTTGCATCAAATAAAGTGAGTAAAATTATTTGCAATAACGTCAAAGCTACAGGTATAATGTTAGAAAACGGCGCACAGATTGACGCAGATTATGTTATTTCAAATACTCACCCCGAAATAACCGTCAACATGATTGATTCATCTTTGATACGCCCGATGTATCGCAACAGGATATGCCAAATGGAGCAATCGGTCGCTAACTTTACCGTTTATCTGAAATTCAAGAAAAACATTGTTCCTTACATGAACCACAACTATTATCATTACAATGGCGATGAAATCTGGAACGGCGAAAAATATACCGATGAAAATTGGCCCCGCGGCTATCTGTACATGCACCTTTGCCCTTCATTGTCGGCTCAATATGCCGAAGCCGGTGAAATACTAACCATTATGCGATACGATGAAGTTGCGCGATGGGCTGGAAGCAAAGTAGAACACCGTGGCGAAGAATACAAGGAATTAAAGCGGCGCAAAGCAGAAAGAGTACTTGCGCAGTTAGAGCGCGATTTTCCCGGAATACGCGCCAATATAGAGGCTTATTATACTTCATCACCACTAACTTATTTGGACTACACCGGAACAATAAAAGGCTCTATGTACGGCATTTTGCGCGATGTTAATGCGCCGCGCATTTTGCATCGCACAAAAATACCTAATCTGTTTTTAACAGGGCAAAACATCAATGCGCATGGTATTATGGGAGTGATAATAGGTGCTATAATCACGTGTTCGGAGTTTCTGGGAAGGAATTTTATTTTTAAGCAGATTTTGAAGAGTTAAAAGTATCATGTCTAAAAGTCTAATAATAATCGGCGCCGGTCTGGGCGGTTTGGTCTGCGGAGCAATATTATCCAAAGAAGGATATTCCGTGCGCATATTGGAAAAACACACAGTTGCAGGCGGAGGACTGCATACATTCAAGCGTAACGGTATTGATTTTGAAACCGGTATGCACGTTATCAGCGGATTTCAGCCCGGCGGTGCGTTAAATCGGCTCTTTTCCTATCTTGGAATAATTGACAAGTTGCATATCAAGTCCGCAGATTCTGACGGGTTCGACCATTTTCAAATTGCCTCCGATGGACAAACATATAAGATGGCGATAGGACGTGATAATTTTGTGAAAACGCTCGCAGACTATTTCCCTGACGAAAAAGAAAACATAAAACGCTATATTGATAAAGTGTATGAAATTTGCGACAGTATTGCGCTTTTCAATTTGCGTATGCCTTCGGCGAATCCTTATTCAGATATGGAAATAATGACGATAAGTGTTAATGAATTGATTGCGTCATACACAAATAATCCTAATTTGCAGGCAATATTGGCATGGAATAACAGTCAATATGGAGGCGAAAAAAATAAAACGCCCGCCTATATTGGCGCATTTATCACACAATTTTATATTGAAGGCGCAAGTCGCTTTGTGGGTGGCAGTCAGCAACTTGCCGATGCATTAGTAGAAGTGATTACTCAAAACGGAGGCGAAGTACTTACAGGCGATGGCGTTAGTTTTATTGATATTCAAGACCGGCAAATACAAAAAGTGGTAACCGACAAAGGACAAGAATTTTCGGCAGATTGGTATATTTCAGCTATTCACACATCAAGCCTGTTTAAACTTATGGATACAACGAAAATTCAAAAATCATATCATCAACGAATAGATAATATTTCTAATTCTTTTTCTACGTTCAAAACATACATTACGCTTAAACCCAACAGTTTTCCGTATCTTAATTATACCGGTTATTATGTTTCCGACTATGATACAATTTGGAAAATCGCAGAACACAGCGATAATGATTGGCAACCTCGCGGATGTATGTACATTACACCGCCCATGAGCGCTAACGATACTTTTGCGCAAAAAATGATTGTAAGTTCCATTATGAATTTCGATGTTGTAAGGCAATGGGAAAATACAACCACAGGCAAGCGTGGGAATGATTACAGGGCGTTCAAAAAGCGTTGCGAGGAAAAATTGCTTAACATGATGGAGCAAGTATTTCCGGATTTTCGGACAAAAATTAGTCATGTATTCAGCGCATCTCCGCTAACAATACGCGATTATCTGGGAACAAAAGAAGGCGCAAACTTCGGCACAATCAGAGATTGTAACAATTTGGCTGCCTCGTTAGTTGCTGTTCGCACCAAGGTTACAAACCTTCTACTTTCCGGACAGTGCGTCAATCTGCATGGCATATTGGGAGTACCGATAACTGCTGTTTCCACTTGCGGAGAGTTGTTGGGGTTGGAGGAATTGTTGGAAAAAATAAAAGTCTAATATATGAAATTCAAATTAATATATCCCAAGTGGGAAAAACTTCGCGGGCAAACAACTTTCAATTTGCCGCCTCACGGACCTGTGGTATTTGCCGCTACGTTGCCTGACGATGTTCAGACATCTTTTACAGATGAAAATGTAGAGGCAATAAATTTTGACGAAGATTGCGATTTTGTTGGCATATCCATGATGTTAAGTACGCAGGTTAAGCGCGGTTGGGCTATTGCCAATGAGTTTCGTAAACGCAGAAAAAAAGTCATATTTGGTGGTATTTCCACCATGCTTCATGCCGAAGAAACCATTGAACACGCTGATTCTGTCTTTCTTGGCGAAGCGGAAGGACGCATGGAAGACGTATTCAACGATTTCAAAAACGGCGCGCTCAAAAAGGTTTATAATTTTATGGGCAAACATCCTGCTATTGAATCGGTCGGTCCTGCCCGCCGCGATTTATACAAATACGAATTGTACAATCACAAAGGCGTACAGATGGTAGATTTGTTTCATGCTTCGCGCGGCTGCCGTTTCAGTTGTTATCCTTGCGCTGTGGCGTATCTCGGTGGACGTGTGTTTCGTCCGCGACCGATGGATAAGGTGGTTGAAGAGTTGGCTACGATAGAAAATAATCGTCTGTTTGTGGTTGATAATTCGCTTGCGCAAGACAGCGCGTGGGAGATGCAACTTTTCAAAGAGATGATTCCTTTCAAGAAAAAATGGATAAGCCACACCATTGAAGATGACCCCAAAATCCTTGACCTTGCGGCACAAGCCGGCGCATGGTACGTGTATCAAGCCGTTTACGACACTTCCGATTACATTAAAGAGCGCGTAAAACGTTATCACGATTACGGAATTGGCGTGGAAGGCACAATATTGCTGGGGCTTGATAATCAATCGGAAGACGACATCAAACGCTTGATTGACTTTCTGCTCGAAATAGATTTGGATTTAGCCGAATTTACAGTTATGACACCGTTTCCGCACACCAAAGGCTATGATGACCTGCATCGCGCAAACCGCATCTTCGATTACGATTGGAATAACTACAATGCCGAACGGGTTGTATTCCACCCAAAACAAATGACAGCCGACAAATTGCAGGAACTGTATGAATACGCATGGAAAACGTTTTACGCTGACGAAACGCAGGAATCCAAAATGATGCGCCTGTTTACAAAAGTAGTGATGCGCGAAATGGAAGACGGAACGTATTGCCCGCGCGACAGAAGATTGGTGAATAAATCGTTTGGTAAAGAGGTAGTTAGAGGCGTTAAGGAGTTAGAGGCGTTAAGGAGTTAAAAATAAATTATTCGGTTATTTTTTATGGAAGTTATAAAATCAAAGAGTTTTGAAAATTTAATTGTATGGCAAAAGGCGCATAAATTTGTTCTTGCTGTATATGAACACACAAAAAATTATCCTAATACGGAACTGTACGGACTTGTCTCACAGTTTCGTAGAGCGGCTGTATCCATTGCTGCTAACATTGCCGAAGGATACCGAAAAACAGGCAAAGCAGACAAACTTCGGTTTATGAATATCGCACAGGGCAGTCTTGAAGAGTGTCGGTATTATATCATATTATCGTATGATTTGGACTATGTTAATGAACAAATAAAAATAGAATTAACAAGTTTAATAGAGGAAGTCAGCAGATTATTAAATGGTTACTGTAGAGGCATTTTAAATACAGGAGTTAAGAAGTTAGAGGAGTTAAAAGAAGTTAATGAAGGAGTTATGGAGTTAGCAGGAGTTAACTCCTCAAATAACTCCTCTAACTCCCTAAATAACTCCTTTAACTCCCTTTAACTCCTTACAACAATGAAAGTCCCCGAAAAATATTATGATGAAATTTTTGAGTTCGCCGGACAGTGGGAGCAACCTTCAGCCTGCGGCTTGAAAATTATTTATAAAGACCACAAAAAAATAGTGGTCGTAACAGAGTTGTACCAAGACAATCCCGGAACTTCGGTAACATCTGCCGGCATAAGTTTAGCGCGGCAAATTTGCGAAAAGAAAGGTTTATCTTTGTCTGAAATTACGTATTTGGAATGTACGCCCGATACTAATTCGGTGTTGTCGTTCTATAACGAACAGTATTTTGAAGTAACCTTCAACGATACGCAGTCGGCGAGTTATCGTGTGCTGTCAAAAGAAGAAAAAGAAAAATTAGATTTATAGACACAAGACTATGAGATACAAGATTTTTAGACTTTTAGATACAGTAAACATATAAAATGACAACTTCACTATCAATCGAATTTTCCTCGCCCACCGAAATAAAGCGTTTTCAAGAATGTAAATTAATAGAAATGCTTGATTATCTGAACGCGCGTTCGCCTTTTTATCAACGCCTGTTTCGGGAACATAAAATAGATGTATCCAAAATCAAAACGTTGGAAGATTTACGGCAAATTCCGTTCACAACCAAGCAGGATTTGCAGTTGCACAACGATGATTTTCTTTGCGTTTCCCGCGAAAAAGTTGTGGACTATATCACCACTTCGGGTACGCTTTCCGACCCTGTAACCTTTGCCATGACTGACGCCGACCTCGAACGGTTAGCCTATAATGAGCAAATCTCTTTCGAGTGTGCCGGCGCTAAAAAAGGCGATATTTTTCAACTGATGACCACTATGGACAAGCGTTTCATGGCTGGATTAGCTTATTTTCTGGGAATAAGAAAATTAGGCGCAAGTATTATCCGCGTTGGCAACGGTATCGCCGAACTGCAATGGGACACCATCGAGCGCATCAAACCCAACGCAGCGGTGGTTGTTCCGTCATTCATTCTGAAACTCATTAAATATGCCGAAGACCACAATATTGATTATAAAAATTCAAGTATAAAAAAACTTGTCTGCATAGGCGAAAACCTTCGGGAGCAAGACTTTTCGTTAAACCTTCTCGGACAAAACATCAAGGAAAAGTGGGACATCGAACTTTATTCGACTTACGCCTCAACCGAAATGGCTACAACGTTTACCGAATGTCAGTACGGACGCGGCGGACATCATCATCCCGAACTGATTATTTGCGAACTTGTTGATGAACGCGGGAATATCGTTCCCGAAGGCGAGACGGGCGAACTGACTGTTACCACTCTGGGCGTGGAAGGTATGCCTTTGCTTCGTTTCCGAACGGGCGACCTTGTGCGTTTTCACACCGAACCCTGCCAATGCGGACGCGCTACCATGCGAATAAGTCCAATCGTGGGCAGGCTTAATCACATGATAAAATACAAAGGTACAACTATTTATCCGCCTGCTATTTACGATGTATTGGACAATGTTTCCTATATTGAGAACTATTTGGTGGAAGTTTCCGACAACGAATGTGGAACGGACGATGTTCTTGTAAAAGTAGGATTGCGCGAACAGCCGGATTGCGATGTAGTTAAAGACCTGAAAGACCGATTTAGAGCGCGAATTAGAGTGGCGCCCGAAATCACAGTATGCGCTATTGACTATTTACGCAAAATAACCATGCCGGATATTAGTCGCAAGCCTGTTAAATTCATTGATAAACGCGGAAAGACACAAGACAGAAAGATGTGTCTAAAAGTCTTGTGTCTAATAATCTTTTGTCTAATTACCAAAATCGGTATCGCTCAAATTATTCCGGTTGAGGGTAGTCTTTTCGGACGACCGTTTCAAACAAACGTTGATAGCGAAATGGCTAAAATCATGCTAACCAATCGTGCCGACAGCAGCGTAATGAGGCTGTTTTCAAACTATGGCTCACGTGAACTTAATACCGAAACACTATCAGAGATCACCCAAAATTACTCCTTTGACGTTGCTACACTTTTCTTTTTAGAGAAACTGTATGAACAAGAGGAAAACAGGCAACTTCAAGACTTTTATTTAGATATGGTAGATAGTTTGAATCTTCAAGATTGGGCGTATTCACTTTCTTTTTTGCAGGATTATTTCATCGCTTTTGTTCCCGGATTTAGATATGAACATATTGACAATGGCGGCAATTTTTTACAGCAGCGAATTCTTTTGGATTCTGCCGGAATAGCGCACGAATTGATACAAATAGACGGAACGGGCAGGGTAAGACCTAATGCTGAAATAGTTGCCAGCAGGTTGAAGGAATTGAGCAAACTTCACAGCAATATTATAGTTATAAGCGTAAGCAAGGGCGGCTTGGAAACAGCCATTGCGTTTGGCGAATTGCTTGACTTCCAAAGTATTTTGTCAGTAAAAGCATGGATAAATGTCGGAGGCATTCTCAAAGGTACTCCGGTAGCCGACCGCTGGGCAAAACCTTTTATGCGGTTTTGGATAGCAAGCGGACTTTTTTGGGCAAGAATAAAAGTTGATTTGAATGGTTTACTGACCGACATGAGTTACCAATCAGGCAAAGAAAGATACAAAGATTTAAATATACCGCCTGAAATATTTACTGTCAACTTAATAGCCGCTTCATTAGGACAAGAGCAAGGAAAAAAAACCGTATTTACCTCGCCCAACGACAGTTTTTCTCCATTAGCAGACACAATAACCGAAAACGGATTAGTAGCCGTTGAAATGGGAATAGACCATTATTTCAGAGATATTGACCTAAACGTTAGAATGGTAGCGCTGCTTCATTACATTGTTAATCAGTTAAAATATAATAAATATGCACACAAATAAATATTACTTTTTATTCGTTTCGCTATTGTGCTGTATAGCAACTATTTCGGCACAGGAAACAAACAGTGAAGTTGTACCCCAAAAACCTGCGGTATATATTCCTGTAAATATCAAAACATACGAATTTGCGCCCCAAAAATCTCCGGTGCATCTCAGCTCCATTTATCCATGGGGTATTCACGGGCAGCAAAGTAGAAACCACATTTACAACTTTTCGTTGAGTCTTTTAGTCGGCAAAGTTAGAGGCATGAACGGGTTGCAGATTAGCGGATTATACAGTCAAGCGCCTGACGGTTTTAACGGAATACAAATAGCCGGTCTGGGCGGCAATTCTGCCGGAAGGCTAAAAGGAGTTCAGATAGGCGGAGTTACCAATTATACGGTTAGAATGAGAGGAATTCAGATAGCAGGATTAGCCAATGCAGGGGCGGATAATGCTGCGGGCGTTCAGATAAGCGCAGTTGTTAATGGCGCCGGCAGCATAAAAGGAGTGCAAATAGGCGGAATTGGCAGCTCTGCACAAAATATGACCGGAGTTCAAATAGGAGGGTTAAGTACTATTGCCCAAAATATGACAGGACTGCAAATCAGTGGGACCTACAACCGTATTGATACATTGAAAGGCGTCAGTATCAGCATTGCAAGTTTTGCCGATACCATAGCAAAAGGTTTTTCGTTGAGCCTCGTAAATATTGTAAAACAAGGATATTACAAAGAATGGGAACTGTCGTTTGCCGACTATGCCAACGTAGCGCTAAGTTATAGAATGGGTACGCCAAAATTATATACCGTTTACACTACCGGCGCGCGTTTTATTGGTAACAACTATTGGATAACAGGCGTTGGTTTTGGTAATCGCACACCCATCGGAAAATGGTTTGATTTACAACCCGAACTCGTTTACAGTCTTTTTTTCCCGCCAAATTTGAAAAAACTGCAAAACACTTATGAAACACGTTTTAAATTAGGTTTTGTTTACCGTATAAACGAAAAATTTGGATTGTCGCTTGCGCCAAGCGTTTATGTAAAAAACGACAACAAGAAAACTACAACAGGATTAGGAGTTAGTCTTGGAATAAAAATAATAGAATAGTTTCAGGTTTCGTAAAAAATTATTTATACACATATAGAAAATATGCACAAAAAATTCGATGACATTCGTCCTTATTTTGATTCGGAACTTCCCGAAGCCATGAAACGTATTGCGGACAGCGAATATTTTCCTGCTCTCGCTCAATTTGTGTTTCCTGATTTATCTGTTGATGACGTTAAAAAAATCGCAAAAGGATACGCCAATATCTATGAGTTTCAGTCGGACGCAATGTCAAAATTCAACGAACAGGTTATAGCGCGTTCTGTTGATAAATTCACTTACAGTGGATTAGAACATTTAGACCCCGCAAAAGCCTATCTTTTCGTATCCAATCATCGCGACATCGTTTTAGACTCGTCATTGCTGCAATATCTCTTGCTAAACAATGGGTTTCGCACTACGGATATTACCTTCGGAAGCAATCTTATGAGTTCGCAGTTGATTATAGACCTTGGTCGTTCAAACAAGATGTTTAAAGTGATGCGCGGCGAAACTCCCCGTGACTTTTACAAAACGTCCTTGCACTTATCCGAATACATTCGTCATGCAATAACCGAGCGCAACGAATCCGTTTGGATTGCTCAACGCAGCGGACGCACCAAAGACGGTAACGATGCTACCGACCAGGGCATAATCAAAATGTTTTGCATGAGCGGCAGTAAAAACCCTGCACAAGCCCTTTATGACCTCAACGTAGTGCCCGTTGCTATTTCCTATCAACACGAGCCTTGTGATTTTTTTAAAACCCGCGAACTCTATTTATCGCGCAATGGAGCAAAATACACAAAGGAAAAAGATGAAGACCTCATCAGCGTATTGACCGGCATAACACAGTTCAAGGGAAATGTACACATAAGTATCTGCGGAGAGATAGACATGAGACTATTAGACACAAATCTTGCGTCTAACAGTCTATTTTACAAACATGCAGTAAACCTCATTAATCAGCGAATATACAGCAACTATAAACTTCACGACACAAACTACATCGCCCACGATCTGCGCTCAAACACAAACGTTTACGCCGAACATTACAGCCATCAAAGCAAAGAACAGTTTTTGCAGCGATATAATAAGGTATTAGATAAATTTGACACGGACAAAGAAATTATCAGCCGGATTTTTCTCGGTATTTATGCCAACTCGGTGGATAATGTTGTGTTGTGAACCTGTCAAACGTTTTGCGACCTTTAAGATAAAACTCCAAAATCATACTTTTATTGAATATGGTTTGTATCTCATTTTCGCCAAGTTGCTTTACTTTTTTTCGGCTCTCTTTGAGTGTTTTTTTCGACTTATAATAAGACACGTGAGCTTTAAAAATTGCAGAGAAGTTGGCAAAATCGAATTTTACAAGAAACCGTAATGCAGAGATGCCGTCAAGAATTTTTCTCACGAATAAAACTTGTTGTAATTTATTGTCTGGCAAGTTTTTATATAGCATATACAGATTGTTTCTGTAATTCAGATATGTTTTAAAAGGCGACAAATACGGCAACGCACCTCCGCCCACATGATATACTGCCGATTGAGGAACGCAATAAACGAGATAGCCAAGTTTTCCGAACCTCCAGCACAAATCTATCTCTTCCATGTGAGCGAAAAATGAAGCGTCAAAGCCGCCGGCTTTTTTCCATGCCTCAGCCCTTATCATCATACATGCGCCGCTTGACCAAAAAATATTCGTTACCGAGTCGTATTGTCCAACATCTTTTTCTGTGCGGTGAAGCATTCTGCCGCGGCAAAACGGATAACCGAGTTTATCAATATATCCTCCGGCGGCTCCGGCATACTCAAAATATTCGCGGTTGTGATACGATAATATTTTGGGTTGGCACGCCGCTACGTCCGGATTGTTGTCCATAAACTCAGCCATTGGTTTTAGCCACCCTTTAGTTACTTCAATATCAGAGTTTATCAACACAAAATACTCGGCGTCTATCTGTTCCAGGGCAAGATTGTAGCCGCCTGCAAATCCGTGATTTTTTTCTAATCTTATGATTTTAACGGTTGCAAAGTTCGATTCAATCCATTCAACCGATCCGTCTGTTGAGCCGTTGTCGGCTACAAATATTGCGGTTTCGGCTTCATCGGAAAATAGGACAACTCCTCCTAAAAACTTCTTCAGAAACTCTAATCCGTTCCAGCTAAGTATCACTATGGCTGTTTTATACATCATTGCACACAGGGTCAACGCATTTAAATTTAACATACTGCAGTCAGTTGCAAAAGTACAAAAAGTATGTCAAATGGGAACGCCATTACGCACTAAAACAAAAAAGCCCGCTCGTGCAGACTCTTTCAGTTCTATGTTTTCAGTTTTTCAGTTATTAACAGCATTCTTTACATTTATAACGCTGACTTCCACTAATATAACCGCTTTTTACGCAGCTACTGCTGCCACATTTTTTACATCGTATATTTTGCATAATAATTTTTTGCAAAGATAATAAAATATATCTATTTTACAACGCTCTCAAATTTATTAGAGTCTCTTAGAGTTTACTATCGTTTGTTTGGTTGCCATTGTGCCGGTAGCAATTTTTTCAGACTTTTTGTTTTTCCCGGCTGGCAGTAATATGGCATTTTTGCAATGACATCTTTGAGCCATTTTGGGTTTATTCCTGCGCCTTTACATGATGCCAGCAGCGAACATATTATTGCTGTATTCTCATGGGGGTTCTCATACAATATCTTTTGAAAACAAAGAACTAAACTACCTTCGGCTTTTAGCCGAAGGTAGTTTAGTCTAATTGAATAACAATAAGTTATAATTTCGTTCTTTGACATTTTTGTAATTAATTTTTTAAATCAGCTGATTTATAGGAGTTTTGTCCAGTAGGGACTTTCCCAAAATCTGTAGAATTTCGTAGATAGTTCTCTCTGTTTTTAGAGTCTTTGCAACTATTGCTACAAGACAATAGGCAATGAAGAAACGTTATCTTCCCAACAAACATCGGAAGAGATAGAAGCAGCTCGTCAGACTGCCGTTGAACAGATAGAGAAATCCACTGTTGAGAAGAAAAAAGAGCACTGTCAGCGCAAGCTACTGGAAAATCTTCCGGTAATAGAAGTCGTTAAACTAATCACTGCAAATAGCTGAGTTCACTTACAAGTATTACATTTTCCGAAAAGATATACCTGAGTATCTTCAATGTCATGTCCTTTGGAATCTTTAAATTGCGGGATGTGTACCGCTTCAAGCGGCATATCGTAAATAGCGTTGCAACTTTTACACCTGAAATGCGCATGGAGGTGTTTTTGAGCATCATACCGCACATTTTTCTCGTCTATTAATATAGCGGTTGCAACTTTTTTCTCGCAAAACGACTTGAGCGTGTTATAAACGGTTGTTTTCGACAATGTGGGTATGGTAGGAAGCAGATCGTTATAAATCTGCTCGATTGTCGGGTGATCAAAATGTTCCAATAAATATTTCATGATGGCTACCTTGTGAGGCAAGAGCCTGATACCATGGCTCTTTAAATGGTTGTGTACTTCTTGAATATCCATTAATTTATAATTTATAGTTTTAATATTATATTTGACAAGAGTACAATATTACAATTAATTTTTAAATAATCTATCATAAATTCTTTTTTTTTAACATTTATTGTTTTTTCTGAAATCAAAAAATTGAGTTTTAATATAAGAGCCGGAGTTGCCCCCGGCTCTTTTTTCCCGACAAAACTAACCCTAAATGAAGTCGGGAAAATTTCTTTTTTCAATCCCTTACGCTGCGTAGGCTAAGCCCTGCCGTGCCCATAGGGTCGCCCATAGCCGCCCATTTTTCATTATGGAAAGCGAGCACCTGACTTGTAGTACCTGCTGTCAGGTAGTACGCTTTGAATCCGGGGTATGTAAGAATTCCGTTAGTATTGTAACGATACCCTCCAATCGGGAAAAAGAGGCTTGCTTTGGTGATTGGGTTGAAGAATAATCCTCCTCCGTATGCTACAGTTGGGCGTCCTTCGTGAACTATACCATTGGAATAATTGCTTCTATCGATAGAACGGCGGTCGTAGAAACCGTCTGCATAATAACCGTACACGAAATTATCATTGTTTTCGAAAAGAAGACCCGAACCTTTGAAGTAATCATAATTCAACCACAACGATTGCCTTATTTCGGAGTCACTTTCATTGGTGTCTGTGGGACGCCTGTAACCGGCAGGACCTATTTCATGGGTATGGTCGTAGGCGGCGTTTGTATTATACCCCCAGTCAACGCCTACGCCTAAGGCTGGGCTATGCGGATCCCATGCGAAATGCTTATACGTATCGATTGCTGCATTCTGGAAATAAGCGCCTGCCTGACTTGGATATTCAGTAAATATGGCAGGATTCGTCGAACTGTTTACCGCTTCATTCAGATGGACAGCCTTCTGGTTGTAAGGCGAGAATCTTACCGCGTTATCGCGAGTCACGGTGCCATAACCCGGAGGATCGCTTTTTCGCATCAGGTAATCATCTCCCTCGCCCTGTCTCAGATATATTTCCTGCATTTTCGTGTGGTTGTTGTACCACAATTCTATCACAGCGTAGCGCGCAGGGTAAGCGTCTCGATCAGTTTTAAATTTGGCAAAATGTTTTTCCAATCCTATGCGGAATGTAATTTCTTCACCTTGCCCTACTATCCCGCTTACCGAGCTGGAATAATTATAGCCTGTCATCTGGTGTTTTTCCGCATCTTCGGGGCTGTCGGTTCCAAGCTTCTCGTCTAACGAACCGCTTGTTGCAAGCAATACGCCGTCTCCGTTGGTCGGATCCCAATGTTTATCGTAAAACGTTACCTTTGCCGTCCACATGCCTGTATTGTTGCCCACGTTCACCTGAACGATGCGTTCGCCCGTCTGGTTGTGTCTCCAGAATGCGCCTACAATGGACGCTCTGTCGTGGACAGCCTCCAGCGTGGGATTCTCGTAAAGCTGCACGATGCGCGATTCGGCTACGTTTTCGCCATTGTAACTCAATGTTGCGGTCGCTTCTCTTATTGCAGAAATGTTGCGAGTGGCATAAATATATACCGTTTGGGTTCCTTCGCCGGATACGGTTGATCCTTCCGGATTCTTATCATTGCTGTCGAACGAAAGCCTCAACCAGCCTGCCGAATTAGGCGCTGAAAGAACCCATTGTTTGTTGTCGGGATTTCCTTTTGAATCCTGGCTTATCACGGTTAATGTCTGTCCGATTTTTCCGTCTTCCGGATGCAATGCCGGCGCCAATAATACGTAGTCGGGGGTGAGCAGGATACTGCCCGAATCGGTCAGGGAGATATTGTATGATATCTGTTTACCTGCTTCCCAGATGTGCCCGTTCAGATTTATCTCTTTGGTTGTTTTATCCGCGAAAGTTATTGTAACCTTGGCGTCTTTTCCGAGTTCCTGCGGAATCATCATCAAATACCCATCGGAAGCAATCAGATTGGCATACATGTTTTCGGTAACGGAATAGTAATTCCGTCCCGCATCGTAGTTGAGCGAAGCCGAGAAGTCGGTATTTGTCGGAACGCCAAGGTTCCTCCAAACAATATTCCTTCCATCTATTGACAAATCGCCTGAAACAGCGACACCCGATATGCTGATGCCGGTAACTTTCTCACCGCCTTTTCCCGCAATCCGAAATCCAATGTTGGTAAGCGCATGTTTCATCTGCAGGGGGACATTGCCCACGGGGCGCATGTTGTAGCGCGCGGCTACCATCAGGTCGGGCTGTTTTTTAACGTCTGTCGGAACGGTATAGGTCAGGCTCGGTATTCCGGGCGTTGTTGCCGAACCGTTAATTTTGATGCCGTTGTCAGAGCCGACCTCTGCGTATGGAGCGTAGGCAAAGAAGGTAAAACGGTCGGTAATCTCTTTGGTACCCCAGTAAATATCTTCTTTTGCATAAGTCCACACGCCCTTGTTATTGTTCAGCCGCGTGTTAAACATCATGCCGGGTGCGATCGCATCGCTCCAGTCCGAAGCGCCTGTCGAGGCGGCAAATACGCCCATCGAAGTCATCTGGTCAACGCTGTTAACCGGCGTTCCGCGAGTAACCACGTCTAACTGAGCAGAGAACGACACGGGCTTAGACGCATCGTAGGGAGGGGCGTAGGGTTCGTCCATTAATTCTTTGCGGCATCCGTTCAACAATGTTGCAACTACGAGCAATAGATACGCTATGTGCCGCGCTTTTACTAAAATACTTGTGTCTGTCGTTTTCATTTTTAAAAGTTTTAATTTATTAATCATGTTTTAATTAATATTTGTTATTGTTATAATTTTATTCTTTTTATATTCATGTATACGTTTCAGATTAAAAAAAGTTACATTTTTTAGTAAAAAAGTTAAGAAATTATTGAAAAAAAATGCTTAACAGAGGAATTATCTGAGGTTCAAAGTGATGTGGGTTGAATGAAAATGGAGAAATGAATAACTTGAATGTGTAAATATCAAGATTATGATTGCATTGCTTTGGAAAACTCGCAATAGCCATAGGGGGTTAACCGCTATTTCGGTTAACTTTGCTATTACTTAAAACAATATTTAGAGACTATTCGCTAATCCAAATGATAAATTGATTAAAATATCAGCATCTATTAATCATGATGAAAGCGGTTGACCGCTTGGCACCCTGATCGGCGCTCTGCTTTGATTTCGTTGCTCGTAGCGTGTGGCGGTAAATGTGGCTCTGATGTATTCGCCCATATAAATACCTCCTTCCATTTTATCATGAGTTGCCGTGCCATGGAAAGTAAACGGAACACTTTGTGCATTCCAACTTTCTCTGCTAACTAATTTAATCTGATTGCCGTCAACTATTCCGTACATGTCGCGAGTTGTAAATTCTCCTTTATGCGAACCTGCCAAATAGTTTTCGTCCTGCTCAATATAGAATGAATGACGTCCCTTGCTGCTGTAGAATTCTATATCGACATCCCAGCGACCTGCTATGTTTACCAATGGAGCATCCATCCCTTTTGCTTTCTCATGTTTTCTCGACAATACCTCATATAATCTGTCGGCTACAATCCTATCGTCTCCGGGCTGCATCTGTCCCGATCCAATGCTAACACCCGTTTTGCCATTATTATCCAGATAAGAACCGGTGAGGGCTATTCTGGGTTTAGTTGTTGAAAGTTCTTCTCCTACGTCTGTACCATATATGTTAAAAATTTCGGGATCCCATGAAATTGCAAGCCTTGCGCTACGATTATTTAATCCTCTTGGTTCGGTTATTGTGTATGTAACTCCGTTAATAGCCGACACTCGCTTTCCAATATTTTCAAGCCATACAAGCCATGTCCTCTCTTTTTCGGCATGGTCTCTTGCTATCCAAGCCTCAACGGCTGCTATCATTCCCATTACTTCGGTTTTCGCAACCTTATTGTCTCTGCCGGGTCCATGATGCGGAGCGCTTGCCTGCCATGCCGACATCAAAATATCTTTTCTGCCGAGAAGCAAGCCGGCATTCTGCGGACCGCATATCGCTTTTCCGCCGCTATAGGCTACAACTGCGGCGCCTTTTTCCAAATATACGTTAGGTATTGTCAGGTCTTCGGCGGCGGCGTCAACAAGAATGGGTATGTTATGAGGTTTGGCTATTCTGACCATTTCTTCAAGCGGAAAAGGATCGGTAGGCGTATGCAGGTTGCTCATGATATATATCATGGCTGTTTTCGAATTGACGGCTTTTTCCATATCTTCGGGAGTATCGACAGTAATTATGGTAACTCCGATATTGCGTATGGCGGCATCGTAATTATTACGCGACCTGCGGGGAATTATGACTTCAGTTTTATCAAATCCTGTAAGATCCGGAATCCTGACTAATTTTTCAGGGTTGCCTCCGGTTACGCAAGCAGCGGTTACATGTTTCATGCCTGCTGCGCATCCGCATGGAACCATACCCCACTCTGCTCTCGTCAAATCGGCTAAACGTTGTCCGGCGGCAAAAGCAAGTTCATCCATTTGAACAAAAAAACCTGAAGCTGCACGCTTTGCTTCAGTAACTTCCGGTCGTTCAACAGAACCTCCGATTATAGTAAATGTGCCTCTGCAATTTATAACCGGTTCAACTCCTATCTTTTGATAGATATTTTGCTCAGGAACCGCTGAAGCTCTTCGCTGTTGATAATCTACCATCGATTCGATAGGAATCATAGCGCCTGCAAATGGCAATGCTGAAAGATTTTTAATAACTTCTCTTCTGTCCATTTTGTGATTAGTTTTTAATTAGTTAATAATAAAGTCCGAACTTTTTTACGGATTGAATAAAATATTTCCATATTTTTATAAATTTATATTTTTTATAAAAATATAAATTTATTTATTTTTTGGATTCAAATATCTTAATATTTGTTAAATTTTAAGAACTTTGTTAAATGTTTCACAAATATGTTTATATTTGGCGCATCATTATTTTTAATATTAATTTAATAACACTAAACAATTATGAAAAAGAGAAAAAAATCAGCGATAAAATTTTTCTGGGTTGCACTTACCTTGACAGGTCTTTATTTTTTTAATGTTTCAGCTTATGATGGACTTTCCTATCAAGCAGGAATTAATGCAAAGAAATTTTATTCCGTTACAGTTGACGGCAATGACACAAAATGGTTTCTTACAGAGTCTGGAGTAGTGAGTTTTAACGGCGAAAGATGGGAACAACATTCCATCGGTGCGCTTCAAGGCAAAGAACTTAGAGATATTGTGTTTGACAGAACAAGCGGAGCCACAGGCTTTTGGATAGCTACTTCAACAGGAGCCTTAAATCTTAAAACGCTTACCAACGACAGTCCTGTAGCTTCATATACAACTGATAATGCAATACTTGCAAGCAATAATATTCAGTATGTTTCAATAGGAGCCAATAATAATGTATGGGTTGGCAGTGACTTGGGTCCATCGGTATTGGTTGGTGAAAAATGGCTTAATCTGCTATATGACGATTTGTATCCTGATATGCTTTGGGAAGCATTCCCTATGACAGCCTTGGTTGCCAGCGTGACAGGCGACACTGTTTATGCAGCTACGGCAGGCATTGGAGTATCAAGAATATTCATTCCTAGGGGCGTAGATGCCATATCGGGAGCTTCGGAATATGCAATATGGGGTCCTATAAATATGCCGTCTGATGATGTAAAAAGTTTCCACATCGACAGAAAAGCAGTTAAATGGCTTGGAACAGATTCGGGAATCGCAAGGCACATAGGCGATGACACGCTTGACAAATGGACAGTTTTCACTACTGATAATGGTCTTGTGCATAATTATGTTCAGACAATTACCGATGACCTGAGCGGGAATATATGGTTTGGAACGCAGGGAGGAATTTCAGTGTTTGATGGCACTAAATTTACTAATTACACAAAAGCCAATGGTTTAAACAGCGACAATATTCTTTGCCTCACTGTAGATGCCAAAGGCGTTGTATGGATTGGTACTGACGAAGGAGTGAATTCATTCAGCAACGGTTCTTTCAGTTCTTTCAAGTAATAGTTTTATTAATAAATCTTAAACACTACCGCAGGTAATCCCACGGTAGTGTTTTTTTATAAGCATACCTTAAACTGAATAAGTTACGTTTTGATCTTGATGAAATTCATAGGGACGTCAAGGATAGACGCAAAATATTCCCCGCGCTCAAGAATATCGTCATCGCCCTCTTCGTAATACCAATTGATGACAAACGATTTATTCTTGGAAGTAACAGCCTTAACCTGTTGTAACATTTGTATCATCGCCTTGGCGCTTGAACTGTTGCAATATTCTAAATTAAGGTCGATAGTCGTTAGCTGAGCGGGATTAAGAGTATATTCGCTGACCCATGTTTCAACAGGAACAAAAAAGTCGCTTACGTTCTCATGTATGGAACGCCCCTTGATCCTTATAATCCCTGCGGGACTCATAAAAATCTCCGGCGTATTTTTCGATGGTGCAATTCTAAACTCCTGCATAATACTTATTTTTTATACGAAAGTAATAAAAAATAATTAACAACATAACTTTTTACCATAATATTTTTGTTATTAATCATATTTTTATTTATCAATACCGCGCAAGGGGTGTTATTTCATGGTTTGAAAACTCTTGTCGGAGATACTTATAATAGCCTGTTATTCCAATCATTGCGGCATTATCGGTTGTGTATTTAAATTCAGGAATAAATAAATTCCAGTTTTTTTTCTGAGCCTCTTCCCGCATTGCATTTCTAAGACCGGAATTTGCCGATACCCCCCCTGCAATACCTATGTTATTTATTCCGGTTTCTTTAAAGGCTTTTACTGTTTTATCAATAAGAATTTCGATGATTGTTTTTTGCAGAGAAGCACACAAATCTGTTTTGTTGTGCTCAATAAAATCAGGGTCGGTTTTAAGCATATCTCTGATAAAATACAAAAAACTTGTTTTAAGACCGCTGAAACTGAAATCGAGTCCTTTTACGACAGGTTTCGCAAACTTAAACGCCTCAGGGTTGCCTTCGGCGGCAAGTTTGTCGATTATCGGACCGGCGGGATAGGGCAAACCCATTACTTTTCCGCATTTTTCAAACGCTTCGCCTGCCCCATCGTCAATA
>Ga0099364_10004662_pt1 | contig 20713 bp, 9 predicted proteins | sample TergutTh196P3_FD_73070 | JGI IMG/M metagenome (GOLD analysis project Ga0099364, IMG submission 73070) | Microcerotermes parvus P3 segment gut microbial communities from Pointe-Noire, Republic of the Congo - Th196 P3 | ecosystem: Host-associated > Arthropoda: Insects > Digestive system > Gut ... | reverse complement strand
ATTCAGACAGGTAAAGAACACGAAACGTGCAGGGCTGGCGGGAAAAATTAGCAAAGAACAAACAGAGCCCGGTGCGGTAGCACCGGAGCTTCCGCTCCGGGCTCTGTGAACTTTTTATCCGCCGGGACTGTAAGTTCGCGGCGTTTGGTATCACATTTGGTCGACCGATATTACTTATATCGGTTTTATCGTGTACCGAGTGATGTGTATTCGGGGGCTGTCGAATTGGTGCGATAAGATTTATTGGTCATTTCGGCGTGAGTTTTTTGAGGCATAGGCGTAAAAGCCGGTGCATGCACCGGGCTTCATACAAACTTGTTCCATAACCTCGCAAGCAAGGGGATAAATCCCCTTGCCGGGGCAATAAAGGGGATAAACAAGCAGTCCGTTAACATGTTGTCAATTTGGGCAGACTGGGTAGGTTGACTGCCTTCCGCTCCAAACTGAAACTTGTCGACGGACTACCCGTTTTGCTTGACTTTTAGCGTTTCCACTTGTTTTGTACAACATCCAAAGATACAATATATTAGAAGTAACGCTAGTAAGGAGTATCCCTATGCAAATTAGTTTTCACACGGATTCGTTTAGTTCCGTGCATTGGACATTCGAGAAGTGTCTCGAATGGGCGCAAAGGAACGATGTCCACTTTGTCGAAAGCGGACTCGTCGATGGTGCCTGGTGGATGAATGGACTCGGTTATACACCACACTTGACCTCGATTGAAGACCCCGTCCTTCTGCGCAAGATGATGGACAAATACGACGTTCATCTGTCGCAGATAGACGCGGCTTTTCCGCTTGCGGGAAAAGGAGCAATTTACGCCGCCCCCTACATACTGAATGCTCTTCGTTATGCCAAACTGGCTGGCTGCCCGCGCGTCTGTACCACCGATGGACTCTTCAAGCCCGAAGGATATACCGACGAACAATCAATGAGCCAAATGAAATGGTATTACGAGCAAATCATCGAAGTCGCGGAGGCTTATGAAATCGACATAACGATTGAATTGCATGGCTACTTCACCACTAACATCGACCGGCTCGGCGAGATGCTCGACTTCGTAGACAGCCCCCGTTTGTGTGTGAACCTCGATACGGGCAATACATTCATTGCCGGCGGTAATCCGATGGATTTTGCGAGTCGGTTCGCCAAGCGGGTTTCGCATGTCCACATTAAAGACGTTTCTCAGGAACTTGCCGATGCCTCTCGAGGCAAAGACACGGGAATTGCCTTGAGTCATGCTTCTATTGGCGATGGTGTCAATGCGGATAACATCCGTGAAACATTGAAGATTCTGCACAAGGCAGGCTTTGCCGGACCTTTGGGTCTGGAAGTCGAAGGTCAAGGCGGTCCGCTCATCGAGAAGTCGCTGCGCTGGTTGCGGCAAACCCTGTCGGAACTGGGGATTCCCGAAGAAAAAACTGTTTGAACATAAGCCTCAACATGCCGTAAACGGGGAGAAATGTCCGTTTTGCCTTTGTGTCTTTGCGGTTAATCTTTTATGGGAACTCTAAAAATCAAATTTTTATATTGCTTTGTGCCAAAATCGCAACGCATCGACTCTTTGCGTACTTTGCGGTTAAATCTTTTTTTACCGCAGAGGACGCAAAGGATACGCAAGAAACGCAAAGAAGTTTTGTATTATTAGAGGTTCCCAGTAGGCAATGAGGTTGGTTTTTCAGGGGCGCATTGGCTACTGAGGTTGTTTTGTTTTGGGAATGAGGATCGATACTCTACAATGTTACGGTTTTGGAAAACGTGTCGACGGACTGCCTGCGCACACATCCCACCGATATTTATACCTTACACGGGGGGCAAATTGGACTGTTTTTTTCTTTGTGAATCTTTGTGTTCCTTGTGTCATTTGTGGTTAATCCTTTATTTTTAACCACGAAGAGCACGAAGGTCACAAAGGGACACGGGGAAAAAATGTCCACTTTCTACCCGTTTACGGTACAAGCAGTTCAACCGTCAGTTCGGGAAGCGTTACAACGGCAACGCTGGGCTGGGACACACGCGTAAACGCTCCTGGATTGAGAAGCAAAGTCGAATTATGAGTCCGCACGTCGGCTTCATGCGTATGACCGTAACAGAGCAAGTCCCAGTTGCCGCTCGCTAACTCTTGATCGAATTTGTCCGTTTCATGACCGTGCAAGAAAGCGATTCGTTTTCCGGCTTGTTCCATCGAACCGAACCAACCGTGAAAGTGATTGCCGGTCTCTTTGACGGCAAACCGAAGCGTTTCAGGATCACTGTCCATATTTCCTAGCACGAAATGGGTTTCGATTCCTTGAAAAATCCCTACAACGGCATCACTTCCGATGTCTCCGCAGTGGATAATCGTCTGAACGTTATGTTCCCGAAAAAGTTGCACGGCAAGAGCCGTTTCGTTCAAAACCCCGTGCGTGTCGCTGATGATGCCAAGTTTTAACATTCCGAGTCATGCTAACTGAAACGCTATAAAAGTCAAGGGATGCGCCTCTGAAAAACCAACCTCATTTACCTCTTTTTATACTCTACACGGATAAAGGCGGTGACTGAAACACGGGAGTTTTAACACTTTTTTCGCCCCCCATGCAATTTCCCATGCAACCGCCGCCAATGCCTTGTTTTTCGTGCATAAATTCAGCCTCTTATCTCGAATCGAAAATCTCATGAAGAAGAGGTTTCCATAAATTAGTTAAATTAGTTAACTTGTAGCGATTGTAACGGTTCTTTTTGACAATCGGGAGAGAATTCAGGGAAAAAGCCCAAGTGTTCGATGCCGGTTATCCGATAAACCGAATGACCACTATCGGATTAGTACGGGTTTAAGGACGGAGCGACCAATGTCGGAAACGCCAAAATCAAGGATGTTCGGGCTTACAGCCGTGTTAACACGGATGAAAAGCAGACTGGGCTACGCTCACGTACTGGCTCTCTTGATGCTTGCACTGGTTTTTAGCGTCTGGTGCGAAACAGTAACAGCACAGACTACCGTCATCCGCGGAAGATTTGTCGTACATATCGGGGCAGGATTTACACAGCCGCAGATAGAATCCCTCACACGCGCAATCGAATACTGGGACGAACTCTCCCCCGAAGGACCCGACTTTATTTACAGCGTTGCCTTGGGGGATCTAGGAGCCCCCGATCCCATTACCGGCGGATTCGTCGTCGCTTCCACAAGCAGAACGGGAGTCGTTTTCAATAACAATGCGGCTCTCAATTTGGATACGCTCTATACCACTGCCGCCAATACACAACTTAAGCAACTGCCGGAAACCGCCCTGTTAAACTGGGAAGACATATTGATTCACGAAATCGGACATCCCATGGGATTTTGGGGAGACACCGCTTGGAATCCCGCCACAGGAGAACTCGTCGGCTTCGCCGATACGATTAATCATTATACCTCTTTACTCCGCGACCGAAACGGAACTTGGGCAGCACCCGGTCTCCAATTTACCAACCCCGGTGCTCCTAACTATTTTAACCCATCGGACGTTACGTTTTGGGGAGAAGAAGCCATGGCGGTCTTCGGAGACGTTTGGGCTGACGGTACAGAGACTGCGGTGCCGATGTTTCCCGGTACAATAGGCGGGTCTTCACTATCTCACATTAACGAGAGAATTGCACTTCAGTTTTGGCTGACACAAAGCGACACTCGCCCGTTCTACTCCGAAGTGGAACTGGCAATTTTTAACGATGCCAACGACCCGAATCTGCCGAACAACATCGACATCCGAAACTTTTTCGGACGGTCATTTTACCAAACTCACACGGGAGTCATCACCGTGGACAATGACGGCAATCCCTTTGACCTCAGCGGAAGGTTCGGCGTAGGGTTGCACCTCGTCGCAGGCGGAAACACGGTCGTGCTGGACACAGATATTATCACCAGAGGCTACGCCGGTGCAGGTGTCCGTGTTGAAGGTGATGGTAATACCCTAACCATCGGCGAAGGCGTAAGAGTCGTTGCCAGCGGCGTAAATGCGATTGGAGCCCTTGTTACACATAACACATACGGCAACGGCTCGACACTCATCAACCAAGGCAGGATTGATGCCGCAGGTCCAGACGGAACCGGCGTTTGGTTCAACGTGCTAGGAAATGCGACCAGATTCTATAACTCCGGCATCATTAATGCCGGAGAAGGAAACAATGCAATCTATGTCAGTCACCTCGGCGAAGTGGGAACATGGACGACTCTCCCGCTTATGACGGGGATTGACCTTATGCAAGGAACAACCATTGTGGGAAACATTGTCAACGCCATTGGTCCCGAAAACTGGCAGGTATTGACTTTCGGTAGATTAGCCGACGCACAGGGACGTTCGACGTTTGCAAGCGATCCCGATGATTTTGAAATCAGAATCTACGGCAGTCTAATCGGTCCCTATGATATGGAAACTTGGGGAGGAACCACCACTATTGAGCAAGACCTGACTAGTCCCGGCGGTTGGTTGTATATTGGACGAGGAGACGCAAGTTCCACTCTCATCTTGAGGGGAGATATCGATGGTCTCGAACACGCAACAGTTTTAGGAAGCGGAACGCTGGTGGCTGCTGGTTCAGGCGGCGGCACCCGGTTCACATTGGGGTATGTTGATGTGTACACAGGCGGTACACTCTCTCCGAGCGTTAGCACAAACGATCTCGGTAGATTGACCATCGAAAATTACTATACGGGTTTGTTTGGTTACAGTCTGTTTCTGATGGAAGATCGCAGCACATTACGGGTTGATCTCGGAGTCAATAACGACTCCGACCGAATTACCATTATCGGTCAAAATGAAGTCGATCCAGAAACAGACGAGGTTCTTACCTACAATGCCACTGTTAGGGCTATCAACATCGACTTAACAACCATAAACGATGGTGTTTTCACTCTTGTTCAAGCACAAACGGCGGGTGCCTTGAACTACAGCCCTGCCAGTGTTGCCGGCACAGCCGTTCTTGCCAACGGCATACCGATTGAAATCGTCAACCTCTACGGACGGAAAGGAGCAACAACCAGCGTTGCTAATATCAATGATACGAGTCTACAGTTGTCCGTCGCCATTTTCGAGACGGGCAGGATAGGAAATTACCATCTCTCATGGACGGGGCTTGCCGACGGCACAACCTGGGATGTTCGCGACGCAGAAAATCCTGGTACAGAAAACTGGCGAGACGATGCCGCCTTCTCTGTGTGGTTTGAAAACGGTGATTCTGTTACCTTCGGATTAAGCGGCACGAACACCATCAGTATCATTCCCGACGGTGTCATCGTCGGAGATATGTTTGTGATCGGCGAAGGCGATTGGATTTTCAATGGGAACATCGGAGGCGTGCAAAGACCGATTACCGACATCGCTACGGGTATGACAACACCGAGCAGCGGCGGTTTGTTTATGAATGGAACTGGCACCATTACCCTGAACGGTGAAAACCGTTTTGTCGGCGACATTATGTTGGGCGGCGGTGTAAAGGTCGTCGATGATATTACCTACAGCAGAACGGTTATCGACGGTGATTCCTACGAACTTTCCACAGACGGGGATATCCACGTCGGCAATACCGGTTACGCTTCTCTGTATCTGCTCAACGACGGAAGGGCAACTGCCGCCAACAATGTTTACATCGGCGGTGCTGGAGTTCTCGGAGACGATGGTACAGGGCTGTTGGCGGGCAACGGTATTCTCCGAGCGAACAGCGTCATTGTGTCCGCTGCGGGCGTAATTGCGCCCGGCGAACAAATGGCACCCTTCGACACGTTGACCATTGTCGGTAACCTCCAGATGGCTGACGGCAGTACATTACTGGTTGAACTCGGTACGGCGGGACAAAGCAGCAATGTTGCGGTGGGCGGTACCGCCGATGTCGGAGCGATTAACATCAACTTGTCGTCGCTAGTGATGGACGGTACTTTCTTCTCCGGTGCATTCACGCTCATTGCCTCGCAGGGCTTGACATACCAGACCGATTCGGCATTGATATGGCTCAATGGTCGGGAAATTCCCTTAACCATCGGACGCTGGACGGTACTGGACGCACATACCACAAACACCGGAACGGATCTGCAACTGACCCTCGATGGAGCACTCAACAATTACTACCTCGACTGGACAGGAAATGCGGACGGCACCTCCTGGGACTTCACCACCGAAAACTGGTTCGGTTACAATCCTAATGACCCCGATGATACCGATACCCGATTCGTTGACGGCGATCGCGTAAGATTTGGTTTAGACGGATCGCATGTCATTAACATCGAGGGGACTCGAGTAATTGTTTCGGATATGCTAATAGAAGGGGGAGGAACTTGGGTTTTCAACGGCAACATTCTTGCCAGTGTTTCGCAAACGACACACGTCGACGCTACCGGTATGTTGCTGATGGATTCGTATGATCCCCTGTATGGTACGTATGGCTTACTCTCCGTTACCTTGAACGGCGACAACGAATTTGAAGGCGGTGCAACGGTTATAGGCTCAACGCTTTACCTGAACGGCGATAATGTGTTCGGAGGTCTCGGCATTGTCGTCTATTCCAGCGATATTTATGTCGGCGATGGCGGCGAAGCCGGCAGCATCTCGGGGGACATTTATCTGTACGGCTCTGACAGCGGAGGCAATTCCAATATTACGTTCAACCGCTCCAATGATAGCGTTTTTAGCGACAACATTACCGGGATTGGCGGCTCGCTGACCAAATTGGGGGCAGGCGAGTTGGCATTACAGGGAAACAACACTTATACCGGCTTGACATCAGTCGAACATGGGACGATCGTCTTTGGCTCGTTGACGAATTCCATTGGTGCTGTGGATATCCGAACGGGGGCGAACCTCCGCGGTGTCGGCGATGCGACCGATATTTCTACCGCTGGAGCAGTCAGAAACAACGGCGGCACGATTGAAAATCTCGGTAACTTGTTGATAACCGGAACGTTGACCAATGCCGGAACCATTCGTGATATTGCCGGCACGTTAACAGCATCCGAAGTCAGAAATACCGGCGGTGCCATCTATAATGTAACGGCTATTGAGGTTTCCTATATCGGCGGCGGAGGAGAATGGGATATTATTAACAATCCCGATGGAACGCAAGAGTATGTCTGGTATCCCGGCAGTACCGCCGGCGAATGGTCGGGAACTTGGGCGTTGGATCCCGTGAATGGGAAGTATTATGTCGTTACTGAGAATCCCGACGGCTCATACACTTACGAAGAAACAGTCAGCACTGATGCTTGGGGACCTTATCGTTTGGATTTGGAATATACGCCTCACGAAATCATGTACGGCAATTTCACCAACGGAGTGGATTCTTATCTCGGAGAGACCGGAAGTCTCAGAGCAATGAATGTAAGCAATGGCGGCATCATAGAAATGGTCGGGACAATAACCATTTACGACAGTTTTGACAATACGGGTTATCTCGGCGAATTCGGTTCACTGACCGCAAGAAGTGTTGACAACTCCGGCACCATCATTGGATACGTCAATAGCGAGGAGCAGTTCATCAGCGAGATGCACGTTACCGATGCACTGACCAATCGGTCTGGTGCGAACATCGCGGGACTTAGAGAATTGACAGCGGCGAGCGTCGACAACCGGGGCGGAATGATCGGCGGTATCGACAACCTGGTCGTAGAGGGGGAAATCAGCAATGTAGTCGTCGGCGGACGTGAAGGAACGATATTCAGTATCGGAAATCTGCAAGCCGGAAGCGTCCATAACGATGGAATTATGCGAACCATCGGCACGATGAACATTGAAGAGGGAGTTACCAATCTCAACCGAATTGAGGATATCGGCTCAATGACGGTCGGCACCAATCTCACAAACAGCGGATACTTTGCGAACGTTGACACGTTGACAGTTGGAAACGGTATTCTCAACACGGGGTCATTCATTAACGTCAACAGTGTTAGTGCCTATTACTTCGAGAATCAATATGCTGCGGTAGTGGGCGGTGTATCCCATCTCAATATGAATGGCGGAACGTTCAACAATCAGGGGGGTATCATTATCGTGGGCGAGACCGGCATCGACACATCGGGCGAACCGTTCTTCACGAAAATCGACGTGATGAAGATTGACGGCGACTTCGTTAGTGCATCAGGATTGTTTATCATCGGTGTGAATGACAGCAGCACGAAAACCCTGAAAAACAGCGTCATTGAAGTTACGGGAAGTGCTACCATTAACGGCGGAATTGTCAGTATTGTCGTCGAAAAAGGAATGAATTATGTCGCGACCGGTTCCGACTACAAATACGTTTTCCTTGACGCACAAGGCGGTTTGAATGTCGAAGCGGACTTGCTCATCGGTTCGGTGGATGACCCGTTGCTCAAACCGGTAGCGCGGTATGACGAATCGCAGTATTGGTTCTTCCTTGAGCGGACTTTCCTCTATGCGGGAGAAGGGGAGACAATGAACCAACGTGCGATGGGAGTTTACCTCGATGAGGTGGGTATCTATCCTAGCGGCGATTACAGAAATGTTTTGATGGCACTCGACCATACACGGGCGGGGGATACTTCGGATTTCACGCCCGTTACAGCCAATACACGTCCCACCAATGACAGTTTTTACGGACAGAAGGATCCCATTCCTACGGCACTCGCCGCGATGGGCGGCTCCATCTATGGAACCATGACGACGGCAAGTCTCCAAAATACTGTGATGTTCCACGCATCTTTGACCAACATGTTGAGACGTGATTACAACGATGTCGGCGGTGTGTATGACCAGATTTATCGGGGACAAGAAAGACAAAGACAACTCTACGGCAATAGAGGAGTCTATAACCCGACGAATAATCTGTGGGGAATGGTTTACGGACATTCAGGAACGATGCACTCCGACGGCAATGCCGGTAAATATAGTCAAGGATTTTTCGGAATCATGGCTGGCTTCGACCGAATTAACGAGCGGCGGCTCCGCATGGGATTGTTCCTCTCGATGGGAGAAGGGAGTCTGTCGGGCGAGTTGAAAGACCGAATGATTTCCAAAGAATTTATGGCAGGACATTATCTCCGCAAAGACAGCAAAAACAGTTATCTGCTCATTCAGGCAGGACTCGGTACCCACCGTTACGATACCACGAGAAAGATTTTCTTCGGCGGATACAATCCGGCGGAAGATATCCATTATATTATTGACCGGACGGCGAAAAACAATCACAATGCGTTTCTTGCTACAGCACACATTGAAACAGGTTTACGGTATCGCGGCGGTATTTTTAACATCTCACCTTTTGTGGGAGCGCAATATACCGGATTGTTTCGAGAGGGCTTTACTGAACGTGGAGCGGCAAGTTTGAACTTGACAACGAACTCGAAGAGTTTCGACAGTTTCCGGGTAATGTTTGGTATGCGGTTTGACTCTGAAGCGTTCCGGTGGCGGCGCGGGTTGGCTTCCTTCTACGGCAATGTTGCATGGATGTACGAGTTTGAACCGAGCGGCTCTCGGCACACGAAATTTACAGCCCGATTCAGCGACGCAGGTTTGTTGAGCGGCACGCCGAAGTTCACCGTCTATGGCAACGACCCAGGACGCGATTGGGTGCAAGCGGGATTCGGCGTAAAGCATGATATTCATGCTCATCTTCGTGCCTTCATCGGTTATGATGCGTATGCTAACATGAATCAGGTCATGCACTCCGGTAATCTGGGGTTTGTCTGGGAACTGTAACCCGTTAGCCGCCCCTCTGGCGGGGCGGCGTGAGTTACCCCTCCTGCTTCAAAATCAAATCCATCGTTTCCTGTGCCGCCCGTTTTGCAGAAAAGAACTCCCTCGCATTTTTTCTGCCCGTAAGACTCAAATGTTGACGCTTTGCATCGTCGGTAAGAAGCGTTTCCAATGTTTCGACCAAAGCGCGGCGGTCTTCGTGCGGATACAAAAGTCCGCCGCCTGACTTTTCGACCAACTCTGGAAACGCCGACTTGTCAGGAAGCACCACCGGCACACCGGCAATGAGTGCCTCAATCACATAAAAACCAAACGGTTCATTGCAAACGGTAGGAACCGAAAAAATGTCTAAAGAGTGCAAAAAATCAATCTTCTCCGTCCGGCTTACATTCGGATGGAAACAGACATCTTGGAGAAGTCCTTCTATCTGAAGTTTTTGTTTCAAGGATTCTACCATCTCTTTGTTCCAGGGATTGAGATTGCCGCCGATTTTCAGTTGAAGATTCGGCACTTTTCCGCGTTGGCGAATCTCGATAAATGCGTCGACGAGAACGTCCAATCCTTTGGGAGCGCACATCCTTGCGAAAAAACCAAGCACCGGCGGTCGGTCGCCTTTCTCTGTAGCCGGTTTGCCCTCAAAACCGTCGGTATTGATGCCGTTATAGACGACATGGATACGTTCCTTCGGCAACTCTAACCGCTCGCTCATGAATTCCGCATAGTAGCGGCTCGGTGCGATCAGTAAGGCAATCTGCTTGACATGCTCTCGCACAAGGTTCCACGCTTGTGTACAATGCGGCTCCGGCAGGCTGTCCAAAAAACCATCCTCGCCGGTCAAAACGCAGACTGTCTTTGCGCCGGTTGTTTTTCGGAGATGATTGTTCATTCCCAAAAGAAGTGCATTGGAAAACACAATAACATTCGGCTTGTGCTCTTTTTGAATCCAATCGGCGAGTTCTTGAAGTTCTCTCTGTTGATGTCCTTCTTCTCCTTTCAACATGGAAACGGTCAACGCTCCGACTTCGGCTGGATTGGTTTTGCTCACTCTTCGTCCGATGGATTTCAGGAGTTTTCGGGAGTCGAGCCATCGTCTCATCTTTTCAGGAACGAACCGCCAGAGCCGGGGAAATTTATGACTCATGAAGACGTTGATTCCGCCGAAAAAGACGGGGACGCTTTCGCTTTGATCCGGTTCGTCTAGTGTTAGCGGAAGATAGAGGGGCACCATACAAACATCGTGTCCTAGTCGGTTCCATTCCACGACTAGTGCGTTGTCTCGGAGACAATTTCCGCAGTACATTTCGCCTGCCCCCGGTGTCAACTGGATGATTTTTAGAGACTCTTTATTCAAGCGTCGTTTGTGAGGGTAAAAGCCTTTGTTGAAACATTTTACAGCATTGTTGAAAGGAAAGGAAGAGAAATTCATTGCGATGTAGATTGCCGACCGACGGGCTGCAACGTGCGCCATGAAAATTACATAGCCGCACTGGAACCGTGAGTCGTTTGGTTATTCTCTGTCGGCTATCGCCGACGCAACCGCCCGGCGGTCGGTTGCCTACCTTCCGCTCCAATGACATCCAAAGATATTGACCAAACTAGCAAACACGCATACGTGAACGCTTGGAAATTTTTACACACCCGGAGTGCGTCGGCTAACGCCGTAATCTGCTACAGGGCATAAAACGCCAACGAAGCCAGAGCCGAAATTTTTTGCCGGATGATAACCGGACACGATTCTCCTTCGTTACCAACAAAGGATGCCGGGCTATTTTTCGGAACAGCGCATAGTAATAGTTCCACATCAAACCGAACGTCCGGCGACTGTCTTGATGAATCAAATGATAAAGAGGCAACGAGTTCTCAAAATAAATTTCGCAACGGTGTAATTGATAAGAGAGCAACTTAAAAAATTTCTCTTCAAACTTTTCCATTTCCCGAATCATGCTTCTGAATTCATAATGATCGTAAGCCTCCCCCTTTTTCGGCGGCTTTTTTTGTTTATCCCATTCCGCCCTATCGAGCAAAGAACCAAATTGTTTTTCCGTGAGACCAAAACGTTGTAACTCCGCCTGCGGTAAATAAATACGCCCACTTCGATAGTCTTCCAACAAATCCCGAACGATATTCGTCCACTGAAATGCCACGCCGCACGCCTTTGCCGCTCTGACCACCGGCTCCGAAAAGAGCGGTTTAGACGTTCCCCAAATAGCAAGCGAAGCGAAGCCGACCGAAGTGGCAACCTGATGACAATAATCAATGCTGTCGTCAAACGTTGCAAAGGATTGCGACTCCATATCGGTTTCTATACCTTCAATAAGATGAAAGAGCGGCTCGCGGGGAATGTTGTACTTGTCCACAATCATCTTGAGAGCAGGCAAAAAAACTAAGCCGCCGCAATTCGGAAATCTTTGAGCAATCTGTTGAAACGTCTGCTCATCCTTTGGGTCAATTTGAGGCGGATTTTGTTCGCCGGCTTTTCCCAGCACGGCTTCCAATGCGCCTATCCATTGATTGAGTTTTTGCTTTCTTCGGCGTAGAGTGATGAGCACGCTGCTTCCGCCTACACTGTAATCGGGTAAGTCGGCGAGGTCATCCGTGAATCGGGTATAGGCGTAGAGGATTTCCATTGCTTCCCGCTTTGCGGCGGGCAACAGCGCAAAAGCAGGCACAAAATTAGAGTTTGCCAATACCGTCAAGTGCTGGCAAGCCTGAATACTGTCGGAAAGGGAGAGATTGAGAGGGCGTTCCATTTCACGTCAATATAATACGGTCTGCCGAATTTTTCAAGGGCGATTTCTAACCCGACTGCACAATCTGCACCGTCATCTCGGCAAGGTAACGCAAATCATTTTCCTCGATGATATACGGCGGCATTAAATAAACCAACCTGCCGAAAGGACGCACCCAAATTCCACGCTCCACACACTTTCGCTGAAACTCCGCAACGTCTACCGGACTCTGCATCTCAATCACACCGATGGCTCCCAATACACGAACATCCGCAACGCCCGGCAAATCCTTAACAGGATAAAACACTTCTTTTAATATCTGTTCGATCCGCAAAACCCTGCGTTGCCAATCAGAGGCAAGCAACAAGTCAATAGACGCTTTCGCTACCGCACATGCCAACGGATTCGCCATAAATGTCGGACCGTGCATCAGTTGCGGCGGCTCTCCCGATGAAATTGTCTCCGCTATTGAGTCCGTACACAAGACCGCCGAGAGCGTCATATATCCGCCGGTGAGTGCTTTTCCAAGACAAAGAATATCCGGCACGACTCCGGCATGTTCCATTGCAAAGAGTTTTCCTGTCCTGCCGAAGCCGGCGGCGATTTCGTCGAAAATTAACAGAGTCTCCGTTTCATCGCACAGTCCCCGGAGTTGCTGTAAATAATTCGGCGAGTAAAACTTCATTCCGCCTGCCCCTTGCACGATGGGTTCCACGATGACCGCCGCTATCGTTTCCCGATGTTCGTACAATTTATTCCGCATATCGGCAAAATGCTCTTCTTTCCATTGCTCGTCGAATCGGCATGGCGGCGACTCGGCAAAGATTTGTTGGACGAGAGCATTGGAAAAAATTGAGTGCATTCCGGTAACGGGATCGCAGACCGACATCGCTCCGAAAGTATCGCCGTAATAGCCGCTACGAATGGTCAAAAGGCGATTGCGCTGCGGTTGCTTTTTAGCATGCCAGTATTGGATTGCCATTTTGATTGCGACTTCGACTGCGACGGAACCGGAGTCGGCAAAGAAGACTTTCGTGAGCGACGGCGGAGTCAATTCGATCAACCGTTGGGCTAGTCGGATTGCGGGCGTGTGCGTGAATCCGCCGAACATGACGTGGGACATGCGGTCGAGTTGTTCGGACACCGCTCGATTTAATTCAGGATGATTGTAACCGTGAATGGCAGCCCACCACGAGGACATACCGTCGATCAATTCGCGTCCATCGGCAAGGCGAATTCGCACACCGTTTGCCGATTCGACGTGATAGACCGGCAACGGATTGTCCATTGATGTGTAAGGATGCCAAATATGCTGTCGGTCAAAGGATAAATCGTTCATAAAACATTTTGCTGGTATTCCGCCGTATCGTCCCATCGCATCGACTCGGCAAAGACTTCTTGAAACTGCGGAAGATTCGCCAATTCGCAGTGCTGCGATTGTTCTATTAACTGTCGGACGACTTCGGCATTGTCAGGTTTCAGCAACATTGCTCTCGCACCGGCAAGCGATGTGTTACCGCAAAATTGAAAACGCTCCGAAGGAATCGACGGTAACAAACCAATACGCCGCGCCGAAGCAAGTCGAATAGATTGACCAAATCCGCCGGCAACATAAAACGTTTCAATCTCCTCCGGCAACAAATGATGCTCTCGAAGCAAAAGCGTAATCCCCGCCTTGATCGCACCCGACGCTAATTGCAATTCCCGAATGTCCCGCTGCGTCAACACAATGGCTTCACCAATGCCTGATGCCGCCGCCGATACCAATTCAAAATGAGACGCTTTATCGGCAAAGCGACCGCTGGACAAAATGATTCCTTGATCTAACAATACCGCAACGGCATCGATCAAACCGCTGCCGCAGATACCGATAGACGGCTTGCCTGCTATCGTGGAAACAACGATTTTTCCGTCAACATAATCAACGTGTTCAATCGCTCCCGGTACGGCAAGGGTGCCGTATTCGATTCTTGCTCCTTCAAAAGCGGGTCCCGCCGCTGTCGCCGCCGTGAAAAGTCTTTCCCGATATGCTAAAACGATTTCGCCATTCGTGCCGATGTCGAGAAAGAAAGACGGCAGACGGCTAACGGCTGACGGCAGCAGACACAAGACTCCCGCTACAATGTCGCCGCCGACGAAGCCGCCGAAAATCGGAAACGCCTCGACCGTACCTGACATTGCCAAACCCATGTCGCTCGCTTGACGCGGCGGAAAATTATTAACAGGAGCATGAAAAGGACTTGCACCAAGCGAGGAAGGATCAATACCGAAAAGAAGCGATTGCATAACAGTATTCCCCGCCGCAACCATAACGGAAATATCTTGGGAATCGATTCCCATCTTGTCGATCAGTTCGGCAATCATTTCGTTGATGGCTTCGACGATCACACGTTGCATTGCGGTCAGGGCGGTTTCGTCTTCTATGACTTTTTGGATTCGGGCGATGACATCGTCGCCGAATTGCCGTTGCGGATTGGCGCGGGAAGCAATTTGTATAGGCAATGTACCGGTGAAATCGTGCAACTCGGCGGCGAGAGTCGTCGTGCCAATGTCTAGTGCGATACCGTAACCTTTTGAGACGGCAGACGGCAGACGGCAGACGGCAGATTTTGATGCGGTCTGTACAAAGACGTTTTGTTCATTGTCTCGAAGCGAAGAGTCGGGAATGATAATGTCGAGATCGCTTTCCACAATCGTTTGGCAGGCGAGTATTTTTTGGTGATTGGCGATGACTTGACATTTTCCGCAGGTTCCTGCTCCTCCGCAGTGCGTCCGCAGCGCATAACCGGCTTGGGCGGCGGCGTTGTCGAGCCGCGCTCCTGCCGGTACGGTGAACGTTTGATTCTGTTGAAAGGTAATGCGGTGTTGTGTCAATCCCACTTGAGCGTTGCCATGATGTCATCTAGCATTTGTTTCTCTTCGGCATCCACCCAAGTCAGGACGAAATTTATGCCGAAGCCTTTGTGCAGACTGACAAGAAAAACTCGCGTTTTTCATAGAGAAGGTTGAAAATATAATTACCCAGAAGTGTAGTGGAAAAAAGAGAAAAAACAAGCCGTCCAAAACTTGCAGTTGATATGGAACGAGCACAAAGTACTGGAGAACCGGCAAGTGGTTAGGTTTCCGCCGGAAAGTAACATGCCCATAAAACAGTCCTGCCATCATTGCGCTGCGCTCCATTCCGGCTTTTGCAAGCATGAACAAAAGCCGGAATGTTTTGTTATTAAAGGGGGAAGTGTAATGACGGTAGCGGGTATAAAATTTTCTGGCGGAAGCCTAATCTAAAAATTGCGGCTCCGTGAACGAAAAATGCCTTGACAATTTTCGGCGAAAGCCTTACTCCAGCGTCCAAATTCGGGCGGTTTCGTCGTCGCTTGCCGTTACAATTCTTTTGCCATCGGGCGAAAAACGGATAGACCTGACCCAGTCCGTATGTCCGACCAACGTCCGTACAATCCTGCCAGTGTCGGTCTCCACAATTTGGATCGCTCCACTCATCTTGCCCACTGCGATTTTCGTTCCGTCCGGCGAAACTGTACCTGAACAAATTTCGCTTATTTCCGGCAGCAAGTTTGCTCCCCAGCCCAGCCACAGAGTCAACTTGTGCAGTTGCTTTCCCGTATCGGCATCCCAAACCCGAAAGGTGGTCTCATCACATGCCGTAACGACCTTCTTGCCGTCCGGTGTAAAAACTGCAAATCTAACCCAGCGCGTATGTCCTTGCAACGTTTGCAGTTCCTTGCCTGTTTCGACATCCCAGATTCGGGCGGTCTCGTCATCACTTGCCGTAACGATTTTTTTACCGTCGGTCGAAAAGGAGAGACCTCTAATCCAATCTGTATGTCCTATCGATTTCTGTAATTCTTTTCCCGTGTCGGCATCCCAAAAGTGAACGGTGCCTTCATCACTTGTTGTTACAATTTTCTTACCGTCTGGCGAAAAGGCGACGGCAAGCCAGTATTCGGTTTCTGCCGTCAATGCCAGCAATACTTTTCCCGAGTCGGGGGCTAAAACCTGTGCGGTTTCTTTACCGCTTGCCAAGGCTACCTTCTTACTATCCGGCGAAAAAGCGACGGTCTGCCCTCCGTGAAGTGCATGGTCTTCTAACATGTGCAGTTCTTTTCCTGATTCGGCATCCCAAATGAGAAGGACATTGTCATCGCTTATCGTAACGATTTTTTTTCCGTCCGGCGAGAAACCGGCTTGCATGACCCAGTCAGCGTGTCCTCCCAATGTATGCAGTTTTCTTCCTGTTTCGGCATCCCAGACGCAGGCGGTTAGGTCATCGCTTGCCGTGATGACTTTCTTTCCGTCTGGCGAGAAGGCGGCACTTCTGACCCAGTCTCCGTGCCACAATGTAATGACGGCAGAACGCTCCGCCGCTTGCACAGTACCGAGAAACAAGAGAAAAATAAACGTAGTGTAAAAAAGGTGTTTCATAGGAATATCCTTATAAAGCGGGGAGGGCCTTTATTCTACACCGTCCCAAGTTCTTTGGCAAGCGTGGGAAACGCACGCCGGTTGATATCAAATCCAACAAAGTGTAAAATACCCGCTCTGAATTTTACGCCGCTCTTTAATCCATGACTCACCTTTCCGACCTAGAAATCGCCCGACAGACAACAACCTTGCCGATTACCACCATCGCCGAAAAATGCGGACTCTCCGCCGACCAAATCGAAGCCTTCGGCACCAACAAAGCCAAGATTCCCTTTGAAGTGCTCGAACGCCACAAAGACAAACCGGACGGCAAACTCATTCTTGTAACCGCCATCAGTCCGACCCCCGCCGGTGAAGGAAAAACCACGACCAGCGTAGGACTTGCCGACGCTCTCAATCGCATCGGCAAGAGAACGATGGTCGCCCTGCGTGAACCGTCGCTCGGTCCCTGTTTCGGAATCAAAGGCGGAGCCGCCGGCGGAGGTTACGCTCAAGTCGTACCGATGGAAGAAATCAATCTGCATTTCACCGGCGACTTCCACGCCATCACATCGGCACACAATCTCCTGTCGGCAATGCTCGACAATCATCTGCACTTCGGCAACGAATTGAAAATTGACACCCGGCGAATCGTCTGGGGACGCGTCGTCGATCTCAATGACAGGGCTTTACGGAAGGTTGTCGTCGGACTCGGCGGTACTATCAACGGTGTGCCGAGGGAGTCCGGTTTCGACATTACCGTCGCTTCCGAAATTATGGCAATATTCTGTTTGAGCAATTCGCTGTCCGAATTGAAAGACCGGCTTGGGCGCATTATCGTCGGTTACACAGCGGAAGGGGAGCCGATCACTGCCGCCCATCTAAAATGTCATGGAGCAATGGCAGCATTATTAAAAGATGCCCTGAAACCGAATCTGGTGCAAACATTGGAAGGCAATCCTGCCCTCGTTCATGGCGGTCCCTTTGCGAACATTGCTCACGGTTGCAATTCGGTGCTGGCAACGAAGTTTGCCCTGAAACTTGCGGACTACACTGTAACGGAAGCCGGTTTCGGGGCGGACTTGGGGGCGGAAAAGTTCCTCGACATTAAGTGCCGACAGGCGGGACTCACACCGGCGGTTGCCGTCGTTGTGGCGACGGTGCGTGCGTTGAAATATCATGGCGGTGTGGACTTGAAAGAGTTGACAACGCCGAATCTTGCTGCGTTGGATGCCGGTTTCGATAACTTGCGGAAGCACATCGAAAACTTGCAGTCGTACAATTTGCCGGTGGTCGTGGCGGTCAATTCTTTCCCAACGGATACGGACGAAGAAGTCGCTCTGATTGTCAAGAAGTGCGGCGAAATGAGCGTGAAAGCGGCGCGGGCGGAGCATTGGGCAAAGGGTGGAGCAGGCGCGGAAACGCTCGCCGAGTTGGTCGTCGATGCGGCGAACCCAGGGGCTAACACCCCCGGCTCGTTCCAACTGCTGTACCCCGACGCAATGCCGCTGTTGGAGAAGGTCGAAACGATTGCGACGAAAATCTACGGGGCGGACGGAATCACGGTGGACAAAAAGACGAGCGACAAGTTTGCTCATTTGGAAAAACTCGGCTTCGGCTCTTTACCGATTTGCATGGCGAAGACGCAGTATTCGTTGTCGGCTGATCCGGCGTTGCGTTGCCGACCGAGCGGTTTTACCGTGCCTATTCGGGACGCAAAGGTTTCGGCGGGGGCGGGTTTCGTGGTGGTGTTGACGGGAGAAATTATGACGATGCCCGGCTTGTCGAAGTCTCCTGCTGCCGAACGGATCGACATTGATGCAAGTGGACAGATTACGGGATTGTTTTAGCCGGTACTCCGGCACAGAGCCCGATGCGGATTCACCGGTGCTTCCGCACCGAGCTCTGTTTGTTCTTTGATAATTTTTTACCGCCAACCCTGTAGGTAATTGTGCTATTGTGCTACAATAACTGTAGCACGCTTCAGATAAGGAATCCATCATGAAAAAGACCTCACTCGTATGGGGAACCGCGGCGATTCTGTTCGCCGTAATGTTCTATGTTGAATCCGTTGCGCAAGTCCCCGGCATTGCCGTTGAACTCACCGCTCCCGACGGCACACCGGCACACGGCGGATACATCCGCGCCTATCCGAATCCGCCACCAGCGGATTGGGAGGGTTTTGCGAGGAATTTCGACATTGCGAACGGAAAATGCCTGATTCCGCTTGCAGAACCGGAGAAACTGAATTCCTTTATGATGATCGTCTATGCCGACGGCTTCGCTCCCTATCACGCCGATTGGAACGATCTGAAAGCCGACCCGGTTCCTGGAAAGTATGCGATCACGTTGCTCCCCGCCGTTACCGTCGGCGGTTATGTCGTCGACGAACAGGACAATCCCATCGAAGGAGTCAAAGTCCAGTTCATCGTTAATTGGGGCGGTCAAAGCCGCAACAATAAATCGGACGGTTTTGTCTGTGCCATTCGTATGGAAACCGATGCTGAAGGACGTTGGTCGAGTTCCAACGTCCGAAGAGAGGAACTGGACGCACGAAAAAACATCACAATGGCGCACCCGGATTACGCCAACGTTGGATTGGACAGCATATTGTTGCGAGCCTTTTTGCCGGATAGTGCGGGCAATTTCACACAGAAAACCGTGTTGAAAAAGGGGGAAACGTTCACGGGAATCGTCGTGGACGAACGGGGCAACCCTGTCGAATATGTGCGTGTATTCTCGAACGTTATCCGGCTGGATATCAACTATCCCGATATGACCCGAACCGATGCGAAAGGCGAATTCAAATTTGAAAATTGCGTTGCCGATCCCGGTCGATCGCAACTGTACGTCGGCGTTTGCAAGGATGGTTTTGCTCCCGACCTGATTTCCTTTGCGAGAATCACTTCTTCGGTCAATCCGGCAAGGTTTGTATTGAAACCGGGACAACCGTTGAAAATCCGAGTCGTTGATGCGCAAGGCAACGGCATTCCCGAATCGGATATTACGCCAGCGAAATGGCGAGGCGTTGAGGGGCATATTGTCCGGTTCTGGGATAATGATCGCGGCAATGTCCGAACCGACCGCGAAGGCAGATTTGTTTGGGAAAATGCACCGTCCGATGAGTTTCAACTTTCGATTGGAAAATCGGGATATATGAGTGGCAGTGCTGTCTCCGTCAAACTCGGCGATGAAGAAAACGTCTTCACGTTGCGTCCGCACATGATCGTCGACTGCAAGGTTTTCGATGCGGAAACAAAAGAGCCGATTCCGACGCTCCAAGTGATGTACGGAACCGGACAAAAAATAGAAAGGGACGATCAAAAAGTATTCTGGTCAAGTATGCTGAATCCGGGACAACTCACGCAAACGCCGGAGGGATTCCGATATGTCCAACGGCAGCCCGTCGAGGATTTCGGCAGATGGTTGCTCCGCGTCGATGTCGAGGGTTACGAAACCTGTATTTCCGAACCGCTCCAAGAGAATACGGATCGGCAAACGCTGGAGTTCGCTTTGGTGCGGAAGAAACCGGATGCGGAGAATCCCGACTTGATTATCGGTACGATTTTAACTCCCGACGGCAAACCGGCGGAAGGCGTACAGGTCGGTTTCACCACAACGCAACGGCGTGCCCAAGTCGATAACGGGCACATCAATTTTGATGCCAACGTTACGGGACGAACCGACGCATCGGGTACATTCCGGTTATCGAAACTCAACACGAGCATTAACGAGCAGGATTACAAACTGATATTCCTGCACGACAGCGGCTTTGCAACGATTCGCAAGGCGGAATTCGAGGAACGCAACGAGCCGATCACCCTCACGGCGTGGGGACGCATTGAGGGAACCGTGTACACCGGAAAAGAAACGGCGAAAGATGCTTGGGCGGCGATTGAGTACAATCCT
>Ga0099364_10004661_pt1 | contig 20716 bp, 16 predicted proteins | sample TergutTh196P3_FD_73070 | JGI IMG/M metagenome (GOLD analysis project Ga0099364, IMG submission 73070) | Microcerotermes parvus P3 segment gut microbial communities from Pointe-Noire, Republic of the Congo - Th196 P3 | ecosystem: Host-associated > Arthropoda: Insects > Digestive system > Gut ... | reverse complement strand
CCTGCCATACCGGTTGTGTCAACGCATTTGCTTTCGATATGATGGTAGCATGTTCAGGGTTTGTATTTGGGCTGGAAACGGCATCCAATTATATTCGTTCGGGACGCTACAAACGAATCGTGTTAATCGCCGGCGATAAGATGACATCCATTACCGACTATACCGATCGTGCCACCTGTGTCTTGTTCGGCGATGGTTGCGGAGCGCTGCTGCTCGAACCGACGACCGAACCCCTTGGCATACTCGATACCATCCTGCGAACCGATGGCTCCGGATTTCCCCATTTACACATGAAAGCAGGAGGATCAGTCAGGCGTCCATCCTACGAAACGATCGAAAACCGCGAACATTTTGTGTATCAGGAAGGGAGAGTCGTTTTCAAATATGCAGTGTCGTACATGGCTGACGTGGCGATCGAACTTATGGAGCGTAACGGATTGACCTATGACGACATTGACTGGGTTGCTCCTCATCAGGCCAATCTGCGTATTGTCGATGCGGCAGCCCAACGGATAGGTATGGATACCGGCAAAATAATGACAAACATTCAAAAATATGGAAACACAAGCGCCGCTTCGATTCCGCTCTGTTTGTGGGAGTGGGAAGACAGATTAAAAAAAGGCGATAAAGTGGTACTTGCTTCGTTTGGCGCCGGATTTTCGTGGGGAGCGAATTATGTGATATGGGGGTATGATGGTTCGAAGTTCAAGGTTTAAGGTTCAAAGTCCCCCGTTGAAGGGGGTAGGGGGATGTAATCAGTTCAAGGTTCAAAATTCTATGAAGATAATTGTCTGAAACAGAATATGGAGGAGAGAAAACATAAATCGGGATTTGTTAACATTATCGGGAATCCGAATGTAGGCAAGTCAACCCTGATGAACAGGTTGGTCGGGGAACGAATCTCTATTATCACTTCAAAAGCGCAGACAACGCGTCATCGCATCTTGGGGATTGTCAATACGGAAGATATGCAGATTGTCTACTCCGACACTCCCGGCGTACTGCAACCTAATTATAAGCTACAACAGTCCATGTTGAACTTTTCACAATCAGCCTTAAACGACGCGGATGTATTGCTATATATGACCGATGTGATAGAAAAATCCGATAAAAACGAAACATTTCTTCGCAATGTTCAGCAGGTTCAATGCCCTGTACTCTTGTTGATTAACAAAATCGACCTGATTGACCAACCGGCATTGGAAAAATTAGTCGAACAATGGCATGAACTGTTGCCCAAGGCAGAGATTATTCCACTTTCGGCTTTGTCGAAATTTAATATTGAACCCATCAAACAACGGGTGGTTGCGTTGCTGCCCGATTCGCCTCCTTATTTTGAGAAGGATGCGTTGACAGACCGTCCGGCGCGTTTTTTCGTGACCGAGATGATCCGCGAAAAAATACTGTTGTATTATCAGAAAGAAATACCTTATGCGACGGAGGTAGTGGTCGAACAGTTCGAAGAGTCTGCTGATAAAATTCATATCAGGGCAATCATTATCGTTGAACGCGAGACCCAAAAAGGAATAATCATCGGCCATCAGGGACAGGCGTTGAAGAAAGTCGGAACGATGGCGCGGAAAGACATGGAACTCTTCTTTGAAAAAAAGATTTTCTTAGAGATGTTTGTCAAAGTCGAAAAAGACTGGCGTAATCGCGATGCCATGCTCAAAGCCTTTGGATACCAAATCAATGATTAGAATTTAAAGTTCAATCGTTATTTTTCATATATTCGTAATTTTTAATGCTTAATCAATATGGTAGTAGCAATTGTCGGAAGGCCCAACGTAGGGAAATCAACTTTATTCAATCGTTTGACGCAGACGCGCCGGGCGATTGTCAACGAAGAAGCGGGAACCACGCGCGACCGTCATTACGGGAAGGTCGAATGGTGCGGCCAGGAGTTTTCGTTGATTGATACGGGAGGCTGGGTGGTCAATTCGGAAGATATCTTCGAGGAAGAAATCAATAAACAGGTACAAATTGCCATCGAAGAAGCCGACGTCATCTTATTCGTCGTAGATATAATCAACGGTCTGACCGATTTGGATGATTCCGTTGCCCGTATCATGCGTCAAACGCAAAAACCGGTCGTTGTGGTAGCCAACAAAGCCGACAACTACGAAACCCATGCCCTGTCAGCCGAATTTTACCGGCTTGGTTTGGGCGATCCGTTTTGCGTTTCGGCTGTAAACGGGTCTTGTACAGGCGATTTGCTCGATCATATCATATCATTGTTTCCGGATAAAAAAGAAGAAGAACCCGAAGAAGAACTACCCCGTTTAGCTGTTGTCGGACGTCCGAACGTCGGCAAATCGTCTCTGATTAACGCATTTATTGGCGAAGAGCGTCATATCGTAACCGATATTGCAGGCACCACGCGCGATTCGATTTACACGAAATACAACAAGTTCGGACTGAATTTTTACTTGGTCGACACAGCCGGTATCCGTAAAAAAGGGAAAGTCGAGGAAGACCTGGAGTATTATTCGGTGATTCGCGCCATTCGGGCGATTGAAGGCGCTGATATATGTGTGCTGATGTTAGACTCGACACGAGGAATCGAAAGTCAGGACCTGAACATTTTTTCCATTATACAGAAGAACAGGAAAGGATTGGTTGTATGTGTCAACAAATGGGATTTAATAGAAGACAAAAACCAACAGGTTATCAAAAGTTACACGACAGCAATTCGAGAACGTCTGGCGCCGTTTACCGACTTCCCGATCCTGTTTATTTCGGCAGTGACCAAACAGCGTATATTGAAAGTTTTAGATACCTGTAAGGTAGTATATGACAACAGGAAACGACGTATAACGACCGCCAAGCTTAACGAGACCATGCTCCCCCTTATCGAAAAAACGCCCCCTCCCGCATGGAAAGGCAAGTATATCAAAATCAAATACGTGACCCAATTGCCTGCGACCTATGTTCCTACGTTTGTCTTTTTCTGTAACCTGCCTCAATGGGTCAAAGAACCTTACAAACGATTTCTTGAAAATAAAATCCGCGAAAACTGGAACTTCAGCGGCACACCGATCAATATCATTGTGAAGGAAAAATAAGGTTCTTATTTGTTCCTTGGATGATGTGCAATGATTTCTTTGCGGAGAAATTCGCGGTCAATATGGGTATACAATTCGGTGGTTGTTATCTTTTCGTGTCCGAGCATAAGTTGAATCGCCCGAAGGTTTGCTCCGCCTTCAAGCAAGTGGGTAGCAAACGAATGGCGAAAGGTATGGGGGCTAATCGTCTTTTTGATACCTGCAAGTTCGGCTTGCTGTTTGATGATATGAAACACCATCACTCTTGATAATCCTGCGCCCCGCTGATTAAGGAAAAGGATGTCCTCCGATCCTTTTTGCACGATTATCCGGTTGCGGTCATAAAGGTAATTGCTGATTTCAGAGATGGCTGTCTGCGATATGGGGACAAGTCGCTGTTTCCGACCTTTCCCTTCGATCCGGATAAATTCTTCGTCAAAATAAATGTCCGGATAACGCAAACGAACTAACTCCGAAACACGCAGTCCACAACTGTACAACACTTCAAGCATCGCACGGTTGCGTTGCCCTGTCGGAGTGGATAAATCAATCGAATCAAGTATCCGGTTTATCTCATCGACCGACAACACTTCCGGCAGTTTTGTTCCGATTTTGGGCGACTCCAATAATTCGGTCGGGTCAACGCGCAGGAAATCTTCGATCAGCAAAAACCGGTAAAACGATTTGATACCCGATATAATACGGGCTTGCGAACGGGACGAAATACCGAGGTCATAGAGTTGAGCAACAAATTGTTGCAAGTCAACATAGCTGATTTGAAGGATATGTAATTCCTCATTTTCAATAAATTGCATTAATTTATTCAAATCATCCAGATAAGCCTCAATCGTATTTGGCGATAAACCCTTCTCTAACCTTAACCAGATTTGGTATTTGTGAATATAATTATTATTTTGTTCGTTCATTGAAGTGAGATTTTAGTTTCCTCAAAAAAATCACTACTTTTGTACATGATTTCAAAGAAATTTTCTTCTTTTGAGGCAAAGATAATATAAAGATACAGGAAAATGAAAAAAATTCAACTAATCAACGGGCCGAATCTGAATCTGCTGGGGGTCAGAGAGCCTTCGGTATATGGCGATACATCCTTTGAAAACTATTTAGCAACATTGCGGGGGTTGTATCCGCAATGCCAACTCACATACTACCAAAGCAATATCGAAGGAGAACTGATTCAAAAAATGCATGAAACAGGTTTTTCGTACGACGGAATAATTTTAAATGCAGGCGCTTATACGCATACCTCCATCGCTTTGCACGACGCAATCAAAGCCGTAACGACCCCTGTCGTCGAAGTACATATTTCTAATGTTTATGCGCGTGAGCCTTTTCGCCACAAGTCACTTCTTTCGGCAGCCTGCAAAGGACTGATTGCCGGCTTTGGCATGGATTCATACCGTCTGGCTATCGAAGCAATTCTAATGTAGTTTTCAGTTCAATTAATCGTAATTCATAATTGTTTATATAGTATGTTAAAATACACAAAAATTATTGCCACGTTATCAGATAAACGGTGTGACGTGGATTTTATCCGTTCCCTTTATCTGGCAGGAATGAATGTAGTACGTCTGAATACGGCGCATTTGGATGAAAAAGGATTGGAGAAAATCGTTGCTAATACCCGCGAAGTTTCTGGACGGATTGGTATCCTGATTGATACCAAAGGGCCGGAGATTCGTACCAACCGCGTGATTGAACCCATTCTTTTCAAGACAGGCGAGCGGGTAAAACTGAAAGGCGCTCCGGGGAAAGAATCGTCCCCCGATTGTATCTGTGTTTCATACGCTGATATCGTGAACGATCTGGCTGTTGGAAATGATATTTTGATTGATGATGGAGAACTTGAACTGAAGGTGGTCGAAAAACAGGCCGATTATTTGATTTGTGAAGTACAAAATGATGCTGCGCTGGGAAGTAATAAAAGTCTGAATGTGCCGGGCGTCTGCATCAATCTGCCTTCGCTGTCGGAAAAAGACCGTAAAAATATTGACTGGGCGATTACCCATGACCTTGATTTTATCGCCCATTCATTTGTTCGCAGCAAACAGGATGTTTTGGATGTTCAGCAATTATTGGACGAGCGGAACAGTCCGATTAAGGTCATTGCTAAAATTGAAAATCAGGAAGGGATTGATCATATGGATGAGATTCTGGAAGTCGCTTACGGGATAATGATTGCACGTGGAGACCTGGGCATTGAGATACCGGCCGAAAGGATTCCGGCCATTCAGCGGACGCTGATCCGGAAATGCGTGGAAGTGAAAAAGCCTGTCATTGTAGCCACCCAGATGCTCCATTCGATGATTACCAATCCCCGGCCTACACGCGCCGAAGTGACGGATATTGCCCATGCCATCAATGACCGGACGGATGCGCTGATGCTGAGTGGAGAGACAGCCGTCGGCAAATACCCGGTCGAAGCCGTACAGATCATGACGAAAGTGATACGTGAATCTGAAAAAACAAAAATGAAAGTCAACGACATACGCGTTCCGATTGAAGGGGATGACTTAGATGTTACTTCGTATTTAGCCAAACAGGCAGTGAAGTCTTCCTCGAAGTTACAGGTAAAAGCAATCATCACCGACAGTCACAGTGGACGTACAGCCCTCTATCTGGCTGCATTCCGGGGCACGTCTACCGTCTTTGCGATATGTTATAACGAACAGGTAATGCGTATGTTGTCGCTCTCATACGGCGTATGGGCTGTCTATCAACCCTGGAACGACAATCGCCGCGAATATTTTTTCGATGCGCTCCATCAATTGCTCAACAGCGGGCAGATTGTCGCTACGGATAAAGTCGCTTATTTAGGCGGCAGTTTCGGAAGAAAAGGAGGGACTACGTTTCTTGAAATCAATGAGGTGAACAGGATATTCATTTCGGATGAACAGTTTGAACTACCTACCTTCTTAACGTAATTTATTGTATGATCGAAAACATCCCCCCACCCCCTTCAAAGGGGGACTAAAAACTAAAAACGAATGATATCCTCCGATCCTATCGAAACGTATATACTGAATCATATTGACGAAGAAGGCGATTTGCTGGCAGCGTTGCGACATGATGCGTATGTAAAATTACTTCGTCCGCGTATGGTTTCAGGTCACTTGCAAGGACGAATCCTGAAAATGTTTTGCCGGATGCGGCGTCCGAAACGGGTTTTGGAAATAGGCACCTATACGGCTTATGCAACACTCTGTATGGCAGAAGGTTTAGAAGACGATGCTTTGATTCATTCGATCGAAATCAATGATGAAATGGAACCATTTGTCAGTCCATATCTGAATCAATCTCCTGATAAAGAAAAAATAAGGATACATTGGGGCGATGCGTTGGAAATCATCCCTTTGTTAAATGAGACGTTTGATTTGGTTTTTATTGATGGCAATAAACGGGATTATTGTACCTATTACGACGTGGTCTTCCCTTTTGTACGGCAGGGAGGAGTGATTTTAGCCGATAACACGCTTTGGTCGGGAAAAGTGACGGACGACAATTTTACCCCGTCCGATAAACAAACGCAGGGTATCCTGGATTTTAACGAAAAAATCAAAAACGACACCCGCATCGAAAAAGTGATTCTCCCATTGCGCGATGGGCTAACAGTAATATACAAATTATGATTAATTGAATGATTGAATAACAAAATACATCCCCCTAACCCCCTTCAAAGGGGGAAGGGGGACATTGAACTTTGAATTATAAACTTTGAACAATTAAGAATATGGAAGGAACAAGATTAAATAAAATCGAAAGATTACTTCAAAAAGAATTGGGTGATCTTTTTCAGAAACAGACACAAGGGAAACCCGGGACGTTGATTTCGGTAAGCGCCGTCAGGGTCAGTCCCGATTTGAGCATTGCCAAGGTGTATCTCAGCATTTTCCCTTCGGAAAAAGGAAAGGAGTTATTAGAGAATATCGAATATAACAGCCGGACGATCCGCTATGATCTCGGACAACGTGTTCGCATGCAATTACGCAAGATACCCGAACTCAGTTTTTTCTTAGACGACTCATTGGATTACATCGACAACATTGATAATCTGTTAAAAAACAAGTTCAGTTGAATCTTGCTTTCTACATAGCCCGTCGTTATCTCTTTGCGAAAAAGTCGCATAATGTCATTAACATTATCTCAATGATTTCGGTATGCAGTGTGGTCATTGCCACGATTGCATTGGTTTGTGTCTTATCGGTGTTGAATGGTTTTATGGATTTGGTGGAATCAATGTTTAATAATTTCGATCCGGAATTGAAAATCATACCTGCTAAAGGTAAGGTTTTTGACCCGAACACAGCATCGTTTCAGCTGATTCGGAAAATGCCTGATATTGAGTTTATTACGGAAGTATTAGAGGAAAACGTGCTGGTACGTTACTTAGACCGTCAGGAGTTTGCTGTAGCAAAGGGTGTAAGCGACAACTTTCAGCAAATGACAAACATTGATTCCCTGTTGATTAACGGTGAATTTGTCTTGCATGACGGAGATGTATATTGTTCGATATTAGGGATTGGACTGTCTTCTTCGTTAGGGATTCGCACAGGTTTTGTTGATCCGCTGGAGATTTTTGTGCCTGTACGCGACCGTCAGGTTAATATGGCGAATGTAGCCTCATCATTTCAACTTGAATACGCCTTTATCGCCGGCGAATTTGTAGTGAATCAGGCGGTATATGATGAAAGCCACATGATTCTGCCAATCGAAATGATGCGTGATTTACTGAATTACGAAACCGAAATCTCGGCTTTGGAGTTAAAATTGAAACCACAAGCTCAGGTAAAGACCGTCCAAAAGCAAATCCGCACCATCTTGGGCGATGATTTCCGCGTACAGGATCGCTACGAACAGCAGGAAACCACCTATAAGATGATTCGTCTCGAAAAGTGGATGGCTTTCCTGATCCTTGCTTTTATCTTAACGATTGCATTGTTTAATGTCGTCAGTTCGCTTTCGATGCTGATGATTGAAAAACAGGATGATGTCCGGATGTTACGCAGCATGGGCGCCGACGACCGGCTGATTCGACGGATTTTCCTGTACGAAGGAAGTATGATTCCGGCGTTTGGCGCATTGATTGGAATCGTAATCGGCGTGATGCTATGCCTGATTCAGCAGGAGTTTGGGCTTATTAAGTTGGGCAGTGTAGCAGGCGCTTTTGTCAGTGATAATTATCCTGTATTGGTCAGCCCGATCGACTTATTACTTGTTTTCACCACTGTGTGTGCGATTGGTGTGTTGGCTTCATGGTATCCTGTACGTTACCTTGGAAAAAAATGGCTGGACAAGGGGCGGATTGTGATCCTTTTGTTGCCTTTGTTTGTATTTGGCTGTCGGGGCGCTCAAACCGATAAACCGGGTATAGTTGTCACGATTGAGCCGCAACGTTATTTTGCCGAAAAGATTGCAGGCGAGCATTTTGCGGTATACGCTGTGGTGCCGGCCGGGCAAAGTCCGGAGACTTACGACCCGGCGCCGCACGAAATGATACGCATCGCCCAAAGTAAGGCTTACCTGCAAATCGGTCAGATCGGATTTGAACAGGCATGGATACAGACCATCCGCAAAAACAACCCCCACCTGAAGTTTTTCGACCTTTCCGAAGGCATTCGCTGGATAGGAGAAGATGATGATTCGCATGAAGAGGAGGAAGAAGAGGGCGCGCATCATCACCATCATCACGGTGGAATAGATCCGCATATATGGAGCGCTACAGGGACGGCAAAGATTATTGCACACAATACATTACTGGCCTTTCTGGATTTGGATCCGGAAAATAAAAGCGCCTATCGGGAGAATTACGAACAACTGATTGAAGAAATTGACGAAACAGCGCTCTTGTTGCATGCCATGTTAGACACTTTAACATGCCGCACTTTTGTGATTTATCATCCGGCGCTGACCTATTTTGCCGATGAATTCTCTCTGAAACAATTAGCGATTGAGTCGGATGGGAAAGAACCTTCGGTCGCATCATTGAAAGCGTTGATTGACGAAACGCGCCATACGCAGGTCAAGGTTGTGTTTGTACAACAGGAGTTTGACCGCAAACATGCCGGACAGGTTGCTACCGAAATAGGCGCCCGCCTCGTCGTAATCAATCCGTTAGATAGAAATTGGAATGAACAGATGATACATATAGCAAGCGAATTAATAAAATAGTTTTCAGTCCCCATTCCCCCTTTGAAGGGGGTTAGGGGGATGTAGACAGTGTAAGGAATGGAAAGATTAATTGAAACAAAGCATATAACGGTTGGATATGGATCAAAAATCGTATTAAGGGGTATCTCGCTGACCCTTTGGGAGAATGATTTTCTTGGCGTAATCGGCCCGAACGGAGGAGGGAAAACTACTTTACTCAAAGCCATATTGGGGTTGTTGAAACCTTCGGATGGCGAAATAATCTTCTATAAAGACAACAAACCTGTTCCTGCCCTGAAAATCGGCTACCTTCCGCAAATCAACCGGCTCGACAAGTATTTCCCGATTTCCGTATCCGAAGTAGTTGCTTCCGGATTAATGAGCGAAAAAAAGGGTTGGCGCAACTATTCAGGCGAACAGCAGCGGCGAATCAACGAAACGCTGGATATGATGGGAATGAGCGAAAAAGCCAAACGTTCGATCGGCGAACTTTCCGGAGGCGAACTGCAACGTGTCTTATTGGGACGCGCCATCGTTTCCCACCCCGACGTATTGATTTTGGACGAACCCAATACGTATGTAGATAAATATTTTGAGTCGCGTTTGTATAAACTGTTGGAAGATATTAATAAAGATATGGCCATAATCCTTGTTTCGCATGATATGGGAACGATTCTGCCGTTAGTCAAAAATATTGCCTGCGTGAACGAAACCTTGCATTATCATGCAGGTAATAACTTAACGGAAGAATGGATAGAACAAGTCTACCACTGTCCGATTGAATTGGTAGGGCATGGCGATTTTCCGCATCGTGTGTTGAAACGGCATGATATTTGAGAAAGACCGTAAGATGGTAAGAGAATGGGGAAATTTGATGTAATCATTATCGGTAGCGGCTTGGGAGGGCTGGAATGTGGTTTTATCCTGGCGAAAAACGGCATGAAGGTGTGCGTGCTGGAGCAGGATGCGCAGACAGGAGGCTGTTTACGGACTTTTCGCCGGGGTGATATGCTGTTTGATACCGGTTTTCATTATGTGGGAGGATTGGATGAGGGACAGTCATTGTACCCCTTCTTTCGCTATTTCGGATTGCTTGACCTGCCCTGGCAGCGATTGGATGAAACCGGATTTGATGAGGTTGTTATCGGAGGGCAATCTTTCTTGATGGCTAATGGGCATACGCGTTTTACAGACACATTGTCGCAGGCATTTCCCCGCCAGCATCAAAATTTGAAAAACTATACTGCCTTTTTGAAAAAGGTGGGTGAGCATCTTCTGGATGCTTTTACACCACAGCATAAGGATGAATTATATACAACATCCTTGTTTAACCGCTCGGCATACGAATTTTTAAACGAGACAATTGATGATCCGTTACTTCGCAAGGCGCTTTCGGGCAGTTCTCTGAAAATGGAACTTAATGCCGACAAACTGCCCTTGTATGTGTTTGCGCAAATCAACAACTCTTTTATCGAAAGCGCCTGGCGTTTGAAAGGCGGGGGAGGCCAAATCGCTGAAAAATTGACACAGCAGATCCGGGCAATGGGAGGCGAAGTCCGTACCCATTCCAAAGTGACGCGCATGGTCGAACAAAATGGCAAGCTATCCATCGTCAAAGTGAATGGAGATGAGCAATTATCAGCCAAATGGGTGATTTCAAACGCCCACCCGGCCTATACACTGTCGTTAATCGACGAAACAAAACTGTTTCGCCGGATTTACCGGAATCGTATCGCCGCATTGCCAAATACATTCGGAATGTTCACCGCAAATATTCGCCTCAAACCCAACAGCCTGCCATATAAAAACCGAAACATGTACATTCACCGCAAAGATGCTGATTTATGGCGTTATAAACAAGGCGATCCCTTGTCAAATGTATTAGTCAGTTACTATATTCCTGAAACAGAAGAGCCGTATGCTTCCGGTATCGATCTGCTTACCCCTATGTTCTGGAACGAAGTCGAGCCATGGAAAAATCAGCCGACAGGCCATCGGGACAAAGAGTACGCAGCCATGAAAGTTGCCAAAACAGAGGAATGTATTGAATTTGTTTCTAAGCAAATACCTGAATTAAGAGATTGCATTGATAAGGTATATACAAGCACGCCGTTATCGTATCATTCATACACCAATACTGTCGAAGGATCGGCGTATGGCATCCAAAAAGACTATACACAACCGATGTACACCATACTCACACCCCGCACCCCCATTCCCAACCTCTTGCTGACCGGACAAAGCCTGAACTTGCACGGAATCTTAGGCGTTTCAATCACCTCCTTCTTTACCTGCGCCGAAATTGTAGGGATGGAATTGTGGAAAGATTACAATTAACATGACACTTGGGCGTTTCTAAAAACTTAGTTTATTACACTTCCGTCATTGCGGACCCAATCCGCAATCTACTGATAAATTTATTCAGTCATGAGAAAAATTGTAATCACACCGGCCATTCTGTATACAAAAAAAACAGTCAGACTAACAACACGTTAGAACATCATTCTCTAATGTTCGTGGTCATGATCGTGATCATCACCCGCATCACGGCTCAAAACCACATTGATTGCGATGTGGGTTTCGTTGCCGGCGGCGTCGGTGCAGTAAACCATCAGATGATAATTGCCCGGCGTTGCATTTTCGGGAATTTCTATCTCGTGATGATGTATTGCTTGGTTTCGACCGGATAGTGGCCACGTCTTTTCAAACACAAAATCAACGGTTTCCGCAGCAGATTGTCTCACAACGGCTGAACGCGTGTGGGTATGTCCGTCAAAATTGGGGTGGATATTGACTTTGTACGATGCAAGCGCCTCATTGTCGGAAAATTCCGCATCGAAGTGCACGCCGTGTTCGCCGCCGATTTGCAGTATGTCGCCTTCGGCAGGCTCTTCGAGAATGATGACAGGCTTTTCGGTGTCGCTGTCTTCCTTGCAACCGTTCAATGCGATTGTCATAGTGGCTATTGTGCAGATAATAAATAAATTGTATAATTTCATTTTGATAAAATGTTAAATGGTAAAATAATTAATAGTTGCAAATTTCGCCCGGGTTCGGGGATTTCTGCCTTGCGATAAAAACTTAAATGATTGAAATATGCTGTATTCAGCAGATTATGAGCCGATAACGTTATTTCGGCAAATGGAAGGCGCAACGTTGAGGCAAGATGCAGAAGGTTAGCTCCTTCTGTGCGGTCTTCGTTTTTTGCAACCCGATGTTGAGCGGCAACCGTCTGTAATTCAACATTGAATCTGATATATTCAGACAGACTGAACGTCAGCGTGTTGCGCATTGAGGTGGGTGGCGAAAATGCCATCGGCGTATGTTCGCCGGCATTGTGCGCATAGATATATTCGCCTGAAAATGTGTATGTAAAACGGTTGGTGATATCTAAACTAAACTCCGTTTCCGATCCTGCAAAGAGGGCTTTGACGCCGGTATAGCGGTAAATCTGCCCTGCATGAGGCAAAACAGACCATTCGCCGGTGGGGCGAAGATAGATGTAATTCTCAAAATAATACAGAAACGGGCTGATTTTCAGCGAGACGCCATTGCAATCGAGTTGCAGTGAAACGTCTGTTTGCCAGCCTGTTTCGGATGCAAGCGAGGCGTCGCCCTGTTCGTGGCGAAAAGCGCCGTGATGAACGCCGTTGGAGGCAAGTTCGTTAGCTCCCGGCAGGCGGAAACTGCGCCCAATGTTTGCCTTAAACAGGTAAATATCGGATATTTGCCAAACAACGCCGAGAGAGCCGGATACATCATCGAAACGGCGGTCGACGCCATAACTGCGCCATTTGTTCGTTTCCACAACTGATTCCGAATAATTGCGATCACGAAGATATTGATCAATGTAAACATCCCGATATGGGGATATATTTATTTCCCCAAAATCATAACGAATACCTCCGCTGAACAACAGTTGCGGATTGGGACGAAATTCGCTCAACAACAGCGCTCCTGTCGTAAAACGCTTATATTTGGGAAGAAGGAATGAATAACCGCCTATACTGTTGCGTTGATACTGTAAATCCCAGCCTGCCGTCCAATTAAAACGCTTATTATCTGATATTTCAATCCTGAATGACGAACTGACAATCGAAAGCGAAAACGCCAATTCCTTATTGGGATCAATGGCAGGGACAGGCTGCGAACCGTAATGCGTATGAAACAGGCTCCATTCTTCGCGGTTATTGCGCTGTAATCCGCCGTCCCACAAAAGCGTGGCATTATTGAACATAATACGCTGACGTGTAGTGATTTTGAAATGATTGACAGTGCTGTAAGGCATATCAATATTACGGCTGTCGCCATCGTCCTGCAAACGCGAAACATCAGGTATGCCGTGCGCTCCGGCAAAGAAACCTGCCTTCTGATACGCATTGCTGACAGCATAGGCGGCGTAGTACGCACCCTTCCGTCGTTCAGCCAAAAGAGCCGCATTGCGCTCAAAACCGGCCGTATTTTTCAAACGTCTGCCTGCAATCGGCATACGTTGAGTGAGATACACAACAGTATCGGTCGGGATACGGTAATCACCGTAATGCTGCTCGGAAAAGCGTCCTCTGATGTGCCATGCGTCGCGTTTCACTCCAAGCATCAGCGAACCGCCAAACGTTGCATTGACTGACTTGCCAAGTAGCGCCGTTTCGCCAAAAATCTGATTATCAACAGGTACGGATGGTGGCAAAATTTCAATAACGCCACCCATCGCATCGCTGCCGTAAAGCAACGACTGCGGTCCCTTGCGTACCAAAACGCGCTCAATGTTAAATGCGTCAATTTCAAGCCCATGATCTGCGCCCCACTGTTGCCCCTCCTGCTTGACGCCATTTTCGGCAACAGCAATGCGGTTGAAACCCAAGCCCCGAATCACAGGTTTGGCAAAGCCCGCACCTATATCCATTGATCGGATACCTGCGATCTTATCCAATGTTTGCACCAGATTGCCTGTGAAATGTGCGCCAAGAAACTGCTTGTCAGCCAAATCCGCCGACAATGAAGAGTTTTTGTCAAGTGCATTGCGATAGGAGCCTGTAACGACTACCTCTTCGAGCGCCTGTGTTTTGAGCGTATCAACCTCCTGTGCGTACATCTGCACAGTACAAATCTGCACAGATATAATAAGAATAACACTTAAATATCTGATATTCATACTGAAATTAGTTTTTATGATGAGAAAATAGAACCCCTGTTTCAAAATATTACGCAGGAGGCGCACGCAGGTAGTATGAAAAGTTGATATTTGAAGTAAATTTATTCTCCCGGATAAAATATTTATACAAAACGCATTGAAAAGGTTTTGTTAATGTATGTGGTTTTGATTCAATAAATAATGAAAAGGGAAAGTGGCAAATAGGACAGTCGGCGCAGTTATGAGGTACATGCTCCTCCATATCTTGCCTGTGACAAATAACCAAATGGACAGTCTCGCCGACATACGGCCATACTAACAGCGCCGCCAGCAACCAGCCGATCCATTTTTTCCTACGATGCAATATTTTCATTTTCAAACGTTAAACAATTGGGACAATGTCCTGATACTGTGAATAACACATGCAAAAAGTGTTGTAATATCCTTATTTTCATTTAGTTAAAATTAACACTCCGTTTCTGTCCTTCCATAATAACTAAATTTTGACGTTTCAAAGATACAAATTATTTTGATTATTTTACATCATGCATCCACCTCTTTAGTTTGGGTATTAAAAGCATAAGCAGGAAAGAGGCTACGACAGGGGTTATGATCAACCAGGTGAAAAACGTTTCATCGCTTATCACACCGAACAGGCTGGAATAGTAACCCGCTAAGAAATTTGACGCCGCGCTGCACAGGAACCATACGCCCATCAGGAGAGACACAAACTGCACAGGCGCGAGTTTGCTGACCATCGAAAGGCCGACAGGCGACAGACATAATTCGCCCATCGTAAAGAAGAAATAAGCAAATGCAAGGTAAGCCAAACCGACCTTGATGCCCGGACCCATTTGCATGGCCGCTATCAATAAAATGACGTAACCAATCGCTATCAGCCAGTAGGCAATCATAAATTTTGCCGGAATGGAAGGCTCTTTGTCTTTGGCGGCAAGTCCTGTCCACAGCTTGGAAACCACGGGCGCAAACAGAATGATAAACAGTGGATTGAACGACTGGCACCAAGTCGCAGGCATTTCCCATGTGAACAGGCCAAAAAAGTGGATAACCCTGTCTACATGGTCTCTGGCAAATACATTAAGCGCCGCCCCTTTTTGCTCAAACATCGTCCAAAAGAAAATGGAGAAAAACGCCATCACGAGAATAACGCTCATCTTTTGCCATTCTTCTTTGGTAAGCGGTTCCTTTTTCTTTTTCTCCTTTTCAACCGAAACCGATTGGGTTTTGATTTGTGGGGCTATGCCAAGTCCACGTATGTATTTATCTTTTCCCCACAAGAAAATGATAAGTCCCAAGATCATACCTGCGCCGGCTGTCCAAAAACCCCAGCTCCAGCCAATTTTTTCGCCAAGCGTGCCTGCGATAAGGTTGGCCATAAAGGCTCCCAAATTAATGCCCATATAAAAAATCGTAAAACCACCGTCGCGACGCGGGTCATTTTTCTGATATAGTTCGCCGACGATCGAAGAAATATTCGGTTTAAAAAGGCCGTTGCCCATGATGATAAAGCCAAGCGCAGTGTACATAAACGAAACGCTTTGGATACCCATCACAAACTGACCGATTGCAATTAAAATGGCGCCAACGATGATAGCTTTTCGTTTGCCCCACCATCTGTCGGCGATATAGCCTCCAAGCAGCGGCGAGAGATAGATCAATGAAGTAAATTTGCCGTACAGTTTCATTGCATCCGGCTGGGTAAATGAAAGCGAATCGATCAGATACAGCACAAAAAGCCCTCTCAGCGAGTAATAGGAAAATCGTTCCCACATTTCGGTCGCAAATAAAAGATAAAGACCGGCAGGCTGTTTTTGTTTAACGGTAGCAGGATTGTTCATGAGATTGTTTTATTTTTGTTTTTTCCGAATATTTTTTTAAAATAATGATTATATGTCAGCCAGCGAAACAGGAAAGGCTGTGCTGTATAGGCAATCAACACCGTCGAACTCATGCCGACCAATGTGGCAAAGCCGATAGAACGGATGGCGGGGTGTGTCGCAAACATCAGCGACGAAACACTAATAATCAGTACAATGGCCGAGAAGAAAATGGCGGTTTTATGCCAGGTCAGCAAGTCCGTATCATTCCGGCGTGTTTCGGACAACAAACCATCCATCACAAAAATACTGTAATCCACGCCGATACCGAAAATAAAGGACGATATTACGATATTAATCAGGTTGAATTGCAAACCGAAAATACCCATCACGCCCAAAACAATATACCAACTCAATCCCATCGGGATAAATGCCAACGCGGCATGGAATATGTTCCGGTACCAAAACAGCAACACCAAAAATACAAACAACGATGAAATCCCAAGAATCATATTAAAATCTTCATTCATCAACTCCACCATATCCTTTGTATAATAGAACGGGTCAATCACCACACAGTGAGGCAGCGCCGTAATGATATCGCTTACGTCGCCTGTCATGTCGGGCGTCATCTGTACGGAAGTAAATACCATGTATTTACCATCCGTGTATTCGATGATATTCGACATCAATGCGTCGGGCAAGACACCGGAATCATACACCGAAACAGGTTCGGCATCGGCTTGAATCATCTCGAAAAACGGATCGAATGTTTGCGGTCGGAAACCGTACAACTGTCCGGCGTCAATCAGTTTTCGTTGCGTTTCGGCAATCCGTTCCGGCGACCAGAAATCACGCCATTGCCCGATACGTTCAATTTGTTCTTTCTCAGGAATTAATAAAGTGGCTGTCTGCGAATAATCGTAAATCATGCCGTTTCGCTGTAACGAATCAAGCACGATTGCCATCTGTTTGCTATATAGTAAGGCTGAATCCAATGCTTGCGATGATGCTGCATAATACAATGTTTCATAGCCTTGAGTCGTTTTCGATGCAAGTAAATTTTCCGAGCGCACTACATCCGGCTCATTGTAACCAATATTTTTCAGGTCTGCGTCGAACGTAACCCATCGGGAGGTATACAAACAAATCCCCCCAACCACAAATAGTGTGATAACCAACCATTTCTTCCGGTCGATAGGATACGAATTGATCCGGCTGAGCCATGCAAAAGCCTTGTCGGAACGCGGATTACGCTTTGAACTGAAAAAATGAGGCGTAAAAATCAGGCAGAACGCCGCCGTGCCGACTAATGCAAGGGAGGCAAACAAACCAAAATCACGCAGGAGGGCTGATTGCGTAAACAGCAATCCCATAAAAGCGCCAACGGTCGTCAGACATGCAAAGAAAATGGGAATCGCCTGGTCTTTAAGTACCTGTACAGGGTCGTTTACGTATTTATGGTGGGTTAACACATGCAAACAATAACTTAACCCGACCCCCAAGATGATAGCGCCTATTCCGAGCGCCATCAACGACATGGTTCCCTGAATCAGATAAATGCCGGTCAGTGCGAAGAAAGCCCCATACACAATCGGCGCTACCAGCATGAAAAATATGGATTTATCTCTGAAACAAAAGCCGATTATAAAGCAGACAATCAACAGTGAAAGCCCCATTGTCAGCGCTATATCTTTCTTTATCTGGCGCGAATTGAATACGCTCCGAACCGGCGCACCGTGAAAAAGAATCTCAATGTCCGGATTTTCCATTGTAAAAGCAGCGATTTCTTTTTCAAGCAGATTGACCAACCGCGTACCCGCCATCGAATCGAATCCCTTGAAGTTGGGCGATAAAAAGGCCAATGCAACGGTTGTGTCAGGCGTAAAAAAGTGTTGATAGACAAGTTTGTAATTTCCGCCAAAGCTTTCTGTCAGCGATCCGTCATTCATAAATAATGTCCGCAAGCCAACCGGGTCTTGACGCACCATATTCCCGAAAACCATTCCCGAAGGCGAAATAATCATATCATAATTCGCCGCCATTTGCCGTTCGATGGCCTCTTCGGCCAACAGGCTCTCTATCAGAGGATACATGTTGGCGTCGATAAATACGGGGGCATTGTCATACAGAAATTGCATGCCCGACATAAGCAGGTCGTTGTCTATACTGTACAAGATATTTTGAATGTCGTTTGTGAGGGAGTCGTTTTGAAGTAATTGTTCGACAAAGCGTTCGCATTTTTCCGCCAGCGTTTCCATATCCATCGTATCGGATTGAGGAATAAACAGCAAAAAGATTTTATCCTTTACTTTCAGGTTGGCAAACACCAATTCCTCCGAACTTCCTGTTTCAATCGAAGGAAGTAATTTCGATATATCCTCTTCGTATTCGACTTTACTTCCTACATAGACAAATAGCAGACTGCTCACAATCAGCGTCCCATAGAAAATGGCCTTATTTTTTCTGAAAAATTTAAAAAGAGCAATCATCATTATTTCGTTGTTTAACGCTGCAAAGTTATATTTTCTTTACTAACTTTCCGTCTTCGTCTGCGTAATAAGGATTGTCGGGATGAACCGTAACCAACGTGTCACAGTCTTTCAGAAGCCAGTCGCCGATTGTAGCTACCGATTCGGGGATAGTAATAGAGGTCAAGCTTGTGCAGTGGGCAAAAGCGCCGTTTCCGATTTCAGTAACCGAATTGGGAATGGTGACGGAAGTCAAACTTGTACACATCCCAAAAGCGCTGCCTGCAATTTTGACTACCGATCGGGGGATCACAATGGAAGTCAGGCTGCTGCAATTATTAAATGCCCTGAATGCAATTTCAACAACCGAATCGGGAATACTGACAGACGTCAGGCCGGTACAACCCCAAAAAGCCAATTCGCCAATTCTGGTAACCGCATTGGGAATAATCAATGATGCTAAACCGGTACAATTTTTAAATGCGCCGTCCCCTATTTCAGTAGTCGAAACGGGAATCGTTATGGAAGTCAAGGCTGTGCAATTTGAAAAAGCGCCTTTTCTGAGTTTGTTTTCTTCCAACGAAATGCTATTCATATCCAAAATCTGCAAAGTCTTACCCATTTTTTTGCGTATAAATCTAAAATCTTCTATCGTAAGCTCGCCGGTGACCGTTAGTTTTTTTACAGATGCAGGATTTTTAACACCTGCCTTAACCAATGCCTGCTCCAGTCGTTTTTCAGACGTTTGTTTTATTTTCAAATCGCTTTTTGACTTTAAAAAATTGAACATATTACTTATAATTTTGATTTATATTTACTCTTCTCGCGGTACGAAAGAGCGGTCTCTATGTTTTTTTTGCAAAATTATACTTTTTTCGTGTCATAAAAAAATAAATGATTGTTATACGACAAAAATAATGATGTGAAATTGGCCAATAAAAATATATTGCGTAATTTTGCTCAACGGATTGAGTAAAATTACGCAATCCATTGAGTAAAATCAAAAAAAATGTATCAAAGAGCGCAATATCAGACAATTGTTGATAGACTTCGGGAGCCTCGAAGGTTTATTCAAGTAGTGATGGGACCGCGTCAGATTGGCAAAACCACTACAGTAAAGCAGGCTTTAAAAACGTTGGAAGGCGAAATGCCTTTTTTAATGTTTTCAGCCGACAATATTCCTGCACATCAAAATGCCTGGATTAGCGATTGTTGGGAGTCGGCGCGAACTAAAATGAAATTCGAAAGTAACAAGGAGATGATTTTGGTCATTGACGAAATTCATAAACTCAAAGGCTGGAGTGAAGTTGTAAAAAAAGAGTGGGACTGCGACAATTTTTATGAAGTCAACTTAAAAGTCGTTCTACTCGGTTCGTCTCGCATTATGCTGCAAAAAGGGCTTGCCGATTCGCTTGCCGGCCGATTTGAAACGATTAAAATGACACATTGGAATTATGCCGAGATGCGAGATGCGTTTGGTATGTCGCTCGATGAGTATATATACTATGGGGGTTATCCGGGTGCAGCAGCGCTGATTTGTGATTCAGACAGGTGGGGCAACTATATTCGGGATTCGATCATAGACGCCACAATTAACAAGGATATTCTGTACGACGTCCCTATCGGCAAACCTTCGCTTTTGAGGCAAACCTTTGAGTTGGGAGCTTCCTATTCGGGACAAATCGTTTCATTGACAAAGATGGTAGGCGCTTTGCAGGATGCAGGGAATACTACTACTTTGTCAGGCTATTTGAATGTGTTGAAAGATAGCGGACTGCTTGCAGGTATGCAGATAATTTCTAATCTTTTAAAGCAACAATCGCAGCGACGGGATTATCGTATTCAACTATATTGTTAAATACATTGCAGGTAGTAATGTTCTTTGGCTATGCCTTTTTGTTTTAGAAATCACGGCGGCGAAACCATAAATTTCGACGTAATGCCACCTCCTTTGGGGGTGGATAGTCGAATTTAAGTGATTTCTTTACTAGCTCAAAAATTTCGCCATAGAAAACGGGGTTTTCGGCGTTCAATTTTTTGAGCCTACCATGAATAGTAATCCATTTT
>Ga0099364_10004660_pt1 | contig 20719 bp, 2 predicted proteins | sample TergutTh196P3_FD_73070 | JGI IMG/M metagenome (GOLD analysis project Ga0099364, IMG submission 73070) | Microcerotermes parvus P3 segment gut microbial communities from Pointe-Noire, Republic of the Congo - Th196 P3 | ecosystem: Host-associated > Arthropoda: Insects > Digestive system > Gut ... | reverse complement strand
TGAAGGTCAACAACTTCGACGACGTCGCCAAAGACACCTTAGACGAGTGGATCTACTACCTGAAGAACAACAAGATACGGGACGACTTCACGGCGCAAGGCTTAGAGCAAGCCCGTGAGCGGTTGGCATACGACAACCTCACTGAGCGAGAGAAAAGGCAGTACCAACGCGAGTTAAAAGACAGAATCATCCGCGACAGCGAGACAAGGACTGCTTTCAGCGACGGCGAAATACAAGGTCTGAAAAAAGGCGAAGCGAAAGGATTGAAAAAAGGTCTGAAGAAAGGTCGCGCCGAAGGCGAAGCCATAGGTTTGGAAAAAGGCGAAGCCGAGCGGACCAAACTCAAAGCCGAAAAAGCCAGATTAGAATCTGAAAAAGCCAGATTAGAAACCGAACGAGACCAATGGGAAACCGAAAAAGCCGAACTGCTCGCACGGATTAAAGAGTTGAGAGTTGAGAGTTGAGAGTTGAGAGTTGGGAGTTGAGAGTTGAGAGTTAATCTTATTATTTTCAGCACAGAGACGCGGAGACCACAGAGTTTCACAGAGAATGTCTTGTGTCTCACAGTCTTGTGTCTAACAGTCTTGTGTCTAACAGTCTTGTGTCTCACAGTCTCACATCGCACATCGCACATCTCACATCTCGAAAAAAGTCGTACCTTTGCAGCAGTAATTTTTAATGCAAAATGATTATGCCACAGATTTACGAATATTTTGGTCTCGTTTTTAGATTTTATTCTGATGAACATTACCCTATTCACGTTCACGTTGAAAAAGGGGAGTATGAAAGTATCTATGATTTGATTATAGTTAATGGTATGCTTGTAGAACTTAAACTCAATATTCCTGTAAAAAAGACAAAAATCACTAAAAAACTTTAATTATGGCACGGCAGATTTACATAGAAAATGCAAATTATATTGATGATTACACTGTACAACTTAATTTTAATGACGGTGCAGTTCGTTTAATTGATTTTGGTTATTTTTTAAAAACACGCCCACACCCGCAACACAATAAATATCTGAAATATAGCAATTTCCGCAAATTCAGAATAAACAACGGTAACATTGTTTGGGGAAAAAACAGAGATTTGGAATTCGACCTGTACACTCTATATCAAGGGAAAAGTCCACGTTAGTTCCCCCCCCTTTCCGGTAAAATTCAAAAGACATTTGCCACGAATGCACTAATTTTAATTTTTATTCGTGCATTAGTGGCTAAAAGAAAATTAGAGATATAAATAATATAGTATAAATTCAAAAATTAAAAATTTTAGAAAAATGGTAAAAAGATCTTACAATTTTTTACAGAAGTTACTGCCGATGGTGGCAGTGGTTGTGCTTTGGGGCGCGACGATGAGTGTAATGGGAGCGAATGCTTCGGGTGATGTGATGGGCGATCCGCCTCCGGTGGGTGTCTTTGATGGCGACATGATGTCGCGGGGCGGTGTGCCGGAGGGTGTGCCGCAGCCGGATGTTCCGTCGGCGGGGCTTTTGCTTCAGACGAAAGGGACGAAGGACATGGTGGACGTGAGCGGGCTGGCAGCGCCGGCGCCGGAGCCGGACAGAGGTCCTACCTCCACCTTCAGCGGCGGGAGCGGCACGCAGGCGAATCCGTACCTGTTGGCTACGCCGCAGGACGTCATTGACTTTTTCAATGTTACCAACGGGACGTCGTCGGGCAACTATCTGAACAAGTACTATCAGGTTGTTGCCGAAATTGACATGATTGGTTTCCCGGACTTGGACGCGGTGCTTGACCATCCCGAATATGGGCATGGCGCGGCGGTGCGGCAGTCTTCGACGGGCGGCATCTATTCGTTCACCGGCGGTTTCGACGGGGGCAGCGACAGAGGGCATGTCATCAAGAACCTGACGATGAAAGGCGCGGCGAATCAGCGTTACACCGGCTTTTTTGGAGGCGTGTGGAATGCTACCATCCAAAACTTCACATTAGAGAATTTTGTCTTAGAGGGCACCTATACCGAGGTTTCAGAACCGCGCAGTGGTTATACCGGCGGCATGGTGGCATTGGCGTTAGAGGGGACGACGATTAGAAATTGTCAGATAACCGGAACGTCGGTAGTTTCCTCGAAGACCGGTTTTACGGGCGGATTGCTGGGGTTAAGTTCGGCGACCATCGTGGGCGAACTCAGCAGTAGCGCCAAGGTAACGAGTGCTACGCTCAACAATCCGTCGGCGGAGGGCTACTCGCACTCTGTCGGAGGTTTGATAGGATATCAACAGAAAGGAGCACCCATCATGAACGCTACCTTAACGACTACGTTGGGTGCGGAGGTAATGGCTGAAGACTGTCATTACGTAGGCGGTTTGATTGGCTCCTGCTACACGGCGGTCAGGATAAACGGCTCGTGGGAGAACTACGCCGACGTTACCGGATTTATGTCAACCGGCGGTTTGATTGGGCATGTGTATAACGTCAGCGAATTTGCCGGTTCTGCGTGGGGCGCGACCAACTACGGAAACATCACGGGGACGGCACAAAATATAAGTTACGAAGGCGACATTGACGGAGGAAAATATCAGCGGACAGCCGGGCTTTTCGGAGGTTGGCGCGACCCGTTGGGAACTTTCGGCAACGAGACAGAGCCGTTGACCAATGAGGGCATTATCAAATCACCGGGCGCCGGAAATGCCGGTATCGTAGGGCTGTTGGTCAGCGGGGAGACCTTTGGAACCAACGCATGGCTTATCAATAAAGGCAACATCACCAGTAACCCGCCCGTCATCAACAACAACGGCGTTGGGAGTATTGGCGGCTGTATCGGACAGGTGCAGGGGCTTGCTATCAGGACGGCGGTGTTGGAAAACACAGGGGAGATAGAGGCGCTCAGCGACAGCGGCGTCGGCGGGTTGATTGGCACGGTTGAGAATCAGGTAGGACTTGCGTTAGGCTCAGAGAATAGCGGCGTTGTGAAGGGACATTACGGTGTGGGCGGATTGGTCGGGATGATGTATCCGCAAGGTACCGGCGCCTATATCATCGGAGGCGTCAACCGCGGAAACATTACGGGCGACTTTGGCGTGGGCGGCGTTGTGGGAAAGTGCAGCGATGTTTACGCCAGCATCCGACAATCGGCGAATACCGGAACTGTTACAGCCACCGGCAACAACGGAGCCGCGGCAAACACCATAATGGCGGGCGGCATCACCTCCACTTTCAGAGGTGTGGAATTTAGCGAAAACTATAACAGCGGCGCCGTTTCGGGCAGTAACAGAAACTTTGTGGGCGGACTTGTCGGCGCAGCAGACTTCGGCGGCGCCATCTTTAAAAACTCCTACAACGTTGCTCCTGTCAGCGGTGGAAGTTATGTAGGCGGAGTAACGGGATATATGATTTTTCCCAACGTATTTGAATATAACTATAACGGCGGGAAAGTTACCGCATCCGGTGTTGCCGGCGGCGTTGCCGGTTTTATCTATGGCGTGTCGCAGGGCAACTTAAGCGGCGGCGATATTATCGGAAACAGCGTTGCCGCCGCATTGTTCGGCGGCGGATTAGTAGCCTCGACCGACGACTACCGTTACAACTTGGTAGCCGTCAACGGAAAGCGCGAAGCATACGCCACCACTCCGGGCAGCGGAATACCTTGGGGCGCTGCCGAGTTCTGGAACGTGAATAGAGAATACGCCAGCGGATTGGTGCAATTAGCCGGAAACACCTTACAATCAATAGGATACGATATAGGCGACATTGACGACCCGAACCACGTGTGGGGATGGGTTGAGGAAATTAAAAACAGCACGGGAAGATACAACTTCCCCCAACTCAACAATATCCCTTCGACCGTAGAGCAGAACTATCCGTGGAGTTTTTACTACGACATGCACCTGCCGCAATGGAAAGAGTGGGGATTGCCCCTTTTCACCGTGAAGGTAGTGCCGCACGTTAAGATAGTGGACGGGAATGTCGGTACCAACTATAAGTTCGACCTCAATGACCCCATTGCGCAGTCGAACATTGTTGCTTGGTTGCTCTCGTCGGGCGAGGCTACCATTGCCAATGACGGCGCATGGTACCTCCACCTCAAAGGAGAGTTCGTTGACCGCGACGTTACCCAAAGAACAGTAGTCAATACCGGCGGAGAGTACTATGTGGGAGAGTATAAGGGTCCGTGGGAAATTTGGAACTGGGAAGATTTGGCTAAATTGAAATATTTTACCGAAGACGACGCCGGTAAAATCGAGTTTGCTAACGTTCACAACAACAAAGCCGTGGTGATGCAAAACATTGGCACGGATGCGAGCAATTCCGGCAACGCATACTACAATCCTAACTGCCCTTGGGTAGGAACGGAAAAAGCGCTTGGGTACCACGGATATAACCAAACATACGACTTTGACAGCAGTCCTCTGACCGACTACGGCTTCGCCCCCGGCGAAGCAGCGGGGACGGGGTGGTTGCCGATTGGAACCTCATCAGATCCATTTATCGGCAGCATTGACGGACAAGGGTTTGCTGTTACCGAGTTGTGGATTAATAGAAGTTCCGATGAACAAGGTTTGTTTGGCAGTACCGGCAACGGCGCTATCATAAAAAACCTTGGCGTGAATGGCTCTGTGAGCGGAAATGATGATATCGGTATGCTTGTGGGATTTGCCGAGTCTTCAGAAATTACCAACTGCTACACCACCGGAACAATAACGGGAAAAGCTGCTTGCGGTGGGCTTGTGGGAAATTCTTGGGGTACACCAATCATCAACTGCTACTCCACCTGTGCAGTTACCGGATCAGAGAGTAACCTCGGTGGACTTGTAGGGCATTTTATAAATGCAGTACTCAGCAACAGTTACGCCACCGGCAATGTTATCGGAACTGGTTCGAATGATTCTTGGACAGTTGGCGGACTTGTGGGCTACTTAAGTTGTTTTAATAACGGTATCATCAATTGTTACGCCACCGGCGCGGTAAGTAGTGCATACAACAAGACTTTTTCTTTCCTACCTGATGCACAAGTCGGCGGCATTGTGGGGTATCTCTATATGGGATATATCACTCACTGCTTTGCCTTAAACCCGCAAATAACGACGTCGTCAACAGCAACAAATGTAGGACGTGTTGTGGGGGAGAATAGCGGCACCATCACCGACTGCTACGCCCTCTCCACGATGGAAATTATCGGCGGGTCGTTTGACCAATCGAATGGACCCAACCTCGGCGGCGGCGAAAACATCATCCCCTGCCATGCAACAGAAGCAAGCAACTATCCCAATTCTTGGGATTTTTCCAATATCTGGACATTCAACTACACCGCCGACAAGGTGAAAGTGTCTCCGGGCGTCAACCTGCCGGCGTTGAAGGTGTTTAACTATGAAGACTTCCCCACCTCGGAGCAGCCGCCCAAGGTGCGCGATTGCGCTCCGTTCGAGATTTGGAACTGGGAAGATTTGGCAAAATTGAAATATTTTACCGAAGACAATGCCGGCAAAACCGAGTTTTTAGACAAACACAACAACAAAGCCGTGGTGATGCAAGACATTGGCACGGATGAGAGCAATTCCGGCGACGCTACTGCCAATCCCGCCTGTCCTTGGGTTGGGACGGCGAAAGCGCTTGGGTACCATGGATATGAACTAACATACACCTTTGACAGTCCGGTCGACTGCGGTTTCGAAATGCCGTCGGCAGGGTGGAGACCGATTGGAACCTTATCAAATCCATTCATCGGCAGCATTGACGGACAAGGGTTTGCCATTACAGGATTGTGGATAAACAGAAGCACTACTTTTGCTTATCAGGGCTTGTTTGGAAATGCTTATGGGGATGCTTATAATAATATTATTATAGAGATAAAAAACCTTGGGATAAATATTGACAGTAATAAAGGAATTACAGGAGGTAATCAGGTTGGCGGTCTTGTGGGACGGACCGCTTCCATAAATATAACTAACTGCTATGTTACCGGCAAGGTGCAAGGAGAAAATTCTGTCGGCGGGCTTATAGGAAATGCCAGCTCGGGGGGTGTTGAAATCACCAATTGCTATGCCATCGGAACGGTAACAGGGGGAGGGCTCGGTCAGACTGGTGTCGGCGGACTTGTAGGGACGCTTGGGGATGGAGCCAACAACACAATCACCGGCAGTTACGCTAACTGCAATGTTACGGGGACGCAGAATGTCGGCGGACTTGTAGGTTTTATGCAGCGAACAGACATCAATAACTGCTATGCTACCGGTGAGGTGAGTGGAAATAATTATGCCGGCGGTCTTGTGGGTTATATAAATATTCCGTCTGGTGTGGGTGGGGTTGCATGCACCATCAACGACTGCTATGCTACCGGTGAGGTGAATGGAAGTGGTAATTATGTCGGCGGTCTTGTGGGGATTATAAATGCTAATGCGATGTATGCTGCCACCATCAAAGACTGCTATGCTACCGGTAAGGTGAGTGGAAATAATGCTGTCGGCGGTCTTGTGGGGTACAACAACAACCCCAACGGCAGTATCACCCACTGCTTTGCCTTAAATTCGGAGATAGAAGCGCTATCACCGCCGCCGACCTATATAGGACGTGTTGTGGGGAATAACAGCAACAACAGCCCACTCAACAACAACTACGCTTTTTCGGGGATGATAGGGGGACCCATTGGTGACAATGACCCCAACGACGAAAACGGCGCCGACGTTAACTGCGTCGAAGCGACTACGCAGTCCACCTACACCACATTCGACTTTTCGACTACGTGGACATTCAAATACGCTGCCGACAAAGTGAAGGTGGCACCCGGCACCAATCTTCCCGTGTTGAAAGTGTTTAACGAAGACGACTTCCCCAACTCGGAACAACCACCCAGAGTGGATGGCTGCGACCCGTTCGAAATCTGGAACTGGGAAGATTTGGCAAAATTGAAATATTTTACCGAACACCCGACCGGTAAAAACGAGTTTAACGACAACCACGGCAAAAGGGCGGTGGTGATGCAGGATATTGGCATTCCCGATGATCCCAGCACCTACGGCACTTGGGATGATCCCGATACTTACCACTCACAATTCGAAAGAAGATATGGGTACTATGGATATGATATCTATAGCCTCGCATTTAACGGATACCCCGTTGGTTTTGAATCAAGCACAATAGGGTGGAGACCGATTGGAACCTCATCAGATCCATTCATCGGCAGCATTGACGGACAAGGGTACGCTATTACAGGGTTGTGGATTAATAGATCGAGTGTTCTTACTCAAGGCTTGTTTGGATGTACTAATGAAGACATCAACAATAACAAAACTACCATAGAAAATCTTGGAGTGAATTGTGCGATAATAGGAGGTACTGCCTCTGGCGGACTTGTGGGATCTGCTAACAACTCAATAATTACCAACTGCTACACCACCGGAACGGTAACCGGGATTAACAGCGGCAAAGGCGGGCTTGTAGGACTGTCTGGTACTACATCAATCACCAACTGTTACTCCACCTGCGAGGTTACTAGTAATGGTAATGGTAGTATGAGTACCGGCGGACTTGTAGGGAATTTTGGTTATGGAACAATTAGCAACAGTTACGCCACCGGCAATGTTACTATCACTGGTTCATCAGCATGGGGAGCCGGTGGACTTGTGGGAAATTTGCCTAATGCAAACCTCATCAACTGTTACGCCACCGGCATAGTAAGCGGAGCAGATGCTATCGGCGGTCTTGTGGGATTTGGTCAAGAAGGCGGAAGTATCGTTAATTGTTTTGCTTTGAATCCGAAGATAATAACGCCACCGTCAGCCAGCGTTGGTCGAATTTTAGGAACTAATGAAAACAGCGCCACCATCCTCATCAACAACTACGCCATTGAGTGCATTGAGCCCTTTGTTGGCGCCGGACTGAATACGAAAGACGGAATAACCATCATCATAGACGCTTTACTGCCGCCCGACGGCAACGCTTTCAAATTCACGGGTGACTGGGGCAGCGACTACGACGCACATTGGACGGTGGATTATGCTCCCAATTATAATATAGTAACGGGCGATAAAGAGACCAACCTGCCCATTTTGAGTGTTTTCGATAAGGCGCTCTATCCCAATGCGTTGCAACCGCCGCATTTGGAGGATGTATGTCTTTTTTACATCACCTACGATGCCAACAACGGAAGCGGGGGTATTTATAACGATCCGACGGGCTATCATGAGGAAGAGAATGTAATCTTGGCTGATCTTTCGACAACGGGATTCAGTTACGCAGGCTACGACTTTGTGGGCTGGGGCGAAACGCCCGAAGCGATAGATACCCGCATGAACTGGTTGATGGAAAACTCTGATAAGGTTTTCTACGCCATCTGGATAGAGACACCGACAAACCAGTTAGAACTCTCCTACGTCGGCGGCGACGACGTTACCGGTCTTCCGGCGGCGACATTGCACAACGCGGGTACCGACGCGCCCGTCTCCTGTGATACACCACCGGTGCGCAACGGTTATATCTTTGAGCATTGGGTTTATACCGATGGAGATAATAATGAAACGACATACAACTGCGGCGACCTAATCCTGATGGACAAAAACAAGGCGCTGGCAGCCTCTTGGGAAGATGTGCGCTATTCCGTGATCTACTCTGCTCCGGACGCCGACGGCGGCGCCGTGCCGGCACCCCCGACGAAATACGCGCCGGACAGTGTGGTAACGGTGCTGGATAACGAGTTTGGACTCTCCCGCACATGCTGCACCTTAGTCGGATGGAGAAGCGACCACGACAACACTCTCTATTACGCCGACAACACCTTTACGATGCCGAAAAACTTGACGAAAAACATCACCTTGACGGCGGAATGGAATTGTGAGCCCGACGTGCTGTGCTGCGGCTTTGCCGCCTATATCAGCGGCGCTCCATGGAATGGCGACGTCAACGAAGTGAACGGAAAACCTTGGCAAGTGTGGAACTGGGCAGACCTCTCCTTCGCGCTCTGTGCGCAGAGGGAGGGCGCTACCGCAATTTGGCTGATGCAAAACATCGGCGCCGACGGCGACGACGTAGGCGACGGCAGCGACGGCGGAGCGGGACATGACGTTCCCTGTCCGTACACAGGAGACAAAGAGATCGGCTCCTACGGCTACGACAATCCGGATTACGGCTGGATGCCGGCTTTGGGCTGGATGCCCTTGGGCAATAGCACTAATCCTATCACCATCCCGTTCTACGGCAATGGTTATACTATCAGCAGTCTCTACATCAACCGTCCCGACAAAGACAGCGTCGGTCTGTTCGGCGTAACGAATGGCGGCGGCACGATAGAAGATCTGCACCTTATCGTCCGCCACCATCTCGTCGGCAAAGATAACGTGGGCGCCTTAGTGGGCGTCGCCGGCGCCAACATCAGCGGCGTCGCCGTGAGTGGTGCCATGGTGGAAGGAAATAATCGCGTGGGCGGCATCGTGGGCAACAGCGATGGCGCAAGCATCACCGAAAGTTACGCCACCGTGGATGTGTACGGAGAAGAGCGTGTCGGCGGCATTGCCGGATATGCCAATGACGGCTCCATCACCCAATGCTATACTACCGGTTCGGTGGAAAGCGCCGGCGACTATGCCGGTGGCATCGTGGGCGATGCCTACATTTCGCAAGCGCACAACAGTTACTCCACCGGCGCCGTTACTGCCGGCGGCAGTTACGCCGGCGGCATTGCCGGATATGCGCAATGCGCCAGCATTGTGAACTGTCACACCTCCGGCATAGTTACCTTAACAGGAACCGGCGACTATATCGGCGGCATCGCGGGATTCAACTCCTGCGATGAAGCGACCGTAACACTATGTTTTGCCCTTAACCCCAAACTCGTAGCGTCGAGCGCGGCAACGCATTGCGGACGCGTGCTGGGCGCAGGCTCTTACCCCACCAGTTACGAAAACAACTACGCATTAAGTAATATGGTAGCCGACGGCTGTTCGTTTTCCGGCAGCGTCGGACCGAACACGATACACGGCGCCAACGTCGCCGCCTGCACTGCCACCACGCAGAGCGCATACACCACCGCACCCGCGGCATGGGACTTCACCAATACGTGGAAATTACCCCCCTACACCAACATCGGCGTGGCGGCAGGTACCAATCTGCCCGTCCTCCGTGTGTTCAACCTGACGGACTTCCCGGAATCGGAACAGCCACCGACGGTGGATTGCGATACGCCGGTTACGTGCGTTACCTCCGACTGGGATCGTCTCAACGATTTCATCACCAACAGCGGTTTAGCGCAAACGCTCGAAATCTACCCGAAGAGCAATTCTACGGGAAAAACAGAAAACTTCAACGCTAACCCTGCCATCATGGTACTTTGCGAAAATGAAGATTGGATTGACTGGGACGGCACGCCGATATCCGTCGGCAGAGGCGTTACCATCAAATCGGGCAGCAGCAGCGACCTCATCACGTTCTACGCGCCCGGTAGCGCTAATGCGGGTAAACGGCACTTTGAAGTTACCGGACAAACCTTTGCGTTCACTATTGAAAATATTATATTAGATGGTAGCAACGAGGGCAGCGACCCGCTAAACCTCGGCACCATAACGCCGAACGGCGGCGGGATTAGCATCGTTGGCAACGGCGTGTCTGCTCCGGTCATACTGAATGTGAACAGCGGCGCCGTGATACGGAACTGTAAGGCAGCCAGCGGCGGCGGCGTTTACGCTACGGGACATACGACGGTGAATCTGTACGGCAGCATCATCGGCAACCGCGCCGGCGGTAGCGGCGGCTTGCTATACGGCGGCGGCGGCGTCTGGGTCAGCGGCGTTAACAGCAATTTGAACATATATAACGGCGCTCTCGTCAGCGGCAATAACGTTACCATCACCGGCAACGAAGACTGCCACGCCTCCGGCGGCGGCATTTTCTACGGCGGCTCCGGCTCCGGTAAGTTAACCATGAGCGGCGGTAGCATCACCCAAAACGCAGCGATATCCACCCATTCCAATTCCATGTATAATGGAGCCTCCGGCGGCGGCATCGGCTATTGGGATTCTGCTCCGGTTGACGGAGCCAATCCGGTCATGGAGATTACCGGCGGCTCTATCACATACAACGTTGCTAACAAGATGTCCGGCGGCGGCTTCGGCGGCGGTATTTCCGGATATGAGATCTCCGTGAACAACGGAGCGGTCATCAGCCACAACGAAGCCGTATTTACCGCTAGTACGCAATCTATCGGAGGCGGCATCTGTTACCATCATTCTTTAACTTTAAATGGCGCTATTATCCAATATAACCTCGCCTCTCACGGCGGCGGTATTGGAGCAAGAGCCAATCTTGCAGGCAACCTTTTAACCATATCCGGAACTACTGATATCAGTAACAACAGTGCCATATTCTACGGCGGCGGCATTTGCACTTCCCATACCCTCTCTTCCGTACAGATTACCGGCGGTTCCGTCACCTATAATAGCGCATCCTTCTATGGCGGCGGTATCTATGCCATCGGTCCCCTATCCTTAGCAGGCAACGTAACCATCTCCGACAACAAAGCGGGCTGGGACATTAGAGTCGCACCCCCGATATGGAACGCCAACGGTCGCGGCGGCGGCATCTGTTCCGATAACACGCTCACCTTAGCCGGCAACATCGTCATCGAAAACAACGAATCCGGCGGCGACGGCGGCGGGATCTATAAAACCTCCACCGGAAACTTCAACGCATCCGGGCTGACACAGTTCGACATCACCGGCAACAGCGCCCGCGGCGTTGACTACTCCCCCGGCGCCCCCTACGACGGCACCGGCACCGGTAGCGGCTACGGCGGCGGCATTTACACCGAGGCGATTTTATCGCTCTCCGGCGCAAATGATGTTACCATCTCCGGCAACATGGCAAGAAGGTTTGGCGGCGGGATATGCAGCGGCGGAGCAAATTTAACATGCTCCGGTGTAACTTTCACCGACAACCGGGCAAGTTGGAACTTTGTCGCTAACGAATTTACCGTAACCGAAGGTGGTCAAACCGGCGGCGGCGCCATACATGCATACGGACCTTCTACCGTCCTTATAACCGGAACCAGTACCTTCGAAGGCAATAAGGCTACATTCGGAGGCGCCATTGATGTCCGAGCGCAAGCGAATACTACAATCAACGATCATGTTGTCATTGCAAACAACGAGGCGATGTCACAAGGTGGTGGAGTAGTCTTAAGCGTGGTTACGATGGATATCTGTGGCGATGTGTTAATAAAAGAGAATAACGCTCCAGCGGGCGGCGGCATACTGGGCAACTTCGCCGACACAGAGATAAAAATATACGAGAACGCCCAAATTACCGAAAACCAAGCGTCTATAGTAGGAGGAGGTGTAGCCATTTTCCAATCTGATGGAAGTTCAGGGACAGCCTCGCTCAAAGTTTATGGCACGGCACGTATTTTCGATAATGAGGCTACAGGTGGCGGCGGCGGTATAATAGGAACGCTATCTACACAAATTAACATCTACGGCGGCGCCGACATCTCTGATAATAAGGCTGCTTATGGCGCCGGTATTATGGCGACAAACGATGGAACAGTGAACATCTACGGCGACGCTGAAATCTCCGATAATAAGGCTGCTTATGGCGCCGGTATTCTGGCGATAGAAGACGCAACAGTAACCATCTACGACGACGCACAAATCATCAACAACGGAGACAACACCACCATTGCCGGTGGCGCTGTTTACATGACCACCCATGACAACCTCCACGTGAACGACAACGTCGAGTTCTCCGGCAACACCGCAGCGAAATTCTATAACTTGGACGACCACCTCGGATGGACTTATGACCCCGGTGTTGCCGACATCTCCGGCACTCCCATCTTAGGCTCCGACCTGAAAATCATGCAAACGTCTCAATCTCACGTTGACGCTTCCGTATCCTTAGAATACAATTATATCTACAATAACTACGATGTGAACTTCATCGGCGAACCCAACGCCTACCTAATCTGGAACTGGGCAGACTTAGCCTATCTCAACACGTTGATAGTCAATCAGGCAGCATACAACAGCGATCCGTCAACCTACGGCGGCGATCCCAAATTTGAAGACTACGGCTACACAGCCGTGCTGATGCAGGATTTGGGCGACCCCGATGTTCCCGGCTCCTTCGGCGACGGTCTCGGCACGCCGCAAAACGGCAATAAGACATGTCCATACCCCGACTATGACCGTACACTCGGCAGTTACGGCTACGAAAACTGGGACGGCATTACGTACTCCTCCGCTCCGCTATTAGTAGGTCCTAGCCTCGGAACCATCACCGAGCCATGGGACCCGCAAGACGGCTGGAAGCCGATAGGAGATCATACTAATTATTTCACCGGCATCTTTGATGGACAGAAATTTGCCATCAACGGCTTGTGGATTAACAGAGACGCAAACTATCAGGGCTTATTTGGAGAAGCCCAACATGCTACTATAGAAAACCTTGGCATAGAAAATTGTGATATCGCAGGAAAGGATTATGTCGGTGGAATTGTGGGAATGGGCGAAGCAAATTCATTATCCCACTGTTATGTTACAGGAGAAGTGAAAGGACCTGTTGGTAGAGGAATTGGCGGACTTGTAGGATTTAATGAGTTTACAACAACCCAGCATTTTTCCGTAATCAATAATTGTTACGCCAACTGTGCAGTTCAAGGATGGCGATATGCCGGCGGGCTCATCGGATGGGCTTCGTGTACTAATGTAAGCAACTGCTACACAACAGGAACAATTGTCTGCATGCCGATACCTAATGATAATCCTTTGTGGGAGTATGGAGATTATGTCGGCGGGCTTATAGGTTATACTAATAACAATTGTGACGGCATAGCAACAATAACAAACTGTTACACCACCTGCACGGTTACTGGAGGGTATTATGTCGGCGGACTTATAGGAGGCGCTTACACTGACGTGAAAATATCCGACTGTTTTGCATTTAATCCACAGATAACTATGGATAGGATGGTCTATACAACAGGAACAGGTGGCGGACGTATATTAGGGGATGAATTCAATCTTAATGTTGAAATCTTTCTCGAAAACAACTACGCCATTGAGGACATGAAAGTATGGATTGGCGGAGCGCTGCACACGCCAACTTCTGACGCAGACGGTATTGACGGCGCAGATGCTACCTGTGCACAGGCTACGGGCAAATCGTTCTATGTAAGTTCAACGCCCAATGCCGGCGGCAACTGGTCAACGTTCGACGACTACTGGACTTTTGACTACGCCCCCGACTACAACGTAGAAACTACCGCAGGTAGCGAGACCAACCTGCCTATCCTGAATACATTTACCAAAACGGCATTCCCATACGCGCTGCAGATACCGCGCGTGGACGGATGCGAAAAAGACGCTTTCGAGATCTGGAACTGGGCAGACTTAGCCTATCTCAACACGTTGATAGTCAATCAGGCAACATACAACAGCGATCCGTCAACCTACGGCGGCGATCCCAAATTTGAAGACTACGACTACAAAGCCGTGCTGATGCAAGACCTCGGCGTGCCGGGCGAAAGCAACTTCGGCGACGGCACCGACTGTCCTTACGACGGCGACGCCACGCATCCCGAACGTAAATTCGGCTACTACGGCTACCAAAACTTTGTTGACGCCGGTTCATACAGCGTCGGCAGCATCGCCTCTAACGACTTATACGTCGGCGGCGACGATGTTACGCCGCTGGCGACTATTCCCAATAGCGGCGTACTGCCGTGGACTACCGAAGGCTGGACGCCCATCGGCGGTAACACCTACCCGAACTTCTACGGCGAATTCGACGGTAATGACAACACAATCAACGGATTGTGGATAGATGCGAACAGTTTCCACTACGTCGGTCTCTTCGGAGATATCGAAGGGACGGATGAAACAGAACCTGCCATCATCAAGAACCTCGGCGTTACCACCACCACCGACGGCGCAGCCAAGGTGGGCGTGGTGTTCGATGGCATGGGCATGTACAAACCTCCGATATATGTCGGCATTCTGGCAGGCTACGTCCGGAAGGCTGAGATATCTAACTGTTCTACGACGGGATTTTCTGCCATACGTCAGGCGCTCGGTGAAAATCATCATGCAGGAGGCTTGATAGGCGAAATAAACGGTGCCACTACCGTTACGAATTGCCGGTCGTCGGCAGATGTGGAAAGTACCGACGACGTCGGAGGTTTAATAGGCGCAATAAATTGTCTCGGGGGCAGCGTTTCGGATAGTTATGCTACCGGTAATGTTACGTGTCTGGCGACATCTGCAATAGCCGGCGCACTCTTAGGCGGTTTGATAGGAACTCTTTGTAACGCTTCAATACAAAATTGTTATGCTATCGGCGAGGTAACCGGAATAGCAGATAATATCGGTTCAATGTTTGCTGCAGGCGGATTGATTGGCGGCGTTCTGAGTATGAGTGATGATATAATAACAACCATAGACCGCTGCTATTCTACCGGTGCGGTAAGAATAGAAAGCGATGGAGATGCCAATGGACTGAGTATAGGCGGATTTATCGGCGGAGACGGCGCCAGAGCCGACATCTCCAACTGCTACACCACGAGCAACGTGGATATGGTTGCGACTACCGGAACCGTTAATACGCTGAGAGCCGGAGGTTTCTCCGGCGGGATGTTCGACTATCTTTCGCTCGGAGTATCCGGCAGCATTATCCAATGCTACGCCACCGGCACGGTAACTGTAGATGTTGACCTCGCCAGTATGCCAACTACCTACGGCGTCGGCGGTCTCGTGGGAGTGACTAACAACCTCTCCACCATCTCCAACAATTTCGCCTTGAACGCGGAGATAAACGCTACGGAACTCTCTTCAGGTCCGCAGCCCATCAATCGTATCTTAGGCTATGACGACGGCGGCGCGACTTTAACCGACAACTTCGCCTTAGATTGCATGTTAGTCAACAACGACCTCGTTGACGAGACCGGCGACGACGAAAACGGCTGGGACATCTCCGACATAGACGCCCAAGACCCGCAAACCTACGAAGACGCATGGGGAGATCCGGATGTATATGACATCTGGGCATTCGACCCATATACCGACATCGGCGTGGATAACGCCAACCTGCCCGTACTCAAAGTATTTACCCTCGCCGACTTCCCGCTCTCGGCACAACCGCCACGAGTGGAAGATTGCAAAAAAGATGCCTTCGAGATTTGGAACTGGGCAGACTTAGCCTATCTCAACATCTTGATAAACAATCAGGCAACATACAACAGCGACCCGACAACCTACGGAGGCGATCCCAAATTTGAAGACTACGGCTACAAAGCCGTGCTGATGCAAGACCTCGGCGTGCCGGACGAAAGCAACTTCGGCGACGGCACCGACTGTCCCTACGACGGCGACGCCACGCATCCCGAACGTAAATACGGCTACTACGGCTACCAAAACTTTGTTGACGCCGGTTCATACAGCACCGGCGCCATCGACTCCAACGACTTATACGTCGGCGGCGACGATGTTACGCCGCTGGCGACTATTCCCAATAGCGGCGTACTGCCGTGGACTACCGAAGGCTGGACGCCCGTCGGCGGTAACAACACCTACCCGAACTTCTACGGCGAGTTCAACGGTAATGACAACACAATCAATGGATTGTGGATTGAAGCGAACAGCCTCTATCACATCGGTCTCTTCGGATATATCGAAGGAGCGAATGCAACAAAACCTGCCATCATCAAGAACCTCGGCGTTACCACCACCACCGACGGCGCAGCCAAGGTGGGCGTGGTATCACTCGGCGGCGGAGGTACCGGTATCCTTGCCGGTACTGTTATAGAGGCTGACATCACCAACTGCTATACGACAGGGTCTGTGAAGTTTTCTTCCTCCGGTGAAGGTAAGCATTGCGGAGGCTTGATAGGACAGGGTTACGCTAATGTCTTGAAATGTTGGTCGTCGGCAGACGTGGAAAGCAGCGACGACGCAGGAGGGCTCCTAGGCGTCTTCGACGGCGGTAGCGGTAGCATTACGAACTGTTACGCTACAGGAGACGTTACTTCGACAGCAGTAGGAACGGCAATTATCGGACACTCTGCCGGCGGTTTGCTTTCAGCCATTTTGTCTCCTTGTACGGTTACCAATAGTTATGCTACCGGTAAGGTAACAGGAACGATGAACAGCCTTAATGTCTCTACGTTTGGAGTGGGTGGACTGATTGGCGGAATTGCAGAGCCGGCAACTATTGAAAGTTGTTACGCTACCGGTCCGGTTACCGTGGAAAGTAACGACCCCATGGGTAATTTGTTTGTCGGCGGATTTCTTGGCGCCGGCATTGCTGATCACACCATTATCAACTGCTACACCACAAGCGACGTCAATGTTACCATTAACGACAACGCTGACCTAGCGATGATTGGAGGTTTTTCCGGCGGAGTGCTCGACTTCTTTAATCAGGGTGGAATGGACGGCATTACCGAAAATTGCTACGCCACCGGAAAGATAAATGTGGACATTGACGAATATGCCACAGTGAATCAGACCTTTGGCGTGGGCGGATTTATAGGAGCGGCTGATGCCATGGCATCCATCTCCAACTGCTTCGCCCTGAACCCGAAAATAAAAGCGTTGGATGTAACCGATATCGGACGTATCGTCGGTTTCGACGACGGCGTTACCCTCACCAACAACTTCGCCTTAGATTGCATGTTAGTCAACGACAACCTCGTTGACGAGATCGGCGACGACGAAAACGGCTGGGACATCTCCTACATAGACGCCCAAGACCCCGCTTACTACGCGGCTTGGACAGACTTCAACCTCCACTGGCTACCGGCGCCCTACACCTTAGACTACAACACAACGTCTGCAACCAACCTGCCCATCCTCACAGTTTTCGACGTCCACAGCAACGACGGCTTCTTCGCCGACGCGCTGCAATCGCCACGAGTGAACGGCTGCGGCACCTACGAAATCTGGAACTGGGACGACCTGTCGCAAATTTCTACAAAAATAACGGATGGGGTTACCAAGTTTAAACTCATGCAAAACATTGGCACACCCGATGGAAATAATGCCAACAACTGCGGAGATAACAACTTTGGAGATGGAACCGGCAGTTCATACTACGGCAACGATGCCACCGGCGACTACCGCCAATATGGTTGGTATGGATATCAAGGATTTACAACCGACCCAACAACCTACACCGGCGCAATGGGCTCCGGCTATGGATGGAACGGAAACGCAGGTTGGATACCCCTGAATTTGGGTACTTCATTAAACGACATAGAAATAGAATTTGACGGACAAGGTTTTGAAATATCAGGCTTGTGGTCAACCACCAACGGTATTTTTGGAACTATTTATGGAGACATAAACATATCCGATTTGGGTATAATACTTGATACAAAAGGGATTACAACGTCTTCGGCTTTCATAGGTGGGCTTCTCGGCAATTACAATGGCGCGTTTGCTACTGTTTCAAACTGCTATGTGAAAGGTAATGTTAGCGGCACCAATCAGGTTGGCGGACTTATAGGTTATTTTTATGCAAATGCAGGCAGTGTTTTAATGGCGAAAAACTGCTTTACGGAAGGAGTGATAACGGGTACAAGCAATATCGGCGGACTAATTGGATATGCCGGACGGTCACTTCCCAGTTCTACAACCATTACCGATTGTTATTCTCTTTGCAATGTTACTGCTACTACCGGTCACGCGGGCGGACTTGTAGGAAGTAGCCGCTATCTGGTTATAAACAATTGTTACACTATGGGTGAGGTTACCGGCGGCACCAGCAATGGGGCTTACACCGGCGGTATTGTCGGTTATTATCTTTCGAGTGAGAGTAGCGTATCCAACTGCTTTGCGCTTGGAGCGAAAGTGGGAGGAAACATTAATAATACCGGTCGTATTTTCGGAGATCCCTCATCTTCCGGATCCAACAACCGTGCTTACGAAGGAATGTTGGTAAACGACGAAGAATCTACCGACGGAACATTAACAGATAGAGACGGGTTAGATATAGATTGTGATGAAATTTTAACTATAGATACATACTCTACGGCGTGGGGTTCGGATTATACAAACAACTGGACACACCAATACAGTACCGATTACCACACAGCAGACAATGTAAATCTTCCTATTTTAAGTATATTCAAATATCAAAACAACGCACCTGAAACCAACTTTTCGTGCGCGTTGCAAGCGCCAAGTATGGAATCGTGCATTGTACCCTACCAAATCTGGAACTGGGCAGACCTCGCCGATGTCATCAACCAACAAGAGAACAACGGCGTAACCAAGTTCGCGCTGATGCAGAACCTCGGCTATCCGGGCGGCTTAAATGATTGCGAAGAGCCAAATTATGGCATTGGCGACAATCCCGATTGTCCGTATGACGATGCACAGAAATACGGCTGGTACGGCTACAAAGGCTTCGGCGAGGGCACCACGAAGTTCGACAACTGCACAAGTTGCACCGACGACGACTATGCCGACGCTTTCGCAAGTTACACGCAAGAAGCAGGAACAGAAGAATACGGCTGGAATGATGAAAAAGGCTGGATTCCGATAGGAACCACCGCCACGCCATTCACCGGCGAGTTCGACGGACAAGGGTTTGCGATTTCGGGAATGTGGATAGACCTTATACTTCCCGGTGACGGCACCGGTCTCTTTGGCGTTGCCGACAATGCAACAATAATCAACCTCGGCGTCAATGGTACACAGACGTCAGGACAAGGCTCCGGTCTGCTTCTCGGCACGGGAACCGATATGACGATATCTAACTGCTATACCACCGGTACGCTTATATCCGGCGGCGGCGGCGGCGGATTAGTCGGATACCTCACAACATCAAATGTAACCGACTGCTACTCAACAGTAGATATTACCGGGAATTCACAGGTTCTCGGCGGACTTATCGGACATGCCGACAATACAGATATTACGAACTGCTATGCTACCGGATCCGTTATACTAACCGGCGGTTCTCAGATACTCGGCGGACTGGTGGGAGAAGGTTATGGAAACATCACCAACTGCTATGCCACCGGAGACGTAGATGGAACAGCCGTATCATGGAGCGAGAGAATCGGCGGAATTGCAGGACTTTGGGGGAACGGTAGCATCACCAACTGTTTTGCTCTTAATTCGAAAGTAGCCAGTTCTAATAGCGTTGGACGTATCGTAGGAGACGGTGCACCAACCTTGAGCAACAACTATGCCTTAGAAAGCATGGAAGTAATAGGCACCCCAACAATCCCCGTCGCTGACGGCAAAACCTATAACATACATGGACAAGACATTGACGCCTGTTCGCTCATTGCCGACGCCGGCGAAACTTTCTTCACCACCGCTCCCGACGAAACCGCCGTCCCACCCATCTATGGCGGCGACTGGGACAGCGACTTCTCCGACTTCTGGAGTTTCGACTACACCGACGACGACCTCCTCGTTGCCAAAGGTACGAATCTGCCGGCGCTTAAAGCGTTCAATACCAACGAATTCTTTGGATGCCCGATACAGGAGCCAAGAGTGAAAGGCTGCGGCGCTTTCGAGATCTGGAACTGGGCAGACCTTGCCGATATCATCAACCAGCAGGAAAACAACGGCGTAATCAAGTTTAGACTGATGCAAAACCTTGGCAAGCCGGGCGAATACAACACCTGCGGCACTACCTACGGCATTGGCGACGATCCCGATTGTCCGTATGACGACGCACAGAAATACGGCTGGTACGGCTACGAAGGCTTCGGCGAGGGCGCCGGACTCTTCGACGGATGCACAGACTGCACCGACGAC
>Ga0099364_10004659_pt1 | contig 20721 bp, 17 predicted proteins | sample TergutTh196P3_FD_73070 | JGI IMG/M metagenome (GOLD analysis project Ga0099364, IMG submission 73070) | Microcerotermes parvus P3 segment gut microbial communities from Pointe-Noire, Republic of the Congo - Th196 P3 | ecosystem: Host-associated > Arthropoda: Insects > Digestive system > Gut ... | reverse complement strand
TGTCCTACATCGGGGAACTCATCTGCCATGCCCAGCCCATGGCGCCCTTCGTGGAATATGTGCAGTTCAAAGGCAACTTCCTTTTCGTGCAGGGCATTTGCATAGTCAAATAGGGCACGGTAGGGCAGCATGTCTGTGCGGGTTATCCATAAAAAGGCCGGCGGGGTATCGGGGCGTACATTCTGCTCGCCTGACAGTTTTAAGCGTACTTCGTCTGTAATATTTTTAACCAAAGAGCCCCCGCCGCGGTTCATGTAGGAAATTACAGGGTAACATGGCACTTGCAAGTTGGGTTTGCAGGAAAATCTTTCTATAGGGTCTTCTGCGTCTGCTTTTCCCTCATCAAAATGATTGGCTGCCATGGTCGTAAGGTGCCCTCCGGCGGAAAAGCCTATCATCCCTATTTTATCCGGGTCTATGCCCCATTCATCGGCGCGGCTTCGAATCAGCCTTATCGCTCTTTGCGCATCCAAGAGGGCACAGGGATACTCGTAAGGCTCGGTGCGGTAATCAAGGACAAAGGCTGATATATCAAGCTTATTTAACCAGGTTGCCACAGGAGAACCTTCTATATAGGCCTTATATGCATAGGCTCCGCCCGGGCAAATAAGCATACAGGCACGCGCCTTGGCAGCTTTGGGAAGGAGAAAGGACATCATGGAAGGCTCATTCTCCCCAAAAGAGGCATCAAAAAGCGGGATTTTTCCGCTCTCCCAAAGGGGAACATTAGGGTATTCCTTTAATTCCTTTGCCCATTGTATCTTGCGTATCCTCTTCCTTTCCTCAGGTGACATTTCCAGTTCTTCTTTTACCGACATGGCATACTCCTTGAATAGTGTTTTTCTGCTTTTTATTATATCATGATAATAAGTAATCAAAAATCTATAATTTAAGGGGTATAATAAACTAGATACTTAGATACAATAATGAAAGCTTATTACAGTTGTTATTTGAGAATAGCATTTTGGCATGAATTGCTTAATTAATAATTAAAAAGGAAATAATGGATAGAAAAAATATTTGGATCTTAAGAATTTTTATGTTAATAATTATTTTTATTAATTATACGAGTATTATTTATTCAAATGATATGAGCTCGCAAAACACAATAGATATTTTAATTAATGAGAATAGGTTTTTTGATGAGAATGGTAGTTTTTCTTATTTGATTCCAATAGGGTGGTATAGTACTAATATTCCAGGTACAAACTATAGCTCAATTATAGGACCTAGTAATGGAAATACTACACCTGTTGTGATGTTTTCCATTGATTCATTTGTCGGCACTGTGAATGAACTGGTAGATCGTTTAATAGATGGATTAATTAATATGCATGGAAATAATTTTGAACTTTTGCAAAGAATAGTTTTTCTTACCCAAGAAGGCTTAATAGGTGAAAAATTTATAACTACTACAACAGTTTCCGGACACCAAATTAGACAAGTGAATTACTGTTTTATTGGAAATAATAATTTGTCTTTAGTTATATCATGTGTAGTAAATAATGAAGTTACTTCTTATTTTGATATAATATTTGATAAAATAGCAGAAACATTTATTTGGGAAGAAGCTAATAACCTTTTGGATAAGGCAAATCTTATTAATAGGTTTACTGAAGAAAGTATTGGATTTCAATTTGTACCACCAGATCCTTGGCAAGAGTATAATTTTGATAATTTGAATTATAAAGGAATATTAGTTGAACAAAGAAACTTTATAAATTTTGATTTAGTTAATTTTGATAATAATCTATTATCATTTGTAAATAATTATATTGAAATTCTTATTTTAAGATTTCAAACTATAGAGGATAGTAATATTCTTATAGTAGATAGAAGTATTTTAGAGACAAAAAATAATCTAATTTTTGAAAGGATAATAACTGATATAATAAGGGTAAGACAGAATACATTAAGACAGGTGGTTTATTTTATACCAAGAGAGGACAATATGTTATTACTGATCTTTTGTTCAATTAATGCAGACTCAAGTTTAAATTATTTAGATCGTTTAGATGATGCTATCATGACATTTGAATGGTTACGTTAGGGAGCCTACCACCCGGGAGTTTGACATGCGTCCTGCATACGGCGATTAGACAGTAAATATCAGGTCAAACCCTGCGTAAATAAATTTATCGGCCGTCGGGCGCAGAGCATAACTCCCAAGAAAAGCTATATGAGCTAAAGAAAAATATATAAATTTGCAGCTCCAAAAAGACAAAAAACTCTAATTATTAATATTATTTACAAGTTAAATCGTTTAAGATTACATGCTTTCGGCTATAAAGCAACTTGGGTGCCTGGACAGCCATAGATTGCGAAAATCCATAAAATAAGTTAACCTTTATTTATGCTTACTGTTGCATTCACCGGAGGTGGAACCGGGGGGCATATATACCCGGGTCTTGCTGTTGCTGCATATCTTAAGAATCTTCTCTCCTGCAGGGTCTTTTGGATAGGCTCAAACTCCGAAATGGATAGAACTATAGTCAAAAATGCAGGAATTGATTTTTTTGGCATTCCATCAGGTAAGCTAAGGCGTTATTTTTCCTTAAAAAATTTTTTTGATATTTTTAGAATTGCAGCAGCTTATTTCGCTGCCCGTAAAATACTAAAAAAAGAAAAGCCCCTTTTACTGTTCTCCAAGGGCGGCTTTGTGAGCGTTCCTCCCTGTGCGGCAGGAGCGTCCTTAAAGATCCCCGTTTTCGCACATGAGTCCGATTATACTCCCGGGCTTGCAACCAGGTTAAACATTCCTTTTACAGAAAAACTCTTTATTCCCTATAATGAATCTCTTGCCTTTTACAGGGAAAAACACAGGGAAAAAATTACAGTTTCCGGTAATCCCATAAGACCTGAATTTGCTAATGCCGACCCGCAAAAGGGAAGGGAATTCCTTGGATTAAACAATAATGAAAGAATACTCCTTGTGCTGGGCGGCAGCCTTGGTTCAAGGGAAATAAATGAACTTATTGCTTCATGCCTGCCTGAACTTTGCCATCATTATACGGTAGTACACCAGTACGGGGAAGCCAATGCGGAAGATATTACGCCTAACGCTAATCTCCGTTATAAAGGCTATGCATACTTTAGGGAAGAGATGCCCCACATCATTGCCGCATCCGAGCTTGTTATATGCCGCAGCGGGGCAGGTACCATATGGGAATGTAAAGCTTTAAAAAAACCCATGATCTTTATACCTTTAAGGGGCAGCGGTACAAGGGGTGATCAGGTAGAGAATGCAAAGCTCTTTATGAAGGCAGGGGCAGGGTTTATGTTTATACCCGGTGAAAATGCCAAAGAAGAACTTGTTAAAATAGTAAGTGATCTTGCAGAAAATCCTGAAAAAAGAAGAGCCATGCAGGATGCACCTATAAGTGAAAAAAACTCTGCTCATTATATTGCAGAAGAAATACAAAAAAGAATTTCAGGTTGGTCAAATGGCTAATTTACATTTAATTGATATTATTTTTATTGTTCTTACACTGCTTATGGTAGTGCATGGTTATATAAGGGGTTTTATTACTGAACTTTTTTCCTGGGCTTCCCTGGCTGTTTCTGTCCTTATTGCCTTTTTCTTGCACCCCAATGTCGCGCTTTTTATACGCGAACGCTTTATGCCCGATGTGCGTTATGTGCCGGAACTGCTGGCATTTTTGGCTGTTTTTATTATCACCCTGGTTATATGTAAGCTCCTTGAGCTTGTTTTAAAGAATGTAATAACAGGTGCAAGCCTTGGAGGGCTGGATAAAATATTAGGCGCAATTTTTGGCTTTGTAGAGGGCATTGCCATAGCAGCCCTTATTCTTTTTGTTCTTGATGTTCAGCCTTTTTTTGATGTTTCATCCATTATGAATGAAAGTGTCTTTGCAGATTTTCTTCTGCCCCATATAAATAAAATTCCTTTAGAGATGGGCAGGGGAGTACAAAATATTGCTATAATAGGGGCGGGATCATACAGTGTTTGAAAACGTACTGGGTCAAAATTCTACTTCTCAGTTAATATCCGATATCAATTCTTCCAAGCTCTCCCCTGCAATGCTCTTTGCCGGTCCTCCTTCATCGGGGAAGGGAACTGCCTCTTTGGAACTTGCAAGGGTGCTGTCCTGTGAAAAAGAAGTTAAGGCAGCCTGGGACTGCAGCTGTTCTTCCTGTGCACGTCACAGGCTTTTAATACACCCGGATTTGCTTTGCCTTGGTTTAAAATCCTTTTGTGCAGAAATAAGCGCATCGTCTGTAGCCGTACAAAGGGACAGATCGGGCAGGGTACTGTTTATACGTTCAGTCAGAAAACTTCTTGCAAGGTTTAACCCCTTTTTATGGGAAGACGATCCAAGGGCATCGCGTATATCCTCTTTGGTAAGTTCCATGGATGAAGACCTTAACGAGTTTGAAATATTAAGCGAAATAGAAGTGGCAGGTACGGAAAACAGTGCGGTCGATAAGCTTGCGTTAAGCATAACAAAATCTTCATATAAGCTTGAATCTGAAGGCATAAGCGATAATATTCCCATAGGGCAGATTAGGCGCTCTGCATACTGGAGCCGTCTTGCGCCTAGCGGCAACAGAAAGCTGCTTGTAATAGAAAATGCCGACCGTATGCAGGATGAGGCAAGAAACTCCCTTTTAAAAATTCTGGAGGAACCTCCCCAAAGGGTAAATATAGTACTATGTACAACACGGCCCGGCAGCATTATACCGACCATACTCTCCCGCCTCAGGGCTTACCGCTTTGTAAAAAGAGATCCCCTTACAGAGGATGATGTTATACGCAGGGTTTTTAAGGACCCTAAAGCAGAGGCGGGAATAGGCATTAATGCCTATCTTGATTCATTTTTACCTGTATCAAAAAACACCATTAACAGCCTTGCTGCCTATTTTACCTCCTCCATTGCCTATAAGGCAGCTCTGCTTTCAAGAAGGCAGGGGCACCAGCTTGGAGAAGAAGCCCTTCTTTTGGGAAGGTATTCTGCATCCATTGCGGAGGCTGCCTCTTTGGGCAGGCACGAGGCAAACAATATAGTGCTTTTAAATTTTATTATGGAAAAGGCAGAAAAATTTGAAGTACGCTCCCTCTTTTCAAGCTTCCTACAATCCATTCTGGATCAGGTCTCCCATAGCCTAAAACAAAAAGAGGGCTTTAGCCCAAAACCTGCCTACCTTCAGCTCTGGATAAAAAATATTTCCTGGGCAGAAAATGCCGCAGGTATTTACAGAATAAGACCCGTACAGGTTTTGGAAAAACTATACACAGACCTCTCGCGGGGGCTTGCAGAAACGTGAGGCAGTTTATAAAAAGAGCCCTTTCAAGGCTTGAAAAGCTGTCTTCCGAACAATTTCGGGACATATTACTTTCCTCTTCCCGCGAAATTACCCGTCTTGAAACTGTTATAGATTCCCTTCCGCGCGGCATACTGGTATGCGACACCAGCCATAAGCTGCTTTTGGCGAACAGGGCAGGCAGGCGTTTTTTATCCATAGGAAGTTTTGAGCAGGCAAGGGACTATGTATGGAATATTATCAGCGATGAAAAGATACAGGAATTTCTTTCGCATACATTTTTAGCGACTGACAGGGCGGAAGAAAGGGAGTTTTATGTCAATCTTGGCGGAAAGGACAGGCTCCTTAGCCTCTCTGTTATGCCCCTTGTAGAAGAGCAGAAAATTCAGGGCTCCCTTATTCTGATTGACGACATTACAGACAGGAGGGCGCGCGAAGCCCTTATGCGCCGCATGGAAAATCTTGCAAGTTTAACAACACTTGCGGCAGGCGTTGCGCATGAGGTTAAAAATCCACTGGGCTCAATTTCCATTTATGTGCAGTTAATACAAAAGGCCATAGAAGTGCAGAGGCTGCACTGTCCGCAGTTTGAAAATGAGCCTAACTTTCATTCCCAGGTAGACAGGTATTTAAACATAGTCAATGAAGAAATAGAGAGGCTTAATGCCATAGTTGTGGATTTTTTATTTGCCGTCAGACCCATAAATATAGAGCCGGGCAGAACTGACCTTAATTCTCTTATAAGGGATTTAGCGGAATTTGTTTCCTATGAATTAAAAGAGGCAAATATAGAATGTGATTTAAACCTGGATGAAAATCTACCCATTCTGGAAATTGATGAAAAGCTTATTAAGCAGGCAGTGTTAAATCTTATACAGAATGCCTCCTCTGCAATAAAAGAAAAAAATGACGGTAAAGGAAGAATACTTCTTTCCACATGTTTTAACGAGAGTGATGCAGAAGTTTCCATAAGTGATAACGGCTCGGGGATAAGCGATGAAAACTTAAGTAAAATATTTGAACCTTATTTTACTACCAAGGATAGCGGAACAGGTCTTGGTCTTACTGTGACCTTTAAAATTGTAAAGGAACATATGGGAGATATTAGTGTAAAATCCACAAAGGGAGAGGGGAGTATTTTTACAGTGACACTGCCCCTCCCCAAAAACCGGGGGAAACTGATTTCTTACAGGGAGTATACTGAATGAAACACAGAATTCTCATTGCAGATGATGAAAAAAACATAAGGGAGGGGCTTGCCGCAGCCCTTGAACTTGACGGACATGAAGCCGTTCTTGCGTCCGACGGAGAAGAGGCCTTAAAGAAATTTTTAAAGGGAGACGTAGACCTCGTTCTAAGCGATCTAAGGATGCCCGGTATGGCAGGGGAAGAGCTCCTTGAAAAAATACTTTTGGAGAGCCCCCTTACCCCTGTTATAATTTTAACAGGGCATGGCACAGTAGAAACGGCAGTTAAAGCCATGCACCTTGGAGCCTGGGATTTTTTGACCAAGCCTGTTAACCTTGATTACCTTTCCCTTTTAGTAAAGAGGGCCCTAAGTAACAGGGAGCTGCAGCTAAAACATAAAAGGCTGGAAGAAGAGCTTGAAAAATCCCGGCAGTTTAAAACAATAATAGGCAAGAGCGCTGTTATGCGCAAGATTTTTGACATGACAGACAGGGCGGCTCCCACAAGGGCTTCCATTTTAATTACAGGGGAATCGGGCACGGGCAAGGAACTTGTTGCGGATGCCATACATGCCCTTTCCCCAAGAAAGGATAAGCCCCTGGTTAAGGTACACTGCGCTGCCCTTGCTTCCAGTCTTTTGGAAAGTGAGCTTTTTGGGCACGAGAAAGGCGCCTTTACAGGAGCTGCATCCCGCAAGAGGGGGCGCTTTGAGCTTGCACATGAGGGCACCCTTTTCCTCGACGAAATAGGCGAAATAGATCAGAATATACAGATTAAGCTTTTAAGGGTACTACAGGAAAGGAACTTTGAAAGGGTAGGAGGGGAAGAGAGCCTTGAAGTTGATGTGCGCATAGTTGCTGCAACAAACAAGGATCTAAAGGCGGAGATAGAAAAGGGGAACTTTAGGGAGGATCTTTATTTTCGCCTTAATGTGGTGAATATACATGTACCACCGCTAAGGGAAAGAAAGGAAGACCTTCCCCTTTTAATAACTTCCTTCCTTAACGAGTTTGCAAAAGAAAACGGAAAAAGCATAGAAGGGATAAGCGACAAGGCGAGGTCCTGCCTTTACGCTTACTCCTGGCCGGGCAATATAAGGGAACTCCGCAACTGCATGGAGAGCGCCGTTGTAATGTCACAGGGCTCTTTAATAACAGAGGAGGATCTCCCCCCCGGTTTAAAAAGTGCGGGAGACGAAGACTTTATACGCATACCCATGGGAAGCAGCATGGAGGAAGCCGAAAAAATTATCATAAGGGAAACTGTCTCTTTTCAAAAGGGAAACCAGAGCAAGGCTGCTGACATACTCGGAATAGGCCGTAAAACCCTGCACCGCAAACTGCCCGGTTGGCAGGAGTAGAAGTCTATTTTTTTTCCCTCGCTGTAACAGCTCCTCCTTTTTTCTTTTTGATATTGTCTCCTATTACTATACCATCAGGAAACATAAAACAGGAAATATACCTTGCCCCCATTATGTTTGCTATTTTTATCATCTCTTCTTTTTTTAAAGTGTTCCTTTTTATTTTGTTGTAAAGGCTTTGCCGGGATCTCCCCATTTTTCGTGCAAGGTCCGTCAGGTTTGTTGCCCTGTAGGCTATAAGCAGGTAGATCATGTTTTTATTGTCCATACCCTAGAAAATAGGAATTTTTTGTATAAAAGTCAAATTTTTGCAATTCCCTCATACGAAAAGGTATTGTGAAGTAACGGAAAGGTATGGGGAAGTAACGAAAACGTATGACGGTAAAAAGGTCTATAAAGGATGACCTTACAGGATAAGTCAGCCCTAGATATGTACTACCTTTTATGCTATATTCTTTTGGAACTGCAGGAGGATACATGAAAATTAAAAAGAAAACATTCGGCATTCTCTCTGACGGAGAAAAAGTACATCTTTACACCCTTAAGGCAGGAGACCTGGAACTCTCCCTTTCCACCATGGGTGCTACCTGGACTTCACTTTTGCTGCCCGGAAGGGGCAAGAAAAAAGATGACATACTGCTTGGCTACAGCACTTTTGACGGCTGGATGAGAAATATGTACTACGGGGTAACTGTGGGGCGTTATGCCAACCGCATAGGGAATTCCAAATTTACCCTCGACGGTAAAGAATACTATCTTCATAAAAATGACAAGAACTCTTCCCTTCACGGGGGCAGAATGGGTTTTTCCAAGCTTATCTGGAAGGCTGAAGCCTATGAAGAAAAGGACGGCGTTTTTGTACGCTTTGAATTAAACAGCCCAGACGGGGATGAAGGATACCCCGGAAAGCTAAAAGCTTCCGTATGCTACGGCCTCACAAAATCCAACGAGGTGGTTGCCGACTATGAGGCAAAGCTGGACGCTCCTTCTCCTGTCAATCTTACCAACCACGCCTACTTTAACCTTGCAGGGGAGGGGAACGGAATTGACATACTTTCAACAGAGTTAAAACTCTACTGTTCTTCCTATGTGGAAGTTAACGATGAGCTTGTTCCTACAGGGAAGATACTCCCTGTGGAAAAAACACCGCTGGACTTTGGCATGCGTAAGGCAATAGGAACGGATATAGCCAAGGGTTCCTACGATCACTGCTATGTAGTAGATGGAGAAGAGGGAGAACTTAGGCCCTTTGCCGAAGTTTACGAACCCAATACAGGCCGCTTTATGAGGGGTTTTACAACTCAGCCCGGTGTACAGCTTTACACTGCAAATTACAGGAATCCTACTCCGGGTAAGATAGGCTCGCTTTACAATGGCTATAGCGGTTTTTGCCTTGAAACCCAGCATTACCCCGATTCTCCCAATCACCCGGATTTTCCTTCCACTATTTTTGGCCCCGGCAGGGATTACAATGAAAAGGCTGTTTTTGCATTTGACTTTTAATGTCTTCTCTTTTAAGGTCTTCTCTTTTAATCTCTTCTCTTTTAGGGTCTTCTCATTGGAGCTTTAAATCATTAGAATATCCAGCAGGAGTTTAGCCCGGGAGGGTGTATGGATTTTTTAGAAGAAATAATATCAAGAGCAAAGTCGCGCCAAAAGAGGCTTGTACTTACAAGGGGCGATGAGCTCAAAACAATAGAGGCTGCCAGGGTTGTAATGGAAGAAAGACTGGCATCAACTGTAACCATAATAGGAAAGGAATCTGAGCTTCGCAAGTTCGCAGCGGAAGAGGGAGTAGATATTTCCAATGCGTATATAGTCAATCCTGAGCATTCGCCTAACTTTGAAACTTACGTAGAGGAATACTACGAACTAAGAAAGACCAAGGGCGTCACCATGGAAAAGGCAAAGTGCGCCATGCTTAAACCTGTAAACTGGGGGACCATGATGGTTCACATGGGAGATGCTGACGCCGTTGTGGCAGGAGCCCATGACAGTGCTGCGGACGTTTTCATGGCAGGGCTTACCATATTGGGAACAAATCCCAATGTAAGTACCGCTTCCTCCTGTACCATAGTAGTCAGTCCCGATACCTGCTGGGGAGAAGACGGCGCCTTCATTTTTTCTGACTGTTCAATTATCACCAATCCTACGGCGGAGCAGCTGGCGGATATTGCCATTTCTGCCGCCCAGTCCTGCAAGGCCCTGCTTGGTAACGAAGCTTATGTAGCCCTCCTGTCTCATTCTTCCAAAGGGTCAAAGGGCGAGCACAGGGATATAGAGAAGGTCAGGGCTGCCATGGAGATGATCAAACATAGGGATCCCGGTCTTATAGTAGACGGAGAGATGCAGCTGGATGCAGCTCTTCTTCCCTCTGTAATGGAATATAAAATCCCCGAAAGTCCTGTTAAGGGGAAGGTGAATACCCTTGTTTTTCCCGATATGGACGCAGGAAACATTGCCTACCAAATGGCGAGGCTTTTTGGAAAGGCAGAAGTGTTTGGCCCCTTTCTTCAGGGTTTTAAGAAACCCATAAATTATATTTCTCATGGAGCTGCCCTTAGCTGTGCTGTAATTTCCTGTGCGGTAAGCCTTGCGGAAGCGAATTAGGAGTTTTAAGAAAACTGCGTTTTCTTTTCGATTAAGATCGCCTGACTACTATATTAGTAGTCAGGCTAATATAGGAGTTAATATGGACTTTTTAGAGGCTATCTTATCAAAGGCAAAAGCGAAGCAGAAAAGGCTGGTTTTAACAGAAGGTAAAGAGGCGGAGGCCATAAAGGCGGCTCGTGTTATCTTAAACGAAGGGCTTGCATCTTCCGTTACCCTTTTGGGGAAAAAGTCGGATATACAAAAAGTTGCATCGGAAGAAGGGGTAGACCTTAACGATCTGTACATTATAGAACCGGAATTCTCCAACGAATTAAACAGATATGCAAACGAATACCTCTTGCTGCGCAATGATATCACCATAAAGATGAACCAGGCAAAGCAGGACATGATGCTGCCCCTATACTATGGTGCCATGATGGTGCACCTGGGAGACGCGGATGCCGTCGTAGGCGGCGCAGAAAGCAGTGCAATGGATGTACTTAATGCGGGATTATTGATCATAGGTACTGCCGATAAGGTTAAAACTCCATCTTCCTGTAGCATATTGCTAAGTAGTGACAGCTCCTGGGGCTATGACGGGGCCTTTATATTTTCAGACTGTTCCATCATAGCAAAGCCCTCAGCAGAGGAATTATCCGACATAGCAATTTCTGCTTCCATATCCTGCCGGGATTATTTTGGAGTTAAGCCCGTTCTTGCGCTGCTCTCTCACTCCACAAAGGGATCAAAAAAACCCGATAAGGACATAGAAAAAATTCAAAATGCCTTAAAAATGATCAAGGAAAGGGAGAGCGATCTTAACATAGACGGGGAAATGCAGTTTGATGCGGCATTAATTCCCTCAGTTACCGATTATTTGGCGCCGGGTAGCCCTGTAAAGGGCAAGGTAAACACCCTTATCTTCCCAAATATGGAAGCCGGAAATATAGGATTCCAGATAGCCCGCGCATTTGGCAAGGCAGAAACTTACGGTCCCTTTTTACAGGGTTTTGCCAAGCCCATTAGTTATATTCCCCATGGTTCCCTTGCAAATAAAGTGGTAGTTTGCTGTGCAGCTGCCCTTGCCAGGGCATAATAAGGAAAATTTTTCATAATTGTTCTCAAAATCCATTATTCGCCACTTGTAAAAATAGCAGTTTCTGACTAGAATTGCTTATATAAAAACAAAAACCAAGTAGAAGTCAAGAAAAAGAGGTGCCCATGGAAATCCAATTACAAGAACTCATTGATAAAATAAAAAAAGATGGAATAGAAACTGCTTCTGAAGAGGCTGCTAAAATAAAACGTGAGGCTGAAGAAGAAGCTGCAAGAATAATTGCCGCTGCTCAAAGGGAAGCTTCGGGTATTATTGATCAAATTAAGGCAGATACCGATAGGCTTGAAAAATCCGGTAAAGCTGCTTTGGAACAGGCTTCACGTAACCTGCTTCTTGCCTTTAAGGGTGAAGTTCAGGGTCTTTTAGATAAAATTGTGGTTCAGGGGGTAAGTTCCGCCTACGACGAGAACACCCTAAAGAAAATTTTACCTGAACTTTTTAAGACCTGGGCATCCAAAGGTGCATCCACTTCTTCTTTTGATCTTCTTCTTTCAGAAGATGACATGGCAAAGTTAAAATCCTGGGCTCAGGGTGCCCTTGCCGAAGAGCTAAAGAAGGGTGTGGAGTTAAAATCAGACCGCAAACTGGGTTCCGGTTTTAGAATTGCCAATAAAGATGGCTCGGCATACTACGATTTCTCCGCTGAGTCTGTGGCAGACTTTCTTTCAAATTATTTAAACCCTAGCCTGGTGGAAATCCTTTCCAGCTCAGTAAAAGGGATTTAAAAAGTGGGTTCCTATTATTATTTAGGGGCCCAGCTACCCTATCTTGTATACGGGCAAAATCCACCCATGAGTTCCGCCGATTTCAGGGCACTGGCTCTGGAGCAAATGAGCTCCGGGGAAGTAGCCCTTATGGATTATTGCACCCTCGATCCAGACCCCAAAGTTCCCGAAGATGCGGAAAATCAAGAGGAAAAGCAGGTGGAAGAAGGCGGCTCCTACAGCCAGGCAAGCAAAAAAGTTGCCTCCGCCCTGATTAACCGCTGGAAAGAGTGGGAAAGGACATTGCGCCTTAACCTTGCAAAAGAGAGGGCGGTTAAATTTAACCGCGAAAGCACAGAAGCTCCTGACTCTCCGCCTGAGGCTGTAATAGCGGCAAAAAATGCCATGTTAATTGAATCCCCGCTTGAAGCTGAACTTTTCCTCGACAAGGCCCGCTGGGATGCCATTGATAACTTACAGGGTTTAAGTGTATTTAGTGACGCTGCCATGTATGCCTATCTGTTAAAGCTCCTTTTAATGGAAAGACGTAATGGTTTTAATGCAGATGACGGGTTTATTGAATATAAGGAGCTGTATAACGCAATATTGGATGCTGCAAATAATTAGGCTTAAAAAATCTATGGAGTATATGAATGATTGATACAAAGGGAAGTGTAGTTGCCGTAAATGGTAATATGGTCAGTGTCCGCTTTGACGGTGCTGTTTCCATGAACGAGGTAGGCTATGTTAAGGTCGCAGATCAGCGGCTAAAAAGCGAAGTCATCAGGATCAGGGGCGATGTATCCCAGCTTCAAGTTTTCGAAATTACCAAGGGAATAAGCATTGGAGACGAGGTTGAATTCTCCGGTGATATGTTGGCTGTAGAACTTGGTCCCGGCCTTTTAGGGCAGGTTTATGACGGTCTTCAAAATCCTCTGCCCCAGCTGGCGGAAAAAGCCGGTTACTTTTTGGAGAGGGGGGTGTATTTGGAGCCCCTTTCTGACCAAACAGAGTGGGCTTTTACCCCTGTAGCAAAGGTTGGGGATAGCCTTGAAAGGGCGGATACCCTTGGCACAGTGCCCGAGGGCTCCTTTTTGCACCGCATTATGGTTCCCTTTAACCTTTACGGAAGCTATACAGTAGCTTCTATCAAGGATGCAGGCAGCTATAAGGTAAAAGACACCATTGCCGAGTTAAAAGACGAAAAGGGCACCATAATTCCTGTAAAAATGAGTTTTACCTGGCCGGTTAAACGCCCTGTAGACTGTTTTGAAGAGAGATTAATGCCCAAAGACCCCATGGTTACCAGGGTTCGTCTTATAGATACATTCTTCCCTGTTGCAAGGGGCGGAACTTACTGTATTCCCGGTCCCTTTGGCGCCGGCAAGACCGTATTGCAGCAGATAACCAGCCGCTTTGCAGACGTAGACATAGTAATAGTCGCGGCTTGCGGAGAGAGGGCAGGTGAAGTTGTAGAAACTCTCAAAGAGTTCCCCGAACTTATAGACGAAAGAACAGGCCGCTCTTTAATGGAAAGAACCATCATTATTTGTAATACATCCTCCATGCCCGTAGCGGCCAGGGAAGCCTCGGTTTACACTGCCGTTACCCTGGCGGAGTATTACCGCCAAATGGGCTTGAATGTCCTGCTCTTGGCAGACTCCACAAGCCGCTGGGCTCAGGCCATGAGGGAAATGTCAGGACGCCTTGAAGAGATACCCGGAGAGGAAGCCTTCCCCGCATACCTGGAATCTACCATAGCCAGCTTTTACGAGAGGGCAGGAATAGTAAAACTAAGGGATGGTTCTGTTGGCTCAGTAACCATAGGCGGAACAGTAAGCCCTGCCGGCGGTAACTTTGAAGAACCTGTCACACAGGCAACACTAAAAGTAGTAGGCGCCTTCCACGGTCTTTCCAGAGAACGCTCTGACGCCAGGAAGTTCCCTGCCATACATCCTCTGGATTCATGGTCTAAATACAAGGGCATAATAAGTGAAGAAAAAGTAGGTTATGCCCATGCCTTTATGAGACGCGGTATAGAAGTAGAGCAGATGATGAAGGTAGTAGGTGAAGAAGGAACCAGCCTTGAAGACTATATTATCTACCTAAAAGGTGAACTTATAGACTCTGTCTACTTTCAGCAAAACTCCTTTGATGCAGTTGACGCGGCTGTTAAACCCGAAAGGCAGATTTACACCTTTGATAAACTCCTCCATATACTTGCATCGGAGTTTAAGTTCCCCGATAAAAACGAAGCCCGCATTTGGTTTAACCGTTTAAGGCAAAGGTTTTTGGATTACAATGGCTCTGCCTGGCAGGATGAGCGTTTTAATACTCTGGAAAAAGAAATTGAAGAAGCTGTAAAAGCTCAGTCTCAGGGTATAGATAGAAACGCAGAGAAAATATTGGCAGCTACAAGAGGTTAATGATGAAAAAAGTATATAGCAAAATTGAATCCATTACCGGAAGCGTTATAACAGTAAGGGCAGAGGGAGTTCGTTACGGAGATTTGGCAGAGGTAGATACCGTTTTTGGTACATCTCTTGCAGAGGTTAACCGCCTGGAAGATGACCTTGTATCTTTGCAGGTCTTTGCTGGAGGCAGGGGTATTTCGACTAACGATACAGTACGCTTTTTGGGACGCTCCATGCAGGTACCCTTTTCCGACTATTTGCTCGGCAGGGTATTTTCCGGCTCCGGTGCTGCAAGGGACAAGGGACCTGCCCTTCAGGATAACATGATCCCCATAGGCGGACCCTCGGTTAACCCCTCGCAGCGCATCATACCCAGAAACATGATACGCACAGGTATACCCATGATAGACCTTTTTAACACCCTTGTTGTTTCCCAAAAGCTGCCCATCTTCTCGGTTTCCGGTGAACCTTACAATGAGCTTCTGGCGCGTATTGCCATGCAGGCCGAGGTAGATGTAATCATACTTGGCGGCATGGGCTTAAAGTATGACGATTACCTTATCTTTAAAGACACCCTGGAAAATGCAGGCGCCCTGGCAAGGACTGTTATGTTCATGCACACAGCCAGCGATCCCACGGTTGAATGTCTTATGATACCCGACATGTCTTTGGCAGTAGCTGAGCAGTTCGCCCTTCAGGGCAAGGACGTACTTGTACTCCTTACCGACATGACTAACTTTGCCGATGCCATGAAGGAAATCTCCATCATACAGGAGCAGGTGCCATCCAACCGTGGTTATCCCGGTGACCTTTACAGTCAGCTCGCTTCCCGTTATGAAAAAGCCGTAGACTTTGAAACAGCCGGCTCCATTACTGTACTCGCTGTAACAACCATGCCCGGGGACGATGTAACTCACCCCGTTCCGGATAATACAGGCTATATAACAGAGGGGCAGTTCTACCTTAAAAACGGTCGTATAGAACCCTTTGGTTCACTTTCACGTCTAAAGCAGCAGGTAAACGGCAAAACAAGAGCCGACCATAGGGCCCTAATGGACGGTATGATTAAGCTCTACGCCTCCTTTAAAGATACCCTTGAGAAAAAAGCCATGGGCTTTATTATGACCCACTGGGACGACAAGTTGCTCAAATATGGAGAAATGTTCGAATCCCAGATGATGGATCTTTCGGTTAATATACCGCTGGAACGTGCCCTGGATTTGGGCTGGGAAATTTTGGAGGCTTGTTTTAACCCTGAAGAAACAGGGCTTAGGACTGAGCTTATCAGCAGATTTTGGCCAAAAAAGGACTAGGTGGAGCTTAGATGGCAAAAATAAAGCTCACAAAGAATGAGCTTAAAAAACAAAAAGATTCCCTAAGAATGTATCAGCGTTATTTGCCTACGCTCATCCTCAAAAAGCAGCAGCTCCAGGCAGAGATCAGGGCTACAGAAATACGCTTAAAAGAGCTTAAGGAAGAAAAAGAGCATCTTGATGAAGTGTTCAGGGTCTGGATAGGGGTATTTGCCGAAAAAGGCTTTTTTACTCCCAATATTCTTAGGATTACCGAGACAAGGACATCCATGGGGAATATTGCCGGGGTTCCCATCCCCATCTTTGAAGGTGCGGATTTTGAGATCTCCCATTACGATCTTGCCCGCATGCCGCTCTGGCTGGATTTAGCCGTGGAAAGGCTAAAGCAAATATTACAGATAGACCTGGAAGCCCGTGTTGTGGAAGAACAGCGCCGAAGACTGGAGCATGAGCTTAGAATTACTACACAAAGGGTAAACCTTTTTGAGAAAATAAAGATCCCTGAAGCCCAGTCCAATATTAAAAAGATACAAGTTTATCTTGGTGATCAGCAGACTGCCGCAGTGGTTAGGGGAAAAATTGCCAAGCGGGGTTTAGCCAAAGCTGCCGCAACAGGGAATGCCTAGGTGAAAATAAAGTGATCATACCCATGAAGAAGCTCTCCCTGGTCGTAATGAAAAAAGATCAGGAAGAATGCCTTAAAAAAATTAGGGAAGTAGGCGTCCTCCATATACAGGAAAAGAATGTAAGCAATGCCATTCTTACTGATCTTTTCCGGAAGAAAGCCAATGTGGAAAAAGCGCTTTTAATTCTTGAGTCTTTTAAGGCAGAGGCAAAATTGCACAGCATGGAAATAATTGGGAAAAAAACTGATCCCCTGGACAGCTCAGGAGATCTTATTAACCCAAAGGGTATACCTTTTTCTGTAGATGCTTTGGATATTTCTGCTACAAAGTATCCTGATATTGCAAATCATGTTTTGGATCTGGACGAACAGAGGAACTCCCTTATAGAAAGAAAAGCCACTCTTACTTCAGAACACGAAAGGTTAAAAGACTGGGGATATTTTAGTTTCAGGGATCTGCAGCACCTTGCAAGAAACGGCGTAACTTTATATTTTTATGAGTATGCCCCCGGTATACTTAAGTACCTTCCTGAGGATGTTCCCTTTATTGTTGTTCATAAATCCAAAAAAACTGCCCATATACTAACGATTAACAGTAAAATAGCAAATAACGAGCCGCTTTCATTGGGACAATATTCATTGGCTGATATGGAAAGCATACTGGAAGATATAAATGATCAGCTCCACGAACAGGAGTTGCAGTTAACAGCTTTTTATTATCAAAGACATATACTGGAAGAAGAACTGGAAAGTATAGGCGAAAAAATAGAATTTGAAACAGTAAATGCAGGCATGGAGAGCTATTTAATTGCAAACACGGCTACGGGTATTTCCTGGATTACAGGTTTTGCACCAAACGATAGTGTGGAAGGCATAGAAAAAGCTGCCCTGGATAATTCCTGGGTTTTATCTGTTACAGAGCCCACAGCTCTTGACACCCCGCCCACCATACTAAAAACAAAGTCCATAGCGCGTGTTATACAGCCCCTCTTTAAAATATTGGGAACCATACCCGGCTACTGGGAGTATGATGTAAGTTCGCTGTACATGTTTTTCTTTTGCATCTTTTTTGCAATGATCTTCGGAGACGCAGGTTATGGGCTTGTCTTCCTTGCAATTTCTCTGATTATGGGTATAGCCACAAAAATAAAATACGGTAAATTTAACGATGTTTCAATTTTACTTTTATTCCTTTCCGTTTTTACAATAATATGGGGCAGTATTACGGGCGCCTGGTTTTCCTTCCCACACAGCAGCCTGCCGCCAATTTTACAGTCTCTTATAATTCCGCCCTTTAACAATACGGGGCCATTGGCAGAGTTCCCTGTATTTTTGCAGAATATTTTTAACCTGCCTCCTACAGTTCCTGTAGATGCATTAAAGACACGCTGGAATATACAGTTTTTATGCTTTTCCATTGCTTTAATACAGCTTGTTTCTGCCAGAATTTATTTAATGAGAAAACTTATGCCCAGTCTTTCGGCTATTGCACAGATAGGCTGGATACTGATGCTTATAGGAATGTATTTCCTTGTGCTCTCTCTCTTGTTGAAAATAATACTTCCGTCATTCGCCATACACTTTATTATAGTGGGAATTTCCATCTCCTTTATTTTTACCGAGCAAAAAGGCGGGAACTTCTTTGTCAATATAGCAAAGAGTTTTACCAATTTCTTTACTTTCTTCCTTAACCTTGTAGGTTGTTTTGGGGATATTATTAGTTACATACGCCTTTTTGCAGTTGGTCTTGCAGGTTCCTTAATAGCCCAGACAGTTAATTCCCTGGCAATACCGGCGGAGGGATTGGGTTACGGGGAAGCGGCAATGAATTTTATTATTAGCTTAATTGCAGCATCGCTGGTTTTTGGCTTTGGTCATTTACTGAATGTTTTAATGGGCGGCCTTTCCCTTGTTGTTCATGGAATAAGGCTTAACCTTTTGGAGTTTGCCGGTAACCATTTAGGAATGGAATGGTCGGGTTATGAGTATAACCCTTTTGCGTTTAGAAAAAAAATATAACATAGGAGTAAGCGTAGATGGAAACTAGTTTATTGGCAGAAATTGGCCTTGTTGCCTGCTTTGGATTATCATCATTTGGAGCTGTAATTGGAGTAACGGTAAATGCACCTGCTGTAATAGGTGCCTGGAAAAAAAGCTCTCTGAACAATAGACCGGCACCATTTATTATGGTTATTTTTGCTGCCACTTGTATGACTAACATAATATATGGTTATATTGCAATGGACGCCCTTGCTTCCAGTGTTATAATGAGTGATAACTATATTTTTATGATGGGCTGTTTAACAGGAATTTGTATAGGTTTAAACTCCTATATTCAGGCCATGGTTTGTGCACATGCGGCTGACGCTTTTGCTGAAACAGGAAGGAATTTCGGGAACTATATAATGGTAGTAGGTGTTGCAGAAACTTTTGCGCTCTTTATCATGGTTTTTGTTATTCTTATTGCAGGATAAAAAAGAATTTAATAAAAGGAAACTTTTAAAAAAAGAGAAACTTTTTAAAGGAGCTGAATTTATATGGTTGTACCAATGAAAAAAATATTCCTAGTGGTACAGGATAAACACCAGGAAGAATCCCTTAAATTGCTCCGTAAAATTGGGGTTGTTCACCTGGAAAGAAAAGCTGTTTCTTCCGATGCATTAACTTCCCTTTTTGCCAGAAAGGCAAGAGCCGATGCTGCTTTAAAGATACTTCTTTCTTACTGTAAAGACGAAAAGGACAGTGAAAAAGAGGGCAGGGAAGAGCAAAAAGAGAATGTGGCAGAGAACTCTGACATAATAAATCAGGTTCATAAATTAATGGAAGAGAGAAAGGTACTCCTGGAAGCTCTTGCGCATTACAAAAAAGAGCAAAGCCGTTTAGAGGAGTGGGGTTTTTTTGAGCCTGATGATTTATCTTATTTGGCAGAGGATGGAAATTTAAAATCCTACCTGTATAAACTCCCAAGACGGGTTTTTGAAAAGCTTAGCTCCGATGTTGAGTATATTATGCTCAAAGAAGAGAAAGACTTTGTAATGCTCTTTGTCCTTTATCAGGATATACCGGGAAGACAGCCTTTTAATCCCGGAGAATTTTCCATTAGGGAAGTTGAATCTTCTGTCTCCAATGTACTTGAGAAAATAGCCGCTGTAGACGGACAGCTTTCTACCCTTGCAGAATACAGGCAATTTGTAGAGGCAGAAGTAGAAGCTATCCTTATAGAAATTGAGTTTGAAAGCGCAAGAGCAAAGCTTAACCTTGTAGAAGATATTCCCGTGGAATCCAATCTTTCCTGGCTTACAGGCTTTGTACCCAAAGACGATCTGGGGCTAATTAAGCGTGCTGCCTCTGAAAATTGCTGGGCTCTTTTTTCTGAAGATCCCACACCTGAAGATGCTACTCCGACAAAATTAAAGAACAGCAAGTTTGTAAACTTATTAAGTCCTATCACAGGTTTTTTGAATATCTCCCCCGGTTACGATGAGCCGGATATTTCAGGCTGGTTTCTTTTCTTCCTTACTATATTCTTTGGAATAATCTTTGGAGACGGACTTTATGGCGTTCTATTTGTGCTTATCTCCGTCATTGGTTTATTGAAAACTGCCAAAAAGGGAAGCCCCATAGGTTTAAAACTTCTCTTGCTTCTGGGTATGTCAAATTTAATCTGGGGCACCCTCACCTGTTCCTGGCTGGGGCTTGAACCTCATGAAATTCCCCTCTTTTTACAGCAAATATCGCTTCCTTTAATCTCCAATGTAACTGCCGCGATATCTGAGTATCATGCGGGGATAGTACAGCAGAATTTGATGATTGTTTGTTTTAGCCTTGCCCTTGTCCACCTTTCCATAGGACATATTATTTCCATTACCAGGAACAAGGGTTTAAGAATTCTGGCTGATATAGGCAGTATTATGATGCTGCTTGGTATGTATGGGCTTGTACTGCATCTTATTGCAAGTAATGAGCACAGACAGATACCCCTTGTTTTTGAATGTGTGTATCTTTTGGGTATAGGTTTTGTACTTGTTTTTGTGTTTACCTATTATGAGGGCAGTGTAGGAAAGTCCGCCATAGGAGGTGCCAAAAATATTATTTCCATGATTTTGGGCGTTGCCAATGTATTTT
>Ga0099364_10004658_pt1 | contig 20721 bp, 10 predicted proteins | sample TergutTh196P3_FD_73070 | JGI IMG/M metagenome (GOLD analysis project Ga0099364, IMG submission 73070) | Microcerotermes parvus P3 segment gut microbial communities from Pointe-Noire, Republic of the Congo - Th196 P3 | ecosystem: Host-associated > Arthropoda: Insects > Digestive system > Gut ... | reverse complement strand
CTGAACCTAGTGACAGGCCTGAAATATTGATTTAATTTTGTTGTGAGTATGAGTCTCCGACTCGTTTTCAAATTGCGATGTTATACCGTCACTATTTGACGCGTACCTATTTCTTGTCGCTCCCCACACGGGGAGCGTGGATTTAAACATCTAGTAACTTAAAGAGATCGCTGGTAATTTTGGTCGCTCCCCACACGGGGAGCGTGGATTTAAACACCGAAGAGGCATCGTAAAAACTGCGTAAAGTGATGTCGCTCCCCACACGGGGAGCGTGGATTTAAACGTCCATAGTCCCTCTCAAATGATAATTAATTTCCGGTCGCTCCCCACACGGGGAGCGTGGATTTAAACATTGACAACAAAGATACCAAATTTCAAGATTGGGTCGCTCCCCACACGGGGAGCGTGGATTTAAACGAAAGACAATTAGGAAATGAATATGTGGCAAGGCAGTCGCTCCCCACACGGGGAGCGTGGATTTAAACTCTATAGTGTAGAGAGAATAAAATAGTCCAGATTTGTCGCTCCCCACACGGGGAGCGTGGATTTAAACGTCTTTGCGGCGGTTGTTGAAACGTGGTTTGCGGGTCGCTCCCCACACGGGGAGCGTGGATTTAAACAATTACCCTGAAGAAAACACAATTATAGACCGCCGTCGCTCCCCGCACGGGGAGCGTGGATTTAAACGTCGGTGGCAATAAAACGGCATGGACTGTTTTTGGTCGCTCCCCGCACGGGGAGCGTGGATTTAAACAAGACGCGCAGACAGGCGAGGCTCGACAGGCGTGGGTCGCTCCCCGCACGGGGAGCGTGGATTTAAACGTCGGCTCCATTGGCTCTAATGGGGTCAACGTGGGGGTCGCTCCCCGCACGGGGAGCGTGGATTTAAACTTCTAATTATGGGTTGATAGGTGTTTTGCTTTTGGTCGCTCCCCGCACGGGGAGCGTGGATTTAAACACAAAAGGTATCATAGAAGCTATGCAACATCAGCGTCGCTCCCCGCACGGGGAGCGTGGATTTAAACCCCGTACTCAAGGCAATAGCGAAGCCCGCCAATTGTCGCTCCCCGTACGGGGAGCGTGGATTTAAACGACAAGCGCCTTATTTTTTACTGCACATTTCTTTGTCGCTCCCCGCACGGGGAGCGTGGATTTAAACGCGGCAGTATTGGTCATTTGAAACTTCATCTTTGGTCGCTCCCCGCACGGGGAGCGTGGATTTAAACCCCGCTAGAGCAGTTCAGTGGGTTTCAAAGCCGCGTCGCTCCCCGCACGGGGAGCGTGGATTTAAACAGCGAAATGTCCACCAAAACGTCGAATCCGTTTTCGTCGCTCCCCGCACGGGGAGCGTGGATTTAAACTAGCATAAGCGGCGGTGTCCATGTCTGAATGCCGTCGCTCCCCGCACGGGGAGCGTGGATTTAAACGTGTGCGGTATGGCGCAAGCGGCGCCGGAGGCGGGTCGCTCCCCGCACGGGGAGCGTGGATTTAAACTGCGATATGTTGCGTGCGGCTTCGTGCCCAGCAGGTCGCTCCCCGCACGGGGAGCGTGGATTTAAACATTCGGCCATTATGCGCCGAGGTGTTATGCGTGGTCGCTCCCCGCACGGGGAGCGTGGATTTAAACTTCATAGCCGCGTGGGCCGTCAGGACTACGTGGGGTCGCTCCCCGCACGGGGAGCGTGGATTTAAACATTCGGGAAGACGGCGGCACAATGCACCCTGATAGGTCGCTCCCCGCACGGGGAGCGTGGATTTAAACGCCCCAGCGGTGTCCAGGACGTCGCGCACCCATACGTCGCTCCCCGCACGGGGAGCGTGGATTTAAACGATATTATCCCGCGTATGGGCGCGGTGGCTTTGTGTCGCTCCCCGCACGGGGAGCGTGGATTAAACACGAAAGCCAGCAGCGCGAGATCAACAACACCGGGTCGCTCCCCGCACGGGGATCGCGGATTTAAACACGGCACTGTTTAATAGCGAGGATATTTCTTTTGGTCGCTCCCCACACGGGGATCGCGGATTTAAACATAATCATCTGGATCGTATTCGCGTCCATTCCAGGTCGCTCCCCACACGGGGATCGCGGATTTAAACAGCTCTGTAAAGCAGGAGTCCTTCAGCGTCCGGGTCGCTCCCCACACGGGGAGCGTGGATTTAAAGCGTACCCCTTTGCGTTGCCTTTAATGAGGTCTGAGTCGCTCCCCGCACGGGGAGCGCGGATTTAAACTACAGGGCCAAACGGTCGACGAGATACACCGCAGGTCGCTCCCCGCACGGGGAGCGTGGATATAAACCTATCCATCAGGGACTGAGCCATCGAATATTAATGTCGCTCCCCGTACGGGGATAGAACTCGCTTTTTCAAAATAGGAGCAGTCGGTCGCAGATATTTTGTGAAAGTTGTGATAGTCATCCATTTCAGCCGGACAAGCAAAAAACCGAAAAACCGAAGTGTGACATATATATGTTAATTAGTTATGATAGACTTATTGTACAAAATCTTGCGCTTCTAATGGCAATCAAATATAATTTCATAGAAAAAGGAGTAATATTATGGATATACTCGACGAAAAGTACTCAATTCTGCCGGACGGACGGCAATTTGCATTTTGGGACTGTGAAACTGCGTTTACAAAAACATACTATGTATCAAAAGCCGACAACGCGTGTGACTCCAACCCCGGTACAAAAGAGCAACCTTTTGCGACAATTAACAAAGCGGCGCAGGTTCTCATGCCCGGTGAGCGCGTTGAGATAGGCACAGGGGTGTACGACGAGTTCGTCAACCCGGCGCGCGGAGGCGATGGGCCGGCGAAGATGATAAGCTACGAGGCAGCGCCGGGCGAGCGGGTTGTTATAACAGGCGCGAGGGAGTATAAAAACGGCTGGAAAAAGCCTGTAAACTGGGCCGTCAGTTCAAATCGCCCCGGAACCGGTGCAACGAACAATAGCGAGGCTGTCTACGAAGGGCATTTTGTCAGAGGCGATTTTGAGCTGGTCAACCCTTTTTCGATGGTAAACCAAGCCAGCCACCCGTGGGTAGAGGAAGGGTTTTACATTGCCAACGCCAAAAGCGGCATGGACTGGGGGCCATTCTTTCAACGCCGCGGGCTTTTATTTTGCAACGGCGAAAAGCTAAAGCAGGTCAACTCGCCCCGTAAGCTTGCAAGCTTACCGGGGTCGTATTGGGTAGAGGACTCGGGCTATAAATTCCTTTTGCATTTAAAAGACAGCGGCGATCCGGCGGATCACACCATCACCTTTACATGCCGCGAGCAGCTCTTTGCCCCAAGCGTGGAAGGGACGCAATATATCCGTGTTTCGGGGCTGGAATTTGAATGCGTCGGCAACGGCGTGCCCGGTACGCAAAAAGGCGCCTTGTCCACACACATGGGCAATCACTGGATTATTGAAAACAACAAGGTACGCTGGGCAAACAGCATCGGGATAGACATTGGCCAGGAAAGCACCGTGCGCAATGTGGGCAAGGATTGGATTTCGGGTGGTACAATAGTGCGCGGCAACCATGTCAGCAACTGTGGCATATGCGGGATCGCGGGCCTCCCGGGCGGGCCTATGGCAAATGAGAGCATACTGATCGAGCGCAATACATTAGTCGGCAACTGCTGGCATGATATCCAGTTCAACTGGGAGTCAGCCGCCATTAAAGTACATCTTGTCAGGAGCGGGTTGATACGGTTTAACACCATTATCGACACAGTGTACGGCGATGGGATTTGGACCGATTTTGCCAACAGGAACGAACGTGTCTGCTATAACTTCATTTTCAATACCCTAAAAGCCGCCCACGGGGCTATATTCGTAGAATCGTCAGATGTCGCCAATCGTGTTGACCATAATGTAATAATCGGTAGCAGGACATACCGCTACGGCCCAAACCTTGAGCACAAGACAGACGGCGGACACGGTGTGTTCACATGCGACGGTGACAACACGCTGATTGACTCTAATGTGATCTTTGAGGCGGAGGGCGACGGGATACACTGCGCACTCGGATCGATTGACCGCCTATGTAACGGACACGGGGCGATAGGTTCTGGGCATGAAGCCAAAAATAACATAATAGGCAGTTGTAATCGCGCCATTGTGTTCGCATCAGACAAGAATTTTTCCGACGGCAGCCTTATAGACGAAAATTCATTGGCCGAGAGGTATTCAATCGCCGTCGAGCGTTCGGGTGCGCTTCTTGAAGCATTCAACATCGAGTCTGTACGCAGATACCATAAGTGGGAAGAGAACGGGTGCGCGGTTGCACTAAAGTATGATAGCGACATAGACAAGGCGGCGTTCAATCTCGAAATTAATTATGGTGATCGCGTCGCCTATAAGACAATAGCGATCGGACAGCCATTTGATCTAGATGATATAAGGCGGTAACTATGTCTACATTATCGATAGCCGGTAAAGAAAAAAGTGTCACAGAGCATATATTTATAGTATTTGTCTATGTGCTGTACGCATTATTCACGTTCGTGTGCGTTTTTCCTTTTTACTACCTCATTATCAACAGCATCAGCGCCAACGATATCAGCGCCAGAGGGATGATAATGTTTTATCCGGTCGGCATCCATGGCAGAAACTATCTTGACGTCATAAAGCTGCCAAACCTGGCAAATTCGGCGTTTATATCGCTCTCCCGCACAATCCTTGGCACATCGATGACGATTATAGCATCGTCATTGCTGGGCTTTATGTTCACGCAGAGGCAAATGTGGGGGCGCAAATTTTGGTACCGCTTTGTCGTTGCAACGATGTATTTTAGCGCGGGCATGATCCCTTGGTTCCTTACGATGCGCAGCCTCGGCCTGACCAACAGCTTCTTGGCGTATGTGCTGCCTTCGATGATACAGCCTTTCAACATCATATTGATAAAGACATACATCGAGAGCACGCCTGTTGAGCTGCAGGAGGCGGCGGAGATTGACGGCGCAGGAATACTTCGGGTTTACGCTCAGATAGTTATGCCAATATGTATGCCCATTATTGCTACGGTGGCGATCTTTGCCGCAGTTGGCCAGTGGAACGCCTTTCAGGATACACTGCTGTTGATGACGGACAATGCGCTGTACACACTACAATTCACGCTGTATCGCTACTTGAACGAGGCACGATCGCTGGCCATGCTGATCCAAGCGCAAAGCGGCGATATAGGTGAGGAAATCATATCAGCCGCAACCAAGCAGACGCCTACCTCTGTCCAAATGACCGTATCTGTAGTTGTGGTCACGCCTATTTTACTGGTATACCCCTACTTCCAACGTTTTATAGTAAAGGGTATTATGATAGGGGCGGTGAAAGGGTGAAAAGACAATTCACAAAGCAAAATGCACAATGCACAATGCGCAATACAAAATACACAATGCGCAATACACAATGCGCAATACAAAATGCACAATACACAATACACAATACACAATGCACAATGGAGCAGGTTTCCACGGAGCGGGTTTCCACTGCGCAAAACGCCCGCCCATAAATCGGTATATAAATGTAAACGCGGGGTGCGACACCCTGGCGTAACAATATTATTTAATCAGGAGGAAATGGTGACATGCAAAAAAGGAAATTTTTATCAGTAACCGCTTTGCTGTTGGTTTTAGTAATGCTGGCGGCATGCGGCACAACGGCGCCTGAAGCGACGACGGCGGCGGCGGCAACCACAGCAGCGGCAGCGACGACAGCGGCGGCGGCAACTACAGCGGCGCCCGAAGCCACCACTGCGGCGGCGGCGGAAGAGCCCGCCGAAAGGGAGTTCTACTCGTTCGAGCAGTTCAATTCGTATGCCAACTATATGGGCATACAAGGCGGTTATTATGGCCAAATCATCAAAGAGCTGTTCAACATCGAGATCAACATCATATCGCCGATAGTCGCGGGTACGGGCGAAACGCTATATCAGACGCGAACGGCGGCAGGCGCGCTGGGCGAATCCATCATCCAGAGGACCGCGCCGATGATCGATTGCGCAAACGAGGGCTTTTTGCTGGATTTGACGCCCTATCTGCCCAATTACCCGAATCTTTTAAAACTCAGCACCGCCTACGAGACATTTGCCAAGAACTATGATCCGGATGCGATCATGGTGCTGCCGGGCAGGGTTTCCAGCCTGCCTATGGACGAACCGGCTGGCAACGGTATTGATGTGGAGAACGCGCCGTTCATGCGCTATGATTGGTATCTGGACATCGGGGCGCCAAAAATAAACGACATAGACCACCTGTTTGAAGTGGTTGCCGAAATGGTCGAAGCGCACCCGACTAATGCCGACGGACAGCAGACATGGGGATTTTCGTTGTTCCCCGATTGGGATTACGCCTTGGTTCACTGCGTAGCCACCATGTTGACAGGCGTTGAGGGTTACAGCGGGGGCGCGGGTTATATCTGGAACGCAACGCCCGATCACGAGAACCCGGTGAACATGCTCGATGACGACAGCCCTTATTACAAGATGATCAAACGCTACAACACGGCTTTTCGCAGAGGGATCGTGGATATCGACTCCGCCACGCAAAACTGGGACACCCTCGTAGCCAAGACCCAAGTAGAGCAGCGCGTGGCATATGCATGGTTTAACTTCCTTGCAACATCGGTGTTTAACCGCATCAACCTAGACGAGCGCCCGCCGTTCGCAATGGTTCCGTTGGAAACGATGAGCCCGCACGCCGGGGGCTACAGCCCCTTTGGACTTGAAGGCACATATTACGCTATAGGCAAGGAAGCGAAGTACCCCGAACGCATATTGGAGTTCTACGACTGGGTAGCCTCGGACGAAGGCCGCCTCATATGGGCGGGCCTTATTGAAGGCTTAACATACGAAATGGTTGACGGCGCCCCGGTACTCACCCAATTTGCGCTCGACCCAGACCCCGACAAACGCGCGCCGGAGCATCTTGGCGGCGGCAGTTGGAGAGACGGCGGGCAGAGGCTCAATTTTGAGCTGGTGCACGGCAACGATAATGTCGACTTGCTAAACGGCTATTCTAGGAACTCTAACCTCTGGCCGTCCACCATAGCTAGCAACGACAATGAGTACAACATCAAATGGAGAGAAATGTTCGACGCCGAAGGTCCGCTTGACTATCTAAGAAAGACCGGCAAGATGTCCGTAACGCCCGGCAACGACTTTGCTTCACCGTCCGATCCTTCCGATATTCAGACAATCCGTGCGCAGATAACAACGCAGGTGCAAAACGCCACATGGCGCATGATTTACGCCGAAACCGATGAGGAGTTCGACTCGATATGGGCGGATATGAAAGGCAGGCTTGACGACTTCGGCTTCCAGGAGTTAATGGCCTATGACGAGACCATCTTTGCAATGAGAAAAGAAGCTATCGGCCCGCTGGTCAAGGCGTTGCAATAAACGGCCAAGCGTTGATTTGTAATGAACGGAACGCACAGAAAGGCATGGTCAAATTTATGAGTTCGGGCGCGATTGAAAGGAAAAAACAACGAAAGCCGTTAAGCGCGAAGCAAAAACAAGGGATCGTGATGTTCATCATCATCTCGCCGCTGCTGTTTACTGTTTTTCTGTTTTCATACTATCCTTTGCACGGATGGCTGTATGCGCTGTATGACTACCGTCCGCCGCACCAACTGTTCAACACACCATTTGTAGGGCTGCAGTGGTTTCAAATTTTGTTTTCCAATGCAGGGCGGCGCGAGCAGATTTTTGGCGTGCTGACTAACACATTCGCAATGAGCGGCCTTGGCATTCTATTTTCCTGGCTGCCCATGGCCTTTGCGATCCTGCTTTCGGAAATCAACTGCAGGCCCTACAAACGCATGGTTCAAACGCTGACGACATTACCGAATTTTATCAGTTGGGTGCTTGTGTATTCTATGGCGTTCTTCATGTTCAACAGCACGGGTATCGTCAACAATATCCTCATTCAGTTGGGCATATTGAGTAAACCGTTCCTGTTTTTACAGCAGGAGAACAATGTTTGGATAACCATGTGGTTGTGGAACACATGGAAGGGCCTCGGCTGGTCGGCCATAATATATATCGCCGCCCTGTCGGGTTTAGATCAAGAATTGTATGAGGCGGCCTATGTCGATGGTGCGGGGCGCTTTCAGGTAATATTTCATATTATAATCCCGGGCCTCTTGCCCACGTATTTCGTGCTGCTGCTGCTCAATATCGCAAATTTTCTTAACAATGGTTTTGAGCAATACTTTTTATTCGGAAATCCGTTTAATATGGAAAGGATACAGGTACTCGACCTGTTCGTCTACAACTTAGGGCTGGGGCAGGGCAGCTATTCACTTGCCACGGCTATCAGCATCATGAAGAGTATCGTCAGCATAACACTGCTTTTTACAGTTAACTTTATGTCAAAGTTTATGCGTGGCGAATCAATAATATAAAGCGCCTCGCAGGGGAGGCCATTGGCCGTCCGCATGTACCCCCGAATCTCGTAAGAGCGGCCATTGGCCTCCGAATCCGAAAGGAGCGCCCCATGCCATATCAATTGCAAAAACCGAAAAACGACCCGCTTATCCCGGCAATCAAGCATATCAGCGCTGTTTCTCCCAGTATCCTCTCAATCACCGTTCAGGAGTATATTGTCACAGGGGGAACCCAAATACCTTATGAACCCATGCCCGGCGAAACGCTGTTGCTCCAAGACGCAACCCCGCCGTACTCACTGTATTGGCCGCACTTGGTATGGATCATGAAGGACGGCGAAAAGGTCGGTATACATGTTAAAGATTATCTTGGCGATAAACGTTTCCTGCTGGAAAAGCGCGAGGGGCTTCCATTGCGCCGCGACAAGGCCGATGAGTGTTCGAGCTATTTGATTAACGGCGCTCATCCGATGACTGTCTATAGAAAAATGAAGCCGAACGGGCTTGCCGACATTACTCAGGAAGTTTGCTATGAGCATGTCATATACCTAGTCTTACAAGAGCCGCTCAATGACGGGGCGCAATACAGGATGGACTTCGCTCCGCTTGGTTTATCGTGCGACGGGGCGCTGTATACCCATCTCCCCTTAGAAGGTCGATCAGACGCTATCAATGTTTCGCAGGTTGGATTTCGGCCGGACGACCCCGCAAAGCGGGCCTATCTCTCACAATGGATGGGGCTGGGAGGCGGCGTCATGTACACGGGCGGCGCGCGTTTTATGATCATCGACGCAAAAACTGGGAGGACGGCGTTTGAGGGCGACGCGCGTCTTCAAAACGACGGCGGCGCTGTTGGATACGGCGCTTTGGGCGACTCCGTTATCGCGTGCGCACCCATCTACGAAATGGATTTTTCCGCACTTAGCGACTCCGGTGATTACAAGGTGCATGTTCCGGGCATAGGCGTGAGCCATGTGTTTTCCATCCGCGAAAATGCGTGGATGGACGGTTTTAAGGTGTCGATTAAAGGGCTTTACCACCACCGCAGCGGCATTGAGAGTGGCCCGCCGTATTCTGTTTTCACCCGCCCGCGCGTCTACCACCCTGACGACGGCCGCGTTGTATATCAGTCGACCTGCTCGCTTTTTATGAGCGGCAATGGGCTAAACTGCTATGGGACCGATACGGACAATTTTGGAAACCTCGTCAAAGGCAGAACCGACGAGGTGGTGGACGATGCTTGGGGCGGATATTTTGACGCTTGCGACTGGGACAGGCGGATACAGCACTTGAACGCGTCGCAGCTGCTTCTTGAACTATACCTTATGTTTCCGGACGTATACGGCGGCATCGGCCTCAATATACCAGAATCGGGAGATGCTGTGCCGGATATCATCAGCGAGTGTTTGTGGAATATTGATTTTTACCGCAGGCTTCAAACCGTTGAAGGCGGCATTCGCGGGGGCATAGAAGCGGAAGAGCATCCCGTGCTTGGTCAATGTGGTTGGCAGGATTCGTGGACGGCGTTCGCTTACGCGCCGGATTTTTGGTCCAGCCATTTTTATGCGTCCGCAGCGGCGCGGGCCGCCGTCGCTTTGCGCGTGACGGGATCGGCGTATGCTATGGTTTATGAGGAGAGTGCTATACGCGCGATGCGCTGGGCGGAGGAAGATTACCAAAGGGCAAAAAAAGATGAGCATAAATGGACAGGACGCGCCATCGCTGGCGCCCGAAATGCCAGGGAGCTGGCGGCAGCCGATATGTACCGGCTTACGGGCGACGCCTGTTATGACAGCCTGTACCGCAGTTTGAGGCAGGATAAAAGCTATCAAGCCGCTTTCATATACTCAACGCTCCCGCCGAATATGGGAGATGCGCAAACCCGTGTTTCGTGCGCTGCGCAGATAGTCGGCGCGGCGGGAAGAGCGCTGGATTTTGCCAAAAAGACGCCGTACCGCTTACCCACGCCGGACATCGGCACAATCCGGACCGGGCCGTACTCAAGTTTTTACACAATACCGCATATGACAGAGTTGTGCCGCGCGCACTATATCACAAACGATGCGCGCTTTTTGGCGGGCGCCGTTGACGCGTGCCAGTTTGCCTGCGGCGCGAATCCTGACAATCTATGCTATACAACGGGCGTTGGTCACAAATGGCCTATGAATATTCTTCATCACGACAGCCGGATTACCGGGCAGCCCATACCCGACGGCATAACCGTTTTCGGACCGCATAACCTCAACGCCAGTAACTATGAGATGGTCCGCTTCCTACGCCAGGATGCGTTTATGCCGGGCGCATACGCATGGCCGTCGACGGAGAGCTACCTTGATGTATACCGCCTGCCCTGCCAGTGCGAGTACACTGTTCAAACATCCATCGGGCCAAACGCTTATAACTGGGGCTATCTGGCGGCCCGCCGAAAATAAAGGAGATATAATCTAACATGTCAAACAGTACAATGCTCGATCTTACAAAAGCCGACTGGATTGGCGGCGCTTCCTATAAAGAAACCCCCGAGGGGCTGCTGGCTTCTTTCCCGCCGTCCGGTGGCGCCATCGTCCTGACGGGCGCGTGCATGTGCATCGGCGGCGCCGACTGGACAGGCGTAAACTATGTCGTCCTTGATGTGACGGGGCTGCTTGCGCGCCACGATTTGTCCGTATTTGTGGAATTTTTCGAATACCCCGACTACCGCATAGGCCGCTCCGGCGGGATTCATTTAGGCGCTCTGCCCGAATGCCGCACACAACTGCTCATTGATTTAAAAGCGCTTGACTCCCAGCGTATGCATTTGGAGCGCTCAGTGGGATGCTTAAAAATGGGCGTCGTGGGCAGGGGCATGGATGCTTCCTGCGCAACGATGTTGTCAATTAGCCTGCATGATAACTACTGCGCGCAGGATGTGATGATCCACGGCGTCTCGCTGCATAAAAGCAATCCGACCATCACATTTGAGCCGGGCAAGCTGGTCGACAGCCTGGGCCAGTACAAGCATTATGAGTGGAAAGGCAAGACAAAATCGCTTGACGAAATGTCCGCGCGGCTAAAAAAGGAGTTGTCCGCATGCGTGGACGAACCCGTTTTTGCGGGGCGCAGCGCGTATGGCGGGGATTTGTCGGTAAAGTGGGAGGCGACCGGGTATTTTCGCGTGCATTATGACGGCAAGCGATGGTATCTGGCCGACCCCGACGGGTACAGGTTTATATCGGTGGGCCTCGATTGCGCTAGAGCGGAGGAAAACTCGTATTTAAACGGGTTGGAAGAGCTGTTCGACGAGCTGCCGGACAGGCGGCAGTACGCCGAAGTATACAGCACGGGTCAATACAATCAAGCAGATTCGCTAAACATGCACCACGCGATATATAATTTAATGCGCGTGTTTGGCGCCGACTGGAAAAAGCAGTGGATGAAGCTGACGCATAACCGTTTGATAAATTGGGGTTACAATACTATCGGCAATTGGAGCGATTTGGAGTTCATCCGTTATTCAAAAATGCCATATGTGTGGCCGCTGGCCAATTTTCCCGAAACGGATGCTAAAATATTCAGGGACTTTCCGGATGTGTTCAGCGACGAATACAAAGAAAAGTCGAAATTGTTTGCGGCACAGTTAAAGGAGTTTGAGGGCGACGCAAACATGATAGGTTACTTTTTGCGTAACGAACCGCAGTGGGCTTTTGTGAGAGGGTTGCTTATTGCCGAAAAAGTGCTGGAGACCCCCCATATGACCGCTTGCAAAACGGAGTTTATCGGCAGGCTTAAAGAAAAGTATGGCTGCATTGGTGCGCTAAACAGCGCATGGGCCAAAGAGTACAATACATTTGAGGATCTGGAGCAGCCGCAGGAGGCCGTCGCGTCGTATTCGCCGCAGGCTTACGCCGACGCCGAGGATTTTAGCAAGGAGCTAATCCGCAAATATGTTGGCGTGCCGTCCGTCGAATGCAAAGCTGTTGACCCGTATCATATGAACCTAGGTATGCGCTATGCATTCATCACATATCCTATGCTGACGGAAGGTGCGGAATATTTCGACGTCTTCACTATCAACTGCTATCAGGACGACCCGTATAACGCGGCGCTTGAAGCGGGTGAGTTGACGAACATGCCTGTGATGGTGGGCGAGTTCCACTTTGGCGCGATGGATGTCGGCATGTTCTCCACAGGGCAAAACGGCGGGCTGACGCAAAGGGATCGCGGCCTTGCTTACCGCGTGTACTATGAGCGCGGTCTTAACTGCCTGTATTTATTGGGCGCCCATTACTTCATTCTAAACGACCAAGCGTTGCTGGGGCGCTGGGACGGTGAAAATATGCAAATTGGCTGTGTGGACGTGTGCCAAAATATATATGAGGATTTTGTGGATGAGGTCAGGGCTGTCAACACGGATGTATACGCGCTGGCGGATGGTAAACGCACAATGCCGCATCCGAGCATACAGCGTATCCCGCGAGTCGGGTTCTAATAAACGGGCATTCTATTAAATGGGCGTTCTAATAAATGGGCGTGGATATTTGTTCGAACTATAAAATAATAATTAGTTAAGGTTTTGTTTGGGTGTTTAGGGCAGGGCGGCCGGCTAGCTTCCATCGGATTGTGTATATCACATATTTGGGTAGCTTCAGCATCCTTTTGGCGCGCCATGGCTCGCGCGAGAGCCGGTAGAGCCATTCCAGACCGTGCGCACGGAAGAAGGGAGGGGCCAGTTTGGTTTCGCCCGCGAACGTGTCGAGCGTGCCGCCGACGCCAATGCATACGGACACATTTAATTTGTCGCGGTTCCTGTATATTAACTTCTCAGCTTTGGGCGCCCCGAGCGCGACATAGAGAATGTCGGGACTAGTTCTGTTGATGTCTTCGACGACGTTGGGCTCTTCGTCGGCTGTAAAATAACCGTCGCGCCAACCGACGACTTTAGTGGCCGGATATTCATTCATGATGTTGGCGGCGGCTTTTTCGGCTATGCCCGGTTTGCCGCCCAAAAAATAGAATGTAAACGGGTATTTGTCCGGATTAGCCACGAGCGTTTTTGACAAATCGAAGCCTGGTGCGCGGGTTATTTTGCCGTATCCGAGCAGGCGCGCCGCCAGCACGACGCCCGCGCCGTCTGGGAGCACAAGGTCGGCTTCGTTGAGGATGCGCATAAACAAGGCGTCGTTTTGGGCGTCCATCATATGCTCCGCGTTGGGCGTGCATGCATATGCGGCAACATGCCCGCCGTTAATTATGCTTTTGCTTTCCGCCCCTCGCCCGACCAGCTCCGCCACAATTTGCGCGGCGCCTTCTACGTCGACCGGGTCGATGCCGATATTCGTTATGTTTAACCGTGTCCGGCTTTTTTGATCCTCCAGCTTCATTTATATCGCTCGCTTTCCACCGTCTCGTGTTTTTCGCCGTTCCCCGCCAATGTCGCCCCGTCCAGCAGTTCCGCCGCTATGATGACATTGTCGAATGCTTTTTTTCTAAGCTCGTCCATAGTGATTTTCAAGCGTTCGCGTATTGCCGTCCGATCGCCCCATACGCTTTCCATCAGCGATAGAAGCGATTCATATTCCAAGCTCTCCATTCTTCCGGCCGAAGGCTGGCCTATATAATTAATGAACCCTTCTATTTTGGGCTGGTATTCTATGCTGACGACAGGCACTCCCATGTTGGCTGCGAAAATCAAGGCATGGAGCCTCATGGCGACCATCATGTCCATCTTTGCGACAATCCCCAATGTCTGCGGCACTGTGTATCTCTGCCTGATGACATACCCGCTCGTCTTCATCATTTTTAGAACTTTTTCAATCTGCCGCACGTCGCGCGGATATTCCGTGGGCAAAAAAACCGGCAGAACGTCGTGGCGCAGGCAAAATTCGTCGGCGGCCTTTGCTATGGCGCGCAGGTAGTCCACGCCGTCCGCGTGCAGGTCGCGCGTTGCCTTTGCGGCGATTATGTTGTCTCGCACGGAAAACCCGATATAACGCCGCCCTTGCGGGATGCCCTCGCCTGACATGATTTCGTCGATGTCCTGCTTGGGCGCGGCATCCGACACCAACAGCGCAGGGTCGGCTGTCAGGCTGATTGAAGGCTTTGTGACCGCGAGGGCGCCCAGCTCCCCAAGCGAAAGTTTCTCGCGCACGGTGATGATATCCGCGCGATTCAAAACCCGCCCGCTGACGCGGCGGTTGAACGGTTTCGTCAGCGGGCCGAACCCGTTGCCAAAAAACATCACGCGCACATGCATCATTTTTGCGAGCAGCGTGACGGTCAGATAAAAAAACAATGAGCGCGTGCTCGTGCTGTCTTGAATGAGGTTGCCGCCGCCGTGGATGAACAGCCGCGCGTGGCGCATCAGGCGTATAGCCTTGAACAGGTTGAGCCTGTTGTAAGTGTTGACGCGGTAATTGAGCGCGGTCCGCGTCGGCGCCTTGCTGAGGATGGCGAGCCTTGTGCCTGGTCGGTATTTTCGCACGCTATCGATGATGCCCATGAGCATCGCGTCGTCGCCGATGTTGTCGAAGCCATAATATCCCGATATGATCATATCGTGCGCGTTTTTGCCATGCTGCATATTTTGCATTACTTTATTATAAATGCCTATCTGGGTTTCGCACATCACGCGCAGCGAATATTTTTCCATGACGCGCGACTGCAGGTTCATGCCGAGCTTCTCGCGCAGAGCGGCGTCGCCTGCGAGCGTGAGAATGTGCTCAGCCAGGCGCGCGTGGTCGCCCGCCTCCAGCAGAAGGCCTTCCTCATTGTCGCGGATGAGATCAGGTATGCCGCCGACGCGCGTGCTGATAGTCGCTTTGGCGAAACGCGCGCCCTCCAGGATGGAGTATGGGAAGCTTTCGCTGACCGATGTCAGCACGCTGATGTCCACGATGCTCATCAAGCGGTACGGGTCGGAGAGCCAGCCGACGAAAAACACTGTGTCAGCAAGGCCTAGATCCCTGCTCATCCCTTCGAGCAGGCTCCGGTCCACCCCGTCGCCGCCAATAATGAACCTGACGCCGGGCGACCGCTTTTTTACAAGCTCCGCCGCCCGCACCAGCGTTTCCAGGCCTTTGACGGGGTAGAGCCGCGCCGCTATGCCGACGATGATGTCGCTGCTCTTGACTGGGAGCCCGAATTCGGAGAGGAACTGCTCCCTAGAGTACTCTTTGGGCGGCGTATCAAAATCCATCCCGTGGTACAGCGCGGATATTCTATCCGGCAAAAAGCCTCGCGAAATAAGCATTTCCGCGAAATTGTCGGAAATGCCGATATAGTTGTCGATGAAGCGCAGGGCGATGGTGTTGATCGTCCCGAAGCTCAAGCGCTTGACGAAGCTGTGCATATAATCCAGCTTGTAGTCGCTATGCACCGTCGTCACGGTCGGCAGCTTGACGATGGCTTTGACGGCTATAGCGATCATGTTGGCTTTGGCGCCGTGCGAATGGATTATCTGGTATCCGTCCCGGGCGATCGCCGCGACGCGCCGGATGTCTTTTATGATGTTGCCGGATTTGACCACTTCTATGTCAATCCCCAGCTCCACCGCCTCGTCCGCGAACATGCCGGGGCGCAGGCTGACGATTTTCACGCCAATATATCGCCCCAGCCCCTTGACAAGTGAGAGCACATGGGTCTTAGCCCCGCCCACATCGCCACCGCCAATTAAATGCAATACCTTCATGAAACTTCTACCTTAAACCTCTACCTTGTAAGTGTTTATTCGTTCAAACTATCGATGGGCGATGTTCGCGCTACCGCTCTCCCCGGCCTCCGTCACCGACCCCCTAGCGCCGTTCATTTCTTGACAGCATCTGTGCGTTGACATATACTGATAGGTAGCCTTTAAATAGCCCTGCGGGTGTAGTTCAATGGTAGAACATCAGCCTTCCAAGCTGATTGTGAGGGTTCGATTCCCTTCACCCGCTTTCCATTTTTCTTTTTTCTTTTCCTTTATAACGCCAATGTCATCTCACCTGGCCCATGCGTCGTCGTATTCCAGCTTGATGATCGGAACTTCGCCTGCAAGCCGGTTAACCGGTATGTTCGTTATGTGAAGATATGGCGTCCGGTCGCGGTGGAAGAAAGGCATCATATCGACGCTGCACGCCAAGGCTTCGCCCGTGTTCAAGAGGGTGGCCCGCTGGGGCAGCGTGTCGAAAGGCTTGAGCGTGATGCCGTCCGCCGCCGCGCCTTGGTACAGATGCACATATATCGTGTTGCCGCGCCTCGTCAGTAGGACGGGATCGCGCATATCGCCTGTAAACTGCGTGATGAGGGTCGTCGCCGGCACGGCGCCCTCGAACGATTCCTTTACTTTCGCGTACCATTGGCCTATCGCCTTCAGCGAATCGAGATCGCGCCCGTCGAATGTCCCGTCCGCCATCGGCCCGACGTTTAGAAGGTAGTTCCCGCCCATTGCCATTACCCGGTCCATGCTCTGCATCAAGTGCAAGTGGCTGTAGTAATCCTCGTTCGCTCGGTGCCCCCAGCTCTCGCGCCCCAGCGACTGCACGGCTTCCGTAAGACGCGAAAATTCCATGCCTTCGGGCACGTGCCGCTCCGGCGTCGTGAAATCCCAATTGTCCGGCCCCCGGTCGTTGATCAGCATGGACGGCTGCAGCGCGCGCATCTCGTCGTTGAAAGCCGTGTTATTATAGCCCAGGACGTTGACGTCCCAAAACAGTTGGTTGATTACCCCGTATTGCGTCAAAAGCTCCCTGACCTGGTTTTCCATGTATGCGGCGTATTTTCGGATGTCCGGCTCGTCGCCTGCCCTGGGGCCCATCATTTCGTGATGCCGGCCCTGAGCCGGGTAGTTTTTGTGGTGCCAGTCCGGTATGGAGTAGTAGAAGCCGAAGCCCTTGCCCCGGCGCCGGCATGCGTCTGACAGCATCGCCACGACGTCCTTGCCATACGGCGTGTTCATTATATTGTAGTCCGAGTATTTCGTGTCCCACATGCAAAAACCGTCGTGGTGCTTGGACGTAAAGCACATGTACTCCATGCCCGCCATGTCCATGGCGTCGATCCACTGGTCCGGGTCAAATTTAACAGGGTTGAACCGGTGCATCAGCGGTTCGTAATCCTTGCGGGGCATCCGCCCCCTCCACAAGACCTGTTCCTGCCACGCCGGGATGCTGTATATCCCCCAATGGATGAACATGCCGAACCGTTTTTCCAAGAACCAGTCCCGCTCATCAAAAAACCGCAAACGGTCTATCATATATTGCCTCCTTCTTGCGTAATTCATTAGACGATTATTAAAGTCGGTATTTTACGGGCGAACACTGTTCGCCCCTACAACATTTTGTATATGTGGAATATTGATTGACCATATGTAGGGACGCACATTGTGCGTCCGCGACTTTTACAATCGCCTAGCGTAATTCATACGTATTACATATACAGTTATACAGTTATACAGTTATATGCAGTACTGCAATACGGCCACTGCGCCTTGACGCGCAGGCATAGCAGATGTTATACTATACAGCACTTCGCTAACAAAGATATATTAGCGTAGGGGCGCAAGTACAGGTACAGGTACAGGTACAAGTACAGGTATTGGTGATTATTATTTCTACCATATTATAAACAGATAATGGGTACATTACAATGACAATGAGCAGGCGCGCTGTTTGCGCCCGCTTTTGTATATATTAAATTACGAACATATAAATCCAAGCTAATTAATGTGTAATTATTAAATCCAATCTTATTGGCTTATTAATGTAACTATCTATATATGCAGTGGAGAGGAGGATGCCGGGACAGGTTTTCCGGCGCGATCGGTATGAAAAGATACAATGTGGGGATCATCGGCGCGACCGGAATGGTTGGGCAGCGGTTTGTTTCGTGCCTTGACAATCATCCGTGGTTTAGCGCCAAAGTGCTTGCCGCCTCGCCGCGTTCTGCGGGGAAGCTGTATAAGGATCTGATGGAAAGCCGCTGGGGGATGCCGACCGCGATACCCGGCGTCATAGGCGATACTGTTGTACTGGACGCTGACGCGGATGCGGAAAAAATCGCATCGGAAGTGGATTTTGTATTCTGCGCCGTGGATATGCCCAAAGCGGAAATTTTGGCGTTGGAAGAAAAATATGCCAAGCTCGAATGCCCCGTCATATCGAGCAACGGCGCCTGCAGGTCGGCGCCCGACGTGCCGATGATTATCCCGGAAATAAACCCCGAGCACGCGCAGGTAATCGACGCGCAGCGCAGGCGGCTCGGAACGGCGCGCGGCTTCATCGCAGTCAAGTCCAACTGTTCGCTGCAAAGCTACGTGCCCGCCCTGCACCCGTTGATGGACTGCGGCGTCACGGACGTGCTGGTCTGCACGTACCAGGCGATATCCGGCGCCGGAAAGACGTTCGCCACATGGCCGGAGATGGTCGACAACGTGATTCCGTATATCGGCGGCGAAGAAGAAAAGAGCGAGATTGAGCCGCTAAAAATATGGGGCAGTGTTACAGGCGGGGCGATTGTCAATGCGGCATCGCCGAACATCACCACGCAATGCGTCCGCGTCCCGGTCACCGACGGCCACCTAGCCGCAGTGTTCGCCAGGTTTGATAAGAAAATTGCGATAGAAGAGATTAAGGAGCGCTGGAACGCTTTCGTTGGCGAGCCGCAGCGGCTGGGGCTGCCGAGCGCGCCCAAGAAGTTTTTACATTATTTTGAAGAGCCGGACCGCCCCCAGACGCGCCTCGAGCGCGACCTGGAGAATGCCATGGCTGTGTCAATCGGCAGGCTGCGCGAGGACAGCCAGTACGACGTCAAGTTTATCTGCCTGTCGCACAACACCGTGCGCGGCGCCGCAGGCGGCAGCGTACTGACAGCGGAGCTGCTCTGCGCGAAAGGCTATTTGTGATTTTCAGCTTCCTGCATGCGAATATATACTAATTACATATGATTACGTAAACGTAACGTAAACGTATAGGGTTTATACTGGAACGGACGACCGAGGGCGGTCGTCCCTACTTGCCAACGCTGGTGCGATGGTATATAATTCGACATAGATAAATGAAATGGATTTTTGGAGAAGTACCCAAGTTGGCTGAAGGGGACGGTTTGCTAAACCGTTAGTAGGGGCAACTCTAGCCGGGGTTCGAATCCCCGCTTCTCCGCTATAATGTAAATACACTTTTGCGATGAGCGAAAGTGTATTTATTTTCCATAATAATTGTAAGCAATGAAGTCATCAATGCTGTCGCCGGTTCTTCATTTATATTTACGGCATTTATCCAGAGCGCCGAGCAATGCTTCAACATTGTCCAATGTTATATCGGAGCCAAGTTCCAGGTAATTCCTAATCCACTTGCCAAATTGTTCCTTCATGAAATAGGCTTCGGGAAATAGCGGGAAATAGCGGGAAATAGCCGTGTGTTGTTTCTTGCCTTTCGTTGTGCTGCCACACTGATTGTGGTACAATCACAGCGTTTGGGGGATAGGCTGATGATTACGCTGCAAAATATAAATAAAACTTTCCGCGTCGCTAAGCGGCAGGCAGGGTTCGGTCGCGCTGTCAAGGCGCTTTTTTCGCGCGAATACGAACATATCCATGCCCTTAATGAAGTCAGTTTTACCATCGGGGACGGCGAAATGGTCGGCTATATAGGCCCGAATGGGGCGGGGAAGAGTACAACAATTAAAATCATGTGCGGCATTTTGACGCCGGATAGCGGTATGTGCGATATTGACGGGAGGACTCCTTGGCGGGAGCGTATCGCTCATGTCCGCGAAATCGGCGTCGTTTTCGGTCAAAGGAGCCAGCTTTGGTGGGATGTTCCGGTTATCGACAGCTTCGAGCTGATCCGCGATATTTATCGGGTTGCACCCAAGCAATTCAAATATAATCTGGACGAATTGACAGAACTGCTCGACTTGAGTGAGATTTTGAAAACTCCGGCACGAAGCTTGAGCCTCGGCCAGCGCATGCGCTGTGAAATCGCCGCGTCGCTCCTGCATAACCCAAAAACTTTGTTCCTCGACGAGCCGACAATCGGGCTTGACGCAGTATCAAAAATCGCTGTCCGGCAATTCATAAAGAAGCTAAACGCCGAGCGTGGCACTACGGTTATCCTTACCACTCATGATATGCAAGACATCGAGGCGCTTACCGAACGGATTTTGCTAATTGGCAAAGGTAAAATACTTCTCGACGGAAGCCTTGGCGAGTTAAAAAAGCGCTCGTCGGAACGCAAAACTCTTATCGTTGAATATAACGGAGCTGCACCTGCAATTCACGACGGAATGACGCTTGTTGAAGCGAAAGACGGGCGGCATGTAATTACGCTTGACCCCTCGATATTGTCGGTGTCTGACGCGATAACATGGCTTGCATCGCAAACTGAAATATCT
>Ga0099364_10004657_pt1 | contig 20722 bp, 13 predicted proteins | sample TergutTh196P3_FD_73070 | JGI IMG/M metagenome (GOLD analysis project Ga0099364, IMG submission 73070) | Microcerotermes parvus P3 segment gut microbial communities from Pointe-Noire, Republic of the Congo - Th196 P3 | ecosystem: Host-associated > Arthropoda: Insects > Digestive system > Gut ... | reverse complement strand
TATTTATAATTTCAAGCCCCCGTAACTGTCCATTGTTCATTGTAAATTGTTAATTGTCCGTCATTCCCCTCTGGGGAGGGGTGCCGCCGCAGCGGCGGGGTGGTCTGCTACATGGTGCCCTCGCAAGGGCGGGTGTTTTTTCATTTCTGCATTCTGCATTCTTAATTCTGCATTGATATAACTGTCAATTGTACATTGTCAACTGTTAATTGTCATCGCCCACTTTAGATATGCCGTGATTTCATCGCAGAGTTTGCTGAAGACGGGTGCGGCGGCCGAGTTTCCGGACGGGCCGTCTTCAACCAGCACGGTAATGGCATAGATAGGCTGATCGGCGGGAAAAAACCCCGAAAACCACGCCCGATAGACCTCCCCGCCGTCATCCCTGTAGAGCCCCGTCTGTGCCGTTCCCGTCTTCCCTCCTGCCGTAACCGTTTGCGGCTTGGCGTTTTGACCCTGAGCATCCATAACGGCGGCCGTTAGCATCTGCTTTAGTCTGCTTGCCGTCTCGGCACTCATCACGGTCACGGAATTGCTATCTGTGTCTGTGCTGTCTATATTAACCCCGTCTGTAGTAGTCCCCTTTACCAGCGTCGGCGGCATATACCGTCCCCCGCTGATGACGGCTGACAATGCGCTGTTTATCTGCAATGGAGTAGCAAGGAGTTTGCCCTGACCGAATGACATATTAGCAAACTCACCGCTCGAACGAAGGTCGTTCATAGAGGGCAGGTATCCCGCAGAATCACGGATATACGGAGCAAGAAGGGTGTACTTGCCAAACCCCATGTCCGAAGCTGTCTGACTTATCCTCGATGCTCCTGCCAATCGGGCAATCTCGATAAAATAGGTATTACAACTGCTCCTGACCGCTCCGCTCATATCGAGATTCCCGCATCCTCCCAGATTGTGACATCTGAACTCGTGTCCGTCCACGGTCATTCTCCCTGCACAGTAAAAGGCGGTTTCGGGTGAGATTCCGCTCTCAAGCGCCGCCGCCGATGTTACCGTCTTGAAGACAGACCCGACTGCATAGGGCAGTAATGCTCTGTTGATCATAGGGGTGTTGACGGTGTCATTGACACTCACAGCCAGATTGTTGGGGTCAAGAAGCGGAAAGCTCGCCATGGCCGCTATCTCCCCTGTCTGCGGGTCGCTTATCACCACCGCTCCCCTATCTATCATTCTTCCGCCGATTCGCTCGGCAATTGATTGTATTCCCCTGTCTATAGTCAAGACAACGCCGCTATTCCCGCCATTCTCGCCCGTCACCGAGATCTCGCCGCCCTTAACCATTCTCCCCCAGGCATCAACCGTGAAGGATACCGATCTTCTTGTCCTATGCTCGTTCAAGAACTCGTCAAAGGCAAGCTCTATGCCTGTAATGCCGTTGGTTTTCTCAGGATTCAGGTATCCTATGATATGAGCGGCAGGCTGATTGTCCGAATAGCGTGAGGATTTTTTGAACGCCACGATACTGCCGTTACCGCTGTAGGGTGAGTTTATATCCATCAAAAAAGGACGCCGCTGCCGCAGTTTTGCCGATATTTCGTTAAAACTCAATCCGCTCAGTCTCATGGCATCATCGGCTACCCGCTCATCCGGCATAACGATAGCGCAATAGGACTCCGCAGTATCTACAAGAGGCAGCATATTCCTGTCATAGATAGCGGCTCGCTGTTCGCTTACGGTAATGGTGTAATGCCCCTGCCTACTTGCGGCTTCTATCAGCCGTGACGAGCCGGAAAGATAGCCAAGCCTGCCAACCATACCAAAAAAGCCCGCCATCAGCACTGCAAAAAAAATAATCAGACGTTTCGCCATAATACAACCCCCCAATGATATATAAGTATTGGGGGGTTTGTTTGCGGATATTCAGACCCCGTTATAAAAACAGCGGTTTACTGCCCGATAAAAAATCTTCTAAACTCAGATTTGTGCTGCCGATGACAAGAGAAAGAGCTTGGGGATATTGCTGCTTGAAAACAAGACCTCCGCCGGTGTTTTTTACCCTTCCGCTCTTGACCTCAAGGGCGGTTACCTGATTGCCTTTTTTTATAACAAAATCCACCTCAAAATTGCGTTCACGCCACCAATATACCTCAAAACCCTCCTCCTTGCCCCTTGCTAATAAATATGCGCCGACTGCGCTTTCTGCAAGTCTGCCTTTATCGGTGGGGTTGTCGAGAAACCGCCGTCTGTTGGTGCCGTCTGCATATGTCATAAGCGAGGTGTCGTATACCATAAATCGAGGGGAACTTTTTCGGGTGCGAATTTGATTGCCGGAATAATTTTTAAGCCCCGTCAGCATATTCGCCTTACCGAGAAGGTCGAGATAGTGCGCTAATGTCACCGTGTTCCCTGCATCTTGAAGCTGTCCGAGCATTTTTGTATAAGACAGTTCCTGTGCACTGTATCCTGAGCCGAGCATAAAGAGAGAACGGAGCAGGGCGGGTTTTCTAACCTCCTCCATCATAAGAATATCCTGAGATATGGTAGGCTCTACAATAGATGCCCCTATATAGCGAGCCCAGCGGCTTTCATCTTTGATAAGTGCAGCGGCACCCGGATAACCGCCGAAAAATAAAAAATCATCAAGATTGTATCCAAACGCCTCTTTACATTCAGTATAGCTCCAATGTGGGGAATAGAGTATCTCAAATCGTCCCATCAAAGATTCGGTAAGTCCTTTTTGGAGCAAAAGTGAAGATGAGCCTGTGAGTATCACCTTGAGATCTGAACCCGTTCTATTATCTTCATCCCAAAGAAGTTTGACAATAGATGACCATCCTTTGATTTTTTGTATTTCGTCAATCACAAGAATCGCCTCGCCCGATTTAGCAAGAAGACGAGCCTGCTGCCATTCGTTTCTTAGCCATTCTGCCGAATTAAGGCTCGGATCATCTGCACTTACAAAATGCGTCTGCAGGTTTAGCTCTTCTAAAGCTTGCAGTACGGCGGTTGTTTTTCCCGTTTGTCTTGGACCTACAACAATCTGCATAAATCGGCGCGGCTCATTTAACCTCTCGGTTATCTGTTTTACCAATTTTCTTTTATACATAAAACTCCTCCTGTTTACTCAGTATGTTTTACAATTTACTCAATACGATTTAATATTTACTCATTATAATGAGTAAATATAGATTTGTCAAGGTACGATTGACAATTTTTTTAACCACGAAATACACAAAAATCACGAAAAGGGAAAAACACCCCGTCAGTGATAACCACGGATGACCGCCCTCGGTCATCCGTGGTTATTGCGGATCGCTGTCAAAAGGTAATGCGGGTGTTTTCCACAAAAATATTCATTTATTTTTCATATACAAGACTGAGGAAATGTGCTATAATATATAATGTATAAAACAAATCGAGAGAGTGATTTATTTGAAATCGAGGATACTTGCTATATTAACAGCGCTTGTGATTCTTCTGCAATTTGCCGCTTGCGGTAAGGGACGGTCTGTGATCAAGGATGAGATTGAAGACGAATCAACCTGCACAAGCTCTCAAGAATCGGAGCCGGAAGAATCCGACCAGCCTGATCCGCCCCCCGATGATACCAAGACCAAGCAATCTGAATCGTCCGGCAGTTGGTCGAGCGGAGCGGTAAATGTTCCCATAGAAAACACCCCGCCGGAGAATCCGCCCGTGCATCCTCCCGATTCTCTCAATCCATCTACAGTCTTTACGCCTTTGGCTGCCTCTTCCTATTGGTGCTATAACCAACTCACCTCTAACGGGCAGAGGGAGGCATACAACATAATAAACAACACTGTGCTGAACATGACCGAGGGGCTTGTCGAGCTTCCGGTAAAAAGCACGCATGATCTAATCATTGCATACACCGCCGTCAGAAACGATTTCCCTCAGTATTTTTGGATGCCGAGTAAATATCTCTATGGCGTGAATCCGAATGGAAACATCAGCATAATAATCAAGGGCGACGGGAAAAACCCCAATCAAGCGGGACAGGATTACAACTGCTCGGTAGAGGAGAGAAACTCTCTTCTCGCTCAGCAGAATCAGGCTATATCAGAGGCTATAGCTTTTCTCGGCGGGGAGAGGGATCAGTATACCATAGAGCTTATGCTGCACGACTGGCTTCTTGGCAGGGTGTCCTATAACCATGGAGCAAATCCATATACAGACTATACTGCTCTGGGGGCATTGGTGACGGGGCAGGCGGTCTGCGAGGGATACGCAAGAGCCTTTCAGCTTTTGTTGTATAACGTAGGTATCGAATCTACCTTGGTTGTCGGTTCGTCCCGAAACGAGCCGCATATGTGGAATATAGCCCGTATAGACGGACAGTGGTATAATGTTGATACTACCTGGAACGATGGCGAACGCATATCCCATACCTATTTTAACCAGACCGATGCTTTTATGCAGCAGGATCATTTCTTTGAACAGAATCTGTCACAGGTTGCCGATGCCGATGCTGTTGAGCTGTTTAATTTTAACCTGCCCTCCTGCGCCTCTGTTGCGGCCAACTATGGCAGAAGAAACAATGTCCATATATCTAATGATGAAGAATTTAAAACCCTTATAGCAAACGGTATAGTAAATGCCATTAATTCAGGGCTTGGTCATGCGGAGTTTGTCCTTGATCACAATTACAGAGCATATCCCAATGTGTCGGCTGTACTGAGTGCCGCCAACCAGATGGGATGTTTCGCCTCGGCTAATGCGAGGGTTGCTCCGGGCAGTCAGATATACGGAAACATCGGCATATCGGGTAAGGGCAGTGAGGTGGGATATATAATAGGCTTCACCCTGTATTGGTAGGTATTGTATGAATAGATTAACCGATATTTCTCATATAAAATCCCTGCTTAGCCGTCATGGATTTAATTTCAGCAAAACCTTGGGGCAGAATTTTTTGATAAACCCCGCTGTCTGTCCAAAGATGATCGAGGCAGGAGGAATCACGCCCGAAACAAACGTTATCGAGATAGGTGCAGGTATAGGAACGCTGACATACGAGCTGTCCCGCAGGGCGAAAAAGGTTGTTTCGATCGAGATAGACAAGAAACTTATGCCCGTTTTGGATGAAACATTGAGCGATTGCGGCAATGTTAAGATAATCAGCGGCGATGTGCTGAAACTGGATCTGCCCCGCATTATCGCCCAAGAGTTTGACGGAGAGGTTGCGGTCTGCGCTAATCTCCCCTACTACATCACCTCCCCTGTTATCATGGCCTTGTTAGAGCAGCGGCTCCCGCTCAAATCTATAACCGTTATGGTGCAGAAGGAGGCGGCAGTCAGGATAACGGCGGCTCCCGGGACAAAAGAAGCGGGCGCTATAAGCTATGCGGTAAACTACTACGGCCATCCCAAGCTGATGTTTAACATATCGCCCGGATCCTTTATGCCTGCTCCAAAGGTCAACAGCGCTGTTATCAGACTGATTCCCCGATCGGGTGAATCTGCCTATACCGATGTAAATGACCAAAGACTGCTCTTTTCTCTGATAAAGGCGGGGTTCGCTACCCGAAGAAAGCAGCTGGTCAATTGCCTTCCATCCCTGCTCGGCATGACAAAGACCGAGTTTTCAGACCTGCTCTCAGCTTTGGGTCTCAACCCCAACTGCCGTGCCGAAGAACTCTCTTTAGAGGATTTTATTAGAATCGCAAACCATAACAAAGGAATGATATAATGCTTATTACAGGCGGTAAAATCTATACAATGGAATCGGGTATAATCGATAACGGTTATATCAGTATTGATGGCGGGAAGATTATTGCAGTCGGTGATGGTTCAGACTGCCCTCGGAACAGTGATGTGATTGATGTGTCGGGGAAAATCGTGATGCCGGGATTTATAGACCCCCACTGTCATATCGGTATGTGGGGCGATTCCATAGGAATCGAGAGCGCCGACGGTAACGAGGACACCGATCCCATAACACCCCATCTGCGAGCCATAGATTCGATCAATCCGCTCGACCGCTATTTTGGCGACGCCCTGCGGCACGGCATAACCGCCGTTGTGACAGGCCCGGGAAGTTCCAACGCAATAGCAGGACAGTTTGCCGCCATGAGTACATATGGCAAAAAGGCCGATGACATGGTCATAAAGCTCAATGCCGGAACAAAGTTCTCCCTCGGTGAAAATCCTAAGTCCACCTATGACGAAAAGGGTCAGCCGCCGGTAACCCGTATGGCTATAGCGGCTCTGATACGGGAGCAGTTGTTTAAGGCGCAAAAATATATGGACGAAAAAGAGCCTGAGTTTGACATGAAATGCGAATCGCTGATACCATTGCTCAAGAGGGAGACCAAGGCGTTTTTCCATGCGCACCGTGCCGATGATATATTCACCGCCCTGAGAATATCGCGTGAGTTTGATCTCGACCCCGTTCTCATCCATGCTACAGAGGGTCATCTTGTAGCCGATGAACTTGCGGAACTTGCGGTTATATCAGGCCCGCTCGTATGTGATCGATGCAAGCCTGAACTGGCGGGTCAGAGCCTGCTCTGTCCCTCTGTCTTAGCCAATAGCGGAGCCACAGTCGCCTGTTGCACCGACCATCCCGAACTGCCGATACAGTTCCTATGGCTGGAGTGTAAACTCCTTACCGAAAATGGATTCAGTTTTTACGATGCTCTCAAAACCATAACCATAACGGCGGCCGAGGTCTGCGGAATAGCAGACACAGTCGGTTCTATAGCGGCGGGAAAGCGTGCCGACATTGTTGTTTGGAGCGAAAATGAGCTGTCAAAAATCATGCCCTCCCCCGATATTGTGATAGTCGGCGGGAAAATATCGTCATAATTTACACTTGGCTCGAATATCTTGTACAAGAGAATATATTCTGACAAAGGAATGGTCACATATGAAGAATAATGTCATAACCGAAAAATCCGATACACTAAAGCACCTGCTGCAGATTCTTATAAGCTCTGCTATCGGGATAGCCGCCATCTTCGTCCTCTTTATAGCCTTTGCTCTGCTCATGGCGGGACGCAGTATACCGCTGTCGATAATCTCTACCCTTACCGTTGTTGCGGCATCGGCGGGAGGGGTTGCGGCCGGAATCGTCTGCGGCAGGCTGGCGGGCAAGAAAGGAATGTTGTTCGGCGCTGTCTGCGGGGTTGTAATTAGCCTCACCCTGCTAATCGCAGGGGCGATAACATTCGGAACCGAGGCTCAGAGTACGGCCTTTATAAAGTTCATCGCTATAGTCGTATCAGGAATCATAGGCGGGGTAATAGGCGTGAATCGGAAGTGACGAACAATTGACAGTTGACAATGGACAATTGACAGTTACGGGGGCTTGTAATTACAAGCCCCCGTTGCCGTTGCCCTCCCTATACACACTCGGTGATGCTCCGTATTTCTTTTTGAACATCTTTGAGAAGTTGTATATATCGTTGTAGCCTGAATTTATGGCGGCGTCGGTGACGCTGTATCTGTGTTTTGTCAGCAGCTCTGCTGCTTTGGTCAGACGTATTTCGGATAGATATTTATAGGGGGTTACCCCCATATGCCTGCTGAACACAGAGATGAAATAGCTTCGGCTGATGTTCAGATAGGATGCAATCTGCTCAATCGTTATGGGATAGATGTAGTTGATTCTGATATAGTTGGCGGCATGGTTTACGATGCTCTCCAATACGCTTATCGAGGTCGCTTCCGACTGCACAAGGGCCGATAGAATCTCAAACACCTTGCTGCATATAAACAGATTCAGGCTCTGTGCGGTTTTGTTGGTGCTGTTTAATGCCCTAAAGAGATAGTCCACCTGAGCGTTCTCGATCACATAGCTTGTTTGCAGCAATGGTATGTCAAAATTTATTTCAAAACCCACCCAGCTGTAATGCCATGGGTCGTCTGGGTTAGGTATATAACTCACCTGCTCATAGGGATGTATGATGAACATCTGACCTTTGCCGATGGTATAAACCTGATTGTTCGCCCTGTATTCACCCCCGCCCGAATGTACATAATGGAGCAGATAATGCCCCCGCAGAGACGAGACCTCCTCCTTATCGGGCATACATTTTTCCTCGCCGCACTCGATGGGGTTGATGTCCTTAAAATTTGGCCCTACCATATGAATCCGCTTTTCTGCCCTCATACCCTACCCTCCTCGCAACAACATTTTTGACAAACGATATAATAACAATTCACAAGGATAATTGATAAATAGTTGCGAATAAATAACATTGCACTTTGACAGCAATGATTATATAATTATTGTATAGAAGATTTGACATAATGTCAATCGTTTGTACAATTTTTTTATGGAGGTAATCATTATGAAGACGAACAAGTTTTTATCAATCCTTTTGGCGGGCGCTATATTGCTGTCGAATGTAACGGCGGTTCTCTTTCCCGCATCGGCGGACAGTCTCGGCGATCCGTGGAGCTACACCGCAGACTGGCCCGAGATGGAGACCATCAGCAGATTAGAGACGGGACAAACCTACTTTGTCCATGACGAATGGACAGGCAGTGTGCGGGGAGACGGCCTAAAAACAGCCGAGATTTTCGGCATAAACCGTGAGGATGCCCGTGCTTCTGAAACTCTGATCCACACCTCCGTGGAACTGGCCAAGGATGCGGCAATCAACTACAAGCCCGAAAACTCTCCCTACTATCAGCTTTTGACGGGCGAAGAAGAGGACTGGGATCTGACCGTCTTTAAAAATTACGACATAGCCAAAACAAACGGGATTGCCGATAATTTTTACAAGACCGATTACACCGGCGTGACCAGTCATCCCTATATCGGCACGGGGGATGTTTCCTCCTTTCATGCCGAAAACACAAACTGGTCTACCGCAAGCAAAACAATAGGATGGCGTTCGGTAACACTTCCCGCAAGCTGGCAGACACAGGGGTTCGACTTCCCTATCTATGTAAACACCAGGATGCCATGGAGCGGAGGAGCCTACGGCAATCCCAATGACATAAGGGTTCCGGGCGTGCCTATGGTTACAAATCCCGTGGGATTCTACCGTCATACATTCGACATAAATCCGGAGCTTATTAGCAATAACAAGAAGGTATACATAACCTTTGCGGGGGTTGAGTCGGCCATGTATCTCTACATAAACGGACATGAGGTGGGTTATACCGAAAACTCCTTTGATGCCCACACCTTTGACATTACCCCTTTCCTGACTGCCAATGGCAAGGACAACCTCCTTGCCGCACGGGTTCACCGCTGGTGTTCGGGAAGTTGGATCGAAGATCAGGATTTTCTTAGATTAGCGGGAATCTTCCGTGATGTTTATCTCCATTCCGCTCCTGCCGTTGCTATTCGTGACTATTGGGTCACAACCGAGCTTGATGAGGATTTTGTCAACGCCGATCTAAGGCTCAATCTCGACATATCCAATATGAGCGACGGTGATGTGTCAGACTTTGGCGTAGATGTAAAGTTGTTCGATGCCGATGGCGTCGATATTTTCGAGCAAAGCCCAATGAGAGCCGATGTTCCGAAAATACCCTCGGGAGAGCGTCTGTGGCCGCAGACAGACATACTTGACCCGCAGACAACCGCCTATGACAACAGGGATGGTCTGAAACTTGAGCGGCATATTACCGCCCCGCACCTATGGTCGGACGAAGACCCCTATCTCTATACTCTGGTGATAACCCTATATGATAAAATCGGGGGCAGGCATTTCGGCAGTCTTTCTCAGCAGCTGGGATTCAGAGAGATCACCTTTACCAAAACCGCCGTTTCGGACGATGGCAGGTATGATGTCCTGACCACCGAATACGAGCAGATCAAAATAAACGGAAAACCCTTGATTATCAAGGGCGCCAACCGCCATGACAACGATGCCTTTAAGGGACGGTATGTGTCCAAAGAACTCTACGAAAAAGACATGAAACTGCTCAAACTAAATAACTTTAACGCTCTTCGCACAGCCCATTATCCTAATGATAATTATCTATACTACCTCGCCGACAAATACGGGATTTTCGTAATGGCTGAGGCTAACATGGAGAGCCATGCCATGGAGGGTCTGCCGGGTGATGCAGGCAACCCGAATAATGTCCACGCCCCTGCAAACGACAGTGACGAGCTGTTCAGTCATATGTATACAGCATACAAAGACCGTCTGATCGCAAACATGGAGGCTCGTAAAAACCGCACATCGGTGCTTATCTGGTCGCTCGGCAACGAGTGTGGAATCACACCCGGCAGTAAAGCTCTGCAACGCTCGATGCAGGAGGTGGTTCGTCCGTTTGATCCGACACGTCCCATAAGCTATGAGCGTTTGAGGGGTATGGGCGGGGTTGATATAAAATCATCATTCTATCCCTCCCCCGGCGACATTGCCTCAAACTTTGGCTCGGCTCCCAACAATATGCCCTATATCGCTCTCGAGTATTCACACGGACGGGGCAACGGCTCAGGGTTTTTCGCAGAATACTGGGAGGTCTTCCGTGAACATGACAATCTTATGGGCGGATTTATCTGGGATTATATCGACACATCTATCTCAACCCCGCTGCCGGAAGTGATCATAACCGACTTTGTAGAGGCCGACAAGGGCGTCAACAATCTCAGAGGTATACTCAGGGAGGGAGCCATAGTTGACAACCCCGACAGTCCCGGTGAAAAGGTCTTGGACGGTATTCTCGATTTTGCGGGAAGCAGCCTCAAGTTCAACGAGGTATTAAGCGGAACAAACTCATTTACAATGGAGGTATATTTTAAGTATCGGGACAGTGCACTTATCCCTGACCGTCCCGGCAATCAGCAGAATTTTAACATGATTATGGGTAAAGGCGACAGACAAATATCGCTGAGAACGGCCGACAACAACGGTATCGATGTAGTCGCCCACTCGGATGGAGGCTGGAGACCGCATCAATACAGATCACTGCCCTCAGCACTTATCGGCAACTGGCATCATCTTGCCGTTACCTTTGACCATACCGCCACGGGATCTGCCGCCGACCGAAAGATCGCCGCCTATCTAAACGGATCTCCGCTGAATCTTGCCAACGATCCGACTGTGTTTGATACACTATCGGTCTCTACCGATGACTTTGCCCTGAATTTTTGCACAGAAACAAAACGCAAGGGTAATAATCTTATAAGCACGGCAAGGATATATAACAGAGCCTTGTCTCCGACCGAAATAGAATCACAGCGGCAGTCGATCCTCGGCAAGACCGCACCCCCGATAGGCCCTGACAGCGACAATGTCTTTATGTGGATCGATTTCAACCAATACAACGACATTCTCTTGCCCGACAGACATGTTTGGGATTTTTACGACTATCTAACCGAATATCACAGACAGAAAGGCAATGCCGACAAGGTTGCGATATACGAGCCTATGGCGGGACGATATTACGGCTACGGCGGCAACTGGAACGACACCCCCAACGACAGCGACAACTGTGCCAACGGCGTACTGCTGGTTGACCGCACCCCCAACCCCGATATGCAGGAGATCAAGTATGTCCATCAAAGCGTGTGGTTCAGCGCCACCCAAAGAATGCTCGAACAGAGACAGGTGCAGGTGTATAATGAATATAAGTTTTTAAACACCAAGGATACCCACAGTTTTAAATGGGAGCTTGTTGAGGACGGCAGTGTGCTGGATTCGGGAATACTGTCGGGAGATGCGATCGATACGCCTCCCGAGGGAACGGCCGCTATTACCGTACCCTTCACCATGCCCGCCGAGCTAAAGGAAAACGGTGAATACTTCCTGAATCTATATGCTGTTCTGTCAAGCGGCACCGCCTATGCTGATGCGGGGTATGTCGCCGCACATCAGCAGATGCAGATCGATGCCGATATATCCAAATTACCTCCGAAAGATCCGGGCAATACCGCTCCCGATCTCGAGGATGACGACGGTATGATAACAATCAGCGGAGATAGATTCAACTTGACCATAGACAAATCTACCGGACTGATCACCGAATACCAATACGATGGCAGAGAAATATTCAAACAGGGCCCCCTGCCAAACTACTGGCGGGCTCCAACCGGTAATGATCCTATTAACTCTTACAACTCAAGCAACACCCCTCTGGACGAACGGTGGAGGACAGCAAATCTTAACATGGAAACCGAAGATATAACCACAGAACTGTCGAACGGCGGAAAGACCATAACGGTCAGCGTTCGGCTCAATCTGCCTAACGCAAACGATTCAAAGCAATTTTTGACCTACACCGTCTATCACTCGGGTGAGATAAATATAGTCTCAACACTCAAACCCGCATTCGGGCTTAGGGAGCTGTTAAAATTCGGCGCTGAGATCACCCTGCCTAAGGGTTATGAGAATATCACCTGGTACGGCGACGGCCCGGCAGAAAGCTTTCGTGACCGCAGGGCGGGTTCGATGGTCGGACTGTACAGCTCGACAGTCACCGAGTCGTTCTTCCCATACACCGTGCCGCAAACCTCAGGCAACAAAACGGGGGTGCGGTACATCACACTTGAGGATCCCGATAATCCCGTTGGTCTGATGGTAGCGGGCAGAACTCCTATGGAGGCAAGCGCATTGCCCTTTAGCGTCAAGGATTATGAGGGAAAACGTCACCCTTACGAAATGGTTCCGACCGATTATACCATCCTGAACATAGATAATATGTCACGGGGAGTGGGTCAGCAGTCCCACGGGCCGGGTATGCTCTCAAAATATCAGATGAGAGCCGACAGAGATTATAGTTACGAATACACGATCATTCCCTATGACAAAGAATCGGATGAGCCGATGGAGCTGAGCAGAGCGTGGCGGATCGCCGCTGAGCCTGAGCCTGATCCAAACGGACACGACTTTGCTTTTGCCGCACGGTTCAGCGATATTGAAAGCACATGGACGGTCAACAAGGACAGCGGCACCAATCAGGCGCTCTATGCCGACTGGAGAACGCTGGACGGCGGCAGAGCATTGGATGTCCAAAATCATCCCAATCTGTCAAAACTCCGTCTGAGGCTTGTTGTAAATCTGTCGAGCAGTGACCAATCCCTGCCCGCATCGGGAGCCTTTACCGGAGGATTTGTAAAACTGCGTTCACCCAACATGGCCGACAAACCGGGCGATCCAAGCAACATACCCGGTCAATCCACATACCCGAATGACGAGCATAATTTCGGCTGGGACATAAATTCGGCATGGAATCTGCAATACGGCGACAATCTAATCGACATTCCGCTGGAGGAATTTGTGAAGGGAGCATGGAATCCCGGCGGAAAATACGGCACCAACAACAGACGGGGTCTGATGGATTGGTCGGAGGTGCAGCGAATAATATTTGTCATCAACACCCCTCTCGGCAATCCGAGCAGTCCCTACCGTGACGTTACCCTGACTATGCGGCTGTCGAGGGTCGGAATAGTCGACACCACATTTGAGGATCTGCTTGCCGAACTCGATCAAATGACACAGTCAATCATCGAAAAAGGAGAGATGAGCGAGCAGAGTTATAGCGCCTATCTTGAGGCTCTTGCAGACGCAAAAAGAATCGCCGCAAACAAAAACACCATATTAGAGGACGTTGTTTCGGCAATCGAAAGGCTGACAACGGCTATAGACAACCTATCCAAAGAACGCCTCAAAGGTGATGTTGACAACAACGGTCTGGTCAACGTTGCCGACATAATATTAGTGCGGAATTACATACTGGGTGAAAGAATCCACGACATATCCGCCGCCGACGTAAACAACGATGGAGTTGTCAACATCTTCGATATGCTGGTGATAAGGGATATGATTCTCCGATGGAGAATCAATGCAGAATTAAGAATGCAGAATGGAGAATTGCCCTCTCCGTCATGCTAACGCATGACACCTCTCCCAAAGGGAGAGGCAAGGATGCACCCACGGAATTTGCGATGACCACGGAAAAAACACCCGCCGCTGCGGCGGCACCCTCTTTGCCAAAGAGGGCAGGGGCTTGAACAATTAACAATGTACGATTAACAATGAACAATTATAATTTCAAGCCTGTAGGGTACGCACCCCCGTGCGTACCGTCCTTAATAAACACCCCCGTGCGTACCGTCCCATACAAATTGCGGTGTGGTCTGTAGGGGCGGCAATCTGCCGCCCGTGGTTATTGCGGAACGCTATCAAAAAAATAAATGCTGTGACCGTGAAAATTCATTTAATAACCGTTGCTTTTCTATAAATATTGTGCTATACTAAAAATCAGCAATTCATTCGCTGATAATAAAGCCGAATGAGTTAGAAAAAATAATGGAGGACTTCACCATGCAAAACGAAAACTTGAATGTAAATCCCGAAATTGACAATAACCCAACCCCATCTAATCAACAGCAGCCTGTGTATTATCCCGTTTATGCCGCACGTCCTAAAATTCCGGGTAAGGGGTTTGGAATCACCTCGATGATTCTTGGGATTTACGGTGCGGTTTGTTCTGCCGTACTTCTGTTGATTTCCTTACAGGCAACCTTGTTAGGATTTACCAGTCAATCTTCCGGAAGTACATATGATAACTTCAAGACGGTAATGGAAAGTGTTTTCACTTCGGGAGATTCGGAAAATGTCGTTGGCATGATTTTCGGCTCTTTGGTCATGGCTATCTTAGCCTGTGTTTTCGCTCTGCTTTCCCGAAAAAGAGGGTACCGCAACGGCATTTCTCAATCCGGATTAATATTGAGTGTTGTCTCGTTTGCCGCTGTCCTTGTTTTTTCTTTCACAGGGAAGGATATTTTAATCGAAGGGCTCCAAGCAGGTTTCGACAATGCCAATAACAACACGGATGTTCATATTATTGGGGAATGGGAAGCCGCTATGGAATCCTATGGTTTTGGCTCGGGCGGTTATACATTTAGCGATGACAAAACGGGAATAAGAACTTTTGATGACGCTCCTACGACTGATTTTAAGTGGCATACCAAAACCGCAGCAAACAGAATAGCGATTGAAAGAGAGCTGAGTACCTTTGCACCGAATTTTGAGGACAAGGATTCTATTGTATCCATCGGATATTTGTATATCGACATTGACGGTCAAGACAATACGGGAGTATGGAGATATATGATTTTTAAGGAAGACGGGGAAGAAATGCTGATGACCATTGGCGAATCCAACAGTAGTGTTGAGATATTCTCGAGAGTGGGTTGATATTTACATACCAACAACTCAACCACCGCCTTTAGGCGGTGGTTTTTCCTTCCTGTATCCTTTTCTCACCCTGCTGCATAAATTAGTTTATACGGGAATTTCCGTAAAGCTCTGTGGAAAGGGGTGTTTCCCATGGATATGATCAGGAGGCTGTCTGAGCTGCGGCAGGGCGAGAGAGCCGTTGTCATAGATGTGGGCGGTGATATGCGGGACAGATTGCAGGATATGGGATTAATAGAGGGCACGGAGGTTGCCTGTGTGCAGATAAGTCCGCTGGGAGATCCGTCCGCCTATCTCATAAGAGGGGCGGTTATAGCGCTAAGGGAAGAGGACTCCTGCCTTGTCAAATGCTCCGCCGAAGATCAAGAGAAAGGTGTGATGGTATGAATAATGATTCGGATAGAATCATCGCTCTTGCAGGCAATCCAAACTCTGGGAAAAGCACGGTTTTCAACGCTGTTACGGGATTGCGGCAACATACGGGTAACTGGGCGGGAAAAACGGTGTCGGTGGTCCGGGGCAGGCGTACATATAACAAAAAGGATTACACATTCGTTGATCTGCCGGGATGTTACTCGCTTTCATCTCATTCTGCCGAAGAAGCGGCCGCCCGCGAATTTATATGCTCAGGCAGCGCCGATACCGTTATAGTGGTCTGTGACGCCACCTGCCTTGAGAGAAGCCTGAATCTTGCACTTCAGATTATCGAAAGTGCCGAGAGGGTCATAGTGTGCGTCAACCTCATGGATGAAGCGCATAAAAAAGGCATTACGATAAACCTCGCAACCCTGTCAGACAGACTTGGCGTTCCTGTAGTGGGAACGTCCGCAAGGAGCAAGAAAGGTCTGTCTCAGCTGCTGGATTTGCTTGAACAACCGGAGCAGGTCACAGCAAAACGCTCGGAGCATATCGATTCTGCATCATCATTTATAAAAACAGCCGAGAGAATAAGCAAAGAATGTGTCACCGTAACCAATGACGGGTATAAAAACAGCGACATTAGGGCGGATCGCATAATCACGGGCAAGCGAACCGCTTTTCCGATAATGCTGCTGACGCTGTTCGGCGTTTTCTGGCTGACAATCACAGGCGCCAACTATCCATCGGAACTAATCGCCGGCGGCCTGTTTTGGATAGAGGACCGTCTGCTCGATTTCTTTATATGGGTAAACTGTCCCGCAATCGTGTATGAGGTTTTGGTGCTGGGTGTCTACAGGGTCCTCGCATGGGTGGTGTCGGTCATGCTGCCGCCCATGGCCATATTTTTCCCGCTCTTTACGCTGCTTGAAGACATCGGATTTTTGCCGAGGGTTGCTTTCAATCTTGACAAATGCTTTAAAAAATGCTCCGCCTGCGGCAAACAAGCGCTGACTATGTGCATGGGATTCGGATGCAACGCAGCGGGAATTATCGGATGCCGTATCATAAACTCGCCGAGAGAGCGGCTGATAGCTATAATCACCAACAACTTCGTACCCTGCAACGGGAGGTTTGCACCACCACACCAAAAGCAACAAAGTTATTTGCCGGAGCTGACAAAAGCGAAACAAATGCCGAGTTTATCATAAAATTTGATGATGGCCCAAATTGTTCCGAAACGATAAGATCGTACCGATTAAAAAATAACTTAACTCAAAAACAACTATCGGAACAATTAAACGTACATGAATCTACGCTCCGGAACTGGGAACAGGGAAAAATAAAACCGCCATATCATGTATGGCGGCTCTATAAATATCTATTCGATGATGCCATTAATTTCTCTTGATTTAAAATTTTCTATAATTCTGTCAATGACTATTAATTTTTGTTCCGCTGTCAAACCGGATCGGGACAAACGATGCTCTATCATTCCGGCGTAAAATTCATTTACATTAACGGCAAGGGTATTTTGATCCAGCTCGTCTGTTACGTTATGTATAACTATATTGCGGATTTGATTTTTTCTCACGCCCTCACCCCTCTCTAATACCTATTCATACCCGTTTGTCCGATATTACCTCATCCATTTTTCTGCAACCGCCCAGTCGTCATACAGGCTGCCCTCGATTGTTATTTTTTCTATGTTCGCATTTTCGCTCATCATTCCGGCGGGTGTCCACACATCATAGACCAGCCTTTTGACCACATACGCCCCGTCCGGTGTCCAGAGCTGCGTGAAATGAATCCGGCTCTGATCGCCCGGCCGCTGTTGGCCCGTAAGACCCACGGCATCAATAGCAGCACGGTTGCGGGGGAATTTGAATGTGTTCCCGACTTTTTCTAATGTGCGGAATCTTGTGAGTATATGCCTGTAATTAAACTCAGGGAAATACATATTTGCTCTCATATCACGCAGGGTGTATTCCTTGGCGGTCAGCGGCGTTGTGCCGGATGAAACAACCGAAATTGTATCATCGAAGAGGAATCCATACCCGCTTCTCATCCAAAACGGATTGCCGGAAGACAGCACGCCGCCGTGACTTTCGGTGAGCTGCTCGGTCGAGCGAATGTCAGGGTCGGGCGTGATGAGCGGTGAGGTGGCTAGCTGGGCGCCGAATATTTCTTTTTCAAAGCCTGTTCCGTTCCACTTCCAGCGCTCCCAGGTCAAATTAGTTGTATTCGATGTCGGAAGTCGATTTACAGTGAAATCGGTTATGGAAATGGAATTTGTCGGTTTGAAATCTTCCGGCGTTGATTCAAATTTTACACCCGGGGTTTCTGATGTAAGGTAATTTGACACGATCGGGCGTGTTACCGTTACAATGTTGTTGGTCTCGTTATCCTCGTAAATATTGTTGGGTTGGTCGATTGTAAGCTCGACATAGACATTGTTGTTGTTGGTCTGATTTTGGCGGGGTGTTCGCCACTTCGCCCAAATTAGATTATTCCCGCTTGGGATGGCGGTCATCATGTCATAGGTTGTCGAGATATTGACCTTTGTTCCCGCTGTGTTGTAGTAGTAGACCGATATTTCAGCCCTGAAATCGTCCTCAGGGGTAAGGTCGTATGGGAATGTGTTGAACACCCTGAACGTGCTGAAAACCTCGGTTTCTTCACGATATGGGCCGTTTGGGGTGATGAATTGACCGTACAGATCACCTTTGATGATTGTTCCCGAAAGTTTGAATCTGTTATTGTCGGGGTCTTTTTCGTTGGGACTGTTGCCGATGTTCACTGTCGCCTCGATGTTAATGTTGTCGTTTGCGTTAGTAGGAACATAGAGATTGACCATGACTGTAGTCGTTTCATGCGGGTTTATCGTAACCCAGGACGTACCCGAATGATCGCACTCAGCTCCGTCAACTGCGATTGTGTATGGCAGGGTTTGGGGTTGGCTGTTGTGGTTGGTGAAATCCACAAAAGCTACATACCGTTCGCCTCGTCTAAACTCGGTTCTGTATACGGCGTTGCCTGTCCGCTGGTATTCGAGCCACCGCACGAATCCGTCTATTTTTACCTCAACCTCTATCTGCTCGTTGAAAAACGGCACCGGAGTGATTTCGGTTGGTTTGACCGTAACCGTTTGCTCCGGAGGCTGCAGGTATTTATCCGTGTTCAGATCCACCTCTTCTACCGTGTAATCTCCGACTGCAAGATTGGATATTACGAAGGAACTATCAGACATAATCCCGATATTGTAATCGAAACCCATCGGGCCCGTTACACGGAATACGAAAATCTCGTTTTTATCACTGCTGTCGGTGGTCTTCTCGATTCGCAGATTGCCCGTCTGAGCTCTGTTGTTGAATGTTATGTTTGTCGTGCTGCCTCCGGTTACTCTTACCGTTTGTGCTGGAGGTTGTTGATATTTTGTTGTGTCAAGGTTTATCTCCTCAACCGTGTATGTGCCGACAGGGAGGTTGAGAGCCTCTACTCTTCTATCTTTTGCAACATTAATTATTCTTTCAAAATTATTCGCACCTGTGATTCTGAATGTGAATGTATCGGTATCAGGGTGATTGCTGGTTTTTCTTATTCCGAGACGTCCTGTTTGTATAAAATTTGTAATAGTAATAGTTGTGTTTCCGTTATTTGTTATATCAGCGATTCTTGGATTGTTTGTCGGCGGCTGATACTTAGATGTATCGAGGTTTATCTCTTCAACGTAGTATCTGCCGACAGGGAGGTTGGATATTGTTGTAGATATATCATTTTTCCGAAAAGAAACGGTTCTGTTATAGTTATTCGGCCCTGTAACCCTGAATGTGAACAGGTCATTGTCCCAGTGTCGGCTGTCTTTAATAATCGTGAGACTTCCCATAGATGAAGTTTGCAGTCGGAAATATCCTCGCACGGGGTCGGGGGTTCCTCTTCCTGTTATAATCGGCTGACCGGGACGGGTTGTGTTGCCCCAAATGACGGCATTGCCTATAACGCCGATGTTGTTTTTCTGCATTGTCACGCTAACAGGACTGGTGATGGGGTTGGTTGTGGTTGTGAAGAAGGTGATTGTATCGCCGTTGTGGGAAACACCTACTCCCGGAATTGTCGGAGTTATCATTGTCGATACATACCCTTGGGTAAATGTAATCTCGTACCTTTTATTTGCCTCATTCCAGTTCATGGTGTGGAGTGGGGGAGCTGGGTTGGATGATACACTCATAAACGCAGGGATGGCGTTATGGTCTCTTGCTCGTGCTAATATGCCGAAGTAGCAGTCTCTGACACGCTGATCTGTCCAGTTCCACATCATGTTATAGAATCGTGGGTTGACGTTGGGGTAGTCGTCATATGTAGTCCTGCTGCCTGTCTGGAACTCCCATATCAGCACCTGGGTTGCGGCGTAATACGCCTGACCTAAGGCATCCCTGGCGTTGGTGTGGCTGTTGAAATTAGGGAATCCGTATAGCGATGCCATTGTGATGCGATTCCTTGTGAAATTGTCTAAACCCTCATTCCAATAAGTAGGGTTAGGCTGGTAGATGTCACCTGTGCTGACATTGACACCCCATTGTATGCAGTAGGCGTCAACTCCGTCCAGTGACATTGTGTAGACCCAGTCGGCAACTCTGCCGTCCAGATTGACGGGGTAGTTCGTTCGCCATGACGAGAATACCGCCGCACTTACGGCTATCAGCGATGCTGATATTACGGATAATAATAAGACCGAGCTTACCATTAAGGTTAGGAGTTTGCTTTTGACTTTCTTGATTTTCATTTTAAAGACCTCATCTTTCTTTGTCTATAAATAGACTTATTTTTGTATATTAAAAAAGGAACGCTGATTTGCGTTCCTTGGATGCGTATTGATTTTGGGGTGTTTTTTGCCGAATCTATTTACATTATGTCGATTGTGTGCTATGCTTGAAACATAGTCGGAGTCCCCTATGGAAGGGAGGTGAAGACTTGAGTCAATTTATTACTTTCATCATGGCCGTCATGGCGGATATAGTATCCTACTTTGTCCGCAAGTGGTTAGACGGAAGACGGAAAAATTCCGACAAATAACCCAAATGAAAACACCGGGAGTGGCTTCCCGGTGTTTTCGCTTTTGTGAAGACTTGAACTTTATTACATTTATCATACCTATTATAGCCCACTATTTTAGTTTTGTCAATACCTTATGAAAATATTTATTATTCTTTTTTCTCCCGTTGTCAAACATTTGGTCTATTTTAGATTTAAGAAGTTTATGGTAATGTTAAGCGCTATCG
>Ga0099364_10004656_pt1 | contig 20722 bp, 13 predicted proteins | sample TergutTh196P3_FD_73070 | JGI IMG/M metagenome (GOLD analysis project Ga0099364, IMG submission 73070) | Microcerotermes parvus P3 segment gut microbial communities from Pointe-Noire, Republic of the Congo - Th196 P3 | ecosystem: Host-associated > Arthropoda: Insects > Digestive system > Gut ... | reverse complement strand
AGACCACTACTGCATTGACCCGCTGACACGCCTCGACTGGGATGATATTCAAAGGCTGATCCGCGACAAGCGCTACTTCGTGTTGCATGCGCCACGCCAGACCGGCAAAACCAGCACCCTCATGGCAATGATGCGGGCGCTAAACGAAGACGGGCTCTACGCCTGCGCCTATGCTAATATTGAAACAGCACAAACCGCGCGTGGCGATGTATCGCAAGGTATCCCTACAGTATGCAGCGCTGTTTCCAGCTCGTTGTCGTCGTATCTTAAACGGTCGGATCTGGAAGACTGGTTCCTGGAAAAAAACAGGTCATATCCGCCGCACGAGCAGTTTTATCAACTGCTTCGTTATTGGACTATAACCTCGGACAAGCCCACAGTGCTTTTCATTGACGAAATCGATGCACTTGTCGGTGATACGCTGATTTCCGTGCTGCGCCAACTTCGCGCAGGATATAACAAACGCCCCGAAGAGTTCCCGCAGAGCATCATACTCTGCGGAGTGCGCGACGTGCGCGACTACCGCATTCATCAGGGCGACGGCGAGATAATCACTGGAGGTAGCGCCTTCAATATCAAAACTAAATCATTGCGGATGGGTAACTTCTCACAGGAAGAAACGAAGGCGCTATGGCTGCAGCACACGGAGGAAACCGGGCAGGTTTTTGATGACGCCATATTCCCGGAGCTTTGGGAGGACACCTTCGGCCAGCCTTGGCTCGTCAACGCGCTGGGACAGGAAATAATATGGGATATACGCCGGAATCGCGACCGCAGCCGCAAGATCACGCTATCGGACTACAAAGACGCTCGGGAGGAGCTTATCCAGTCCCGGGCCACCCACCTCGACCAGCTTATCGACAAACTGCAGGAACCGCGAGTTTTCAGTGTGATCAGCGAACTGCTCGCCTCAGAGGAAGAGACCATACACGCCCCGCCGGCGGATGTAGAGTACGTGGCCGACCTCGGACTGATCCAGACAAGGCCTTCTATCACCATCAGCAACCGTATCTACCGGGAAGTGATACCCCGCGAGCTCACATGGTCCACGCAGGTGATGATCGGCACGCAGGAAACGGAATGGTACGTTACGGCAGAACATAGGCTGGACATGCAAAAGCTGCTCGCGGCGTTTCAGCAGTTCTTCCGCGAGCACGCCGACACCTGGATAGAGGGGTTCAGCTACAAGGAAGCCGGGCCGCAGCTTCTTATGCAGGCGTTCCTGCAGCGCATAGTGAACGGCGGTGGGCATATAAACCGCGAGTACGGCCTTGGGCGCAAACGGACCAACTTGTTCATAGAATGGCCGCTGGACGAGAAGAAAGGCATGCACGGCCCGCTCCAGCGCGTAGTGATCGAGATCAAGCTGCGGCGCGGCGCATTGGAAACCATTATCGCAAAAGGTTTGGAGCAAACTGCCGATTATGTACGGCACGCGGGCGCGGACGAGGCGCACCTAATGATTTTTGACCGCAACCCGGAGCGGACATGGGATGAAAAAATCTGGCGCCGCAACGAAAGCTATGGCGACCAACCCATAACAGTATGGGGCGCATAAACCCAGTGCCCACATAGGTGTAATGATTCGTTCTCTAAAATACTGGAAATCTATGGGCGCTGTACCATTGATGAAAGCGGAGGTGGCTTTATTTGGCGAGAAGGGTCTACATGGTGGAGGATGAAAAAAGCCTGAACGTACTTTTGGAAAAATACCTGCAAAAGGAAGGGTACGAAGTAACAACATTTTTGGAAGGCAAGCCGGCACTTGGCAAAATTAAGGATTTGCCCGATATGTGGGTGCTGGACGTTATGCTGCCCGACATTGACGGATACGAGCTTATCAAAATGATCAAAGATTACAATAATGATACGCCTGTCATATTTATGTCGGCGCGTAACGAGGAACTTGACCGTGTCGTCGGATTAGAGCTGGGAAGCGACGATTACCTCTCAAAACCTTTCTTGCCGCGTGAGCTTGTTATACGTGTTAATAAACTGATGGAAAGGATCTACGGCAGCGATGAAAAAAAAGAAGATACCATTTTGATTGACAGATATACAGTCAGCAAAAACCAAAGAGCCGTTTTTTGGGACGATGCGGAAATATCGCTCACCAAGTTTGAATTTGACTTGCTTATATATTTTGTAAGCAACAGGAATATCGTGCTGACAAGGGAGCAGATTTTAGAAAAAGTATGGGGCTATGATTACTTCGGTTCTGACAGGGTGGTTGATGATACGATCAGACGTTTGCGCAAAAAAATGGAGCAGCTTAAGGTTGACACGGTTTATGGGTACGGATATAAGCTGGTGGTGAAGAAATGATCAAGCTAAAGTTTAAGTCACTTACCATGCGAATATGGATAACCTTTACGGCAGTCATTTTGCTCATCACATTATGTCTTTCCGTGATATATTTTTATTATTTCAGATACCTCGATACAAGAAATAAGACACAGGATCTATTGGAATCGCACATTTTCCTGTTAGACAGCAGTTTTGACGAACCCATGAGGCTCGATATTCTCAGAAGTCTGCGCAGCGTTTCACATTTTATATATGCAAACGGCCATATAAATGATCTTAACCGGCCTCCGATGGGAGGACAGCCGGGCCGTATGCCGCCGCCCGATATGGATAATCCTATGCAACCGTATGACGGGTTCTCAGTGAGAAATTGGATCGCAAACTTTGCGGTCGGCGATGTTTCCGGAAACTCATATTATAAGAGATACGACGGCATAAACTATATTTTTGCAATTACCGCGATGGACAACGGCGCTTATTTTATATCATATATGCCCAATGTATATGATAACAGTATAATGTACTATATGTTTATTATCAGCGGCTTGTTTATTGTGCTTGGTTTTGCAGCCGCAAGGATCATTGCAAACTACATATCAAGACCATTATCCAAACTTGAGAAGTTTACGCTGAGAATAGCGGCAAAAGATTGGAAAGAGCCGATAGTCATAAAAAACGAGGATGAAATCGGAAGGCTTGCCGCTTCAATGAACAAAATGCAGGAAGCTCTAAAACGCGCGGATGAGGATGAAAAGATGTTCCTGCAAAGCATTTCCCACGATTTAAAGACCCCCGTGATGGTTATTATGAGCCATGCGGATGCCATACTTGACGGCGTTTACATTGACACTTTGGATAAAACCGCGCTGATAATAAAAGATGAGGCGATAAGGCTTAATAAAAAGATCAAGCAGCTTTTGTACTTAAATACGTTAGACTACATGCTTGGAAATCAGCCGGAAACAGCAGTAATAGAGCTTGATGAAGTAATAAGATGTACCGCAGAGAAACTGAAGCTCCTGGGCAGCCATCTTAAGTGGAAACTTGATGTCGATCCGGTCAGCATAGAAGGAAACGAAGAAAAAATAACGATAGCAATCGAAAACGTCTTTGATAATGCAATACGTTATGCAAGATCGGAAATACTTGTTTCTGTTAAAAAAAGCAAGGGGTCAGTGCGAATTGAAGTATTTAACGATGGGGAACCCATAAAACCCGAAAATCTCGACAAAATCTTTCACAGCTTATACAAGGACAAAACAGGGAATTTTGGTTTGGGACTTGCGATAACAAAAAAGATCATTACATTTTTCGGCGGCAGCGTTTATGCGGAAAACGCCGACGCCGGCGTTAGTTTCATCATAGAATATCCATTGTAACAGATTCATTTGCACCATATGTGAAGTATAACCATTATACTACCCGGGCAGCGGCGGAGCGTCGCTGCTTTTTCACACAATTTTCACATAATTTCTTGATATTTTTCCCGATTTATTAAGCTATAGTAATGGCATACTAAAAAACACATGCTTGCTTTTTATTAGGAGTTGATCAAAGTGGCAGTAGAGATTATGAAACGGCTTGAAAACAAATATTTGGTAGACAGTTCCACATTCCATAAACTTCAGCGCAGGATTTCACAGTTTGCGGATTTGGACGAACATAACAAACTTACTGACTTTTATACAGTCTCAAACCTGTATTATGACACCGACGATAACGACCTGATCAGAACATCGATCTCGATGCCAAAGTATAAAGAGAAGTTAAGACTCAGGGCATATGGAGTTCCTGCGGAAACAGATTTGGTGTATTTGGAAATCAAGAGAAAATACAACGGCGTAGTGAGTAAAAGGAGGACCTCCTTTGAGTTACGGGAAGCATATGAGTTTGTAACGACCGGAAGGATCGGGCAGCGGGAGTATATGAACACGCAGGTGTTAAAAGAACTTGAGTACTTTATCCGTTTATATGCTCCGTCGCCAAAACTCTTTCTGGCATATGACAGACGGGCTTATGAAGGCGAAAACGGTCTGCGTATCTCCTTTGACACGAACATACGGACCCGCAGATACGATTTGGAAATGGAGAAAGGAATTTATGGCGATAAGCTAATTGATGATGATTTGTGGCTTCTTGAAGTAAAAGTAAATGGAGCGATCCCATTATGGCTGACAAAAGCATTGTCGGAGCATAAGGTTTACCGTCAAAGTTTTTCAAAATACGGAAACGAGTATAGAAAATATTTAAGTCAGGAGGATAGTGAAGGATGTTTGACTCCATTTTCAGCATCACAAGCGAAGTTGCAGACATATCAATACAAAGCGTTCTTGCCACAATTGGCATCGCTTTTTTAACCGGGATCCTTATTGCCCTGTTTTATATAATGACCTATAAAACGGGTGCATATTCGCAAAGCTTTGTACTGACTCTGGTAATGCTCCCGACGATAATCGCGCTTATTATTCTACTGATTGGCAGCAATCTGGCGCGGGCGTTCAGCCTGGCGGGCGTGTTTTCCATCATACGGTTCAGGACCTCAATGGGCGACCCGAAGGACATTGCTTACATATTCTTCACAGTAGCGGTAGGCCTTGCGTTAGGGGTGGGATTTGTCGGATACGCTGTCCTGTTCGCGGTTGTGTTATGTTTGTTCATGCTGCTGCTCCATAAAGTAAACTTCGGCAGTAAGAAGTACGTGTCAAAGAGATTAAGAATACTAATGCCGGAGAATTTGGATTATGAAAGCGTGTTTGATGATGTTTTCCATAAATATACAAAAAGCCATTTGATGAAAAGGGCAAAGACCGCCGACTTAGGCAGCGTGTACGAGCTTACATATGACATTTTTCTAAAAGACAATGTGAGCGAGAGAAGCTTTTTAGATGAGCTTCGCTGCAGAAACGGAAATTTAACCATATCACTATCAATGAACGAGGAGGATAACTTAAGATGAGGAAAGTAATTGCGACAGTGCTTGCAATAATCATGATAGGCGCTATCGGGCTCGCTTCGCTCTCCCGCACAAATGCAAGCGTTGAAGGAGAAATAACAGTACATTTAAACGGCAGGAAAATCGAGTTTGACGTTGCGCCCATCATTGAAAATGGCAGGACGCTCGTACCGATTCGAGCTATATTTGAAGCGCTTGATATGGAAGTGACCTACTATGAAGGTGCGATAGTCGCGGAAAAAGAAGGTTTAAAAATCGAACTTACCGTCGATAGCGATATCGCGCTCGTAAATGGCGAAAGAATTATTTTGGATGTGCCGGGCAGAATTATTGACGGCAGGACTTTTGTACCGCTAAGGTTTGTAGGCGAGTCTACAGGTCTGACCGTAAACTATGACAGTAACACAAGAGTTGTTACCATGAACGCCTTGGCAAACACGGCGTTAGCACCCAAAAACCACGACTTGAGGAGTGATTGGGATAACAGTTCGGCTACTATAATTACTTTAAACGGCGGCGCAGTTTTGGTTGAAGGTTCCGGCGCAACAGCAAGCGGCGGCGTAGTAACGATATCTCAGGCAGGAACATATGTAGTAAGCGGAACTTTGACCAACGGACAGATTGTTGTAGACGCGACCAAAGACGATCGCGTACATCTAGTTCTCAACGGAGTTGAGATCACAAATAGAACAGGCGCAGCGATATACGCGCCCGTATGCGACAAGCTGATACTGACGCTGGCGGATGGCACTAATAACACAGTAACTGACGGGGGGAGCAACTTCTCTTATACTCTCGTAGATGACGAAGAACCCAACGCCGCGATTTTCTCAAAGAATGACCTTACCATCAACGGCACGGGAACATTGACCGTAAACGCGGGATTCAACAACGGGATCGGCACAAAAGACGATTTGCTTATTGTAAGCGGCAATTTTATCATAAATGCCGCGAACCACGGACTGCGTGGCAATGATTCGGTGGGCATCGTCAGCGGGATGTTTGATATCACAGCGGGCAGTGACGGGATACGAACCAACAATGACTCAAACGAGAGCAGAGGCTGGATCCATATTGAGGACGGCACATTTGATATCAAGGCTCAAAAAGATGGGATACAGGCGGAAAACAACTTAAGCATTACAGGAGGCGTCTTTATTATTACCACCGGCGACGGAAGCGCTAATGCGCCTGTCAGAATGGGAGGGTTTGGCGACGGCCGACAAGGCGGAATGGGCGGAATGCCACCGATGGGCGGGCAGCCTCCTATGAATGGGCGGCAGCCGCAGCCCCAAGCAACTGTAACGGAAACAGACGATGAATCTACCAGCATGAAAGCCCTCAAGGCAAGAACGCAAATAAACATCACAGGCGGAGCTTTTACCATTGACGCGGAGGACGATGGCGTACACTCTGACGGCGACGTTTTCATCAGCGGGGGAAATCTCAGTATAAAAACGGGAGACGACGGGATCCATGCCGATAACGCGGTCGTAATAACAGGCGGAGTGATCGATATTCCCGTCTGTTATGAAGGGATAGAGGGTCTTTCGGTCACGATCAGCAACGGTACTATTTCAATCATTGCAAGCGACGACGGTATCAACGCAGCCAGCGCAGGTGACAGCGACATTTTCGGCGGCGGCAGGACACAGGGGGATTTCCCGCAAGATTGGCTGCAGAGAGAAATGCCTGAATTTCCTCAAGGCGAATGGCCGGATCAATGGCCAAACCAGTGGCCGGACAGGCAACCGGGCAGGCAGCCGGGATTTCCGCAGGACAGTCAACAGGGCAGGCCGCAAGGAGGGCAGGGACCGCAGGGAGGCGGAATGAGTGAGCCCAGATTCAGCATAACCGATGACGCTTTTATCCGCATATCCGGCGGTGAAATTGACATCGTAGCCTCGGGCGACGGCATAGACTCAAACGGCCATGTTTACATCGAAGGAGGTTTAATCAAAATCAACGGCCCGTCTATGGGAGCGGAGGGCGCGATCGAAATGGACGGCGACTTTATCGTCACCGGCGGAGAGATTATCACTGCGGGCAGCGTTTACAGCCTGACCGAAGGTTCCGCACAACCATTGATCCGTGTGTCATACACCCGCCAACATGATTCAGGGAGCCTGATATCGGTAAAGGATTCCGACGGCGTCACATTGCTTGAATACACAAGCAAAATGGCTTTTACCGCATCGGGATTCACATCTCCCTCATTCAGAACGGGTCAAACATATTCCGTGTATATTAACGGGGAAAAATGTATTGATGTCACAATAAACGACCTTACAACAAGCATAAGCGACAATGGCGGAGCCTACAGCGCAGGCATGGGCGGCCGTCCCGGCGGAATGGGTCGCTAAAGACTTAGGCGCCATGGTGCGCCCGGAAATAAATCAGCAACCGATTTGCTATAATTGACAGAACGTATTGTATAATAACATAGCAGGTGTTAATATAGACGCTGGAAGCGTCTATATTAGCGTTGCTTTTACCCAAGGTTCCTTGGATAACATACGACTGCGGCTTGTCCGCTTTTGGGAGGCATATTATGGAACGGTTTTTTAATACTGCGGGGCCGATGATTGCGGAAGACCACTACTGCATTGACCCGCTGACACGCCTCGACTGGGATGATATTCAAAGGCTGATCCGCGACAAGCGCTACTTCGTGTTGCATGCGCCACGCCAGACCGGCAAAACCAGCGCGCTGATGGCAATGATGCGAGCGTTGAACGCGGAGGGGCGTTTTGCCTGTGCCTATGCTAATATCGAAGCGGCTCAAGCGGCGCGCGGCGATGTATCACAAGGTGTCCCTACGGTGTGCAGCGCCGTTTCCACCGCACTTTCGTCGTGTCTAAAGCGGCCTGATCTGGAAAAATGGTTTCTGGAAAAAAACAGGGCATACCCGCCTCAGGACCAGCTCTTTCAATTGCTCCGCCATTGGACGATGACATCGGACAAGCCCACAGTGCTGTTCATCGACGAAATCGACGCCCTTGTCGGGGACACCTTGATTTCAGTGCTGAGGCAAATACGCGCCGGGTACAACAAACGCCCGGGAGAGTTCCCGCAAAGCCTCGTGCTCTGCGGCGTGCGCGACGTGCGCGACTACCGCATCCATCAGTGCGATGGCGAGATAATCACCGGAGGCAGCGCGTTTAATATCAAAACAGAATCATTACGGATGGGCAACTTCTCACAGGAAGAAACGAAAGCGCTGTGGCTGCAGCACACGGAGGAAACAGGGCAGATTTTTGATGACGCCATATTCCCTGAGCTTTGGGAAGACAGCTTCGGCCAGCCCTGGCTCGTAAACGCGCTCGGCTACGAAATCACATGGAAACTGCGCCGGAACCGCGACCGCAGCCGCAAGATCACGCTATCGGACTACAAAGACGCCCGGGAGGAACTGATCCAGTCCCGGGCCACCCACCTCGACCAACTGGTCGACAAACTGCAGGAACCGCGCGTTTTCAGCGTGATCAGCGAACTGCTCGCCTCAGAGGAAGAGACCATACACGCCCCGCCGGCGGACGTAGAGTATGTGGCCGACCTCGGGCTGATCCGGATGAAGCCGTCCATCAGCATCAGCAACCGTATCTACCGCGAAGTGATACCCCGTGAGCTCACATGGTCCACGCAGGTGATGATCGGCACACAGGAAACGGAATGGTACGTCACGGCAGAGCATAAGCTTGACATGCAAAAGCTGCTCGCGGCTTTCCAGCAGTTCTTCCGCGTACACGCCGATACCTGGATAGAGGGGTTCAGCTACAAAGAAGCCGGCCCGCAGCTTCTTATGCAGGCGTTCCTTCAGCGCATAGTGAACGGCGGCGGGCATATAAACCGCGAGTACGGCCTTGGACGCAAACGGACAGACCTGTTCATAGAGTGGCCGCTCGACGAAACGCAAGGCATGCACGGGCCGCTCCAGCGCATAGTGATCGAAATCAAACTACGGCGCGGCGCATTGGAAACCGTTATCGAAAAAGGCTTGGAGCAAACAGCGGACTACGCCCGACGCGCCGGAGCCGACGAAGCGCACCTGATGATTTTCGATCGCGAGCCGGAGCGGACATGGGACGAAAAAATCTGGCGCCGCAACGAAAGCTACGGCGGCCAATCCATAACAGTATGGGGCGCATAACGCACAGCGGCGTTGTAGCAGTGAAATTTACTGTTAAACTGACCTGCGTTTTGCATTTCGGCTTATCCGCCTTAGGCTTAACCGGCCAATAGTCGTTTCCTGCAAAAGGAATAACCCGCTAACTGTGCCTTCATGTACGGTTAGCGGGTTTTGTTCGCTTTTTTGCTGTCAAACGCAGGATCACGTTGGCTAAAGCAGCATATGCAAAAACTCGTATTATTATGCAATGTAAACAGACAACACGCAAAAAGAAGCACGAAATCCATCAGCGGACGTAACACTCACGATGAATATAGTGTAGCTGTTAATACCGTCTTGCCTCCAAAATTGCTCAGGCAGAACTCCGGAGATTGATGGAGCAGCCCAAGCGTTACCTCATATTCAAAGGGAAAAAACACCGGTACACTTGAAAGCTCAGAAACATTATAGTAGGCCTTTTTGTTAAGCATAAGCAAGCTCAACAGCATGACGATTATCGTCTGCTCGTCTTTAACATTACGTTTAACTACGCGATAAACCCCGACACTTTTCTGTTCGATACAACCGAGATGCTTCATTGTTTCCAGCACCCCGGAGACTGCTCGCATCAGGGTTGGGCGTTCACCATGAGCTTCGCGGATTTTTTCTTTCAACCATGACGTGGTGAATGTGTTTTGAACTGACGTAACTTTGCCGATAAGTGCGCTCACGTCAGCAAATACCGAGTGTGCGAGAATGAACAACGCCCAACTAAGCGCCACCTTGACACTTTGCGTTCCACTGAATGCCACTTTAGCTTTCTCATGTACTATGAGAGGAGTTGTGTCAGTTCTTGCCCAAATATTCATCAGCAGTTGTCTTGTTTTAGCTCGGTTTATAGCGCTCTCGATTTCATAGGACAGATACTCGTCAAGCATTGCCCTGATGGTTGCGTCATCGTGACCTTCAATGACTAGCTCCGCAGTTTTGTTAAGCCACTCCGGTTTTATCGCACGAAACAATCCGACCGCCTTTTCTCCCATGCCTACCCTACCTCCTTTACCTTGATGAACGGAACAATGACCTCATCAATACTAATGCCGCCATGCGTCATGACATTTTTGCCTTTGTTGTCGAAAGAGACTCCATTTTTACAGATGAAATATCGGAAACTCTTGTCCAGATAAGTTCCCGGAAATTCTATCGTGTTCTCCGTTAGAAAAGCATTTGCCTCAGCAAAGTCCTTCAAAACAACCATTCTCATCGAGCGGGATTCTAACTCCACCCCGCTGCGGAAACCGCCAACGCCCACGCATGGAGTGTTCCCGTGGTCAGATGTGACATAAACCGTAAAGCCAAGACCCGCAAGCCGTTTAATCAAGGATTGCAGCTTCCCGCTTCTTCCGAGCAAATCCATATCGTTATACATCCCGGCACGGCTCTGTTGCTGCCCGTGTACAATATCGTCTATTTCATTGATTATTATCGCTACGAACTTCGACAATGGGCTTATATCGGTATCATAGCCGCGCAAATATTCTATTTGGTTGTTTCCAAATCCCAGAGAAACCGCGCTATCCTTAAATTCCTTCTCCTCCAAGGCGAGCGCGAATGGCTTTGACAATTCGCGTGGGTATTTACCGGATAGCAGGCTTTGACGCGATAGCGGCGTCAGAGTGGGAATGATAGCAAATGTTGCGCCATACTCATAGTCGATGTTTCCAAAATAGCGGGAAACAACTTCAAAATCGAACAGCGACATTCCATCCATCACGATTAAAGCAGTTTTCCCATTCTTTTCAGACATTAACCATGATAGAGTTTTTGTGATTATTGGTGGCGACACACCGCTCATTTCCTGCGATAACTGCCCGTAACCGTTCGAGATGAAAGCGCCGAACGCTTCGTCAGCGAAATCAATATTTATTCTGATGTTTTTTATCGCTGCGTAATAATCAATGACCGCTTTTAACTTCGCGGCTTCAATCCAGGCTACGTGGCTCTTTGCATTATTACACATTTCGTGCAGCTCGTCAGTTTTCACGCGACAGTAGCCGTCAAGCGATTCGTATGAAAAAGCCGATCCCCGGACGAACACCTCGGTCTGCTTGATCTGTGATAAATCATAGTAAACGCCGTCATACGCATAACTTATGCTGTCCCAATCACGCTCATACTTCATCACCGTGTTGCTGTCCAGATAGGGGAATATGGCCGCTGTTGTCAGTTCAATCCACTTGAACTCCCGCCTGATGTCGAATGGAACGTATATATTGCCCGGAACCAACACAGCAATCTTCTCTGAACTAGATTTGAGGCTTTCTTCATAAACAATGCGAAAACCCTCAATGCTGTTGTACTCAAAAATAGAAAATCCCCTATCCTGAAGCAAGCGAGGCAAGCCCAAGGTCATAGCGATATGTTCTTTATCAAGAATAAGGAGTCTGCTTACGGTGTTAAGTGAAAGCAGTTTTGTTAGTCTGCTTTTAAGCATATCCGCCCTCCGTTCGGATGACCAGCACGGGGCGAAAGTCAGGGAAGATGGCGCTAATGTTCTGGTATTCCCGTTCAGCATCGTCTTTTTCACTATTAAGCTGCGAAATCTTATGCTTCCTGATGTTTTCAATGCCGATTCGCTCAGCCGCCTCAAAGCGTAGATTTAGAGCGTACATATACTTGCGATGTGTTTTCTCCCTACGTTTCGCTGTTTCATCTTTCAGCTTGATAAACGTGTCATAGGCGTAACTTCTTGAAGCATCATAAAGCCTTTCAAGGGTATCGGGAATTAACTTGTCACCAGAGGATACTGACAATATATTGCCGACATCAAGTATCGCATCCCATATCTTTCCCCCGGCAAGCGGGCGTAGTACGAATCCATCATTTATAAAAACCGGGATAATTCTATGGCTTTGCTCATCAGTAGAAACTGATAGTTCCCACAGCATGAAATACCCCGGTTCATTTGGAAAGTTTTTTATGCGAACAACAAGCAATGCGCTATCAGCTTCGAACGCTATCTCCCGGCTCAAATGCTTTGTGATAACAGGGTCTGCAATGCTATAATTTGACAGCGGAGGGATGGGATTGCCTTTGCTCATCTCGTGGTAGACAACCATTGACCTCAGCGCATCCTCCAAATCAAATCCATTGCCTGTCCCGACCAAAGCAATTAGATTCTTATCATCGCGAATCAATTCTTTAATTTTAAGAGTGTTTTCAACCTGACCTTTGAAATCTTCCTCGACAGTCCTCATAGCGTACTGCGTACTTTTTGGGTCGCTGATGGAGCGCATATAGGCATCAGTGTAGTTGACTTCCGCTTGCTCTCCGTCAAGCACATCGCCATATTTATCAACGCCAAGCTCTTTTAGAATGGCGGAAAGTTTTTCCTCCAAGACTTCCCTTACGCGGGATTCCACTGTGTCTGTGAGAATCAGGTTGTACGCGAAAACGTCACGTTGCTGGCCGATACGGTCTACACGACCTATTCGCTGCTCAATTTTCATAGGATTCCAAGGAAGGTCATAGTTTATAACACAGTTCGAAAATTGGAGGTTCAATCCTTCACCACCCGCGTCCGTAGAAATCAATATGTCGGATGCGTTGTGGAACACATCGAGAACATCGTTTCTCTCGTCAATATTCATGCTCCCGTTAAGAGTAGAAACCTTGAAACCACGTCCTATAAGCAGGTTTTTAAGATAAGACTGTGTGGCAACAAATTCCGTGAATACAATTACCTTGCGGTTCGGTTCCTCGGCATACATATCGTCCAGAATTTGCAGGAGAGGTTCTATCTTTACATCAAGGTATTGATACTCAGCTTGCCCAGCCAATGCCACCATAGACGTCAACTCGGCAATTTCGTCTTTGATGTCGATAGAAATTGCCGAAATAGCATCTTCCATACTCATTTCAAGTTCCATTGCGGCAAACTCGTCTTCGCTCATAGAACGTGTTTGGGTTTCCTGTTGTTCAAGGACACGGATGCGGCGTTCCATGCTCTCCCGTATTGCGCTTGTACTGCTCGTGACAAGCCTTTGCATCATTATCAGCAGGAATATAAACCACATATTTTTACCGCGATTTCGAAGTGCTTTGTTGTAGTTCTTCGAGACATATTTTGTGACTTTTTGGTAGAGCTCGCGCTGCAAAGAGTGCCGCTCATCCCAAGTCAGGCTGACCGCTTTTGTGGTGCGGTTCTTGAAAAGCCTGTTTCCGTTGTTATCAATTGCTTCACGCTTCTCAGTACGGATAACATAAGGCGCGACCTGTTCCTTGACAACGGCTTTGTAATTGGGGAAAGCCTGTTCGTCCAAAAGCCGGATAAGGCGGAGGAATGGTTCGGTCTTTCCGTTATGGGGAGTCGCGGTCAACAAGAGCAGATATGGGCTTGCTGCGGCAAGCAGACTTCCAAGCTTATGCCGGGCTACCTCACTTGAACTCCCGGCGACACGGTGCGCTTCGTCAATGATTATCAAATCCCAACCACTGTTAATAATGGAGTATATGCGTTCCTCATTGTGTTTTTCTATACGTTCCACCGTCCATCCGGTGCGCCTTTCCAACGGTTTTATAGAATCCATCGGGGAAATAACTTGGTCAAACCCTCCGTATATGTCCTCCGAATCCGTTATCTTGCGAATAGCTGTGTATTCGTCCGGCAGGATGACATAGAAGTTTTCACTGAACTTCTCCCGCATTTCTACATTCCATTGGGTAACAAGACCAGTAGGGCATACGACCAGTATGCGTTTAATAAGCCCGCGCGTTTTAAGCTCTTTGATGATGAGTCCTGCCTCTATGGTTTTCCCCAATCCGACTTCATCGGCGAGGATATAGCGGATATTGCTGTCGCTGATGGCGCGTTCTAGTACATAGCGTTGATGCGGCAGCGGGATTACGCCGTTTGACAGCTTTGACAAAACACCGCCGGATGTTTCGTTTTTTATCATCGACAACATAGCAACATAGCGGATGTAGTTTTCATCTGCATTGGCTTCTGCGGGAACTTGTGAAATATCGTCTGCCGACAGTTTATACACCGCTCCATCAGCCGGTCGGAAAACTTTGTAGGACACATATCCCCAAATCTCGCTCACGTCAAGTATTTGCACACGTTCGTTATTTAGCTTGTCGTAGGCATATTCGCCGGGGTTGTGCATAACCATACCTCCGAAATCAATCGAAATAATCATTGCGGCACTTATATTAGCGCAATCCTACTTGCACTTAAACTTAGCGTATCCTGGCGGCCATTTAAATATATTATCTTTCGAGGAAGGAAAAATATCTCTCTGATACATATCATGTGCTTTTTCTTGCTCCTCATTTAACGCTCTAACTGGCAGTTCAAGAACCTGTGACGTGAATATTTTTGATCCTGATGATTTATATATCGTGCGTTTCCACTCCTTATCATAGGGACTGAATACCAGAGAGTCTCCGTAATGCCCTGTATTGCATATTACTACATTACACAGCAACAATCTTGAGATTGCCTCTGTAAGGAAGTTAAATGATTTGGTGTCCTTGTTGTAGGCGATAATTATCAAGTGATGGATTTTTCCTTTGTATATCAAAAATCGTTCAATATCATAGAAATCTGCACAAATAGCAACACCAATATTGCCGTACTTACCTGCGTCAATTATATAGGTGAGTGCCTCGGGTTTTGCTTCTACATGTAATTTATCAAAGAACTTCAGTTCAAGCACAGAAAAATACTTCTTTCCAAAGTAGAATTTAGTTGTTGAATAAGCACTTTCGGGCTTTGGCCACTTATTAGGGATTACTATGATACCTTTGTTTTGCGCTTGGTTCTTAGCGTTTACAAAGAGATCACAACCTCCAATTACAACAGCATCGATTGCCTTTGCGTATTTCTCAATCGCCTTAACACCACTATGCGGTATGGAGTATTCCGGTAAAATGACAATTCTTGGCGCTGATTCGGATAACTCATAGAACCCCTTGAATGCATATCTTATCTCTTCCATAACAGATTTTTCGGCATATGGGTTCATTTTATGTTTGGGGTTACCCGAATAATTCCATGCTGTCGTTAAATCAACTGTCGTTTGGATTATCCCAAGTTTCAAGGTTTCATCATATTTGTACAACAGGCTCACCCTCTCCATCATAGGGGTTATATGTGCGCGAGAGATTCACTAAGGAAATAGGGATCAATTGTCGTGGTGATTGGTTTTCAAGGGAAAGTTGATAGAACTTCAGAATGCGTTGAGCCTCGATGACGCAAGATTCAAATTCATTGATACTTTCTATCTTGATAGGATCATTCTCATCATTATCGTAACGATTGAGGATAACATCGTCAAAGAATGACAGAATGTTCCTCTCAAACTCCCTATAGCTAAGAGCACCTATAATTATTGACCTCGTATACGATGATATGTTCAGACTATTAGATTTTTCAAGAATATATTTGTAGGCTCTGTCTATTGGATTTCTTCTGTTAAAGATGGGCGAAAACGATAGATTGCCTGATAGCAGCGTGACAAGTAGTGTTGCCAACGAATAGACTTGGCGCTTTTCAATATTCTTCTTCCCATACTTATCAAAATAACTAACGTCATATCGAGTATCGTTAACCGACGCATTGATTGATATCTTGACTCTTTCTGTTATGTACTCTCTGAAGTCATGCCAACCGATATCTCTCCCTTTCTCTATCGGTTCTCCGAATTCAAAGTCAATTTTGAAATTCTTCGGCGTGCAATTAATGAATTTGAAAATATCGTTTGTAGGGTAATCGAAACTAAACTCGTGACCTGGGAAAATCTCAGCCTTTACGCATTCAGTTACCTTTCTGATAATTTCCAAGCTTGTCCATTCAGCGCTCAGCAAATCGAAGTCTTTCACGACGTTGACATCAACAATGGGGGATATAGCACTTCTATTACCGGATATCCAATCTACCAGAGTGGTGCAACTCTCGTGCCTAATATCGCAATCTTGTTCTTGAGTGCAGTTGGCATCATAATTGTACATTGATACCAATTTTCTTGCTATGACATCATTGGAGTGCGAATGCTTTTCTGCACTATACTGCGAATCAAGCATTTTTGGTGGCGATTCCGGAAACACAGCAACCACACGTTCTGTTGCGTACCATAGGAAGCCCGCGTAATCATCTTTTTTCTTAAATACAGCAGCTTCTTTGCAGTTTACTTCAATCTCATAGAAGTCCAACGCCATTTCAAACTGGTCGAGTATACTCTCCGAATAAAATGTGCTATACGCATCCGAACGAGCTGTAATCTCGTTTCGATGTTTGCTGATGTTTTCTGTAAAACTTTTGGCTTTATCTTTCTCAAATGTTGAGTACCGATCTGACTTCATAATACAGATGCATTCGAGCAGGCATGATGCTATTTCGCTTAGAACGGTTGCATATAAATACTTTTTCCCTGCTGCGGTGAGATTTAGTGTTTTGTCCAATTGCTTAAGTAATTCCAGCACTCCGTCATAGCCGGTAGTCTTGCAATAGTTGACGCATTTCTTCCATACTTTAGGCTTAGCTATGTTATCATTCAGCGCTTTAAGGAGCAGCGTAAAAACCTTGCGATAAAGGTTATAATGCTTTTGGAATACTTCTTCTTCAAGTCGGAGCAGCTTACTTTTTGCCTTGAGTAGTTCCTCTTCCAAACTTGATTCTTTGATACCTTCTCGTGCTTCTTCTACTTCGTTACACGTGCTTTCAACAAATTTGCTCTGCCGTATAATCTCGCTTGAGTTAAAATCTATCTCAGGAACCAATCTGCTCAGTAGCGTAGCAGCCCACGAAACACGGGTGTCTTTACGAATTTCCTCTTCCGGAAAGTCTGTAACCAGTATATGCTCAATATCCAACAATAGTTCGTGCTTTTCGCTTTCGTCTAGTAGCTCAAATGGATTTCTGCTTAAGCCGGACAGTTTCTTTAGTGTCAATGTAGAAAAAGGTGTCGCAATATTTGGATCAAGCCGACATTTTTGCTCAGCCTTAACTTCGGATTCGTCGTTTGGGGAAGTGTAATAATATCTAAACTCCTCTGGCTCAATTTTCTGATCATTAATCTTAGCTCGATTTAAGAACTTACTAATTATCTTCACATAGTTTTTAATCCAGACTGATAGTTCCTCGACAGAGTAGGCAAGCACAACATGATCATCTACAAACCTAAAGTGTGCAATATCACGCTTTTTATCAATGATGTTTGAAAGCTCTTGGTCAATTTCAAACATTGCAATATTGGCAAGAAATCCAGCAACAAACAGACCCGTTGGGATTCCTAAAAATCTACTTCCTGCTCGGTCTCCATTAACTTTTGTTGGTTCATCAGTATAGGGCGGAGGGCTAATCTCAAAGGACAGAAGCCTTTTAAGCAAGAGATACAGCTTATCTGCCTCTTTACTGCTTGTCTGCACACCAATGAACTCAAGAACAGTGTCATTGAGAAGTGCTTCACTATCAATACTTGGATAAAACTTATGAAGATCGATCGTAGCATAATACACATTGAGATTATCGGTGCTTTGTTTTGGCCAATAATTATTCTCCCATGTGCGTATTCTCATATCATCGGGAGCCTCAGCATTGTCTTCGCGATCACCCTTATCGTCGTCGCTAAGTGATGATTCATTAACCATAACCTTTGCGGTAATCGACACTGCTTTATGAAAAAGTGGCCAACTACTTGACCAGTTCCTATACAGCTTCGGAGAGGAAGTGCGGTACTTGCCAAAACGCGTTACTTTCTTTTGTTGCTTGTGAATCCCTTCCTCTTTTTCATCGGGTCCTACATCCTCTTTCCAAATAGGCATATAAAGACGATTACCAAAACTCCAGTAGGGCATAGCTGCGTCAAGAATCGGTCCAATAACATTAATAACAGCAATCCAAGCCACCTGATCTTCCAGACAAATGTGAAAGTGCTGTCGCGATTCTGTACCATTTTCTGATTCTTTTGGTAAATCCATTGGGATCATGGGCGTTAGCGTATATGAGAGGTCATTTAACTTGGTTGATAGTTTATCTATTCGGTTTTGCAAATCAGCTTCAAACTCAGAAACATCTATTCGATTAAAAACATAGTCACTTTCGCGATCGTATATGCGTTTTGCCTTCTTCCATGCATGATAGATGTTTTCTGGATTGCATATTTTACTAAATGCATCTTTTAAAACGTTCATATCTGTAATCCTCCACTGCGCTCTGCTACAAGAATATCATTCACATCATTGTACTTATCAGGCAAATGCAGAATCCGCGCTGTAAGCCCATTGTCTGCAAACCTTTTTTGCAATGCTATGGATTGAGATACTCCTGCATCATCGTTATCAAATAGCAGTATGACATTGAATCGCCCTAATAGATAAAACCAGTCTTCATTAAAGCTGCCAACACCAGGAAGTCCAACTGCCTTAAACCCTTTTGAAAGCAAAGAAAGCGTGTCTATGGCTCCCTCGCATAAGTAAACTGCATCTCCTGTATCGTATTCGTTCAATGCGGAGGCATTATATAGTGCTGTTTTTATTCCGCTAAGGAGGATATATTTTACATTTAGTGGAAAGGGTTTATGAGGTCTTAATTGTAGATTTACAATTCTTCCTTCAAATGATCTGTAGGGGAAAATGATACCTGATTTCCACCACGAGTTTTTTTCCTTACCGGAATCGCTAATCTTCAGCATTCCCGCATTTAGCAAACGGTCAGTCTCATACTTGCCTCTTATAGTTTTATAGAACGCCTCAATGTTCTCTATTGACCGAACACCGCTGTTTAGCACCACTTCATTAGACAATGCTCTGTCAATACAGAGATAATCCTTATCAGTTGCAGTTAAGGCAAGCGTTTCAAGTATTTCCTCATAAAGTCTTGAATCCACATTACGCTCATCGGGCAACTCCCTGCGGCTGTACGGTTTTTGCATAGTTGTATTGCGTTTAACATATTTTTGGTTAGATGAACAAAGCATGGCATTCTCTAACCAACTGCATGCTCCAACGAAATCTAAATTCAGATACTCCTTAACAAGATCAATAGCGCCTCCGCTTTTACCGCAACCAAAGCAACGCCATTTATTTGTCTGTATGTTGAAAGACAAACTGGCGCTCTTCTCTGTGTGCATAAAGCATAATGTCTTGTTACCACGCCCTATCTGTACTCCAAGTTTATTTGCAACTTCAATGATTGGGAGGGAATTCAGCCTAGGGATGTCATGTTTCTTTTCGCTCAAAATATACTCCTCGCAGTTATACGCCAATTACCTCGTAAAGAGGGAGTCTATTGTTATAGGGTTGATTGCAATATCTTAATAATGGGATTTTGTCGCGAACGTTAAGTCCGTATTTGGGATTGATACCAATCAGATTTTTATATCTGAGGACATCATTTCGTTCGTTGCATAACGCTTCAAACACCAGTACCGTTGCCATTGCATCATCAATTGCGCGATGTGAATTCTTGGCATACTGACTTAGTCCATAGACGTTTATAGCATCTTCTAATTTATGTGGATAGCTGTGCCTGTCTTTAAATATTGTTAGTGTGTCAATAACGTCAATATTAGATAAATCTGGATGTTCCCCCTCTTTTTCTAGCATGGAAAGAAGAAAGTTTATATCAAAGTTCGCATTGTGAGCTATCAATAATGTCTTTCTAGAATCAAACCGCTCCATTGCTGTTTTGACCACAGCGTGTCGTGAAATACCATTTGTGCGCAAAAAGGAATCTGTAATTCCAGTTAGCTTCACAATGAACTCCGGAAGAACAACATCGGGTAGCGAAATATAATAATCTTCGGCTTTTCCAGCGCTAATGCTAACTTCTGTAATAAGCATTTCAACAAAAGCAAGCTCAATGACATCGTTTTTATACTTATCTAACCCTGTTGTTTCAACAACAAAAGCCAGAATCTGATCATATTGAGCATTCATCGTGGCATAAACTGATTTTTCACCTGTCATTATGTACCTACCCCGCCCCGATTACTAAACTTACGCTGGAGATCGTCAAGCGTTAGTTGGCAATCGTTGTCGATGTAATCTTTTACTTGCTCAACATAACCAATGAATTCTAGGGCAAACTCCTTTGTGTAGATGTCAGTTCCGTCGTATGGGTAACGCGCCTCGGTGAAATACTTTCTACAGTACCGTATGCCCGGTAGTAAGTCTTTGTCCGTTGGGTATTTTCTGTTCAACTCTTTGAATATGTTTATTGAGTCGTGCGATTTGTCCAGTTCGCTGTTTGGATCGACAATGGATAATCTGGACTTTAGAAACAGCTCGACCGCCAAACATGACTGTGATACAGACTGCTGATAATACCCGCCTGACTCAAGGAACTTTGC
>Ga0099364_10004655_pt1 | contig 20723 bp, 15 predicted proteins | sample TergutTh196P3_FD_73070 | JGI IMG/M metagenome (GOLD analysis project Ga0099364, IMG submission 73070) | Microcerotermes parvus P3 segment gut microbial communities from Pointe-Noire, Republic of the Congo - Th196 P3 | ecosystem: Host-associated > Arthropoda: Insects > Digestive system > Gut ... | reverse complement strand
TCAGTGGAATTGTAACCAATTATAATTATTCAACCATGCAATTTCCATACGTGGGGCTTGTGTTCCATCTGTTCAAAAAAGAAGCGCTTGAACCGTACCGGTGCGCCTACATCAAAATAAAACCCGAAAACCGTGCATTAGCCTTAGAGCATGTGCAAAAGGTCTGGGATACCAAACAAATCGGACATCTAACGGAAGGCGACCAACTCGTCGCGTTATCCGACGTCTTGAACAGGCTAAACCGTCCCGAAAGGATGCTTTCCCTGATTTTCGGCATCCTGTCGTTGGCTTGTATTTTAGTGGTCTCTTTCGGTGTCTATGCGCTGATCTCGCTCACCGTTGAACAACGGCGTAGGGAGATAGCGATCCGCAAGGTCAACGGCGCCGAATTTGCCGATTTGTTACGACTGTTTTTCCGCGAATACCTGCTATTGGTCGCAATAGGTAATATTTTTGCCCTTAGTTTGGGTTATTTCCTGATGCTTCGCTGGTTCGAGACTTACCCCTATCGCACAAAACTCAGCTGGTGGCTTTTTGCTTTGACACTCATTACAACGACCGTTATCGTATTCCTGTCCGTCATCAGTAAAATCAGCGAAGCGACGCAAATCAAACCTGCAGAAGCGTTGAACAATGAACTTTAATCAATGAACAATGAACTTAAATCAATGAACAATGAACTTAAATCAATGAACAATGAACTTAAATCAATGAACAATGAACTTAAATTTTAAATTTTAAATTATTTATGGACTTACTGAAAACTGAAAACTGAAAACTGAAAACTATGATACTACATCATTTAAAAATCGCGTTCCGTAACTTGCGGAAGTACATGACGCAAAATATCATCAGCATCATCGGGCTGGCTGTCGGGTTTGCCTGTTTTTCATTTTCGGCCTTGTGGATAAGGTACGAAATGAGTTATGACAATTTTCATACGAAAGCCGACAGGATTTACCGCGTACAGATGGCTCGCTTGAAGTGGGATACCTTCGGCGCTAACGCTTCGGACATCACAAACCCTCCTTTCCCGTTAGCCGAATGGCTCAAATCAAATTTTCCGGAAATAGAAGAGGCCAGCAGGATACGATTAATTGAAAATAATAATTATTCGTTTTTGGAAGTAGACCCCTCTTTTTTTACTATTTTTGATATGGAACTGCCGGAGAACTTTTTTATATCAGGAAGCGCTGAACGACCGGCAATTATGATGAATGACCTGAAGGAAACAACAGCATCTGTCAAAGAGAAATTAAATCGTGACGTCCGGATGACTGTTCCCCGTTGGCCTTCCAATACGAATATTCCATTTGACTTCATTGCCCCCATAACCCAATCTAATATGGGAATGAACATGAAAGCATGGAACTTCTTATTTTCATCAACCTATCATACGTACATGTTGATAAAGGACGGAGTAAATGTGCAGGCGCTCAACGAAAAGTTGGATAAGGTCGTACTGCCGGAAGCGGATAAACCGGTATCGCTTGTTATTACACCGCTGAAACAACTTCGGTATAAAGACCCGTCGGGAACGATTCAGTCCGACGTCAAATTCGGACATATCCAAATCTTTGCTATTGCGGGACTATTGGTTATCCTGTGTTCGCTATTCAACCATCTGACGCTGTATGTCACCCGTGTGCGAGTGAGGTTGCGCGAGTTGGCTTTACGCAAAGTAAACGGCGCAACCAACGGGCAAATCGTCGCTACGCTCTATTTTGACTTCCTGTTAGTCATCCTCTTGTCTATACTATTAGGTTTCATACTAATAGCATGGTTATTACCTGTTTTCAAGGAATATGCAACGATTGGCAATAGCAATGTCCATATTTATGTCGAACTGTTGTGTTATGCGGTTTTATTGTGTTTGTCCGGTTTTTTAGCAGGCGGGATTCCTGTTTTATACTATCGCAAACAAGCGCTGAACGACAGCATCAGGGGATATGGTCGTCCGGGTTCGGGCAACCTGTTCCGAAAGGGTTGCCTGCTTGTACAGTTGATAGTCAGTCTTGGATTGATGTTTTGTTCTGCCGTCTTTATCAAACAGATGCTATTTTTGCATCACACCGACTTGGGTATCAATCGGCGTAATATTGCCTCTGTATACGCCAAATGTCGTATGATACCTAAAGCTGGTAGCGAAAGGTCGTCGCCTTCCGGTTTTAGTTTCGTCCCGCTTGTTGACCGTTGTACATTGTGGCCGTTTTATGTGGATCGTATCAGGCAGATATCAGGGGTTAAAGATGCGCTTCCTATATCAGACGGTTTTCTCAAGGAAATGACTAATTCAAAAAGTAGTGTCACACAAGACAATAACGGAACGATTGAGACCTATACGCTGTATGCTACGGTTGTAGACGCTCGTTTTTTTGAGTTCTTTGGCGTGGAAATCATTGAGGGCGTCGGCTTTACCAACGAATATAACCACAAAAGGGTACTCAATTAGACGGCAGTGAAAGAGTTAGGTGAGGCGCTATCAGGTAGTGAAAACAACATTGGCGTTGCACGCGACTTCTATATTACCCCTACTTTAAAACCAAAACCCACCGAATTTTATTATCCTAATCCCGACATTGACGGCTTTAAAGAAATAGCCTATAAATATGAAGATGGCATGCGTCTGCAAACCGAACAAGCCATCACCCAATGGTTGCGGGAGGAGTTTTCGGATGAAACGGGGCTTGAAATCAACTTCACCTATTTGGAAGATGTCTTTGAAAAGTATTTCAAATCGGAGCGTGCCTTGCTAACGCTCTTGTCGGTCATGACGCTAGCCTGCATCCTGATAGCTGTATTCGGCGTTTATTCCCTTGCCGGCCTTTCCTGCCAACAACGTCGCAAGGAAATCGCCATCCGCAAGATAAACGGCGCCGAAGTAGTAGATGTAATGAATATCTTTTTCAAAGAATACCTGTTGATGCTTGCCATGGCAGCACTTATCGCCTTCCCCGTGGGATACATCATAATGAAACGTTGGATGGAAGTATATGTAAAACAAACCTCAATGGATGCGTGGCTGTACATGCTAATTTTCCTGATAGTCTTTATAGTCATCGTGTTTACTATTGTATCCATGGTTTGGAAAGCAGCGAATCAAAACCCGTCGGAGGTAGTAAAAACGGAGTAATTTTTTATGTCAGGGGGACGGAGGAATTGACATTATGTCAATTCCTCCGTCCCCCTGACATAAAAAAATTTGGTATTTAATAGAAAATGCTTTACTTTTGTTGGTTCAAAGGTTTTTTTATAGTACCTCTTACTCCTATGATGCTATTTCATTATTTAAAAATCGCGTTCCGCAATATGTGGAAATACCGGAACCAAACGCTTATAAGCGTGATTGGTTTGGCGGTGGGATTCACTTGTTTTGCTTTGGCAACGCTATGGATCGTTTATGAGATGACTTACGACAGTTTCCTCAAAAACGCTAAACAGATGTATGTGATCTACAAACCGGATACGTTCAGCCCGACCGGTATCAGTAGAAGGTCGCCGAATCCGTTGGCGGGGCGTCTTCATGCAACATTCCCTGAGATTGTGCAAGCTACAACGGTCATACCGGCCTACCGCGCCGGCAAGGTTACGGTGGAAGGGGCAGATTTCCCCGCATTAATCATTCGAACTGATTCGTCTTTCTTACAGATGTTTGATGTGAAGATTTTGGAAGGAAGCCGGGAATTTCTGGTTCCCGGCAGTACTAAGTTTGCAATTACCCGGGAAAAAGCCCGGCAGTTGTTCGGCAATGAAAATCCAATAGGTAAAACGATTAATAATGAAACCATTGAAATTTGCGCCGTTGTATCGGGCATATCCAAACAAAGTAATTATGCCTTTGATTTGATAGGGTCATTTCGCGCTCAATCGGTAGACCCTAATCAAATGTGGAATGTTTCATACGGTGAAAATGCGATTATCGAGTTGCTTCCCGGTACGAACATTGAAGCCTTTGAAAAGAAATTGTATGAGTATGAAGTCAATGAAAGAGTTAAAGTTACAAAGATGACGATTAAACCCTTAACAAAACTGCGATACATAGACCCGAATATTGACAGAGAAGTTCAATTTCAGCATATTTTGATTTTTTCCGTTTCCGGTTTATTGGTTGTTTTGTGTTCGTTATTAAACTATTTAACGCTGTTTGTCAGTCGTTTTCGTATCCGGCAAAAAGAATTGGCATTGCGTGTGGTATGCGGCGCTTCGGGCGGCTCGCTGCTGGCGATGCTCTCGGTCGAATTTACGCTTACGTTGTTGCTTTCCGTCTTGTTAGGTTGTCTGACAACACAAATGTTTATCCGGACTTTCCTGTCGCTGTCGGAAATATCAATGAGTTTGCCTGTTATCTATCGCGAATCGCTCATGTATATTGGAGGCGTCATTCTAATTTCATTGCTGTTGTTTTGGCTGATACTGTTCATCTTCCGACGCAGGAGCCTGAATTTGTCCATTCGCCGTAGCAACAAAAAACTATTCCGAAAGGCTTCGGTGGTTGTTCAATTGGTAATCAGTATCGGCTTCGCTTTTTGTACTATTGTTATCCTGAAACAAATGTATTTCCTGCATCATACCGACGAGTTAGGCTTTTCTTTTCAAAACAGAGGAATGGTTTCTATATGGGGAGAAGGTGTTGACGGCGTATTGGAAAATAATTTGAAACAGATACCTGAAATCACGGAAACGGTTGACGCTCTTGGAATGCAAAATTTGACTCCTCAATCGGGTCGTTCGAGTAGAGGGATTAGTACATGGGACGACAAACCGGTCGATGCCGATGGTATTAGTTTTGAGATCATGGATGTATCGCCTGAATATATCGCTTTTTATAATTTCCAACTATTGGCGGGCGAAATGTTGACGGCAGCCGACCCTGATTCATTGGTCTTACTTAATGAAAGCGCTGTGAAGGCCTTCGGCTGGCACGATGCTGTCGGTAAACGTTTCGACGATTTTATGGTTAAAGGCGTGATAAAGGATATATACAATTTTGCGCCTACCGTTCAGCCTAAACCAATTTACTATCGGAAACGTTCCCACGGGTCAGACGGGAGTATGGTTCTTTTTAAATATCAGGAAGGAACGTGGAAGTCATGTAAGGAAAAAATCGAAAAAATGATAAAAAATGATTTTTCCGAAATGGCGCGTTATACACAAATACTAAAAGCCGAAGAAGAATACGATAAATTTCTGAAATCGGAAGACGCCCTTATCAAGTTGTTATCATTTGTTTCGGCTATTTGTATATTGATTTGTGTGTTCGGCTTTGTGTCTCTCGTTTCGCTCACCTGCGAAGAACGACACAAATCCATAGCCATCCACAAAATCAACGGCGCCACAACAGGCAATATTATCGCTATCTTCGCAAAAGAATACGCACTGTTGCTGATAGTCGGGGCGGCTTTTGCTTTTTCTACAGGTTTTTTCATCATGCATCGTTGGTTGGAACAGTATGTCAAACAGACAGACATCCCCGTTTGGGTCTACCTGTCGATTCTGTTCATCATGGCAATGGTGATCGTCCTCTGCATAGGTTGGCAAGTGTACAAAGCAAGCATCGCAAACCCTGCGGAAACGATAAGTAAGGAATAAAAAAATAAAAAATGGTTTACGCTTGGATAAATAAAAAAAATTATCTACTTTTGCGGCGCTTTTTTAGCCTGTCGAAGTGTGATGGGGAATTAGGGAAGCAAAACTAATTTTGAGTAACACATTTATTTTGAGATGAAAACTTTTAATTTAGAAGCGTCGCCGAGGGAAATTGTCGGCTGTAAAGCTTCAAAAAATTTGCGCAAACAGGGATTAATTCCTGCAGTTTTGTATGGTCGGATGCCGGTCGAACTACCTTATCAAGGTACGCTCAACACAGGCGAAAAGATTGTTGAGATAAGCAATCAGAAAGGTATTATTGTGACGGATTTTTTGATTTCGTTCGAGGGAGTGCGTAAACTTATTTTTACGCCGGAAATCTATGTGGTAGAGATTGATATTAAAGGCAGTAAGTGTGTAAAAGCGATACTGAAAGATACACAATTTCATCCGGTTACCGATAACATCCTGCATATAGATTTTCTTGAAGTGTTTGATGATAAGCCTGTTACTATGGAAGTGCCGGTAGTTTTGGAAGGACATGCAACCGGAGTGAAAGCCGGCGGTAAGCTCAACCAGTTAGCACGTAAGTTGAAAGTGAAAGGTTTGGCGTCGGATATACCTGAAATACTGAAAGTGAAGGTTGACCATCTCGAATTAGGTAAGGCGATAAAAGTTGGAGAGCTACAATTTGAAGGAATTGAACTTGTAAGCCCTAAAAATTCGGTTGTATGTATAGTTAAGATGACGCGCGCTTCTCAAAGCGCTGCCGCCGCCGCTTCTTCAGGGAAATAATGTAGCAGACCCCCGTCTCTGCAATTGATTTTCTAAAGCAATGAAATTCTTTTTCCCGGATTATTTCGGGAAAAAGAATTGGCTACCATTGATTTTCAACTGTAATGAAATTTCTTATTGTCGGATTAGGTAATATCGGGAAAGAGTACTGGGGTACAAGGCATAACATTGGATTCCGGATCGTTAATGAATTAGTTGATTCGGCAGATGCCGTTTTTAGTGACGTTCGGTATGGCGCTGTGGCGCGTATGCGAGTGAAAAATGCGGAACTTGTCGTCTTGAAGCCAAATACCTATATGAACCTGAGTGGAATGGCCGTCCGTTATTGGTTACAGAAAGAAAATTTGCCGCTGACACAGTTGCTTGTAGTCGTTGATGATTGTTCACTCCCCTTCGGTACGCTTCGTTTAAAACCCAAAGGAAGCCATGGCGGCCATAACGGATTGCGCAATATAGAAGAAGTGACCGGATCAACCGAATATCCTCGGTTGCGATTCGGAATTGGAGATGATTTTTCACGTGGCAGACAGATTGATTTTGTGTTAAGCAAATTTTCCGCCGACGAATTGGAGAAAATCCCGGACCGTATCAAACAGGCGGCGGAGATAATTAAAAGCTTTTGCCTATCCGGGATAGACACGACTATGAACCTTTTTAATTAAAAAATGAGTGAGGTTAGGATCGATAAATGGATGTGGGCGACGCGAATTTTTAAAACGCGTACGTTAGCGACCGAAGCATGCAAGAAAAACAGGGTTTCGATTGGAGGCATTTCCGTCAAACCATCGCGAATGGTCAAAGCAGGCGATCAGATTGCAATTCGCAAACCTCCTATAACCTACACATTTCAAGTACTTGATGTAACTGAAAAACGGATAGGTGCAAAACTCGTCCCTCAGTTTCTTGAAAATATCACGCCTCCCGAAGAATATGAAATTCTTGAACTGAATAAGATTTCCGGATTTGTTGACCGTACAAAAGGCTTGGGCCGACCCACAAAAAAAGAACGACGCAAACTTGATGATTTTAATTATGTCAGGGGGACGGAGGAATTGACATAAAAACCAGAAACATCCCCAGGCTATAAGTCATGTTTGACATATTTATCCCATTTATCCCCTTCTATTGAGACCATGCTTGATTTTTATCCCCCAAAAGGGGGAAAATGCATCTACATATTAATTTTCCCCCTTTTGGGGGATTGACCAGTATTTTATATCATTGTACTTTTGTTGCATTTAAAACAATAATTCATGTAAAAATAATGGTAAAATTTATTAGACACGAATCGAGAAAGCACTCAATAGCTGGGTCATTGGGCATGAACCTAATCAGGTATTTTATAACGGTTTTTGCTGCTATTTTGGCAGGCCTGTTATTAACGACATGTTGTTGGGAACCGCATATACCCTACATAAGGGCATCACCTTCCAAATTAACATTCGAAGCTGATGAAACTGATGAACAAATCGTAAAGATTGAGACCAATACGTCTGATTGGATTCAGAAAGTAGATGCATGGTGGATTGATGCAATCAGAAAATCTGACAGGGATAGTATTTTTGTTAGAGTTCAAGACTATAATGACATCAACTTTTCGCGCATAGGAACAATTGAGATTAGTACAAGCCTCAAAGGCCATAACGCTACGACCGAAATAATAGTCGAACAACTAAAAAAACAGAAAAACACGCTGTCTGTCAACCCGTCTTTACTCTTATTCGAGGCAAATGAAACTGCGGATAAGACTGTTACTGTCACAACTGACGCTCCGATTTGGGATGCCAGTACGAGTGTGTTATGGGTACAGTTAGCAAAACAGGGGTCTACGCTCAAAGTCCATGTATCACCAAATTCGTGGCCAACTGAACGATTGACTGAAATTATGATTACTGCAGGCAATGCCGAACCGGTTACAATAAAAATAACACAAGCCGCCACAACTATGCTTGTGGTCAATCCTACATCGCTCATTTTCAATTATAACTCAACTACCATCCAAACGGTAACAGTCCTTACAAACGCGCCAAGCTGGGAGGCAACCACTTCGGCATCGTGGATAAATTTAAACAAGAGCGGAATCACGCTAAGTGTTAACCCAACATCGCAAAATCTCAACCCGCAGTATCGTTCTACTTTTATCACAGTTACAGCCGGAGATCAGGAACGTACAGTAAGCATACTTCAATCTGCATCTGTGACTTATTAATCAATAATGGCAAGATTAGTTTTAAACTTTTATTTCTATCACTGTTTCAGTTCCCTTGTCCGGAGTAGATAAGATATCCAGCTTCCCCTTACAGGTGGTAATACGGTTACGAATATTCTCCAATCCGTACCCTTTTTCAATTGTTTTCTCATCGAAACCGCAACCATTGTCCTGAACGGTTAGCGACACATGTTTCCTGCTTTGAATTAATTGTAAGTTGATACTCGTAGCGCCAGAATGTTTAAGCGCGTTGTTCACTAACTCTCTGACACAACAGTACACAGCATATTCCTGATTTGGATTGATTCGATTGTCTTCACCGAAAAAGTGGAAATGCAGGTTAGAGAACGATACGCTAAAATCTTCCAACGCTCCTTTCAAACCAAATTTTTGTAAGGAAACAGGCATTACGTTATTAATTATCTCACGCAGTTCTTTCATACATGCGTCTATCTTATCGTTGATGACCTGCAGGCTCTCCTCGTTTTTAAGTCCGATTTTTACCGCCGAAAGACTTCCTCCGAGCCTATCGTGCAAATCTTTGGCTATTCGCGAGCGTTCGCCGATCTCACCTTCCTGAAGGGATTCTGATGCAATAAGTTGTCGTTTCTTCCGCGCGTTTCTTATTGTTAGCAACAATGTGATTACTAAGGCTATTACCAGAAATCCGCCTACAACGCCAAGCCATACATGTAGAAGTCTCTCTTTTTCTAATGAAGCAATTCGTATTTCTTTTTTCTCTGTTTCGTATTTTACTTCCATATTTGATAGAGATTCGTGAAAACTCTTTTCACTGTATTGATTCTTTAAGTTATAAAATTTGAAAAAAAAGGTTTCTGACTTGTCTTTATTCCCTAACTGAATATTTGCTATGACAATATTTTTTGCAATATCAATCGCTTCAATACTAAGAGAATCCATTTCCCAAAATATACCTGCAGCATATTCGCTTTCTTTATATCGTTTTTGGATTAAATAAACATCTGATTTCAACGCCCATGCCATTTTAAATAAATAAGGATCATTTAAAAGTTCTGCAAGTCGAAATAATTCATTCAAACAGTTTTCTGCATCGTTGTACTGTTTCAAGTGGGCATAAGCTTGCGAGATAAGACAAAGTGCTATAGCTTCATGCGTATTATTCCTACTTGCTCGACAAGATTCAACTGACAATAATCCATATTCTAACGCATTATCATATTCCTCCCGATCTAAATAAATTGCACCAAAATCGTAATAGATTTTGAGTTTTGCTCTATGATAATTCAACTCTTCCGCAATTGGTTTTGCCTTTTCCAAATAAGTGATAGCATGGTCTATTTCACCAAGATTTCTATAATGACCGGCAATATTTGACAAAACTAATGTATAACGTTTAAAATCACTTAAAATTTCATATAAAGGCAATGCTTTAAAAAGATATTCCAGTGCCTTTTCAATCAAATTCATTTCATAATAAAATACTGATATACTAACATACAGGCTTGCTTCCTGTTGTTTATTTTTTGATTCGATTGCCAAAGTTAGTGCTATATCAAAAGAAAATTTAGCATTCTCATAGTTACCCATTAGTAAATATGCTTGGCCTTTAAACTCAGTAAATTTAGACATCATTGTTTTATTCTTTACCTTTTCAGCTATCAATAATCCTGTTTCTGCATATTTCATTAAATTTGTATAATCGCTATACAAATACGTAATGCATATTTCATCATACAATTCAAGCTGTTCATCAGTAGTCAGCTCCTGTGTACCCAACACATTCAGTAACGAATCCACATTTTCTATCTGGCCGGCAATCCTCAAGGCAATCAGCGATAGTAAAGCGATAAAAAGTAATTTTTTCATGATTCTATTTTTTTGTAGTTAATAAGAGGACAAAAATACAACTTTTTTTCATAATTCGTATCATCAAAAGGGTGAAAATTGAAAATCCAATGTATTTTCCCCTTTTTGGGGGATCAACGGGTATTCAAAAGGTAGTACTTTTGAGTCGTAAAATTTATTATGTCAATTCTTCCGTCCCCCTGACATACAATTCCTCCGTCCCCCTGACATACATAGAATTTTATGTCATTTCCTCCGTCCCCCTGACATAACTATTTGTCGGCTGGGAAGCGGACTTCTAACTGATTTCTTACTTCGTCCATTATTTCCATTGTTATTAGCGAATTAGTTAGGTTGTTGGTGGTGGATTCTTTTTGATTGGATTGGATGATGTCTATAAATTCGGCTATTTCATAATAGTATTCATGGTGTTTTGTTTCGGGGCGGATATTCTTGCTTTCTCCTTTTCGATTGATGAATAGTACATCGCTAATGATATTGATGCGGTCTAATTTGATTGTACCTGATTCGCCCTGTATTTCGGTTGGTAATGTGGAGTCTGCAATTTTTCCGTACAGGACGGTTGCTACCAAGCCGTTGGGATAAGTGAAATTAACGGCTGCCTGTCCGTCTACTCCGCTCGTCAGTTTTGTTCCTGTAGCATGAATTGAGGCCGGTTTACCGAAAAGCGTCACCATCGGGTAAATCGTATAAACGCCGATATCCATTGTAGCGCCGTTGCTGAGTTCGGGCTGGAAAGCATTGAGAACGATACCTTCTTTCAGTTTGTCGTATCGGGATGAATATTGACAGTAACACGAAAAATAACGACGCGGAACGCCGATTTGGGGCAGATAGTCTATGACTGATTTAAAGGCCGGTGTCATGGTGGGTTTCATCGCTTCCATTAAAACGACGCCCTTATTATGCGCCGTTTCGATCATCCGGCGCGCTTCGCGGGCGTTTGATGCAAAGGCCTTTTCGCAAAGCACATGCTTTCCGTAATGCATACAAAGGATACTTTGCGACGCGTGAAAGGCATTTGGAGATGCGACATATACGGCGTCAATCAACGGGCTTGCAGCCATTTCTTCGAGAGACGTGAATAAATGTGGAATCCGGTATTTTTGAGCAAACGCCTTTGCCGTTTGTTCGGAACGCGAACATACGGCAACCGGTTCAAAACGCTCGTCTTCAAGTCCGCCAGTGATAACCCAGTCTGAAATGAAGTTTGTCCCTACGATACCAAAACGTAATTTTTTCATTTTTTTGTCTGCAAAAGTAATAATTAATTTTCTAATTCGCTAAGCTCGATCCAGCGCATGGTCTTTTCTTCAATTTCGTCAATGAGTTCGCCGAAGCGAGCTGATTTTTCATTTAGTTCTTCAAACGATAATGTGTTGCTGTTGAGCGCTTCCTCAATCATTTGCTTTTCATTTTCGAGTGCAGGGATTTCCATATCTAACGATTCAAGCTCTTTTTGTTCCTTGTAGGTCAGTTTCTTTTTGTCGGGAGGACGCCTGTAATTTTGTTTGCCAGATGAAACGGAAGTAGTACTTACTTCTGATTCCTTCAGTTGCTGTGTTTTCCAAAGACGGTATTGGGTATAATTCCCTGGAAAATCCTGAATATCAGCATTACCATGGAAGACGAAAAGATGATCAACGATTTTATCCATAAAATAGCGGTCATGGGAAACAACAATCATACATCCCTTAAAATCAGTCAGATATTCCTCAAGCACATTTAATGTTGCGATATCCAAATCGTTTGTCGGCTCGTCGAGTACGAGGAAGTTAGGATTACGCATCAAAACGGTACACAGGTAAAGTCGCCGTTTTTCGCCGCCGCTAAGTTTGTGGATAAAATTATGTTGTTTATCGGGGGTAAAAAGAAAATGATTCAGGAATTGGGAGACATTCAACGTTTTACCATTGCTTAGCGTAATATATTCGGCTATGTTTTGCACAACGTCGATTACTTTCATATTTTCATCAAACTGCAATCCATCCTGGCTGTAATAACCGAAGCGGATCGTTTCTCCGATAATAAAACAACCGCTTTCCGGCTGTACTTCGCCGATCAACATTTTGATAAAGGTTGACTTGCCGGTTCCGTTATCGCCTACAAAGCCAAGTTTTTCATATCGGGTGAAGACGTAATTGAAATCTTCTATTATTTTTATTCCATCGTAGCTTTTACACACCTGATGCGCTTCAAAAATCTTTGTGCCTATATAGGCGGCTTTCATCTGTAGCGAAATAGTCGCATCCTCCTGTTTCTGTTTCGCTTTTTTTTCAATTTCATAAAACGCCTCTATCCGGTATTTTGCTTTGGTCGCGCGTGCCTGCGGTTGGCGGCGCATCCAATCTAATTCTTTGCGGTACAGGTTGTTCGCCACTTCAACAGCCGCCTGATTCGCTTCCATCCGTTCGGAACGTTTTGTCAGATAATGGCAGTAATCGCCCTTGTATGAATAGATTTGTTTGTTGTCGATTTCGATAATCCAGTTACAAACCTCATCGATAAAATATCGGTCATGGGTCACTAATAACAGGCTGATAGTCGAACGTTTCAGATAGTCTTCGAGCCATTCTATCATCTCTAAATCCAAATGATTCGTAGGCTCATCGAGCAGAATGAGTTCCGGTTCAAGTATCAGGATATTTGCAAGTGCAATGCGTTTGATCTGTCCTCCGGAAAGCGTTTCTACTTTTTGTTCGAAATTGTTTATTTTCAGTTGTGTAAGAATTTGTTTGGCTTTACGTTCATAATCCCACGCTTTTTGATGTTCCATCTGAAGAAGAAGTTTTTCAAGCGCTTCCGTGTTTCCTGCTAACAGCGCCTCCTCATAATCGGCTATTAGGCGCACGGTTTCGTTTTGCGAATCGAAACAGGCTTGCAATACGCTTAGTCCATTGGGAAAAGTTGGCGACTGTTCGAGGTATCCGACGCGCAAATCATTACGGAAGATAACGTTCCCCTCATCCGCGTTTTCTTTACCGCTAATGATATTCAATAACGTAGTCTTCCCAGCGCCATTCCGAGCAATAAATCCGATTTTTTGTCCCTGAGCCACACCCAACGAGATGTTCTCATAAAGAACAAGACTACCGAATCTTTTCGTCAGATTATCTATTTGTAAATAACTAACCACTATATAGTTTTCAGTTTTCAGTTTTCAGTTCTCAGTTTTCAGTTCTCAGTCAATTCCACTTCGTAAAAAGAAGCCCCTAATTCCTAATTGCTTCACTTCGTAAAGCGACACATTGTTTAATTTTTAACACTAAGGAACGTTCCTAATTCTTAATTCTTAATTCCTTACCCTTGCTCTTTCAGGATGACGTCATGTACGCCTCCTTCGACTATACTGGTCGAAGAGACAAGTGTTATTTTGGCATGTCGTTGCAGTTCTTCTATGGAAACAGCGCCACAACTACACATGGTAGCTTTCAGTTTGCCAAGCGAAATATCAAGACTGTCTTTCATCTTGCCTGCATAAGGGACATAACTGTCGATACCTTCTTCAAATTTGAGCGAGCCGCTTCCTCCCATGTCGTACCGTTGCCAGTTTTTGGCGCGGTTTGAGCCTTCACCCCAATACTCTTTTACGTAATTATTGCCTATCCGCAATGTTTTTGTCGGCGATTCGTCAAAACGTGCAAAATAGCGACCCATCATCAGGAAGTCAGCGCCCATTGCCAATGCCAGCGCCATGTGGTAATCATGAACCAATCCCCCGTCGCTGCAAACAGGAATATAGAGGCCTGTCTCATTCAGATAGTCATTACGTGTTCTTACAACATCGATCAGAGCGGTGGCCTGTCCCCGTCCGATCCCTTTCTGCTCGCGTGTGATGCAGATAGAGCCGCCTCCAATCCCTATTTTAACAAAATCAGCTCCGGCATCGGCTAAATAACGGAATCCTTCGCCGTCCACCACATTTCCGGCGCCAACAGGCACTGTGTCTCCGTAATTGGTTTTTATCCAATCAATTGTTTCCTCTTGCCATTCCGAATATCCGTCGGAAGAATCGATACATAAGATATCGACACCGGCTTCAATCAATGCAGGCACACGTTCTACAAAATCGCGCGAGTTAATGCCGGCGCCAACAAGTAACTCTTTAGTAACAGGGTCTGAAAGCTCGGAGGGATTTTTACGATGGCTGTCATAGTCTTTGCGAAAAACAAAATTGACTAAATTTTGCTTTTCATCAATGACAGGCAGCGAATTGAGTTTATGGTCCCAAAGAATCTGGTTGGCTTCACTCAGGCTGATACCTGATTTCCCGACGATCAATTTGTCGAATGGCGTCATGAAATCTTTTATTTTCATACTGTAATCATCCTTTTCAACCCGATAATCGCGACTTGTCACTATTCCCAGCAGTTTACCGTTTGACGTACCGTCGTCGGTAATGCCTACCGTTGAATGGTCGGTCATTTTATAAAGTCTTATCACATCGCCAAGCGTATCTTCAGGCGTTAAGTTCGAGTCGCTCACCACAAAACCGGCTTTAAATTTCTTCACTTTTCGCACCATTTCCGCCTGCGTTTTTATAGGTTGCGATGCAAAAATAAACGAAAGTCCCCCGTTACGCGCTAATTCAATAGCTAATTCAGGGCCTGAAACCGATTGCATGATTGCGGATACAAGCGGTATATTAAGACTTATTCGCGGCGATTGCCCCTGCGTAAACTTTACTAAAGGGGTTGTTAACGATACATTTGCCGGAATACATTGCTTTGTTGTCAAGCCGGGGATCAATAAATATTCCCCGAAAGTTCTGGATACATCATTTATATAATTAGCCATAGCAGTTCAATTTTTAGAAATAATTGCGCGCAAAGATAGTGGAAGTTGGGAGATATACAAAATTTTTTTTGCGGGTCATGCAACGAAAGAAGTGATTTTTGCATCTTACTACTATAAAGCAAAACTAAATTATTTGTTGATTTTTTATTTATTGATTTTTGTATGAGAAAAAATGTATTGAATGTAGGGCTTGGACTGTTGTCTATTTTTCTTTTATTATCCTGTCTTAAAGATGATAACGACATCTATATCTCGTATGGCGTTATCCGGAATGTTATTTCAGATAATGATTATGAGATACTGACAGATAAAGGAAATACATTGAAAGTGCTCAAATCGTTCACCACCCAAACGGTCGAAAACGACAAGCGGGTTCTTGTAAATTTTGAGATTTTGTCGGATAAAGACAAACAGAAAAATCTTTACGATGTAAGTGTGAATGGTTTTTATCAATTACTATCGAAACCGGTTGTTTATGAATCATTTATCCTTCAGGATGAAGAAACGCGCCGGGATAGTATCGGGAATGATCCTTTTTATCAGATTCAGGCTGGATTTGGAGGGGATTTTATCAATATTGATTTTGAAGTGTGGCATGCACAGTATTCGGATGTTAAACACCTGATTAACCTCGTTTATGATGATACCCGAACCGATGCGGATACGATTTTTCTAAATTTGTTTCATAACGCATACGGCGAAATCCCGGGAAACAATCAGAACTTGCATAAAGGGATCGGCAGGAGTTCGTTTAAGATTTCCGACTTGTTGCCACCGGGCGTTACCTCAAAATGCGTTAAAATTACCTGGACGGAATATATATACTACTATGAAACGCGGGAGCGTTCGAGTTCCGGTATTTTTAACGTAGGAGACAAATCAGATAATAATATTCGTTTGGCAAAACAAATCGATTTTGACTCTTCTATTAGAATAAAGTAAACGTTAGTAAACATTTTACATTAAGAGTGTGTTGTGTCCGGGATGAGTCTGAGAAGGTTTTCCCGGATTTTTTTGTAATTTTGCAGCAACTAACAGGATATAAAATGAGTTTTGCTGATCATTATTTTGTGCGTTATAAATCGCTTCCCCCTTTTTTTAAAGAAGATACGGAGGAGACGGTCGGTATAATTGTCATCATTCCCTGCATCGATGATGATTTTATTTTTAAAACATTGAAATCGTTAGACGACGCACATCCGGTTCCTGCAAAAATTGAAGTCATAGTCCATGTCAATTCCGGGGAACAAACGCCGAACGAAATCATTAAAAGAAATACAATGATTTTGAATGATTTGCATCATAAGGCGCAGGCGGGATTTTATAAAAACTTCAGACTGTTACCGATCTCAACTGAAGGGACGGTTCGTAAAAAAGCGGGTGTAGGATTTGCTCGTAAAGTAGCTATGGATGAGGCAGTTCGCAGATTCGCAGCAATTAACAAACCGGAAGGGCTGATTGTCTCGTTAGATGCCGATTCACTTGTCGCAAGAGACTATTTTCAGGAAATAACACAAGCTATGAACCACGAAAAATCCAACTGTTTCACTTTTCAATTCCGGCATCATTATGATGCGTCGGTCTATCCCGAAAATGTGATCAACGCTTGCAGGATGTACGAGATTTATCTTCGTTATTACCGCCTTGCCCTGAAAATGTTCGACTTCCCGTTTGCTATCCATACAATTGGCTCTTGTTTTGCTATCCGCGCCGGGGGCTATTTTAAATTAGGAGGTATGCCGCCACGACAGGGTGGGGAAGACTTTTATTTTCTTCAAAAAGCGGTCAAAATGCTTCCCGTGCATGAAGTAAGGAAGCCGATTGTATTTCCTTCTCCGCGCATTTCCGACCGTGTACCTTTTGGTACCGGCCCTTCTGTAAGAGCTATCATTGAAAAAGGGAGTTTTAAAGTCTATAACTATGAGCTTTTCGTTTTTCTAAAAAACTTTTACAGGGCGATACCTTCCATGGAGTCTGATTCAGGGTGTATAGAAATCCCGCAGGTTATCATGGATTTTATCGGTGTAGACCGTTTTGAGGCGATTCTGGCGGAATGTAGAAACTATTCATCATCATCCGGCGCTTTTGTAAAACGGATGCTCGATCATTTTGATTCTTTTTTTATCGTCAAATTTTTAAATACATTCAACCAAAGCGATGTCTATCCGCCTATGGACGTGTGGAAGGCCGGAAAAACGATCCTGCATCAGTATGGAATCAGGGAAATTAACGATTTGTATGAACAAATTATGCTTCAAGATATTAACACTTAATTATTAACTATGAAACGATTAACATCAAACATTTTATCTATCAGTACTTTTCAGATGATTATCGCCTGTTTGTATATCGGGAACGGGACGTTAAACGCACAAGTTGATTTTGCAACTTATTTTGAACCGAAGAGCTTACGGATCGATTTTGCATTGAGCGGTGACATCCATGAACAACGGGCAGCCTTGCAACAATTACGCGAAGAACCGGTATGGGGAGGCCCGGTGAGAAACCTGATCGACCCCTTTGAATATGGGGGATATTACATCAAAGTGTACGACCTCGAAACGAAAAACTTAATTTATTCAAGAGGATTTAACACCTTGTTTGAGGAATGGCGGACGACCGATCAGGCTTTGACAGAAATACAGTCGTGGACTAACAGCATATCCATTCCCTTTCCAAAAGCGCCTATCTACTTCGAACTACTGGCGCGAGAACGATCCGACAATCAATTCCGCTCGCTGTGGACAATGAATATTGACCCTGCGAGTATCTTTATCGACAAAAGTCCGTTAAAAAATCTGAAAACAGAACAACTTCAATATAATGGTGACCCGGCCGGAAAAGTAGATTTGGTTTTCTTATCCGAAGGGTATACGGCTGCCGAAATGGATAAATTCGACGCCGACGCCCGACGATTTATGGAAGCATTGTTTCAGACGACTCCATTTGCCGAGCGGCGCAACGACTTCAATGTCTGGGCGGTACATCTGATTTCGGAGGAGGCGGGAACCGATAAGTCAGGCGAAGGTATTTTTCTGAATACGGCCTTAAACTCCGGTTTTTATACGTTTGGCCTCAATCGCTACCTGACCACGCCCGATATGAAGTCTATTCGTGATGCGGTATGGACCACCCCTTGTGATGCAATTTTCATCCTTGTCAATTCGTCGACCTACGGAGGTGGAGGCATGTATAATTTTTACGCTATCGGTACAGCCGATAATCCTCGGACGATTCAAGTCTTTGTGCACGAGTTCGGACACAGCTTTGCAGGTTTGGGCGATGAGTATTTCAACTCCGAAGTAGCATATAACGATTTCTATAACCTGAAAGCGGAGCCTTGGGAACCCAACCTCACTACGCTTGTGAATTTCGACGCCAAATGGAAAAACAAACTTCCTGCCGACATCCCGATACCCACACCGGTCGAAGGAGAGTTCGCCGACAAGTTAGGCGTCTTTGAGGGAGGCGGGTACATGACGAAAGGAATCTATCGTCCAATGAATAATTGTACGATGCGCTCCGGACCTCCTTTCTGTCCTGTATGCGAACAAGCTATCCTGCAGATGATTGATTATCTGACCGACAGATAATTGTCGCAAAAAAAAATGAAACATGGACGAAAATAATAAAAAGCTCGACCGCTTTATATCGGCTCAAGACATCATATATGAGAAGGTGAAAAAAGAGTTAGGTAATGCATACAAAGAAACACATTGGATGTGGTTTATTTTCCCTCAAATTCAAGGTTTAGGCATTACTGCCAAATCCAATTATTATGCGATTGAATCTGTCGAGGAAGCGAAAGCCTATATGAAAAACCCCGTTTTGGGAACTCGTTTGATAGAATGTTGCAGGATACTACTCGGTTTGCAGGAAAATAGAGCAAATCGGATTTTTGGTTATGTTGATTCTCTGAAACTTAAATCGTCTATGACTTTATTTCTTTATGTTTCAAATAATCCTGATTTTCAAGAGATTTTAGATAAATATTTCAATGGCGAAAAAGATTATAAAACGCTGGAAATAATTTTTAATCAGACAAAAGAGAAAAGCAAAATAATATTGGGAGCAATAGCCGGAGATATTATTGGCTCTTGTTATGAAAGTCTTCGAAATAGTATTAAAACAACTGATTTCAAGCTATTTTCAGACATTAGCCGTTTTACTGACGATTCGGTACTTACTGTGGCTACAATGGATTGCCTAATGTCGCAGGATAGGGACCATAATATTTATTATCAGCGATATGGACGGAATTATCCAAATGCAGGATTTAGTCGCTCGTTTAGTAATTGGATATTTTTAAAAGACCCGCAACCGTATAATAGCGCTGGAAACGGCTCAGCAATGCGTGTCAGTCCTGTGGGGTGGTTTTTCAATACAATGGAAGAAACGCTGACAGAAGCCCGACGAAGTGCAGAAGTATCTCATAATCATCCGGAAGGTGTGAAAGGTGCGCAATCGGTTGCTGCCGCAGTGTTTTTAGCGCGCAATGGAGAATCAAAAAACGAAATCAGACAATATATTGAAAAGTCTTTCGGTTATGATTTACAAAGAAAAATCAGTAAAATTCGCAAATCATATAAATTCAGCGCAGAAAGTAAATATTCAGTTCCCGAATCAATTATTGCTTTCTTGGACAGTACAGATTTTGAATCGGCTATCAGGCTTGCAGTATCATTGGGCGGGGATGCTGATACTCAAGCAGCAATTGCCGGTAGCATAGCAGAGGCATATTATGGTGGAACGCCTATTCATATTGCAGAACAGTCAATATATCGGTTACCTGCCGACTTTCAAGAAATAATAAGCCGTTTTTCGCGTATTGTAGTTAAGTAGACCGAAAATTAAGCGTTCTGATAAAAAAAAGAATACACTTTTTTTTATCAGAACGGAATCGGGTTTGCTATTTCAAAATATTTTACTACCTTTGCACCCGCAACGAAAGCGTTTTTTTATACAACAATTATTAAATATTTGGTTATAAATGATTTGCTTTCATTTTTTATTCGGGGTGTAGCGCAGTCCGGTTAGCGCACCTGCTTTGGGAGCAGGGGGTCACAGGTTCGAATCCTGTTACCCCGACAGATTGAAAATCAATGAAAATAAGGGTCTTACGTAAAAATTAAGACCTTTATTTTTTAAAAACGTCTTATAGCAAAAGCGGGAAAAAACAGGTAGAAAAGTGGGAGAATGGGGAAAAGGGCTTATTTTGACGAGAAAAGCGGCGGTTTAATGTTTATAACAAAGATCATAAATTTTCAAAAATTGGAGGTGGTGGCGAAGCAGAAAAGATAGTTGGTAAAATCCTTGCAAGAAACGAGGGAAAACAAATAGAATTTTTACCGGAAAGAGAAGAACCACTTCCAGACGTAAAATTTTCGCCGCCCCCCCGCCGGACTGGTGGAGAACGCGAGGATTTTATCTAACAAGACTTCCACTTGTACTTCCTCCTCATCTACCTCCGTGAACGATCCGGGATTTG
>Ga0099364_10004654_pt1 | contig 20724 bp, 19 predicted proteins | sample TergutTh196P3_FD_73070 | JGI IMG/M metagenome (GOLD analysis project Ga0099364, IMG submission 73070) | Microcerotermes parvus P3 segment gut microbial communities from Pointe-Noire, Republic of the Congo - Th196 P3 | ecosystem: Host-associated > Arthropoda: Insects > Digestive system > Gut ... | reverse complement strand
TGTTTGTTGTAGGTGCGGCACCAGAGTAGGCGGGTGTTGTGGGGTCCGTAGGTATCTCGGACGCTGATATTTTTTGCTCCGCGAATGCCGAATTGGACGCAATGTTTATTGGGAAAACAAAACTTATCGAGGGCGTCCGTGAATGGCTTTGTGGGATTCATGTTCCTTAAAAAGAAAGAAAAAGAAAAATCAACGAAGAATAATGATCGACAAAAAGAACGTCAAGACTAAAAAGACACAAGGGAAGAAACTAATAATAAATTTATAAATTTAGTAGTAGTATTTACGTTTGCAAAAAAAGTGTCGATAACTTTCATTCCTTGACGTAACGAATTGAAAATAAAGAGTTAGAAACAATTATTCAAAAGGGACAATATGTAAAAAACCAGTCGAAAAAGTGTAGATTCATTGCCAATAAAAACAGGTTCTAACCGTCAACACTCCATAATCGGTAAAAAAGGGAAAAAAGGAATCGGAAACGACAGTGCGTCGACAGGTTTTGCCTGTGAAAGATTGCCCATGTTATTGCCGTCGCAGGAGTCACCCCTGCCCCTCCAAAGGAGGGGAACTAAATAATTTCCCTCCTTTGGAGGGAGCCCAAAAGGGCAGGGTGGTCAAAAAATAAAGTGGGTGTAGTGCAAGCGAGCGGGGGGCGTTAGCCCCCCGTTGGGTTGCGAAACGTGTGGGAGTCCATCGGGGGGCTAATGCCCCCCGCTCGCTTGCGCAAAGTTGAAGATACCCACAAACTTTTTACACACCCCAATTACGGAAAGATAAATTCCGGCACGACCCGCTTGGGAACGATTTTGTGATCGTAAGCCTGTTGCAACAATTCCTTCACAGCCCGACGACCGACATCACCGAAGTCGAGCGTCCAATCGTTCACGTACATTCCGACGAACTTGTCCGCATCGTCCCGCCGCAAACCGCGACCGTACTGCAACGCATAATCGAGAGCCGCCTCCCGATGGTTGAGACCATATTTTATACTCCGATGCAACAGCCGTACTACATCGGAAATCGTCCGCCCCGGCAAATCCCGACGGATCGCATTGGCACCGAGAGGCAGCGGCAAACCGGTCTGCTCCGTCCACCAAACGCCCAAGTCCACGATAAGTTCCATCCCTTCCTGCTTGTACGTCAACTGTCCCTCATGAATGATGAGTCCTGCATCGTATTGCCCCGTCCGCACGGCTTCAGTAATCTGATCGAAAGGAACCTCGATGAATTCAACGTCGGTGCGCCCCTCTTTTGCAAGGTAAAGTTTCAATGTCAGAAACGCCGTAGTTAGTTTGCCCGGTATGGCAATGCGCATAGGTACATCTGCCGTGCGCTCCGTCGGCGGATCGGCTAACTTTATTAAAATGGGACCATATTTGTCTCCCATACTCGCTCCGCAGTTACAGAGGGCGTACACATCGTTCAGGTAAGCGTAAGCGTGCACACTGACGGCGGTGAGTTCGAGTTCGCCGTGAAACGCCCGGCGGTTGAGCGTTTCAATGTCCACGAGTTCGTGAATGAATTCGTATTGCCCTGTATCGAGTTTGTCTTTGGCAAGGGCGTAGAACATAAAAGCGTCGTCGGAATCGGGACTATGTCCGACACGGATGATTTGCTTCGGCACGGCGACATAACGGGAATGAGAACGATCTCCCTATTGTAGCGTTAAATGTGAAAAAGTACACAGCGGCGGGAGGGAGAGCAAAAAATTTGTGAGTATTTTCAGCCTTGCGCATGCGAGTGGGCAAGAGAGAAAGCGAGCGGGGGGCTAACGCCCCCCGCTCGCTGCGTCGCATCAACGTTTCGCCATCGACTCAAGACCGGCAACGATACCGACCTTCGGTCTCCAATCGAGTTCCTGCTCCGCCTTCGAACAATCGAAGGCGCGAGGTCCAATCGCACTGTCCAGGCGATAAGGAGTCAACGGCGAATTCTTGCCGACAAAACCCAGTGCTTTTTCCAAAAACCACGAAGCAACTTTGACGAACCACATCGGCACATGCAAAAACTTAACTTTCTTACCTGTCGCCGCACAGTAAGCACGAACCACGTCATCCTGCGTCAATTTGGCGGAATCGACCAGATTGTAAATCGAACCGTCCACAATTTTCTTGTCCGCCGCCGACATCACTGCATCGATCAGGTCAGGCATCCAAATTGCCGGTATGTCTGCCTTGCCCATACCGAACACAATGAAACGCCCGCTGGCATTGATCGCCGCCGCTCCCGAAAGAAAGGGACGATCCGGTCCGACCACCTCGCCCGGTCGCAACAACACCGCCGGTAATTTTCGGTTTTCTACGGCGTCCAACACCATTTTTTCGGCAGTCAATTTAGACAACGTGTATCCGCCTCGTTTGTCAGGAAAAGGTTCGTACTGCCAATCTTCACGAATCGACATGCCCCGCTTTGCCGCCGCCGTTTGCAACACACTTAAAGAACTCATATAAACGAATTGCTCGACGTTGTTTTCGAGTGCCGCATCAATCATGTTTTGCGTACCGTGAATCGTCCCGCACTGGAATTCCTCCCGCCAACCGCTGATGGTCGCCCCCAGATGAAACACCTCTTTGATGCCTTTCATTGCCGCATATACCGACTCCCGATTCCCGATGTCGCCGAGGAAAACTTCGACCTTCGGATTGTCCATGATTTCCGCAGACGGTTCCTTGCGGACAAGAATACGGACTTTATCCCGCTCTTGAAGGAGACGTTGTAAAAGATGCTTGCCGATAAAACCGGTCGCTCCCGTTAGCAATGTTGTTGCGGTCAGAGCCGGAGCTTCCGCTCCGGGCTCTGATTCACCGCCGACTACATTGTGCGGGAACCTTGCAAGGAACTCATCATTCGCTTTATCTCCGTGCTGGGCAATCGTTTCCGTCCATTGGATAACGTTCTTTGCGTCCGCAATGCTGATAGGCGACGGCTCTCCCTCTTCAATCGCCCGGTAAAAATCGCCGATTAACACTTGGATACCGTGATTTTGTAACAACCTCTTCGCAAGGATACGGCAGAAGTTGCAATCGATCTGCCACATCGTACTAAATCCTTCCAACTTGGCATTGAGCAGCCGCTCGATAATGCCGGGGATTCTGTTCCGCTTCGGTCGGCACGTGACCGACATGCCGAAGATGTCCGCCCTAATGGTGCCGTGCGTGCCGTGAATGTACAAAGCATTTTGCAGCGACTTGGCATTCCACGTCAGATAGACGTGAGCAACGCCTCTTTCGCATTGAAGCGTGGTGTACCAATCTTTGATTCGGGGATTGTTATTTTCGCCGGGCGGACCAAGTATCGTTTGTTCGCTTCGGATTTCACCGAGCAGTGCAACAATCAGATAGAGAGAATGCACGCCGATGTCCCAGAAGGGAAACCCGCCGGATCGGCAACGTTCAGGCAACGCTCCGCCTTCGTAAGGGGGAAACTCTTGACTCCGAAAATGATGCACCGCAAGGACTTTACCAATTTTGCCTGCTTCGACCATTTTGAGTGCCTTCGCTACGAAGGGATCACGCAACATCGAATGACCGGCACAGACGAGTTTGCCCGCCTTTTGCGCGGCGGCTTCGATTTTATCGCAGTCGGCGTGGGCGACGGTGAGCGGCTTTTCGAGATAGATATGGCAGCCTGCTTCCAGAGATTCGAGAGCATTGTCAAGATGCGCACTGGGGGGCGTGCAGATGTGAATGATGTCGGGTTGCTCTTTTGCAAGCAGTTCGGTGAGGCTTTCGTAGACGTGCTCTTCGGCGATTTTATGTTTAGCGGCGAGGGTCTTTGCCGATTCGAGGTTCGTGTCCGCTATGCTGATGGCGACGGCGGCATTAGAGAATCGTTTGATACCGCGGATGTGAAATTCGGCGATGTGTCCTGCTCCGACGATGCCGACCTTATAAGGTTTGACCGATGCTTTGCCCATTGACGCTTTTACTGTGAAAAATCAGAACACTATTTTGAAAGGAAACAATACTTTTGTCAAGGGTTACAGCCCCGGCGGTACAAGAGTTCACAGAGCCCGCGGCGTAAGCACCGGAGCTGCCGCTCCGGGCTCTGTGAACTTTGTTCCCTGTCAATCCTGTAACGTCCGCCTCATCCGAAGCCTAGTATTCCGTGACCGGCATGCATTACCACTTCGCCGGGAATGTAATGTTCAAAACTGTCGAGTAACATAATGACCACCAATTCCCAGCCGTCCATCAACACGAAAAGCATTAACTTAAACGGCAGCGATATAATCACCGGCGGAAGCATCATCATACCCATAGAGACCATCACGCTCGAAATAATCATATCGAGCACCAAAAAGGGCAGAAATATCTGGAATCCGATACAGAACGCCGTTTTGAGTTCGCTCATCATAAAAGCGGGAAGCAGTGCGGGCCAGGGGACGTTGCGCCACGTCAAAACATCCGGTGCCTTGTAATCGCGGATGTACCCCAAAAGGGAAATGACCGTGTCTGTATTGCCGCAACGTTCAATCTGCGCCGCCATAAAGGAGCGCACCGGCAACTCCCCTCTGTTCCAAGCCGTTTCCAAACCGATGCGGCGCTCCTGAAACGGCAGTACCGCTTCGATATAGACTTCCGACCAGACCGGCATCATGACTAAAAAAGTTACAAAGAGCGACAGTGCCGTAATGACCTGACTCGGCGGTAACTGATTCGTACCGATGGCTTGCCGAAGAATGGCTAATACCGTCATGACACGGATGTACGATGTTGTCATGATCAATATCGACGGCGAAAGTGTGATGAACGTCAACAGCACCATAATTTGGAGTGTTGAGACTAGTCCGTCGGGAGAACGCAGAAAGTCCACGCCGGGCAAAATCTGTACAGGAACCGGCAACGATAGCTCACCGGATTGGGCGCGGGCTTCGGGATAGGGGGGATCGGGCACCGGTGTCGAGCGGAATGGATTGTCGATCCATCTATCTACGGCGGCGTTATTGGAATCGTAATGATGGATGGGATGGGTATTCCAATAATAGGGTTCCGTTCGGGCGGCGTATCGTCCCTGCGGCGGATTACGCGGATTGTAATTGTTGTACGTCGCATGCGACTCCTGTCCGAATACCCAGGAGGGGAGACTGGTAAGCAACAGTACAAATAATAGGATGACTTTCAGTTTCATGAGAACGCATTCCGTAACATCAGCGGAATGGTAGGGAATTATGCCGTTTCGGTCAAGAGCGGTTATGCCCGCTTTCGTCTTTGGGGCGTGTCAAAGTTTATGTGGTCTCACAACATAAGCGAGCAACATCAGCGAGCGGGGGGCATTAGCCCCCCGATGGAAAACCAACACACTTCGCAACCCAACGGGGGGCTAACGCCCCCCGTTCGCTGGAAAAGACTCCACAAAATTTTTGATATCGTAGCAATACAAAAACGTTCCGTGCCGAATATATAACCGTTTTCCGCAGACGACCGGATGTGCCCAATAGGGTCCCTCCCCCTCTTCCGGCAGTGTGAATCGGCTAATGACTTCAAACTTTTCCGGGTTCGGACGAACAAGAAGTACCTCCCCCTGGTCGGTCAGCAAATAGAGTAACCCTTCCGCCCAGGTAAAAGAGGAACCTCTGCCGATAGTTTCGCTTTCGTACTGCGTTTTGCCGTTCTTCCAATCGAGACACAAGAATACTCCGCGCCGATGACCGTAGGATATTCCATACAAAAAACCGTCGAGCAACATTACGTTGTCATGCAAACTATCGAGGTCTCGATTTCGCCATACTTCTTCGAGTGATACCTTTTTGTCCTCAGATACGGTGAGTTTTACCAAGACTGCCCCTTGTCCGCTTTGATCCCAAGTGTTGGTAAGAAAAAGATGTCCTTCGTGATAAATGGGACGTGTGCAGTTGATATCGAAACGCTGCTCATGCCGGAATGTAAAGAGTAGTTCGCCGTTATCCGCATTGACTCCGAACATTCCTTTGGCGTAGGTTGTAACAATCATCCGCAGCCCAGCCTGTTCAAATATAATCGGACAGCCGTAACTGGTCTTTTCGCCGAGTGTGGGAGTTGTCCAAATCGTTTCGCCAGTACGTTTGTTCAGAGCGGCAAAACATGCCTTTTTTCCGCCGGGTGCACAGTAGAGTCGGTTGCCGTCGATGCGGATCGACTCGGCAAGTGCCCAAATAATGTTTTCTCCTTCATAGTCGGTCAGCATATTTCGGCTCCACACTTTTTCTCCTTTGTCGGCGGTGAGGCAAGTGAGTTGTCCCAGCGGAGAAAAGTCATAGACGTAATCGCCGTCGAGAGTCGGTGTACTGCGGGTACCTGGATAGCTTCTCGTCCAAGCGGCACCGTTGTCATATTCCCAAAGTTTCTCGCCGTTAATATCGAAACAATAGACAATAGAGCGTCCATCACGGTTGCCGGAAGTGTAGAGACGGCTACTTTGAATCGTAACGGTAGAATATCCAGAAACACCTTTACCGATGCCGCTGACTGTCCAGAGCAAGGTTGGTCCGCCTTCTTTCCAAGAAGTGAGTAAGCCGGTTTCCAGAGATCGGTTTTTGCCGTCTTTCCCGTGAAACATCGTCCATTCGTCGGCGAAAAGGGTAGTCGTGAACAAAAGGAACACGAGGGCAATGACTCTAGTTGGTGCTTTCATGTTATATGTCCAGAGCGGCTGAATCCAGACTACATTGTACCAAAAGCTGACGAAGTAGCAATCGCAAGCACGAGGATTGCAAAGGGTGTGTAAAAATAGAGTTGGGGCAGCGCAGCGAGCGGGGGGCGTTAGCCCCCCGTTGGGTTGCGAAGTGTGTTGGTTTTCCATCGGGGGGCTAATACCCCCCGCTCGCTTTCTCACTTGCCAGCTCTTGCGCAATGTTGAAAATACCCACAAATTTTTTGACACACCCAATAGTTACTGTACTTGACATTTTCGAGCTGTATATCATAATGACACCATTAAACAAAAGTGAGGCGTAACAATGCAAGTGCAAGTTGGAATTTTAATGGGCAGCGACAGCGATTGGGATAAAATCAACGCAGTTGCCAAAGCACTGGACGAGTTTGGAGTACAGTACGAAGTCAATGTGATGAGTGCGCACCGTACTCCAGAAAAGGTTAAGGAGTATGCCGAGTCGGCGATGAACCGAGGATTGTCCGTCGTAATATGTGCGGCTGGCGGAGCGGCACACCTCGCCGGTGTAGTTGCGGCACACACGACGCTGCCGGTCATCGGAATTCCGGTGCCGACGGAACTTGCAGGCGGACTCGATTCACTACTCTCGACCGTTCAAATGCCGGGAGACATCGCCGTAGCAACCGTGGGTGCCAATGCAGGAGGTGCAAGAAACGCCGGTATCCTTGCGGTACAGATACTCGCCCTTTCCGATGAAGGACTGCGAAAAAAATTGGACGATTTTCGGAAAAAACTGGCACAAAAGATCGAAGAAAAAAACGCCGCCTTAAAAGCCCGAATCGCAAAAGCGTAAAAGAAAAAAACGTAACAGAATGGTGTTTTCGTTATGACCGACGCGATGCAAAAACTGGAACACACGTTCTCCCGAGGGCTCACCACCGGTTGGCTCGAAGGAATAAATCCGCACCGGCTTGTCAGCGGCACCGTTACGGCGCATCGAGGAACCCGGCTAGGAACGATTGTCGAAGTACGGCGCGACGCCGTCGTTGTAACGTTGACCGATTCAGTGCGCTGCGGTGATGGTGTGCTTTTTGAAAATACGGACAAACCTGAACATTCGCAGGGCGGTCGGGTTTATGAAATTTTCCGCCGCCGGGAATCGGTTAAGGAAGCCGAAAGCGGTGCGAAAGTGTTGCTGACATTCGGTAACAATTCGATTGATGCCAGGTATGTTTCGGAAAATCAAGCCGTTTGGAAAACCGACGATCCTCGCCGGGAACGTGAAATTCAAAAAACTTGGAAATCATCGCAGCCGAATCGGCGTATCGCGTTGGACATCAAAGTTCGAGCCAGAGTCGGTGTGCCGATTGAGATTGTTGTTACCAATAAATTGGGCGCCGAGATTTTCTTAACCGGTGTAGAAAATCTTGAACCGGCACGCAAACATTCGCTTACGTTGGCGGTGCTTCAGGAGCAGCTGGGGCGGCTTGGCGGAACAATTTACTCGCTAGGTAATTTGGAGGCGGACATTGTCGGCAGTCCGATGGTTCCTTTGAGTGTACTGGGAAGTTTGCGTCGGGAAATGATTGAAAAACTCGATGCGTTTCCGATTCAAAAGAACAGATACTCGATGACTGCCGAAAATGTACTGGAAATGCTTCGGAGGGAGAATCTTAGTGCCTGGGCGGACGAAGGTTAAGGATTCTGACAATGAACACGCTATTTTGGGCTTGCGAGGACTTGAATCTTACAGGGATGGCGGTAAAAATTATCAAAGAACAAACAGAGCTCGGTGCGGTAGCACCGGTGCTGCCGCACCGGACTCTGTGAACTTTTTTCCCGCCAACCCTGTAAGGGATTCGGTGCAGACGCAACCAGTTATTTTTTCAGAAAACCATACTCGTACACTTTCGGTTCTATCTTCGCCGCCAACGCTTTCAATGCCAAACGAAGGTTGCCGATTAGTTCATTGTACGTTTCATCATTGCTCTTATTGTTCATCTTGCCGTTGGCGTTGCGCCCCTGAAAATGTTCACGTATATCATAGAGACTTGCATTAACGTTGGCTTTTTCCTGCGAATGATAGTACGTCCAAAGTTTCCTGCCCGCTGTAAAGACCGCTTTCGCTTCGGCAGAAAATACAAGTCTTTTTCGTTTCTTTCCATTGGTAAATAAATTACTGGCGTACTCGATCTTACCGGCGATGAAGTCGGTCATGAAGTTGCTCTTAAACTTACTGCGAGCGTTAACCTCCTCTTCAGTAAACGGTATCCAATGATTTATACCATGTTGCGATTGTATATTATTTTTTCCGTGAAAAAGCGTGTAAGCAAGACAATCGTTCCGAAGTTCTCGGTCGCTTTTCCAACCGTCATTAGGATAGAGAAATTGATCTTGATTGTTGAGCCAATCGGCAGGAATGATTTTTTGAACGGCTAGATAGACTGCACAAATCATTAAGGTGTTTTGGTCTATAACACTGAAACTATTTGTTGCTTTCTCTTTTGAATTGACTATAAATACCATGCCGGTATTCTGAAAATCATTTCTGCCTCGACTCAAAAAACCAATGTTGATATTTCCGTTGCCGTTCAATTTTGTCGGACAACATTCAACGAGCCACTCATTGATCTTTGCAAACTTGTTGAAATTCAAGGCTTTTTTCTTTCCAATCAATTTTTTGTTTCGATCATAAACATCAAATCGACTCGTTCTTATGCCTTTTTTCACCTCCGTATCCCAAATTTGAAACACTATGGGAAATTGACCTTGGACATTATCAAAAGAATCGGCAGGAATTAAAAATCCTTTTTCAAAACCGGCTTGCCACCATTCTTGCATTTTCTTCGCCATATTGGCAGAAAATAATTTCAATGTTGAAAATGCACCAATTTTGCAGCCGGATATTTCCTTGTATATTCTCGTTAGAAATTGTGCATAGAGTTCCCGAGCAAACGATCCCAAGTAATTTTTATAGAGTTCACGTATCCGTGTGTCGCTGTTGCCTTCTTTTCTTCCTGTTTTCATATTACTCGACGCATCCGCATAAGGCGGATTGATATAGACAATCAACTTCTTACGTTTCTCTTCGTCATTGATAATATCCCGAAGTCCCTCCGGCAATTTATCAAACTCATCGTTCAGAAAGTCAAACTGAAACACATGGTCATGCAATAGATTTGCACCATTGTCTATCCGGTCATGCATAATATCTACGTCCGCTTTGTCTATCGTAGAAGCCCAGATATGATACTTGTTCGTTAAGCCAACCAAAAGATTTCCAGTACCGGCAGCGCAGTCCCAAACGTAATACTCGTCCTGCCAATCTTCACCCAACACATCCGCGATGTATTTCTGCGACAACTCCACCCAGATTCTTGGCGTGAAAAAAGAACCCTTACGCTCCCTTATATCTTGCGGTACGAGCAAATCATAACGTTCAATAATGTAATCCCAATACTCCTCCAATGGCGGACGCTCATAGATCGCCCAAAATTGATGATGCGCTTTTTGTCCATCCGTAAAATGGGCTTGCCTACTACTGAAAAATCCTTCGGCATCGGTCTTCCTACCCAGTTCATAATGATTCGACCGGAGCAACACCAACAACTTTTCTTTCAACGTTTTGTTCTCTCGTGAAAGCAAATCAGCAAGATAGAAACTACCGTCAAGGATGCCCGCCTTTTTTGCAAGGTCCCAGTTGACCGCAATGGTCGGTTTCACCACTTCCAGCCAGCGGTTGTATATGCTAATGAAGTTGTTCTTGTCAATACGGATTTTGGTTGTATCCGATTTTCCGATAACGAAGTTGTCATGAATAAATTGCTTTAACGCTTTTTCATCTTTTGCAAAATCGAAAATGTAGGTTTCATTATCCGTGTCTATCTGTGTTATCTGTGGCTCATGTTGTTGCCACGGATTACACGGATAATCACGGATAAGAATCTTTTTTACTCTTTCATAAACTTGTTTGAATTCGCAAGTGTTCTTATTAGATGGCGTAACCTTCCAATTAAAATCGCTCTGATAGAAAATTTCTTGAATGGCATGATAAGGAATAAAAGCAATTTTTTCTCTGTCGAAGCAACCGAGGAACGGCGGCGGTGTGATTTTGTCGAAAGTCCTTGCCTTGCCGATAGTTAAAATCAGTTGTGTGAGCATATCGCAAACGTCGGTAACGTCGGCTTTTGCTTCCGCCCAGAGGTGGTAGGTGCCGAGGAGATTATGCTCGCTCTTGGCTGAAAAGTCTATGTTTTCGATAATTGCCGTACAATCGAGGTCACCGAAGAAGTCTCGTGCGACTCTGTTTTTTAGTTCTTCCTCTTGTAGTTTGGGGTATTTCATGTGATAAACATTTCCCTTGCGTATGTTAGGCGGGTTTATAACCCCCCTGCCCAGTGCGATGATTATACCTCAATCGTCTGCCCATCGGTACACACGGTTGCAAAAGGATTATCCTGGGGTGTGCAAAAATAAAGAGAGTGCAACGCAGGAGCGGGGGCATTAGCCCCCCGATGGAAAACCGACACACTTCGCAACCCAACGGGGAGCTAACGCTGCCTTGCTCTTGCGCAATGTTGAAAATACCCACAAATGTTTGACACACCCGATATCCTGTCCGGGCTCGGGTGTGTAAAAGTTTGGGAGGAGTCTGCCGAAGTCCCCCGGTTGACTCTGGTGTTTTGCCTATATGGGAGTCATTGTTGGCAAGTCTATTAGCCCAGTCGACGTTGTGTTTTTCGTTAAACTACCCATTTTAACATCAAAACTCCTCCCAAACTTTTACACACCCTCCGGGCTCTATCGACGCTTGTTTTATCTTGCGGATATGCTACGATAGAGTATCAAGGAGGTTCGTGTGCAATTCAGAGGCGATACATCACAATTTAACATTCTCATCGTCGAAGATGATCCGGCGATACTCAATCTGCTGACTCATCTGTTAGAAATGGGGCACCATCGGGTACGCTCCGCGTCCGACGGCAATCAAGCACTCCAAATGGCTTTGCACGACTGTCCAGATGTCCTAATTACCGACATAAACGTGCCCGGATTAAACGGACTCGAACTGTGCCGACGCGTTAGACAGTTGCATATGAGAAAAGTCCTGCCGCATTATTCGTACATACTACTGCTCACTACACAACATGAAAATAATTCCATCGTCGAAGGACTCGAAGCAGGCGCCGATGACTTTATCGAAAAAAACATATCCAGTCTGTCCAATTTTCGAGCAGAAATTCAAGCCAGACTCAATTCGGCACTGCGTATCCGAAAACTGGAAACCGACTTGGAATTTGCGGCAAAATACGATTCTCTAACACGCCTTCTCAACCGAGTCGCTTTTTTTGACATTGCAAGCGTCCAATGGGATCGTGCCGTCAGGAGCAAATCTCCGTTGGCGGCAATCATGATGGACTGCGACCTCTTTAAGCGTATCAACGACATCTACGGACACTCGGCTGGAGACGCCGTTTTGAAGGAACTCGCCGTCATTTTACGGAGATTGTCCCGATCCACCGATATCATCTGCCGTTACGGCGGCGAAGAGTTTTGCATAATCCTTCCCGGCTGTACCGAAGAAATCGCTTGGAATTGGGCAGATCGAATTCGGCAACAGTGTGAGGCGCAGCCCATTAACTATGCCGATATTGAAATATCCATCACGGTTAGTTTTGGAGTGGCAGAACGGACAGAAACGACAGGAAACCTCGACCAACTTATTGACCGCGCCGACCAATCTTTGCTAGCCGCCAAAGAATGGGGACGCAATCGATGCGTTTCTTATTCCGAAGTGCTAGCGGATATTTCCAGCGACGCAGGACATTTTGCGTTACAGTTATTTGATAAAAAAACGGCGGCTGATGTGATGATTCCTTTTCCTTTGTCGATCCAGCCGCACGATTCGACAGCGATGGTCGCCGACTGTTTTCTCAAAACACGATTTGAATCGTTGCCTGTGATTAACCATGAAGGCAAACTCGTTGGAATTGTGTCCGAAACTGAACTCATTGCCATGATCGGACAAATCGAGCGCTGGGCATCTCCTATCAAGGATTTGCTCTTTTCCAATGTGGTCAGTTATCCGTCGGATACGCCGATTCGTAAAATCGTCGATTTTCTTAATAGAACGTCCGTGCGTCGGGTGATGATTGTTCAGGATGGCATGTTAGTCGGTTATATCAGTCGTACGCAGTTGCTCCGTTGGTTGCGGAATCAGTGGGCGACGAGCAGCGGACGGTATCACGATATTATTCCCGATTTATCCAATGAGTCTCTGCGGGGAATGTTAGACAGTAATTTGCGTACAGCGGTCGATTTATTGAAAAAAGAGTTAGTCCATTTAGAGGGTGTTATTTCGGACTGCGGTGGTACGGAGTCGGCAATGTCAGATTTAGATCGCAGCCGAATGGTCTCCTCTATTTCACTGTGTCAGGATGCGATGGACGAAGTATTGAAGTACAGTTCGATTCCGACAACACACGATACCGCCGTTATTTTGCCAGAGTAATCTGCCCCGTCTCATTCTATACATGCTGTAAATGATCTATTCCATGATGATACTTCCGACGAATTAAAGATAGAGTATGGGAACCTCTAATAATACCAAAATCTTTGCGCAACTCTTTGCGGTAACAAAGATTTACAGAGTTGGTAGGAAAAAATTCACAGAGCCCGTAACGTCAGTTAGGGACGTCCCTGGCTTACGCCACGGGCTCTGTGAACTTTTTTACTGCCAGGGCTGTAAAAATTTGATTTTTAGAGGTTCCCATGAACAAGTTATTGTTGGGCAAGTCATAAACGATGGGGTTCTACTCTGAAAACGCCCTACTACCCCACGTCCCCCAGATTCAACACCGCACCGTAACGGCTCAACATCTGTTTACGCAACTTCGCATGCTCCGGTCGAGACAAACCGGGATCATCACGAACCAACTCCACCGCGTCGCTTCGCGCTTCTAACAACACATCCTTATCCCTAACCAAATCGGCAATGCGGAACGGCGCAATGCCATGCTGCTGCGTACCAAACAAGTCGCCCGAACCGCGAATCTCAAAATCCTTCTCCGCTAACTTGAAACCGTCCGACAACTTTTCAAACGCCTTCAAACGCTTCTGCGCATCCGCCGTCGCCGGATTGTAAAACACAGTACAATAACCCGGATTGCTGCCCCGACCAATACGTCCGCGAAGTTGATGCAACTGCGACAAACCAAAACGCTCCGCACTTTCAATCGTCAGCAAATTCGCATTCGGAACGTCCACGCCAACTTCGATCACCGTCGTCGCCACCAGCATTTGAATCTCGCCCGTGCGGAACTCGAACATAATCCGCTCCTTCTCTTCGGTGGACATTCGACCGTGAATCATTCCCAGCCGAAAATTTTTCAGCGGACCAGTCGAAAGTTGTTCATAGACTTCCACTAAACTTCGGGCATCGAAATTTTCCGACTCTTCGACTAGCGGTACAACGACGTAGCCTTGCCAACGTTCATCGGTCATTTTTCGTGCGACGAAGTCCCACCATGCGGAGCGGCGTTCCGGTTCGGCAATGTACGTCTTGACGGGCTGCCGACCGGGCGGCATTTCGTTCATGATTGACACATCGAGATCGCCGAACATCGTCATCGTTACGCTTCGAGGAATCGGCGTTGCGGTCATCACGAGATAATGCGGATCAAACGTTAGCCGTTTCGCTTGCGAAACGCCGCGCTCCGCAGGCGGAGCGGCTAACTTCAACGCCGCCCGCTGCATGACGCCGAACTTGTGTTGTTCGTCGATGATTACCAACCCCAAATTGTTAAACGGCACTTCACCATGAATGATTGCCTGCGTACCGACAATAATCTGTGCTGCTCCGCTGGCAATGTCCCGCAAGGCTCTGGAACGTTCCGCCGTTTTCTGTCCGCCGAAGAGCGGTGCTATTTTCACGTTGTTTAGAGCCGCAACATTCAGAGTCCGCATCGGTAGATGCGGACTCGCCGGAGCTTCCGCTCCGGACTCTGATAGTGGTTCTGATTGCGGTCGGTTGCCTACCTCAAGCATCCGTGTCAGCGTCCGAAGATGTTGTCGGGCAAGGACTTCCGTCGGTGCCATAAAGACCGATTGGTATCCATTGGCGGCGGCGAGAAGCATCGCATACACGGCAACAATCGTTTTGCCGCTGCCCACGTCGCCTTGCAAAAGTCGATTCATCGGCACCGGTTGCGACATGTCTTTGACGATCTCTTTGATGACTCGTTCCTGTGCCTTCGTCAGGGTAAAAGGAAAGCGTTGCCTGATTTGCGAATTAACTTCTGCCGTCAAAGTCATCGGCGACGCTTTTAACTGCGTTTGATGTTGCAACCGCCGCATTGCCAAGCCAAGTTGCAATACGAAGAGTTCTTGATAGACGAACCGCCGCAATGCCCAGACTTTGTCCGTTTGGTCTTTCGGAAAATGAATTGCTCGAACCGCTTCGTCAATGCGCAGCAATTTATGTTCTTGCAAGTATTGTTCAGGAAAAACTTCGTCTAGCATTGGCGTAAAGGTCGGCAACATTTCTCGGACGATTCGCCGTAGATGAAACTGTTTCAAACCTTCGGTCAGCGGATAGATCGGCAGGAATGGTTCGACGCTCTCTTCGTCTTCGTTGTCGGCAAGATAGGTGATCATCGGATGCATCATTACCCAAAAGGGATAGTCGAATTTTGGTTTTCCGGTGAGCATAACTTTGCGTCCTTGGGCGAAGTCTCGAATGATAAAGTTCGCCATTTTGAACCACATTCCTTTGATGTATCCCTTATCGTTGGCATTGACGACGAGGGTGAGCATGGTGTCTCCCCGCATAGTGGACTTTCGGCTCCATTCTTCGATGGTGCCGACGATGGTTTGGAGTTTATTGCTTTCTTCGAGTTCGTGTATTTCCCGGCGTTCAGTCATGTCTTGATAATCGCGGGGAAAGTAGAAGAGCAGGTCGCTGACTCGATGTATGCCTATGCGGTGTAGGATTTCTGCACGTTGGGGACCGACTCCTTTGAGATAGAGGACGGGAGAACGGAGGTCGAGCGGGTCGGACGGCATTATTTAATTATACCGCAACGTTAACAGAGCTGCAACGTATTTTTCGTGAGGAATGAGGTAAAGGTGTCCGATTTTGATTTTGATGGCTTTATTGAAGCCGATGACAACCAGTCCACCACAGCGAAGACAATCACCGACAATTTTCCAACCGATCCCGCATTCAAGATGGGGATTATCGGTGTCGGTCAGTGAGGCAATAACCTTGCCCTGGCATTCCACCGTATTGGCTACCGCCGGGTACTGCTCGTGAACACCGCTCAAACAGACCTCGATGCGATTGAGGATCAGATTGCCAAGTTGCCCATCGACAAACAGGGTGCCGGCAAAGACCCTGCCATCGGCAAGGAGCGGGTCGAGGCACGGGCAACCCAAATCCGCAGCGGGATGCTTCGGGAGTTCGGCGAGGATTTTGAAAAGATCATCGTCTGCATTGGTCTTGGCGGGGGCACCGGCTCCGGAGGCGGACCGACAGTGGTGAAAATTGCCAGGGAAATCATCAAGGAGCGCGGCGGCAACCCTGCGAAGGATGTGATCGTGATTGTGACCTTGCCGAATCCTAACATTGATGGTCCCCGGCAGTGCTTCAATGCGCTTTTGGCGTACGGTCAAATCGCCAATCTCGGCGTGCCGATGATTGTGGTGGACAATGCTCAGGTCGGCACCATCATCAAGGCAAATGAAGGGGCTTATCTGAAGGTTGTTCGTTTTTATAGCGATACCTTCGGCATGCAAATGCTCATGAAAAGAGGTTCCACTTGGATATGGACCCGAATGTACACTACTGCTTCTACTTTCTCTGCGTGGGAACGGATAGATGCTGGAAATCTCATCGGCAAACAAAACACCATCACGTCGACGGGAACAACGAATTTACTCACTGCCCCGGCATCCTCCGGCGGCAATCCGGGGACAAAGGCGATCAGCGATTTCCTCGCTTCCCCTGCCGCTCAAACAGCCAATACCCAGTTGATGTATGCTCCGTCAACAAAGGGAAATGCACCGACGCTCGTCAATAAAAATGAATTCTTGGCTTCCCCAGCGGCGCAAACAGCGAATCGGCGGTTATTACTCGCCCCCGCAACGAAGGGGAATGCGCCGGATATGGTGGCGGCACCAACGGACATCGGAACGGTTCCGACCTTTGATGGGTCGAATATCGTATGGCAAAGACCCGGCGGTGCGACGGCGTTGACGGCACATATTATTATCAATGGATACCCTGTATGGCTCTTTTTGGACGACCCCAACGCGGATATGTATGGCAGCTGGACACCCTACGAACCTGGCACTTATTTGATTTGTGCGATTGGCGGAGGCGGTAACGGCGGTTCTGGGACATCGAGCGGATCAAATTGGTACGCTGGCGGAGAAGGAGGATGCGGTGGCATTGCTGTATCAAGAGTTACCGTATCCTTGGCTGACCTCGAAGAATTGACCGCTTGGAAACGCCGCTTTTTGAGATGGCGGACCACAACGGGAAATGTAACCTACGTCTATTTGGCAGCCCCCAATCCAGCCTTCGGTCAACTTGGCATCACAACCATGCAAGCCAACAAAGGGAGTAATGGCGGCGGCACCACGAGTTCGGGGGTAGGCAGTGGAGGTGCCGGCGGCACAGCAAGCGGCGGCAATGTAGCGAACTTCCAAGGAGCCGGCGGCATTGGAGGGCTTCGGCTTGTCAATAATTATTCGTATTGCAGTGGTCGGGATTCGATCTTCCGCCGAACAACGAGTATTATTGTGCCGCCCGAAGGCATCTGATTGCGTGTCCCAAGGAAGGATTACTCACTGCCGACACCGAAGAAATTGCCGGACAGATTGTTCGGCAACTGAGCACGCCCTTCAATGATGACTTTGAGAGAAACAGGGATGCCGGAGCACACGCGGAAAGACTGATGAGGTTCACCCGGAGCATCAATCAGATGCTCGGAGTGAAAGGTGTGAAGGAACGGTAGCAAGTGCAAGATTCCTCGGCGAGGAATTACGGCTCCCCACGAGAAGATTCCTCGCCGAGGAATCAGAGGGGATCAAAGAGGATTGTTGTTAACCTATTCCGAATGTACCAGATGTAATATGCGGGTCTGTTTGTTTTGTATCAAATATCCCGAAAAGAGACAAACTAGCAACCGTGCCAAACGTAGTAGTAGGTACAGGAAGTTTTGGTAACAATGCCAACCAAAGGTAACAACTGACACGCGACACGGACGAAAACCACCGTATATATCCCATGAGTAAAATCATAAAAACACCCCTTCTCTCCCCAAAGGAAGTGAAGGAACAAAGTCGTAAGGCTATCGAACGTGTCATCGCGAAACTGATTGCCAAGGAATTCCGGCTGGATCTCCGAGCAATCGGTGAGGCAGTCAAACATGAAACGACTGAATTTGACTACCTGATGATTGGACTACAGCAAACTTATACCCTCCTGAACCATTTCCGGTACCACAAAACACTGTTCCGACAGTGTGCGCCTGCGGATATTTCCAAAAGCGGCTGGACAGTGCTCAAACATGCGATGCGGGAACTCAGTAACGTATTTCACGTACGCGCAGGGCCAAACGATTCCACGGCTCAGAAAGATCAGAGACCGACCTATCGACTGAAATGGTTGGCGTTCAACCTCTATAACCGGTGTCCTGTGATTCTTGGACTCTACGGAGAGGAATACGTTGTGGCAGCGGCCAATGCGCTGCACACACGGGCTCCGTTCGTCCCATTCAACTTCTATCAGATTTTCCATCAAAATCCTGCGTGGAAAAACTTGAAGTACCAGGCGGGATACAGACATTTCCAGGCACAATTTGATATTGGATATTCCTTCTATACCGAGCAGCAACATTTGCCTTGCGTGATCACCTATGGGGGGCAACATAGGAGTACACGGTCTCGGCTGTATTTGGGTAGTGATCGATATCGGCGGGATATTACTTCCTGCCCCATATCGTCTTCCTTTGAAATACGACCTTTCTGACCTGTCGGGCAAAGTCGAGTTAATCAATGTGAGTTGTCACCGCTTTGTCCACAAATCTAGGGGCATCATACCTCAGAGCCAACGACGCTGATTCCGTCTACAACCTGATCCGCCGCTTCCGAAAAGGAAATGACCGCTACTCAACACTTCACTGCCATGGTCAGTGCCTTCAAGAAACTGTCTCATGCCCAGGCGAAGATTGTTCTCGAACAAACATCGGCCCTGATCGGTACCTTTGAAGAACTCCATGATTTCATGGCAAGAAAGGTGATGCTCATTACGCAACTGCGTGATGCGGCACAAGCTCTTGTCGATGGTGAAGTGAAGGACGCAAGAAGGCGGTACAAGGCAGACTCCCCAACAAATCAAAAGATTAATGAAACGAGTTGAACTCACCGTAACCGAACTCAATTCGGTTTTAGAGAGACAAAAAGGAACAATCACGCAACCTTTCTACATTGTACGCCCTATTGATAGGGACGATCCGTTGTGGAGAGAGATGAACGAAAACCATGCGTCCAAGTGGCGATGCGACGGGCTCTGGTCAAAGGAAGACAATGGCAACAACGATTCTATTTGGAGCGATTGAACGATCAAGATGCTCCTACCGAGCACTATGAGCGTGTCGGCAAGTGTCCTTGTGGTCATCCGGGAGACTTTTTCCGGGCCAATTTTATCACCTTTGAAATCAAACGTGTTTCCGTCGCAAGGTTGCACAGCGCAATTCCCCGCCCCACTGCTGATGATTTGGCGCAGTGGGGCGAACAGTGGAAGAAAAATCCCTTCGTTTGGAAAATCGCAATCAAAAAAGTCGGCTGCTGATTTCTCGCCGAGGAATTAGATCCTCGATCATCCAATCTCTTTCGCTACGATTGCTGCTTTGTCGAAGGATATCTTGGCGTAGATTTGCGTGGTCTGGGCATATTCCAACCCAAATTTGTCCCTGATTTCTGTTCCGGCGGCATGCCGCAACTGGTTTGGTGCCAATCTCGAAACACCAGCTTTCTTACAGGCACTGGCGATAGCACTTCCGTACCAATGGTTAATGTTTTTTGTCTTTGGCCGCGGGAATACGAATTGCTCAGCGTCAATGCACTGCTCAAAATACGGCTGAAGTATCTGTTGTGCCTTAGGCCCAATCGCCAGCAGTCTGATCTTCCCACGGTGTTTGGTTTTTTGGGTGTACGGAGCGTACTTCCACACCTCGCCGGATTGATTGATGTCGCAGAGCCGCATGTTGAAGACATCTTGAGGCCTGCCGCTAATGAGACGCTGGACACGAATCATATCTTGAACCTGGAGGGACTTGATGTGGGGGAGAGCACTTCCACGACATTATCAGCCACCGGCCCGACTACCCTGTATTCTGGGGCAGCTGTTCTGCCTCGTTGGAGGGCTTTGACGGTGCGCAGTGCCCCCGCTACCGCAGCAGGCACAATTTTTTCCTCGCAACCCCAGTCAAAAACATGCTTGATAATCTGCATGTAACTGTTGATGGTGTCCCGGCAGATATTTTTATCCAGATACTGCCGCCGTATCGTTTTTTGGGCAGCCGGGATGAAATTAGTCACGGGCTGACCGCCGTAGAGGGAATCGAGGTGGCGCAGTATCCTTACGATTTTTGCGATTCGGTCGGCACTGTAATTGCGTTCGGCTTCTGCAGTGTCGATGAACCGGATGATGAGTTGCTCGACGAGGATCTCGTCGGGATCGTGGAAAGCCTGTCGCCCATTGGTGACAAATTCGGCGATCACCCGGTCGTATTCCCGTCGGCTGGCTTGGGTGCCGTATTTGCCGAGGTAAAAGGTTTTGCCCTTGATTTGGACGTAGGCTCGGTCGGTGGACTTGTGGTGGCAGTACTTTGGAAGCTGCTTTTTTGTGTAGGTCATTGGAAATCTCCTTGGAATAAAGTGTGTCTTTGACACTCTTTATCAAGTCTGCACATCGCTTCCAAATTTCATGTTGCATTCATAAGCCAGTATCTTACAATGGCTTACGAAAACTCAATCAAAAATCAATCTGACACACCCCAATCTTGCCGACGGACTGGCAGGAACACGCCCACGCCTCCCGCCCCCTTGCGATACAACCGGTTTATT
>Ga0099364_10004653_pt1 | contig 20730 bp, 20 predicted proteins | sample TergutTh196P3_FD_73070 | JGI IMG/M metagenome (GOLD analysis project Ga0099364, IMG submission 73070) | Microcerotermes parvus P3 segment gut microbial communities from Pointe-Noire, Republic of the Congo - Th196 P3 | ecosystem: Host-associated > Arthropoda: Insects > Digestive system > Gut ... | reverse complement strand
GGGGCGACAAAATCCCCACCCGCCGAGCTGGCTGCCGGTAACTCCAGCCTGAGTACCGCCGCCACATCACTCATCAGGTTTATCGCTCGCCGATTTGTGACCACCAGGCTGAACATCATTATCGCCGTCAGGCTGATGTTGATAATCAGCAGAAACAAGATGATGATGCTTAACATGTTTTTTTTCATTTATACCTCCCTCAATACGAACTGAGTGCATTAAACAACTTTATCTCCACCCGCCTGTTCATCGCCCGCCCCTCGGCCGAACCATTGTCCGCAATCGGGTCATACTCGCCGCGGCCGGCATGGATGGTGGTACGCGGGTCCAAACTGGTATTATCCATCAAATACATAAACACCGAATACGCCCTGCCGCCGGATAGTTCATCATTATTTCCGTATTTACCACCGGATGACATCGGCACATTATCCGTATGTCCCTCTATTTGCACCGTGTCTTGGGCGTAGCGCTGTATAATCGGGGCGACGCGGGACAATATGTTCAGCGCTTCATCCTTTAACTCAGCCCGGCCGGAGTCAAACAGTATTGCCCCGCTCATCCGGAGCAGCACGTATTGGGCATTAAATTCTATGTCCACCATGCCTTCCAGGTTTTGCTCGTACAAGGCCTCGGCGATATTAAGCGCCATTTCCTCGCTCATTTCCACTCCTGCATCATCAAGCATTTGTCCGGCTTCTTTTAGCTCCTCGTTCATGTCGCCGCTTTCCAAGCCCTCAGGTATGGTCTGGCCCTCGGTGTTTAGGCCCATGGAGCTATATAACTCGGCCATCTCCGTCAGTTGGCTGGCCCCGTTGCCTATCATTACCCCACCGCTGTCCACGGTGGAACCCCCGCCTTGCCACACACTAAAGGCTTGGCTAAAGGAAGCGGCAAAGAGCTCGAATTTCTCGGCATCGACATTCGACATGGCAAAAAGCAACACAAAGAAGCACATCAGTAAGTTCATCATATCGCTGAATGTCACCATCCACGCCGGCGCACCGGGTGGTGGCGCGTCTTCCGCTTTTTTCTTCGCCACGCAGTAATCCTTTCAGTTATCCGTTGTCAGTAAGCATGACAACATTCCGCACTCTTAAATTATGCAGCCTCCGCTCCCCCTTCCGCGCCCATTTCTTCGACACTGCGATCTATCGGTGCCAGGAAGGATTTTAGTTTCTCCTCGATAACACGGGGGTTTTCACCGGCTTGAATCGAAAGCAGACCTTCAATCATAATTTCTTTAATCATCATTTCGCTCTCGTTTTGGTTTTTCAAGTTGCCCGCTATCGGGGCGCACAGTATGTTTGCTATCAATGAACCGTACAAAGTGGTGATGAAGCAAACAGCCATCGTTGGCCCAAGGGTGGCAACATTGTCCAAGTTCCCCAGGGCGACTATCAGGCCTATCAAGGTACCAATCATGCCCCAGGCCGGTCCGAATGCGCCAAACGAATCCCAAAAAGCGATTTTCTTCTTATGCCGTCCCTCGATACTGATTAGCTCTGTCTCCATGATGGCGCGCACCAAATCCGGGTCCGTGCCGTCCACAATCAGTAAAATCCCCTTTTTCAGGAAGGGGTCGTCCAAATCGGCGGCGGCTTCCTCCAAAGACAGCAGCCCTTCCTTGCGGGCGACGTTGGACAGTTCGATGATCTTTTCGATGATTTCTTTTATGTTCATCGCCGGGATTTTTAGGGCGAGGGTGAATGTCTTGAAACCGGCGACAAAGTCCGGCAACGGGTATGTGGTCAGCAGACTGCCCATGGCACCGCCAAAGACGATGCCGGCTGACGCACCGTCCATGAATGAGTCGATAATGCCACCGGACGAGAACACACCGAAAATGACCGCGCCTATGCCAAGTACCAAGCCTATAATGGTTGCTATATCCACTAAAAATCACCTTTCACTAGTGTATACCGCCCTATACCGGCATACATGACAAAGACAAGTCAGCGCACAAACAACCCCTGCGGCATTTATGCGAAAATATCCTTTCTATAAGATATTACTAAATTTTTCAGCTCTTGTCTACTTTCTTTTACAATAATCTTTCGCCCGGTCGTAAAAGAGATGATCGTGTCCGGCGTCTCCTCCACCAATTCAATCAAATCGGGGTTTACCAAGACCTTGATGCCGTTTAGTTTCGTGACTTCGACCATGGCCGCTCCTTTAGTTCAATGCGTGGCGCATAATCCATAATGAATCATGCGCCATGCATTGACGAATTTACCTCTTAAGGTTCGTCAGTTCCTCCAGCAGTGAATCCGAGACCGTGATGATACGTGAGTTGGCCTGGAAGCCGCGCTGGGTGGTGATCATTTCCGTGAACTCGCTGGAGAGGTCCACATTACTCATTTCCAACACCCCGGAGGTCATGTAGCCGCCGCCCACCTTGATGTCCTCGCCGATACCGTCAAACTCGCCGGAGTTCATCGTGGCGGAGTAGAGGTTATCGCCTTTCTTTTCCAAGCCGGATGGGTTGGGGAAGGTGGCCGTGGCAATCTGGCCGAGGAGACGGCTTTGGCCGTTATCATAGTTGGCGTATATGCGGCCGTCGTCCTGGACGATAATCTCTATCATTTCGCCGATACGGCGGCCGGCCCCCAGGCCACGGTTCTCGCCCGTGCCACCGGCACTGGCACCGATGGTGGCCCGGCCATTGTTGTTGGACATGAGGGTGCTGGTAAAATTGATTGAAATATCGCTGAAGTTGGTATTAAGGGTACCCTCAAAGCTCATCACGACATTGCCATCCGGATCGTCACCGGCGCGGACAAAGGAACCCGAACTGGGGTCGTATTCCAAACGCACGACATCATTCAGCTCGCGCATCGTGGCGACTAAAGCCCCGCGGGAGTCAATGATAAACTCTGTCACATCGTCCATGGGGATGTCGCCGTAGAGTGCCCGTATTTGGTTTACATCCAGTGTCACAGGAGGGGTTGCGCCAGCTACGGTATAACTGACCGGATCCGTGGCCGGCGTGACCAAGACAAAATTATTCACCGCCGCCACGTTGGCTTGCGGTTTGGCCGCAGACCCGACCGGTAATGTCACTGCGGGCAGGCCGCTGCGCGACACTGTCACGTCAACGATGTTCGCATCCACGTTACTTAGGTGGGAAAAGGTGGTCGTGTTGGGGGAGGTACCGACGACCAGGCTGCCCGAACTGTTGATTGAGAGGTTGGGGGCGGGGGTCACGTTGACGGCAGCCCATGCATCCAGGCCGTACAGTGCCTCGATTTCTGCTTGTGTGGGGGTGCCGGTAATGGCTCCGTCAACAGTACCCGAAATACTGATTGGTGTGGCCGGAGCCACGGCCCTGGTGGAAACAGAGATGCTGTAGTCCGTGGTATCCCCTGTGCCCGATGCCCTAAGCGGATACGTCAGGTTACTCATAACTTCCAGGTTCTGCATACCAAAACTCACGCCTGTCAGCCTGTCCTCGCCTATGGAAACCCCATTTGCATCCAAGATATCGACAAGGCGGGTGTAGTAACGACCGGAGTCCGCATCTTCCAAATGCACGGCAAAACGCGCCGTATAACGGTAACCCAGGTTATCATAGAACTCCAGATTCATCACCTTACCGTTACGGGCATTGATGTCGTTGTCGTTTTGGTCCACAATCCCCGAAACCGTCGCCATGGTCGTGGCCTCGGGCGGGTAAGTCAAGTTGGCCTCGGTCATCAGGCGCAGGGCGGTGACGGTGTCCTTGCGGATGTTGTTGGGGTTGTCGGTGTCCGGCTGCCAGCCCATGACATTATAGCCGGTGCTGGTCATGGCCAGGTTACCAGCTCCGTCTATGTAGAAGGAACCCGCACGGGTGAAATAATTCTCCAGCCCGTTATTCACGACAAAGAACGCATCACCGGTAATGGCGATGTCGAAAGGCAGGTTGGTGGTCTGCATCGCCCCCTGGGTGGCGATATTGGTGTTGATGGCGCCGACTTTCACGCCCAGGCCGATCTGGTTGGCGTTGGTGCCGCCCACGCCCGTCTCGGCACTGGCGCCGGAGGCGCGCTTGGTGGTCTGGTACATCAGTTCATTGAAGGTGATGTTTTGGGCCTTGTAGGCCGTGGTGTTGACGTTGGCGATGTTGTTACCGATAACGTCCATTTTGGTCTGGTGCGTCTTTAGTCCGGCCACACCAGAGTAGAGTGATCTCATCATGGCTATAACCTCCTTGGGGTTTTCTTCGTCATTCCGCAAATCTTTTATGCGGGGCCCCCTGAGTCGGGAAACTCCCTTAGTCAGGGAACCCCGCAGAAAACGCGAAGCGTTTTACGTACATTGCGGGGTGACGGTTTCTTAGCTTTCACGAAACAGTCTCCTGTGTCCCTCTGTCAGTCAGGACACTTTAGCCTCCAAAAAGGTCCGGCTAAATAATTACTGCTCCGTCTATGTTTGTGAATACATTGTCGTTGGTCTCCGGGCCGCTCATGGCGGTGATGACCGTCTTGCTGGGGATGTTCAGGATAAAGGCCATTTCATCCACTATCACCAATGATTCCCGGATGCCCTTTTGTCCGGCCTTGGCCGCAGCCACATTCAGGCGTTCCATCTGGGTGTCCGACAGGTCTATGCCCCGGTCGGATAAACGCAGGGCCGCGTGTTTGGAAAAACGGACCGCCTCGCCTTGCTGCGTCTGTTGATCCAGTATTTCCTGAAAAGATGTACCGGTTCGCGCCGGGATGGACACGGGCTTTTTGGCGGGGTTTAGCAAGCGCTCCTGAACTTGGATGGCGGATAAAAACTGGCTGTTTTGTAGGTTCATTTAATCACCCTCCCCTTCGCCGCCATCTTGTCCCCGCATCTGGTCAATCCGGGCCACATATGCGGCCAGCCGCTCCAGTAGGTCATTGGCTATAAAACTTTGTTGATAGGCGCTCATGGCGTTGTAGCCGTCTTTTAAGTTGTCGATTACCTCCGCATCGGCCAAGGTCAAATTGTCCAAAGATGGCAGGGCATTCAGCGCCCTGGCAAAGGCCATCGCCAAATCATAGGCCAGCTTGTATTCGGGATCGACCACCGCGTAGACATCGGAGACGTTATAGTAGTTGCCGTCTATCGAGAGCAGCGCCTTGCCGTTCTCAAAAGCGACAAAGTCCACCCGGCCTTCAAATTCCATGAACTCGCCGTTACTCATCCGGGTGCGGATAGTGACGGTCTGCCCCACATAGGACGAGGCCCGGGACATTTCCATTGTGGCGCCCATGTTCTGCATCTGCTCCAGCTGCGAGAAGGTAGCAAACTGCGCTATATACTCGGTGTTGGATGCCGGCTCCAGGGGGTCTTGGTATTTCATCTGGGCAACCAGGAGTTTGAGGAAGGCTTCTTTATCCATCACATTCCCGTTGCCTCCGGTTATGGGACTCACAGTTTCCAAAAAACTGCCGTTTTTGACTGTGGCTCCCAATCCTTCTACTAGTGACATATACTTACCTCTTTCTTTCTAAAATCTCGTCACCCCGCAAATCTTTTATGCGGGGGCCCCTGCGTCAGGGAACTAACCTAGGCCGTAAAATCCACTGTCTGGCCGTTTGCCATCATCATCTCGGCGGCCATCTGCTCCTCGCCGCCCAAATCCGCCAGCAGCTCGTCTATATCCGCTCCGCTTAGGTCGATACGGCGGCGGCCATTTTTTCCACCGGCCTTTTGCTGCTTAGCCTCGCCTTGGCCCTTAAAGAGATTTTGGTCAAAGGCTTGGCTTTCCACATTCACTTCCACCGATTCTACCTTTAGTCCTTGGGAGCGCAGGCTCTCCTTTAGTTCCACTATCTGGCTTTCGATGGCGGCCTTCACCACTTCGTTTTGGGCGAGAAATTGGGCCGTGATACTGCCGGACGCGGACACAAGTTTCACTCCGACACTGCCCAGGCTCGCGGGATGCAGCTGCATCTCCAGGCTGTTTACCTCCGGTGTGAGCTGGATTTTCATGTAATCCATGATCTGGCGCATGATCATTTCCGTATCGGCGCCTTCCGGCATCACCAGCGCTTCCAGCTGCGCCTCAACCTGGCTTACTTTGTTCGACAGATTAAACAAGTCCAACTGCCAGGCGGCGGATTTGTCCGTTTCGCCCCTGCCGGGCTCTTGCTGTGTGCCCTCACCCGTGCTGTTTTTTTCTTCCGGGTTCACATTCTCCACTACCACCACGGTTTCACCCGTTTGCACATTGCCTTTGTTGTCCACTGTGGCGCTAATTTCCGTGACTTTGCCACCCCGTTCCACCACGATGTTTATCTGACCCGCGTTATCTGCCGTTTCCTTGGCGGCCAGCTCGTTGCTCACATTTTGCGGCTCGTCTGATACGGTGGGGGCTGTGGCCATGTCACTGGCTTCGTCGCCTGTTGGCATCTGAGTGATTATGTCAACCAACTCCTCTGGCTCCAGGCCCGTTTGCACTAGCAACTCATCTACCAGGGCCGTCAGCTTATCACCCAAAGCGCTAAAGCTTTCATACAGGGTTTCGTCTGTCATAAGCTCCAGTGTGTCCGCACCGGCGGCGGCAGTGACCAGTTCGCCCAGGTTGGCGCTATCGAGCAGTGCCTCGACATTCATTCCCAGTGTGGCCAAGATACTTAGCACCGCTTCCTCGGGGATGTCCAGCTCGGCTGCAACCTCCAGCAGTATTAGCTTGGCGGCATCACTAATTGCCACGCTTGTTAGCTCGTCTGTCATTTCCGCCACGGCCTCTTTATATGTTTCTTGTGCCGCCTCGTAGACTGCGCCTTCCGTTTTGTTTGCCGTTTGGCTGCCATCCTCGACCTTCGTGCTGCCCTCCAGGTCCGTGTCCCTTGCTCCCCGGTTTGCCTCGCCAGCCCTGTGCGGTTTTGTCTTTTCTGCTGTGCGCACACTGCCGGCCACAACTGCGTCATTCTCGGCCGGCGGCTGCCCTCCGGGGGCACTTTGCGCCAGGACATCCGAGAAATCGGCTCCCTTTGCTTTGTCGGTCCATGCCGGACCGCTTTGTCCGATGAAATTCACCAAAAACCGTGCTTTTTCAAAGCTGGTTTCGCCGAATCTCACGTCTTTCATGGACATGCTACTCATTGTTTCACCTCCTGTCTTTAGTTTTCAAGGTTCACTTCCCGCCGTGATTTTCCAGATGTGAAAAGCGCATCTGTAAAATCATTCGGCGGTGGCAAGTTTGACTGCGTCAAACTTGCGCGTTATTCCAAAAAACAAGCAAAAACACCCGTGCGGACAGTCATTGCCCTAAACGCGCATCCTTGCTTATAGATTATATCGGATGGGAGCGCGGATTACTTAACCCCTAAGTCAGGGGATTCCGCATAAAAACATTGCGGAATGACGGGGTGGGGAGTGAGCGCGGACTACATCCCCTAAGTCAGGGGATTCCGCATAAAAACATTGCGGAATGACGGGGCGGGGAGTGAGCGCGGAGTACATCCCCTGAGTCAGGGGATTCCGCATAAAAACATTGCGGAATGACGGGGTGGGGAGTGAGCGCGGAGTACATCCCCTAAGTCAGGGGACCCCGCACAAAAACATTGCGGAATGACGGGGCGGGGAGTGAGCGCGGACTACATCCCCTGAGTCAGGGGACCCCGCATAAAAACATTGCGGAATGACGGGGCGGGGAGTGAGCGGGAATTACTTAACCCCTGAGTCAGGGGATTCCGCATAAAAACATTGCGGAATGACGGGGTGGGGAGTGAGCGCGGAGTACATCCCCTAAGTCAGGGGATTCCGCATAAAAACATTGCGGAATGACGGGGTGGGGAGTGAGCGCGGACTACCCTACGGCCTGGGTTCCATCAAGCGGGTGAGCTGGGCGGCAATCTCCGGATCCATCGCGGCCAGTACTGCCCCACGGCTCTCCGCGTTCATCGCACTTAGGATACGGGCGGCCAACTCCAGGTTGGTGGTCATCTCCTCAAAGATGGCGGCGGCGGCCTGCGGCCGCATTTCTGCGTAGGCGCGGGCATAATCTTGCACCTCCTGGCTGGCTTCCGACTCTGTCACCACCTGCCGGTAAATCATCTCGGCAGTGGCCGGGTCTATCATTTCGTAGTAGCGGCGATACTCCTCGGGCCCCGGCCCGGCCTCGGCATACACCACTTCCTCATAAAATTCATTCTTGATCCGCTGGAACTCCACCTGCCTGTCCTCAAATTCCTTAAGACGCGCCACTTGCGCCCTAAGCTCCTCGTTTTCCTCGGCTAGGGCAGCCGACCGCAGCTGCTCCTTTTCCACCTCCAACTCCAACACCCGAATATAATCGACTGCCTCGCGGATGCTGTCGTAGCCCATATAAGACTCCGGTTCATCGCGGCTGCCCGGCGCAGTGCCGGAGGGCAAAATAAGATTGACCACGGGAATATCTTTAAGTAGCGGTGTGAGTACGCCCGAACCAAAGCCACCCACATCCAACTTTACCAGCAGGGCCAAAATCACCAGCCATATTAAGATGATGACCAGCGTGACCACGAAAACCGAGCCGCCCTTGGGTTCTGCGTCGCCTTCCAGGCTACGCTCCTGACGCTCGATCTCCTTGGCGCGGCTTTTAACCTCCTTCATCTGGCTTTTCTTGTCTTTTTTCAGACTCTTTTTTTCCTCTGCCAGACGTTTTTTTTCGGCCGCCTCGTCTATGATGGGAGCGGGGGGTATGTTCGGGGGCATGGGAACTCCTTTTTGAGTTGTCAGTTTTCAGTTATTTCTTCTGACAACTGAAAACTTACTTCATCGCGTGTCTATAGCTTACCAGCTCGTCCACTTCCTTGAACTCGCGCGCCTTTTCTTCCAGGACAAATTCCTCGAAGGCGCGCTCGCGTAGGCGTTCGTAGGTTTTTCGCTCTTTTATCGCTTCTTCCATCTTTTGCCGGGCCGCCTCCAGGAACTCCTCGGCCTGTTTTACCGCCAAGCGTTGCAAGTCTATGTAGCCGTCCATGGTGATAATGTAGCCCTTGTTGTCCATGATGTCCTGGACACAGAGCTGGTCGGCCATGAGGCGGCGCCCTTCCTCCATGTAGCCGTCTTTTCTGACAAACAAGGCACTAAGGCGCGCTTCTTCTTCATCCAGTGCCCGCCGGGCCAGGCCAAACTCCAGCTTGGCCTGTTCTTCCAGTTTTTCTTTTATGTTGAGGATGCTCTGCATCCGGAAGATAAAACGCGCCATGTCAACCTCAAGATTGCAAAACAACGTATGTTTTACTTTCTCCGCACTCCCCGCAGGGGATTCCGCATAAGAACATTGCGGAATGACGGCAGGCAGGGCATTCCGCATTCCTAACTAAACAACCCCTCCAGCAACTCCACCGTCTCCTCAAAACTAAACTTTTCCTCCACATCCTGGCATAAATAATCATTCACGGCGTTTATCTTCTCGATGGCAAAATCGATGTTTTCGTTGGAGCCGGGGCGGTAGGCCCCGATATTTATCAAATCCTCGGCCTCCATGTAGGTAGCCAGGACATTTTTCAACTTGCCCGCCACCTGCTTATGGGAGCGTTCGGTAATCTGCGACATGCAACGCGATATGCTCTGCAACACGTCTATGGCGGGGTAATGGTTTCTGTGGGCCAGCCTGCGGTTTAGCATCACGTGGCCGTCCAGGATGCTGCGGGCGGTGTCGGTGATGGGTTCGTTGAAGTCGTCGCCATCGACCAATACGGTATACAGGCCGGTGATCGAGCCATGCGGCAGACAGCCGGCCCGCTCCAAAAGCCGGGGCATTTCCGCATAGACGCTGGGGGGATAGCCCCTGGACACCGGCGGCTCCCCGCTGGCCAGGCCTATCTCACGCTGGGCCATTGAGAAACGGGTCAGGGAATCCATCATAAACAATACGTCTTTACCTTGGTCGCGGAAATATTCGGCGATGGCAGTGGCGGTTTTGGCCGCCTTGTTGCGCTCCAGGGCCGGTTTGTCGCTGGTGGCGACCACCACCACCGAACGCGCCATGCCCTCCGGCCCCAGGTCCCGCTCGATAAACTCACGCACCTCGCGCCCGCGCTCGCCTATCAGGGCCAGGACGTTTATGTCTGCCTTGGTGTTGCGGGCAAACATCCCCAGCAGGGTGGATTTACCCACCCCGGAGCCGGCAAAAATGCCGATGCGCTGACCTTTGCCTATTGTTAAGAGACCGTCCACCGCTTTCACGCCCAACGGCAACACTTCACTGATCAAGGTCCGTTTCAGGGGGTCGGGCGGCAGGGCCTCCACCGAATATGCCTCGCCACTGGCCGCGCCCTGCGCACGTGCCGCCAAGGTGGCACTGTCTATCGGCCTGCCCAGGCCGTCCAGGGTCTGGCCCAATAAATCATCACTCACCGGCACCGTCAGGATGGTCTCGGTGTTTTCCACGATGCTGCCCTTGCCTATGCCCTCGATCTTTTCATAGGGCATGAGGATGTTGTGCCCGTCCCTTAGGCCCACCACCTCGGCCATGACCGATGCCGTACTCCCCTGGGGGTATATGGCGCATATGTCGCCAATACGCACATCCGGCCCGACAGACTCTATCGTGAGTCCGACCACATTGACCACCCGCCCCTTAAAGCGGTGGTACGTGCCTTCCGGCACGAAAGTGTATTTAGTGAAGTTTGTTTTTTCTCGTAGCATTATCACCCCTCATACGACAACAACCTCAACTGCTTATTAAGCCCCGCAAGCTGCGTGTCAAAACCACAGTCGAAAACACCGCCGGCCGTCTCTATCAGACAGGCCCCGGCGGCCAGGGTCCGGTCTTTGATAATCTCGATTTTCGCACTCCCGGCGGCGCTTTCCGCGCGGATCTCATCGCGATGGGCGGCCAAATACTCATAATCATTTTCCGACACGCGAATAATGAACTCCTTCGCCTCGTCCGCAAAACGCATGGTCTGGGTCAGCAAGTGAGCAACTATCGGGGTGTAGTTTGTAAGAAGAGTATCAAACACCTTTTCGTATATATCGGTTATCAGGGCGACAAAACGCGGCTCCAGCTCATCGACCAGCTGCTCATACTCCGAATGTAGCTCGCTCCGCTCGGTCTGGATGGCGGCCTTCATTGCCTCTATCTCACGCGTCGCCTGTTCCATGCCCGAATTGTAGCCACTCCTTTGCCCTTCCTCGGCGGCGGCCAGGCGTCTGTTTTCTATATCCTCGGCAGCATCTTTTAGCATCTGCTCACATTCACTGCGGGCATGCGCGAGTCTTTCTTCGGCCTCATCAATCAACTCCTTTGCCCGCTGCTCGGCATCCACCACCACTGCCGCCGCGTCCATGATCTGTGCTTCCTCGTCCGCCTCCCCCTCTCCCTTTATCACATTGGCGCCGTCATAAGAACCTTCTATTTGGGCGGGATTCAGGGCAGCAAAATCAAAGTCATCGTCCGGGGCGGCGTAGCCATCCAAATCCCTCTCGGCGCTGCCCCACACCATCATTTTTTCATTCAATACCTCGTTTGAGTCTATGACCCGCACATCCTCCGGGTCGGTATATACCCAACTGGCACGATATAGGTTTCTATACTTAGACAATTATCTCATCTCCTCCGCCCCTGGATATGACAATCTCGGCAGAATCTTCCAGTTTCCGAATAATATTGACGATTTTTTGCTGGGCTTCTTCGACATCTTTCATGCGCACCGGCCCCATGAACTCCATGTCCTCTTTTATCATTACCGACAAACGCGAGGACATATTGTTGAAGATGGCGTTTTGCACTTCCTCGTTGGCACCCTTTAGGGCGATGGCCAGGTCGTTGTTGTCCACATCGCGCAGCACCCGTTGAATGGCCCTGTCGTCCAGCAGCAAAATGTCCTCGAAGACAAACATCTTTTTGCGAATTTCGTCCGCCAGCTCCGGCTCCTCTATTTCCAGGGTTTCCATGATGTGCTTTTCCGTGCCACGGTCCACGGTATTCAAAATCTCCACAATGGCATCCACGCCGCCGATAATGCTGAAATCCTGATTGACCAGGGAGGCCAGTTTCGATTCCAGCACACGCTCCACCTCTTTGATGACATCGGGGCTGGTCCTGTCCATCATGGCAATCCTCCGTGCGACCTCCGCCTGGCGTTCCGGCGGCAGGGCCGATATGATCAGGGCCGATTGGGCGGGTGACAGATAGGATAGTATCAGGGCTATCGTCTGCGGGTGTTCGTCCTGGATGAAGTTGAGTAGCTGCGAGGCGTCTGTTTTGCGGACAAACTCGAAGGGCTTTACTTGGAGCGAGGCCGTGAGTTTGCTGATGACATCCACGGCTTTGTCCTGACCCAGGGCTTTTTCCAAAAGCTCCTTGGCATATCCTATGCCGCCCTCGGCGATATATTGCTGAGCGAGACAGACTTGGTAGAATTCATCCAGCACCGTTTCTTTTATCTGCGGGGTAATGCTGCGGGTATTGGCAATCTCCAGCGTCAGTTCCTCTATTTCATCTTCTTTTAGGTGCTTGAAGATGCTGGCGGATTTTTCCGGTCCCAGAACAATAAGGAGGATTGCCGCTTTCTGCAAACCCCCTATCGCATCCGTTGCACCGCTGCTTGCTCTAGGCATATGTGTTCACAACCTTTCTAAAGTGCCGATACCCCGCAACATTCCCCGCAGGGGATCCCGCATAAAAACATTGCGGGATGACGAGGGGGAGCATGAGTTTTACCCCCACTCCTCCGTCAACCAGTTCCGCAATAGGGCGGCGGCGGCCTCGGGGTTATCATCGACAAATTTATCTATCATCTTCTTCGCCTCCGTGCCTTCGTCTATGTTAATGTCCTCCAGCTCCGGCTGCGACTGCAACAAACTCTCCACCGACAGCTCTTCTGCCTCTGCCTCTGCCCGCTCGCCCCGCATGCTGCGGATGACGACAAAGGCCAGCAGACCCAAGATGATGACAATCAGTATAATCTGGACTATGTCCGTCCACGAAAGCGCCATACCCTCGGCATCCAGGAAAATGTTCTCGCTATAGGACCTAAAGGTCACATTCTCCACGGGAAAGCCCGAGGCATTGGCCACCATGTAGTACATTTCCTCATCCACGTCCAGGACGGTCCGCTCGTTGTTGGCGTCTTTGTATTCATCCCAGGTCACACCGTCCAGAAGCCCCTGGCGGCGCACGTCTTCCTCGCGCACCACATTGGTCCTGGTGGTGGTGACAGAAACGGAGGAATCGTTAAATATCAGCGCCCCCGGCGGAATCTGATGCTCGGTGATAAGCTGGCTCACCAAGCGGTCTAGCGAACGCTCGCTCTCGGTGGAGGAAGATGTGGCATAGTCCGGCCATTGATAGGAGCCGCCCTCGGTATTGGAATCCGTGCCGGGAGGGTCGCCGGTACCCTGCGTGGTTTCCGCGTCATAATGGTGTTCGCGGGCGAGGTAACCCTCGTCACGATCGGGGCTTGTATAGTACTTACTGTCCACGGAGGATGTGCTGGTAAAATCTATCGCCACGCTGCTGGCAACCACCACTTTGTCATATTCGTTGGTGCCCATCAGGACACGGCGGACTTCGGAATTTATGGTGTTTTCCGCTTTGTTTTTAGTACTCAGCTGGGTACCGGCCGAACCGCCCTGGCCGCTGTAGATTTCCTCGCCGGAAAACCATGTGTTGCCGTTTGTGTCCGTGATGGTGATATTGGCCGGTGTGGGCGCCCCCAACCCGACAGAAATGCCCTTGGCCAAAGAAGCGGCCTGTTCTTCGGTAAAATCCCCGGACAGCTCCAGTTGTACCCAGGCCGTGCTTTCCTTATCCTGGGACAGCAAGGTGCCGTCGTTTTCCGGCAGGTCAATGGACACCCGCGCAGACTTGACATTGGCCAGGCTCATCGCCATGCTGGCAAACTGGTTTTCCAAATAGACCTTATAGCGCTTTTGCTTATCGGCCTCGGTGGTGGAAAAACCGCCGCTGGTCACATTGTCTATCGACCATACCGAAGACTGGATGTTATTGGCACCCATCAGCATGATGGCTTCCGCTTGCTGCTTTTTGTCCACTTCAAAACGCAGGCCATCCGGTGTGACCCGCCAAGTGATAGTACCGTCCGCTTCCAAAAGATCGCGTACCTCCGCGGCGGCGGCAGGATCTGTGGCGGTAAGGAGCACAACATATTGGGTTTGATTGAGAAGGGTAAGCAGGATTACCAGCGTCATAATAATGCCGGCAGAAACGGCGATGATAAAGGTTTTTTGTTTGGATGTGAACTTATTCCACCATTCCAAGACGCGGCCAAGAATGTTTCTAATTTGCTCCGGCATATTTTCCTCCACACAAACTAATCCTGAAGAATGTCCTATTCTTCATCCGCTCACACGGTCGCCGACCTGGGGGTGGTGAGTCCCCGATGCCGGCAAGACGAGTCCGTTCGTCCCATACTTGGATAACATAATGCAATATCAAACCACGTGCAAATGCAGCTTAAATCTGCATCTGCATGATTTCTTTGTAGGCTTCCAAAACCTTGTCACGGATGGCAACGGTGTATTGGAGGGAGACACTCGCCTTTTGGAGGGCGTTGGTCAACTCATGGGTGCTGTTTGTCTCGCCCAGCGCCCATTTTATCTCTTCTTCCCTGGCGTCCATGAAATAGGCATTGGTGGCGCCAATATTGTTCATCGCCGCTGACAGGAGGCTGTCAAAGGCACTGTGGTCTACGTTGTTTGGGGTGGTCAGTTTAGTGGCACCGCTGTTATAAGCTTCCACCAGTGACAGTGAGTTGATGTTTGACAGGGCCGCTATGTCCATTCATGTTCTCCTTATTCAGGGGGCCCCGCATTAAAACATTGCGGGGTGACGGTCAGGGGTTAATTCTGCGCCATTTCCAGGCCTTTTAGGGCCATCGCCTTGCTGGTATTAAAGGCGGTGGCGTTGGCTTCGTAGGCGCGGCTGGCATCTATCAGGTTGGTCATTTCCGTGACCACGTTCACATTCGGATAATGGACATAGCCATTTTCATCGGCATCGGGATGGGCAGGGTCAAAGGCCATGACAAAATCGCTGGTATGGTCCTCGGCCACCCGGGTAACCCGTACCCCCTTGCCCTCATGCATACGATGGTACTGGGCATCAAAAACTGTCTTGAACGCCGGCCGTGTCGGCTTTTGCTCAAACACAACTATTTTGCGGCGGTATGGCGTGCCGTCTGCGGTGCGGGTGGTGTTGATATTAGCGACGTTTTCAGAAATGATGTCCATCCGATAGCGTTGCGCGGTCATTCCCGATGCGTTTATATCGAATGAGTTAAAAATGCCCATGTGGATCTCCTTACTATCTCGTCATTCCGGACTTTTCGTGGGAGTCAGGGGGCCCCGCATAAAAACATTGCGGGGTGACGATCAGTGTTACTTCATTACCATCTTCAAGTTGCTGAATTCCTGATTTATGGACGTTATCAGGCCGTTATACTTAAGCTGGTTTGCTGCCAGCATGACGCCCTCGGTGTCCGGATCGACATTATTTCTGTCCAGGCGATAGGAAAAATTGGGGCTGTCCGTGTAGACTTTGGGTTTAAGGCGCGAAAGATTCATGTTATCCACTTTCACATCCAATGACTTAAAGCGCAACGGTCTAAGCGCCCTGTTTAAGTGTTCCTCAAAACTCACGTCCTGGCGCTTGTAGCCGGGTGTGGTGGCATTGGCAATATTATTGGCAATCACCTCATTACGCAACCAAGCCGCATCTGCCGCCTTATCCAGTACATTGACATAGTTGAAAATGTTGGAATTAATCATTAACCGTACCGACCTTAGTGTGCCTGGCTTGCATACTGCCGGGTGTACTCCCCCGGCCGGACTCCCATAAAGTATATCTCGCCTGTCATCGTTATTTATATTATAGTGGCTTTTTATGAAAAGACAAGAACTTTTTTGACTTTTTTTCAAAAAAATACACTATGCGGGGTATCCGGTTTTTTCGCCCCCTATATATGGTACTTTTGGCCCTGTTGTGGTACATGGTCAGGGTGTCGGGATACGAACCCATACGGGAGTTCGTATCCCGGCACCCTAAAACTAGCTGCCCTCGCGCCCCATCATCCTATCTACTTCCGCAAAAATAAGCTCATTATGTATCTTGATATACGTACCCTTCATCCCCACTGAACGCGCTTCGATAACCCCGGCACACTCAAATTTGCGCAGTGCACTGACAATAACCGAGCGGGTAAGGCCGGCACGGTCGGCGATTTTTGAGGTAATCACAATACACTCCGTGCCGCTTAGCTCCTTAAAGACCTGAATTATCGCATTCCGTTCGGAAAAATTGAGGGCGTCCATGGCCAATTTTGCGCTCGCCGTCTTGCGCGCCAACTCGGCATTTTCTTCATTCGTGGACCTAAGCATTTCCAGGCTGATCACGGTGGTGGTGTATTCGCAGAGGATAATATCGTCTATTTCATGGGGGGTGTTGTCTCCGTAGACAAACAGGGTACCCAGGCGTCCGCCGGCAATTTCTATCGGTGTGACCAGGGCACTGTATTTGGCCGCCGCCGCTGTGTCAAAACCCAGGGTGAGCAAATTGACATTTTCCTTGGTCGAGAGTATCGCCAAGAGGCGCGCATTTGTGCTCTCGTCTATAAAACCGCCCACATTTTCGTCTATCAAATCCGGTATGGCGGCCAACGACTTGCAAGCCCCCAGGCCCAATATCTTGCCCTTATTGCTGATTACCAAGACGTGGGCATCCATAATTTCGCTCACAATTTTGCAAATGTCGGTAAATACTACTTTGCTGGAATTGTTGTTATGTAAAAATTTGCCTATCTTTCTTGTTTTGTCCAGTAAATGTACACTACTCATCTTTTTTATCCTCCATTCCGACATAACTACACTGGGCACCGGCGCATACCAGTTTGGCCCCTTTTTCCAACAACACATCGCCGCAGTCCGGGCATTTTTTGCCCGAAGGCTTTTGCCAGACAAAGAAATCACAGTTGGCATAGTCCGTGCAGCCATAGTAGCGGCGGCCCTTCTTGGACATCCTCGCGACCACCTCACCGTCGCAGCGGGGGCAGGCGACACCGATTTTTTCCATGTATGGCTTGGCATTGCGGCAATCGGGGAAGCCCGGGCAGGCCAAAAACTTGCCGTGCGGGCCGTATTTATAGACCATTGTCTTGCCGCAGAGCTCACAGATCTCATCGGAGACCTCGTCGGCTATCTCCACCTCGGCCAAGTCTTTTTCCGCCGCCTTCACCGCCGCATCCAGGTCAGGATAAAAGTTTCTTATCACCGTTTTCCATTTCACCTCGCCTTCTTCTATGCCGTCCAGCAAGGCCTCGATATTCGCCGTGAAATGCACGTCCACTATGCTCGGGAAGGCGGTAAGCATCATGCGGTTCACCACCTCGCCCAGCTCGGTGGCGTGGAGGTTTTTTTCTTCCTTCACCACATAGCGGCGCCCCATGAGGGTGGCAATGGTGGGGGCGTATGTGCTGGGGCGGCCTATCCCCTGTTCCTCCAGGGCCTTTACCAGACTGGCTTCCGTGAAATATGGCGGCGGCTGGGTAAAATGCTGCTTATGGTCGTACTCTTTTAACGTCAGGGCGGTGTTTTTGTCCATGCTCCCGGACAAAATGGTGCTTTCTCCTTCCTTGCCCTTGTCGTCTGCTTCCTGGTAGACGGACATAAAACCATCGAAAGTAAGCTTCGAGGCGGCGACGCTAAAGCGATGCTCCCGGCCTTTTTTGCCGGATGAGTCTATCCGGATGGAGGTAGTCTCGTACTTGGCCGCCATCATGCGGCTGGCGGCAAAGCGCTTCCATATCAGTTGGTACAGGCGGAATTGGTCGCGTGAGAGCGAGTCCTTGATCATGGCTGGCAGCATTGTTATATCCACCGGGCGTATTGCCTCGTGGGCGTCTTGGACCTTGGCCGCCTTTTTCGTCTGGGCTTTCTCTGTTTCCGCGGCGGCGTAGGCTTCGCCATGCGTTTCGCGGATATAGGCCGCGGCCGCCTTGATTGCCTCATCTGAAACGCGGGTCGAATCTGTTCTTAGGTAGGTGATGATGCCCACGCTGCCCTTGCCCTTTATGTTCACGCCCTCGTAGAGTTGCTGGGCCGTGCGCATCGTTTTCATGGCCGAAAATCCCAGGGCTTTGTTGGCTTCTTGTTGCAAGGTGGATGTGGTAAACGGCAAGGGGCTTTTTTTCGTCCGCTCGCCCTTTTTCACCTCACTAACGCCGAAGCTGGCACCCGCCAAATCGGCCAGGATGCCGTCCAACTGTTCCTTGGATTTTATTTCAATGCGCCCCTCCGTGTTGCCGTAGTATTTTGCGTACAGGGGTTTTTTCTCGCCTTTTACTGAAAACTCGGCCCCAAAGCTCCAGTATTCTTCCGGGATGAAGGCCGCCACCAGGGCCTCGCGGTCGCATATTATCCGCAAGGCAACGGACTGTACCCGCCCCGCCGAGAGGCCGCGTTTTACCTTGGCCCACAAAAGCGGTGATATGCGGTAGCCCACCATGCGATCCAGCATGCGCCGTGCCTGTTGGGCATCCACCCTGTCCATGTCTATCTCGCGGGCATTTTTCAGGGAATCCTTGACCGCTGCCTTGGTTATTTCATTGAAGGTGATGCGGTATACCTTTTTTTTATCCTCCAGCTTCAACGCCTGCTTTAAGTGCCAGGATATGGCCTCGCCCTCGCGGTCCGGGTCTGTCGCCAGGTAGATGCATTCCGCCTTCTTTACTTCCTTTCTCAGCTTGGCTAAAATGTCTCCCTTACCGCGGATGGTTATGTACTTGGGTTCATAATCATTTTCCACATCAAAACCCAGCTGGCTTTTGGGCATGTCGCGGACATGCCCGTTGGAGGCCAGGACCTCGTAATCCGTCCCCAGAAATTTCTTTATTGTTCCCGCTTTGGCCGGGGATTCCACAATCACAAGATGTTTTGCCATTTTGCTTGCCTCATACTAACAACCACGCCCTGCCAGTAAACCGCGATGTTTTGGGCATCCGCCTCTTTTTGGCGGGGCACAAAACTCGCACGTGAAGAACGCAGTTCTTCACGCTATCAACTTATTTCGTGATTGACTATACACTATATTAAAGGAAGTTGCAAGGGGCAATCAATCCGATAATGCCATGTACCAGTTGATAATCGGCTCACCCGCGGTCATCGCAACAAAGATGCCGGCTGCAAGATAAGGACCAAAGGGCAGCACCCTGCCCTTCCCTTTACACAGCATCAAGCAGATGTGGATGATGGAGGCGAGCGTCGCCGCGACCATCAAGGCCAGGATTATCCCCTGCCAACCCAAAAGCAGTCCCGCCGCCGCCATAAGCTTTATATCCCCGCCGCCAATGCTACGCCCATGGCTCAGCAGATGTATGACCAGAAACAAGGTGCTGACGGCAAAAAAGCCGGCCACATAGCCAGGCCACGCCTCCCAGTTTAGCAGCAGATTAAACAGCCCCAAGATGCCGATGCATATATTCAGACCGGGCGGGATCTCATATGTGCGATAATCCACCACCGCCACGATGATAAGCACCGAGGCGCAGACTGCGTACAGCAGGGTGGTCATGCTCATCCCGTACAAAACAAAAAACCCCATCCATATCAGGCCATTAGCCGCTTCCACCAGCGGATATTGCCAAGTAAGGCGCATCATGCAATGACGGCAGCGCCCTCTTAGCCAGATGAAACTCACCAGCGGCAAAAGTTCATGCCACCTTAAGTGACTCCCACATCCGGGGCAGCAAGAGGCTTTCTGGACGATATCATTTCCTTTTGGCAGACTCAAGATACATACGTTCAAAAAACTGCCGACAATGATACCCAGTATGAAGATGAAACTGTAGCTTGCGACCGCATATCCCGGAGAACCAACATTGAGCTGGCAGTCCCGGAATTGGGCGTATTCTTTGATGATATTAAGCATTGAATCCTTAAAAAGGGCAATGATTACGGCTCACCGCCTGTCACACCGGCGCCTCTGGCAGCATCACCACCGGCAGATATGCGCGTATTGCCGTCAGCAGTAGTGCCATCCAGATATGTGCCAGTGCCGGTTGCGTCTGTGTTTGTGAACGTCACGACCACACTGTCTTGCCATTCATATAACAATATGGTCACAATACCACCCGGCCGCGAACACAACATGCCTCCATCCGCGGCTAAAAGAGCCGTTGATATGGCATCACCACCATAATCCCTTCCATCAGCAACATCAATGCCCATGGTCATGGCAATATCATTACCCAGGCAGCCCGGTCTTAAATGACTATCATTTAGGATTATGGCGGCATTGGCAGAACTACCGGCAAGGGCATTTTTGAATATAGTTGTGGGTTCTGCCTCCCCATCCGCATTTTGGGGATTTTCCATGGCTGTCATGATCGCTATCCGCAGGGCATCGGCCACTTGAATATCCGCAGACGCGTTCATTCTCTTATTATACCTCATCAAGTTGAGTGCCAAGAAAGCAATAAGGATGGCCATGATGGCGATGACAATAAGCAAATCCACCAATGTAATTCCCTTGTTGTCAAATGCCTTTCTTCTCATAAGGGTGTTCTCCATCACAATATATTTCGGCACTATGTTACTATGTCCTCACGCCAGATGTCAAGTAATATTTTAGAAATTTTTAATAAATATTTACAAATATTTAATATTTGGCCTGCCCGCTTCCGACCCCGATCGCAGCGAAAAAAAACGTAAATTCCCAAAGTAAGTGCCACAGTGTATACCTTCGCGGCATTTAATGTGGGAAACAGCGAAAACAAAGGAGGCATTTACCATGGGAATGTGGGACACGGCTCCCAAAGCGGC
>Ga0099364_10004652_pt1 | contig 20731 bp, 20 predicted proteins | sample TergutTh196P3_FD_73070 | JGI IMG/M metagenome (GOLD analysis project Ga0099364, IMG submission 73070) | Microcerotermes parvus P3 segment gut microbial communities from Pointe-Noire, Republic of the Congo - Th196 P3 | ecosystem: Host-associated > Arthropoda: Insects > Digestive system > Gut ... | reverse complement strand
ATTCAAGCAGAAATATAATCAGAAACCCAAGTTTTTTACAATATGAAGTAAGGTTTTTTGACGGCCCAGGCCCAGAGCAAACAAAAACAGGAGGCTGGGGTGCGCCTATAACTGTAAGGGTAGAGCCAGGAACCTGGAATGTAAGTGTAAGGGCTTTTGATCCTCAAGTCCCATCAATAACAACTGTTGCTTTTGGATTTAATACTGTTGATGTCAGAGCAGGGCAGAGCAATACCACTACAGTACAGATGATTTTTGAGGTTTTTGAAGCTTTAACAGCGTACATTAACTGGGCTCCTGGCGGCACAATGGATAATCCTGTGATAATAAACCTTGCTCTAGAGCTTGATAATGACAATATGGTTGGAATACTGGATGCAATCGAGGCTTCCAGTACTGACAGATATGTAAGTCTAAACCTTTTAAATTGCAACCCTTCTAAAGTAAACACAGGTGCAGGTTTAAGGGCAGATGGCTCTTTTGAAACACGTGCAAATATTACTCCTGGTAGTCTAACTTTACATGAAAGAGTTGTATCCATTACCCTGCCGGCAGCCACGACCAGTATAGCAGAAGGATCACTACCAGGATCCGGTTCAGGTAATGATGGTGTTTTTTTTGGTTTTGTAGATTTAAATCATGTCAACTTAGGTAATAATATAACTGAAATTGGAGCAAATGCTTTTAATTTAACCTACTCACTTTGGTATGGAGGAGGAGAAGGAGGATTAAAAAGTATAGTTATTCCAAACAGTGTTACAATAATAGGTTATAGGGCTTTTCAAAATAACCAACTGACGAGTGTTGTAATTCCCAATAGTGTTATCCATATTGCTTCGTATGCTTTTTATGATAATCAACTGACAAGTGTTATTATAGGCAATAATGTTTCTACCATAGGAGTTTGTACTTTTTTACAAAATCCTTTGACAAGTATTACTATTGGGTCAAATGTTTTATTGGAAGATGATTATATTATAGACGGAGAATTTGAATTGGTTTACAACAGCAATGGTAAATTGGCTGGAACCTATACAAGGCCAGATGAAAATAGTTCTACTTGGACATATATTGGACCATGAGGTGATCCACGAATGACACGGATTAACACCCACGGATTTTCACGGATTTTTATTCCCCCCTCTGTGTCTTGCCCAACACCAAATTTGGTGCTGGTTGAACGTCTTGGCGTGCTAAAATTCCTGATACTGCTCTTCTTCTTATCTGCATTTACACTTTCTGCCCAGACTGCTGAAGAAATAGACATCTTACTTGAAACAGAAGTCCTTAACATTAGCCAAACAACCAGATTTATACTTGGCTCAATAGACTTGCTGCCTCAAGGGCTTACAGGCATTGAAGCTGAAAGAGCAGCTTTTGAAATGGCAAGCTCAAGGGGTTGGATAGCAAAAAATGCTGAAAGCAATGCAACATTACAGGACACTGCTTTTCTAATAATGAATGTGTTTGAAATAAGAGGTGGTCTTATGTACAGCTTATTCAACAATCAGCGTTATGCGTTCAGGGAATTGCTCTACCTTAAGCTTATAGAAGGCCGTGCTTACCCTGACATGACAGTTTCCGGCTCAAGACTATTGCAGATAATTACACGTACCTTAACTCACACAGGTGAAACAGAATGAAACCCACGGAAGCTGCCCACAGATATTCACGAATTTTAATTTCATCCTCTGTGTCATCTTACCCAGCACCAAATTTGGTGCTGGGTGAACGTCTTGGCGTGCTAATTCTCCTGATACTCTTTCTCTCCATACCTGTTTTTTCCATGGATTATGGAGCAGTTGTTGGACTTGAGTTAAATATAAAAGACCTGGGTGAAACTGATTTTGACGGGAAGTTTACAATAGGCCCCTGGCTTTCCCTGCCATTGAAAGAAGCTGACCTGTATATTTCTGCTGGGATTCACGCAGGCTATGATGACAGCTTTGCCATTGTGCCTGAACTTTTTCGCCTTGAGTATTCTGCAAGGTTTTTTGATTCACTTGTATTAAGAGCCGGGCGCATACCCTGGCAAGATACTACACAATTTATTGTAAAAGGTGTGTTTGATGGTTTTGATTTTACAGTTGATATGGGAGTTTTTAGAATTGGAACATCAGCGCTTTATACAGGTTTTTTGTATAAAGATTCATCATATATAAATTCCAGTCCAGAAGATCCAAAAGATTATAATCTTGACTTTTCATGGTCAGATTTTTCTGGCACTTACTTTGCACCTCCTCGTTTTCTAGCTTCTTTATATGGAGATTTCCCTGGTTTTCCATATATGAGGGGGCAATTATACGCAGGAATCCTGGCTCAATTTGATTTTTCTGATGCAGAAGAAGATTATAATACAATCTATTTTTTATTAAAGCACACTCTTGTTTATGAGGCATTTGATTTATCAGTTTCAGGAGCAATAGAACTTGAACCCACAAGAACCCGAGGTTTACGGCCTGCAATGGCAATTACGATTGATGGCGGCTATCAATTGCCAGGTATGCTTAAAGACAGACTTTCTCTTGGCCTTCGTTATGCATCAGGGGAAGGGCCATATATGGCTGCATTTTTTCCCTTGATAAGAGAAGCTCAAGGAACGGTTTTGCGTCCTTTGTTTTCCGGGATCATGCTTATTAATTTAAATTATCAGATTCTTTTATTACCCAATTTATCTTTGGAATTTGGTAGCCAATATTTTTTTAGAACAGATGCCAGCACATATAATGATCCTGCGATTGCGCATGATTCTTATGCATTGGGGCTTGAACTGGATGCCTCAGTAATGTGGGTGCCATTTTCTGACCTTTCTTTAGTTTTTGGAGGAGGTGTATTTCTTCCACAAACTGGATCAGCAATGGCAAAAGATACACCATTACGCTGGTCATTATCATTGAAAACCCTGTTTTCTTTTTAGGAGAATGACATGATATTTTTTAATAATAAAATCCACTCCGCGTCTTCTTACCCAGCACCAAATTTGGTGCTGGGTGAACGTCTTGGCGTGATAAATTTCCTACTAATGCTCTTTTTTTTATCTACAATAAATCTTTTCTCTCAAGAATTAATAATCCAGGAAATTGCAGGTACTGTTGAGATAAAAAACCCAGGCACTGAAATTTGGGTTCCTGCGCAAAGAGGCCAGACAATAACAGGAGATACAGCAATTTCAACAGGATTCAGAAGCACAGCTCTTATTAGAGCAGGAAACTCACTAATTACTGTGCGGCCATTAACAAGGCTTGGTGTTTCAGAATTAATAGCTTCTGATAACATAGAGACCATAAATGTAAATTTACAGACAGGCAGGGTGCGGGTTGATGTAAACCCGCCAGAAGGAATACGAACCAACTTTATACTTACAGGTCCTGTGTCGGTTTCTTCTGTTAGGGGCACAAGTTTTGAATTTGATATATATAATCTTGAAGTTTTTTATGGGACTGTAGAATATATTGGAAATAGAGGTATACCAGTATTAATTGATGCTGGAAGGATAAGTTTTATAGACCTGCAAAGTGAACGTGCAGTCCATAATTTTGATACATCAACAGTTTTAAGACCAGCTTATCCCATTACTTCCTGGGCAGTTACAGCAGAAGAAGCCATAAATTCAGCTAATATTACAGAATCAATAGGTGACAGTGCATTTGATAATCTTGTTGATGCTGGTGTTAATATTGGTTTTTAAAACTCTCAAGACCTGGTATAATCATCCCATTCAAAGCTGCCCCTGTAAGATCCTGTTACTGTACAGGTGTAGCCAAAATCATCTTCTACTATCAGGTCAAAAACAATAATATATTCAATATTGGCTCCTTGACCAGTGCTGGAAATAGCTATGGTTCCGCCTGTTACTTCATAAAATTCATCATCATCAAAAAAAATATCCCCATACGAAAATGTAAAGGGTCCATGATCGTCATTCATAGAATTGGAAAGATTATAAATCCCTGCAATTAACCTGTTATTGCCATTTGGAACAAACATCTCAAAATATATTTCAATATTATCAGATACTAACATTACATCAATATTAGCTGCACTGTTGGAATAATAATTACCAAAGTATTCCATATAGGCTTCAACTTGCTCTTGTATAGAGCTTTCATTTATGGAAATTCCAAGGTTCCCGTTGTTACTGTAAGCAGCAGCAGTAATCAGAACAATAAAAAACAGAACCCAAAATAATCTTGCATTTTTCATGTTTTATAAAACTCCTTTAATTAAAGATATAATATATCATATTAGCATCTACTTTACAAGAATGTAACCTGGGATTATTATATAATTATGAATAAAACCATCATTGCACCCTCAGTGCTGGCAGCAGATTTTTCCAATTTGCAGGCAGCTATAGCTGACATTGATGCATCCGGAGCAGAATGGATACATTTGGATGTAATGGATGGTCATTTTGTGCCGAATTTATCCTTTGGGCCAAAGATGATAAGGGATTTAAAACCCCATAGCTCCTTAATTTTTGATGTTCACCTTATGATAAACAATCCAGAAGAAATGATCCCTTTATATGCAGAAGCTGGGGCTGATTACATCACAATTCATGCAGAAGCTGCAACGCATCTTCATCGTTTATTATATCAGATCCGGGATTTGGGAAAAAAACCTGGAATCAGTATAGTCCCCTCAACACCTGTTTCGTTTATTGAACATCTGCTTCCCATGCTGGATTTGGTTCTTGTTATGACTGTAAATCCAGGTTATGGAGGTCAGCCCCTTATTCCTTTCTGTCTTGATAAGGTAAAAAGCCTTGCAAAAATGCGCAGGGATAATAAGTTCCTTATTTCTGTTGACGGCGGCATTAATGAAAAAACTGCTTGTATTGCAAGGGAAGCAAGGGTAGATGTACTTGTAACAGGAGAGACTTTTTTCAGGGCTCCTGATAAAAAAAACATTGTAAGTATTTTAAAAGGAATTGAAAAATGAAGAAATCCATTTTTTTCTTAATTTTAATTTTTATTTTATTAGCAAATATTTTTCCACAAGAAGATATATTGATGGCAAACTTTAGGCAGGGAATTACATATTACAGCCAGGGAAACTGGGTTTTAGCCATTGATTTTTTAGAGCCTGCTTTACGATCAACAAATAGAGCGCTTGCTGCAGAAGCTCATTTCTGGACTGCCATGTCAAGATTTTCCAACAATGAATTCTTGCAGTCACTTGAAAACATGGAAACCATTTTAATGTACTATCCTGATTATCATAATATAAATGAATTAAACTATCATAAGGGCAGGGCGCTTTTTAATCTGGGATTTTTCAATGATTCCATATTAACTTTTAATGATTACTTAAATACTCTTGGGCCTGATAATTTTCTTGATACTGCTTCTTTAGACAGAAAAGCCTCAACACTTTTCTGGATTGGTGAATGTCTTTTTAATATGGGACACTTAGACAGGGCTGAAGACACATTCTCTTTAGTTATAATGAATTACCCGGAAAGCTCAAAGTTCGAAGCATCTTCCTTTAGGATTGCATTGATAGGCCAGAAAAGGGTTGAAGAGGAACTTCTAAGGCTATTAAGACTAAGCCACGAAGAAGCTCGCAGAAACCTTGATGAATTTCAAAGAAGGGAAACAGCCTATGAACATGCCATTATTATTTTTCAAAACCGTATAAATGATTTGGAAAGTGATACAAGGCTTGCAGACCTTGAAACAGACAATGCCATGTATGAACTGGAACTTGCTTTATCAGAGGAAAGAATAAGAATTCTTGAAGCCAGACTTTTAGAACTGGAACAGGTTCAGCAAACAACAGCTGTCCAGGATTCACCTAGACAGGAATTTAACCAAGGCTTACCTGTAAAAACACCGGGGATTTGGGATAATCAATTAAAATGAAACAAGACCCAATAGTTAAAGCCAATGTTCTTGCCAGAAAAGGTAATTACGAGGGGGCTTTAAGAATACTTGAATCCGAAGAAAACCGTTACTTTAGATCATTCAATTATTATTATCTTACAGGCATATGCCATCTTTATTCACGGGCGCATGGAAATGCCTTGGCTAATTTTAGAAAAGCCAGGGAAATAAAAATGAGGGATCCTTTGGTTCTTCTTGGCATGGCTGTACTTTACCTTAACCATGGTGATACAGACAGGGCTGTTGATACTTACCTTGAAGTTCTTGAAGTTGATGAACATAACAAACTGGCTGCAAAGGCATTAAGGATAATCCGCAAAAATCCCGGGCCGGAAAATATAAGTTCCTGGGTTGACAAGGGAAGACTGCACACGCTTTTTCCTCCTTTCCCAAAAGCACCTGCAACAATCCAGCCTTTAAAAATTATTTTGATTGCAGCGTCATTACTGGTTCTTGCCATGGGATTTGCTATATTTACAGGCCTTATATCTTTTGAGCAAAGGGGAAGTCGAGAAACACCTTTGAGTATAGAGCTTACATACGAAGAGCTTAATGCACCTATGCAGCACGAAGGCAGCTTCCGTTATGTTCTGACAAGGGATCAAATAAATAATTATTATAATGATGCAAGAAGATTTTTTGCATCTTATAATGATGAGAGCGCGCGTGTAAACCTAAACAGGATTCTTGAATCCAATGGACCAGAACCTGTTAAAAACAAGGCAAGGCTTTTACTCTCATACCTTGAAACACCTGGCTTTGATACATTAAGGGACAGCTTTAGCTATGCGGACATTAACCTTGAACCAATACTGTACCGCGACACCCATGTGATCTGGCGCGGTATTGCGACTAACATTGACATACAGGATGCTCTTACATCTTTTGATCTGCTTGTTGGATATGATACGCGCAGAACCATGGAAGGAATTGTCAGGGTGGATTTTAATTTTGCAATTCCTGTAAACCATGAAAGGCCTATAGAAGTTCTTGGGCGTATTGTTTTATTCAATTCTGAAAGGGGTCTTGATTTCAGGATTCAGGGGATTGCCTTGAATCAGGCCGGGGTTCTGGCAAACCCTTAAATATAATTATTAGCACATGAAAGCAGTTGTACAAAGAGTTAAAAGAGCAAGTGTTTTGGTTGAAGGCCAAATCAAGGGAAGCATAGGAAACGGCCTTTTGGTTTATCTTGGTGTTTCCAAAAACGATACAGAAAAAGACGCTGACTGGCTCGCAGAAAAAATTGTAAACCTGCGCATATTCAGCGATGAAAATGAAAAAATGAATTTAGCTATAGAACAAATCGAAAACACAGAAACAGGGCTTGAGAAAGGTATTCTTGTTATATCGCAATTTACGCTTTTAGGGGATTGCATAAAGGGCAGGAGACCTTTTTTTGGTGAGGCAGCAGATCCTGACATTGCCCAGGGCCTTTACGAATATTTTATTGACATAATAAAAAAGCAAAATATAAAATGCGAGACAGGTGTTTTTCAGGCAAAAATGGATGTGGAGTCAATCAATTGGGGCCCTGTAACAATACTTTTAGATACCGCGGGTTTAACACACTAGGCTTTAAGTAAACAGACCCGGAGCTCCAAGATATTTTTCAGCGTCAAACCTGTCCATAAGCTCACTCATGGATTGATTTGTCATAAAAGTATGAATGATCCTTGTTGCCAAATCTGTTGAAGATACTATTTCCAGATTGGGTATTTCCTCGTTTATGGGCCAGATCGAATCTGTTACAATTACGCGGTTCAAAAGCCCTTCTTTATGAAGATTATTAAGTATGTTTACAGCAGGATAGGAAAAAAGAGCGTGAACAGCAATAAGATTTATTTCAGCGGGTTTTAGAGGTTCAAGCGCCCTTATAAGGTTTTCTACAGAGCTTGCAGTGTCAATAAGATCATCAACAACCCAGAGTGTTTTACCTTCGACAGGCTCTGCAGAGAGTATGTTAATTGACTTTACTGAATTTGCTTTTAAATAATCACGCTGCTTGTGCGCCACAACAAGGGGCGAGCCAAAGGCATCGGCAAAATCCCTGACCTGGTGTTCACCTCCTGCATCTACAGAACAAAAAGCCCAGTTTGGACGAACTGTATTGTAAAGATAATCAAGGTCTTTAATATAATGATCGCAAAGATACTTTTCCAAAAGAGAAAGCGCCCTTATATCATCAAGTGCGCAAATAACAGGATCGACTATGGACTGGGATATTTTTGAATGAAGCTGGTAAGTGATTATATGACTTGCACCTAGGCTGGCCAGGGTTTTAAAATGTATCCAGAGCCCTACGGAATTACGGCGTGTTGTACGGTCAGACCTTGAACAGGAAATAAAAGGTTCAAAAACCAGTATATTGCGGGCATGGGATCTCTTTAAGGCATCTATGGTATGGTAAAGCTCTATCTTTGCTTCTTCGACTGACAGGCCAGCCTCATTCCTTGTGCAGCTGGATAAAAGCACTACATCCATGCCCCTTACAGACCTTGTAACAGATACTTCAAGTTCACCGTCAGCAAAACAATCTGTTTGAAGTAATCCCCTGCCGTCAATGGCATAGGATAAGGGCATAAAACTTGGAATTTTTACTAATTGATTTATAACTCTTCTTTTATATTTACGCATGGAACGGGTTGCAGCAACTACAAATTCATTCATTACAATATTTCTCCCGTAATATATTATATCGTATTTTTATTACTCCGTATAGTCAGAGTCAGCTTATAAAGCTACTTAACTGATTAAATAATTTATGTTAAAATATTTTTAATTTTTTATAAAATTCTGAAGCAGCACGAATATGAAAGCCGTATAATGAGGGAGGGTATTTATGGCAAAGTCAAATGAATCCGATAAAATTCGGACAAACCCGGCATCAGCCGAGGAAAAACAAAAAGCTCTGGAAGCAGCAAGGCTCCAGATCGAAAAACAATACGGCGCAGGTTCCCTTATTCAAATGGGCAATGCCACAGGTCCTGTTGGAATTGAGGTAATTCCATCTGGTTCCATACTTTTGGACGAGGCATTGGGCATTGGCGGATATCCGCGCGGCAGAATTGTTGAAATTTACGGTCCTGAATCTTCAGGAAAAACCACATTGGCGCTCCATGCCATTGCAGAAGCGCAAAAACTGGGCGGTATTGCAGCTTTTGTTGACGCAGAACATGCGCTCGATCCTGTTTATGCCAAAAATCTTGGGGTAGACATTGATTCCCTTTGGGTCTCCCAGCCAGATTCAGGAGAGCAGGCCCTTGAGATAACTGACAGCCTAGTGCGTTCAGGTGCAGTTGACATTATTGTAGTTGACTCTGTCGCAGCGCTTACACCCCAGTCAGAAATTGACGGGGACATGGGAGACGCTCAGATGGGGCTTCAGGCAAGGCTTATGAGCCAGGCCATGCGTAAATTGACCGCGGTAATCGGTAAATCAAGAACCCTGTTGATCTTTATCAATCAAATCCGAATGAAGATAGGCCTTGTATTCGGGAACCCTGAAACAACCACAGGCGGCAATGCCCTGAAGTTTTACTCATCTGTGCGCATAGATGTACGTAAGACAGAAACAATTGACATGGGAAAAGACACGGATGCAATAGGAAACCGTATTAAGGTAAAAGTGGTCAAAAACAAGGTTGCGCCTCCTTTTAGAAGAGCTGAAATGGAAATCATGTTTGGAAAAGGCATATCAGCCATAGGCAGTCTTTTGGATGCAGCTGTAAAACATGAAATTATTGACAAAAAAGGCGCTTGGTATTCTTATGGTGAAGAAAAAGTAGGGCAGGGCAGGGAAAACGCAAAAGATTTTTTGGAACAGAATCCTAAATTTGCAGTGGAAATCGAGCAAAAAATCCGGGAAAAAGCTTTTCCAGGCAGGGAATTCCCGGCTCCAATTGAAAAGAAAACCAATGCAAAACCAGTGGATTCAGGCAAAAAAACAGCGGAAAGCAGCAACAGCAATGACAGCGCATACGTTGTGGCTGAAAAAGAAGCTCTTTTTTAGAATTTCTGTAAGTGAGCCATTTAACAGTACTTGGCCTTGGATCAAACAGGGGAGATTCTCAAAATATAATTCTTGGAGCCATAACTGAACTTGAAAAGCATTTAAAAGGCCTTTGTTGTGCTTCCCTTTATGAATCAGAACCCCTTTATGTAATGGAACAGCCTTGTTTTTTAAATACCGCTGTTTCAGGGCTATTTTCTGGCAGCCCAAAAGAATTATTAGAAATAATTCATATTATCGAAGCAAGCTTTGGCAGGGATCGTTCCAAGGAGATACGCCATGGGGAGCGCAGCCTTGATATTGATATACTCATTTTTGGAAATATTGTGTATTCAAGCGCTGATTTGATTATACCGCATCCAGGGCTTAAAGAACGGCGTTTTGCCCTGGAACCCCTATTGGAACTCCTGCCAAATGCCGTTTGCCCGCAAACAGGTGAAACTTACCAAAGTATATGCGATTCTTTATTGGATCAGGGGGTAAATAAGAGGCTATTTACCTCGAAGGACTAAAAAAGCTATAATAAAAGAAACGTATGGAAACCCCTGCCAACAATCAAGCATATAGTTTTAAAATTAATCAATTTGAAGGAGCTTTGGATTTACTTCTTTTTCTGATTAAAAAAAACGAAATTAATATTTACGATATTCCCATTGCCCAGATAACAGAACAGTATCTTGAATATTTGGCCTTTGCCGAGCAATTTGATCTTGAAGAGGTTTCCGAGTTCCATGCTATGGCTGCAACACTTTTATTAATAAAATCCCGTATGCTTCTGCCAATAAAAATAAATGAATTTGATGATGAAGAAGACCCCAGGCAGGAACTTGTTGAAAAACTTATTGAATACCAGAAGTTCAAAAAACTGTCCGAGCTTATGGAAGAAAAAGAGCTTGAAGCTGAATGGGTTATTGAAAGAAAACATCTTGAAAGGACGCTTCCCTTTGATGATGATGAGTTATGGGTTAAAACTGATATATGGGCATTGCTCCAGACATTCTCAAGCCTTATGAACGGCTTGTCAGGGGAAGGCATGGAGCATATATTTAACCTTCACGAAGAAATTTCAATAAACGAAAAAACAGCCCTTCTTTCGGAAATTCTTGAACAAAAAGGGGAGTGCAGATTTTCAGATCTTGTTATACGACATGGTTCAGCGCTTGATATAATCTGTGCGTTTTTGGCATTGCTTGATGCAGTCAAGCTGCGCATGGCCATGGTTTTTCAGCATAAAATGTTTGGGGATATTTTTATTCGTCCTTATCAAGCAGAGGATAAATAAAAAATATTTAAAGAGGAAGTTTTGGAAAAAGAAACAGCATTAGATACAGCTTTAATCGAAGCAATATTATACCTGGAATCAGACCCCATAGATGAAGCAACATTAAGCCGCATCTCCGGGCTTTCCCGCGATGCTGTAAAGCAGGCGCTTGGAAACCTGGAAAGCCGTTTAAGTGATGCTGATTCCGGCCTTGAACTAATCCGCATTGGCGGGGGAGTGATGTTTTCTCCTAAGAAAGAGTACTGGGATGCGCTTAAAGACCGCTATGGCAAAAAAAATGAAAGCCGGCTTTCCCGCGCTGCCATGGAAACACTTTCCATAATTGCTTACTCACAGCCAATAACAAGAGCTGAAGTCAAACATATACGCGGTGTTGAACCTGATAACATGATCAGGTTTTTACTTGAAAAAGAACTTATACGTGAGATGGGAAAAAAAGATGTACCAGGCAAACCTGTCCAGTACGGGACAACAAGGGAGTTCCTTAAGGTTTTCCGGCTATCAAGCATATCCGAGCTTCCAAAACTTAATGAAAAAGAGGCAGACCGCTTTGAGCTTGACAGTGAAGCATGATAAAACTAAAAGCTCCAAACAAATGCGTTTACAGGTTTATCTTGCCCATGCTGGCTCTGCATCAAGGCGCTCTGCTGAGAAACTTATAAGCCAGGGAAGAGTAACTGTTAATGGCCAGATTATCCAAAACATGGGGGAAAAGGTTTTTCCGCATGACATTGTGCTTTTGGATGGAAAACAGGTAAAACTTGAAACAAAGTTTCATTACCTTGTTTTAAATAAACCAGAAGGATATATCTGTGCTTCATCTGACACTCATAACCGGCCTTTAGCCCTGGACCTTCTTCCCACAGTAACAGAGCGACTTTATAATGTAGGCAGACTTGATTACAGGTCTTCCGGGCTTATTATTTTTACAAATGACGGGGACTTTAGCGCAAAAGTTTCTCATCCTGGTTCAGAAATTGAAAAAGAATATATAGTTGAATCTACAGTGCCTATACCTGACAGGCTTGCAGAAGATTTTACCAAGGGCATATTGATTGACAATATTCTTTACAGGGCAGTAAAAGCTGAAAAAACAGGGCATAAAACATTCAGGGTAATAATAATCGAAGGCAAAAACAGGGAAATAAGGCGTGTTTTTTCATTTTTCCGGCTGCATCCAAAAACTCTGACCCGGATCAGAATAGGACCAGTAGAGCTTGGAAACCTGAAACAAGGGGAGACAAGGCCTCTTAAAGATCAGGAAATCAAAATATTATTGGGGATTAGAAAGCATGATCATAGCCATTGACGGCCCTGCAGGGTCAGGAAAAAGCACTATTGCCCGTCTTTTGGCAGAAAGGCTTAAAGACAATAAAGGCAGGGGATTTACATATATAAATTCAGGTAAAATCTACAGGGCAATATGTCTGGGCTGTATTAAAAAAAATATCCCGCTTGATAATCCAGTAATAAAAAACCCGGAAAAAATCATAGAATATGCCAAAATTGCCAATATAGAATATTGTGAAAACAAGGTGTTTCTAGACAATGAAGATGTTGATGAAAGGCTCCACACTGATAAAATTGACTTATATACAGCGCCGCTTTCAGCCATAGTTGAAGTAAGGCATATTGTAAATGACCTTGTCCGTAAAATCGCAGAGGATTGCAATGCTGTTGTGGAAGGCCGGGATATGACAACAGTGGTTTTCCCAAAAGCAGAGTACCGCTTCTACCTGGATGCCAGTGCAGATTCAAGGGCTGGACGGCGTTTTAATCAGGGAGTGTCCGGCTTGAGCTTTGAAGAAATCCGGGAGGCAATTTTAAAGAGGGATGAAATCGATAAAAACAAGATTGAGGGAAGTTTGATTATTGCCCCTGGAGTCGAATATATCAATACATCGTACTTGACTGTCGAACAAGTTTATGACAAATTAATAATGATAATCAAGATTTAAGGAAACAATTATGGTAGAGAAGGAAGTGGGATCGGACACGAATCTGAAGGATAATCCGGAGGTCAATACAACTCAAACGGAAAATATCCAAACCACATTGCAGGAAGAATATTTAAAAAATCTGGAATCAATTGAAGAAGGTCAGATGATTGATGGAACCGTAATACAGGTTACGTCAGATCAGGTTTTTATCAACATTGGCTACAAATCAGAAGGCAAAATTGCCATCTCTGAATTTGAAGAAGTTCCCAAAGAAGGGGATCTTGTTCAGGTTATTCTTGAGAAAAAAGAGAATAAGTACGGTGAAGTGGTTGTCTCAAAGTCAAAGGCTGATATTAAGGTTTTTTGGAAAAATCTGCGTCAGGCTTTTCAGGATCATGCGCCTGTAGAAGGTGTTATTGAAAAGCAGGTCAAGGGCGGCTATGATGTTAACCTTGGAGCTGATAACAGGGCATTTTTGCCAATAAGCCAATCAGATACACAAAAAGTTGAAAAACCGGAAAAACTTTTAGGGCTTAAATCCAAGTTTTATCTGGAACGCATATACTCGGACGGCAAGGTCAATATTGTAGTAAACCGCCGCAAATTTCTGGAAGAAGCTGTTGAAAGCAAACGCAATAATTTCTTTGAAAATACCCCCATTGGCACTGATATTACAGGGGTAGTTAAGAGTTTTACTTCCTTTGGAGCATTTATTGACCTTGGCGGTTTTGACGGTCTGCTTCATATAAATGACATGAGCTGGGGCCATGTTACAAGACCCAAGGATTTTGTTAAAAAAGGCCAGGAGATCAAGCTTAAGGTTATCCGCATAGATACACAGGAAAAACGGATTAATCTCTCATTAAAGCATTTTACAGATGATCCCTGGGTTCATTTTGAGAAAAAATACAAAGTCAATGACATTGTAAAGGGCAAGGTAACAAAACTTACAGACTTTGGCGCTTTTATAGAGCTTGAAGAAGGTATAGAAGGACTCGCGCATATATCAGAATTCTCCTGGGTTAAAAAAATCCAAAAACCCCAGGAACTTGTCAATATTGGTGATGAAGTTGAATGTATGATTCTGGGTTATGACCTTCAGGCTGGCCGTGTTTCACTTGGACTAAAACAGGTAAAAGCCAATCCCTGGGATGACATTATAGAAAAATTCCCTGTTGGAACCAGGTTAACCAGAAAAGTTGTAAAACTTACAAATGCCGGTGCTTTTATTGAACTGGATGAAGGCATAGACGGCTTTCTCCATGTGGATGATATTTCATGGACCAAAAAGATCAAACACCCTTCAAGTGAAATTCAGGCAGGTCAAAAAATTGAGGTTATTGTCACTTCTGTTGATCCTGATAACCGGAATATAAGACTTGGAATCAAGCAGCTTACAGATGATCCATGGAAAAGTTTTGCAGAAACCTATAAGCCCGGAAGCCCTGTTGAAGGAGAAGTTTCGTCAATTACAGACTTTGGTATTTTTGTCCGTGTTCCCGGCGGCATCGAAGGCCTTATTCATAAATCCAACCTTCCGGAAAACCGGGAAGAAACTCCTGATGATGCGCTAAAAAAATATAATCAGGGAGATAAAATTAAAGCTGTAATCCTTGAAATCCATCCTGATAAGCAAAAAGTGGCTTTTTCTATCCGTGATTATCAGAAAAAAGCACAGCAGGATGAAATTTCCCGGTATATGTCCGGCGATGAATCAAGTGAAGCAGCTTATACCTTGGGTGATTTACTAAAAACTAAATCTGAAAGGTAATGATTGCCCAAAGTCCTTTAATCCTGGAAAAACTGGAAATAATCAAGAGGATATCTGTAACAGATTCTCCGGTATTAATTCAGGGTGAAAGCGGGGCAGGGAAGTCATTTTTTGCAAGGATTATACACCTTCAAAGCCCGGGAAAAGACAAGCCTTTTATAAGGCTTTATTGTTCAGAATTACAGGATGTATTCAAGGAGGCAGAAGGCACAGTTTATATTGATGAAATTGCAGGGCTTTCTTTGGCCTGGCAAAAAAAATTGCTAAGCGTAATTCAAGAATCAAAAACAAGGATTATTGCAGCTACAAGCATGGATATAGAAAAAAAAATTGCATCAGGGGATTTTATAAGCGATTTGTATTACAGACTGAATGTATTCCCGCTTTATATTCCGCCTTTAAGACAGCGTACACAGGACATATCTGATCTGGCAATTTTTTTTCTTAATAAATACATGAAAAAAACGAGAAAAACATTTGATGGTTTTTCCAAAGAAGCAATGGTAACCATGCTTGAATATTCCTGGCCTGGAAATATAAGGGAACTAAAAAATTGCGTGGAGCGCTCTTGTATAAACGGACAAAAACAATTGATAATGAAAGAAGATTTATCCATTGGTAATGGTAATCAATACTTTTATACAGACGGAGACAGCAGTTTAAAATATGTAATAGATGCTTTTAAAATAAAATATATACGCAAAATATTGATAGAAAATAACTGGAACCAGACTGAAACAGCAAAAAAACTGGATATTCAGCGTACATATTTATCCAGACTGATAAAAGAACTGGATATAATAAACACCAACAAGGAGTGAGCATGCCTGAAAAATCTGAAAAACCAAACATAAATGAATTAATAATTAACTTCATTCAAAAAAACCGCAAGGCACTATTGTTTACACTTGGAAGTATCATAGTAATAATTATTGGTTTTATTATTTTCTTCTCAATCCAGGAAAGACTTGTATTACAGGCATTTATCAGAATAGACGAATTAAACACAAGGTATGAAGATCTTGTTTCCAGCGTTGGATTTGACGAAGAACATGAACAACTGGTTATAAGCAATGAATTACGCAATTCTATGCATATACTTCTGGATGACCTTGCCGGGTTTACAGGAAGTAATAAAGGCTTTTCAGCAGCAAGGGCTTTTGCCTTAAGCGCTAATCTACATGAAATTATGTCAAACTGGCAGGAAGCGGAAATTGCCTGGACAGAAGCTGCAAGAGCTGCTCCCAGGACTTATTTTGCACCTATAGCATATTTTAATGCAGCTGTTGCAGCAGAAGAGCAGGGTAACAATTCAAGAGCAATTGAGCTGTTTAATATGGCTGTGGATTATGGTTCTGATTTTCCAGCTGCCCCAAGAGCACAGTTTTCAATTGGCCGTATTCTGGAAAGCCAGGGAGACAGGCTTGCTGCCATTGCCGCTTATCAGTCTTTGGTCAACAACTGGCCCGAGGATCAGATTTGGGCAAACCTTGCTCAATCAAGAATTCTTGCTCTTTCAATGGGGTTATTCTAAGAGGGAATATTAATGAAAAAAAACAAACCCTGTCTTTTGAAAGCAGGGTTGTTTATTATTGGGATTCTACTTTTAGCTTCCTGCGGGATATATGATTATCCATATATATATCCTGTACCTGAAGGAAATATAATTCTAAGGGTTACAAATACATTTGTATCAATAAACACCGGAAATGATAATGCAGATAATCCTTATTTTACACATTTTATTATTTTTTACAGAATATATATAAGCGATGTTGATACACCTGTCACTGGTTCTGCAGATACCATTACAATGAGTAGAATTAATAACTCAATGGGAAGTCATCATGCAAGTATAAATAATATATCCGGTAGTCAAAGCATAGGCGGAGCAGCAGCTTATGATTTAATTACCCGTTCACTTAGATTTAGAGAATTGGCCTTAGATAATAATAATATCGATGCAATTTTATCAAATTCAGCTATAGGAAGTATAATAGAAATAAACTTTGGACATGGTACAGCTCCTCCTTATCTTTCAATTGGAGGAGCTAATTATACACTTATACGTCAGCACCTAAGTACAAGTTCAGAAGAACGTTTTTTTAGAAATAATATTGATGGATTAATGCGTGATATTAATAATATTGATGGAGATAACAGGGATGTAACAAATAATACAAGTACTACAAAATCTCATAGTCATGCTTTAATGTATATTATGGCTGCTGGTATTAATACTCAAAACTTTGCACCAATATATAGTTCTCCGACATTTCTGGGAGTATTACTTCTTCCTGATTGATTAAATTAATAGGGCATATGTTTTTTTACCCAGGTATATTTCCTACACATTTTACTATACATAATGTACCTTCTGTCTACTAAAATATAAAGGTGCATTATAAGCTAATTCCTTGTATAGTATAGAATTAGAATTAAAGCATGACAAGCTCATGCAGTCGGATCCTTTAATGGATATAAAGATTTGAAAAGATCAAAATATGAATGGCCTTGATTTAATTTTCCTGTGTCATGTGAATCTGGATATTTTGCCAAAACTTCAAGACGTGTAAGGTTCCAAAATGAATGGTTTTGTTTGTATGCTTTTTCATATTGAAATGGGATTAGTTCAGGAGTTTCGTTGTTTTGGTTAATATACACACTGCCCCAAAGCCAGGCTGAAAGAGAATTTTTTTTAGTGCCAGAAGGAATATATATGGAATTACATTCATTTATTTCAATTCCTTGAATTAAATATTGATTCATTAAATTTTTAAATAATTTTGGATCAATATATTCAGTTAATTCAACCAGCCCTATCTCATTAGCTCCTTTAATTCCAACTGATAATGGAGAGACAATTTCAAGCACAGGTAATGGATTAAAACCCCTGGAATATCTAATTGGCAGCCCTGATAAAATAAAAACAAGAGAAAATAACTCTCTTAAATCAAGATAAGAATGTAAAGCTGCTTTATCTTGTTTTTTAAATGAAAAAATAATGCGTCTTGTATCAGGATCTTTAATATTTAATATATTTTCTTGTATATTAATTTCAAGTTGCTCATGAGAATTTGCCTCAGCTTGTATACTATTTTTTGTAATACTAATTGTTTTATTACATATTCCACAATGATTGTTGCATTTTTCTATACATGGTAAAGTAATTTTTTCATTCAATATGCATGCTTTTTCATTTAAAAGAAAATCATCATTTATTCTGGATTTAATAAAATTCCATGGCAAAACATTATTTTTAAAATTTCCATTTAATATATCCAGGATATTTTTATTATTTTTTTTCAATAAATTTTTCCAAATATCTTTTTTTATAAGATTATCCCAGGCATCAAAGCGGCAGCCAAGTTTCCATGCTTTTTCAATAATAAAGCTTGTTTTTTTATTTCCACGGCTTATTATTCCTTCGATCGTAGAAACAAAAGGATCCTGAATACCAAGTTTATGTCCCTTTGGTTTTAATTTATTTCTAATATAATTTAATTTTTGTTCTGCAATTTTATATGATATTTGAGTCTCCCATTGAAATGGGGTATGAGGCTTTGGTATAAATGTGCAAAGATTTATATAAAAACACATTCCTGTTTCCAGCGAGGCTTTTGTAATAAAGTCTACTATTGCCTCTTCTTCGTTGTGATTATTCATATTAAAATCTTTTAAAGGAAGGCCAACCATAAAGTAGAATTTTACTCTTCGCCAGCCTCTTTTTTTTGCTTCCATGATAATATCAATTACATTTTTTAATGATACTTTTTTATTTATTGCAATTTGATGAAAATCCATTGGTGTCTCAACTGCAAATGTAAGGCCGCTTTTACGTACTTCTGAGATTTTTTCGAGTAATGACAAAGAAAACCCGGAAACTTTAAGAGAAGGAAGCTGGAAACTAACGTGTTTATGTTTATATTTATTATTTAAATTGTCAAGCAGATCTTCAATATAATTATAATCACCTGAGGAAAGCGATGACAGGCTTATTTCCCTATAGCCTCCATTGTTTATAAATGCATCTGCTTCTTTATGGATTATATCTGCCTGCTTCTGTCGCATTGGCCTTGACCAAAAACCTGCATGACAGAAACGGCAGCCATTTGGACAGCCGCGCATTATTTCAATTGAACCATGCTGATGAACTACTTTAATTACAGGGACAGGAAAAACATTTGGCTCAGGGCTTTTATTGCCAAAATCTTTATAAATAGCGCGGTTTGCTTGTTCTTTTCCCTTGCCCCAAACTGATGGATGAGACAAAAACATCTCAAGAATTTCCTTCCGCTGCCCTCCCCTTTTCTTTATATCCCTGGCTGCAGACATTAATTCAAAGAAACCGTCTTCTGCTTCACCTATCCAAAAACAGTCAATAAAAGAAGAATATGGTAAGGGGTTTGAAGTGCAGGGGCCGCCCATAAAAATTATAGGGTGATCATTATTTCGCTTTTTGGAATGAATCGGAATATTGGATAGATCCAAAATTGTAAGAACATTTGTTATTCCCAACTCATATCCTAATGTGAACATAAGTACATCTGTTATTTTTAAATTAATTCCTGTCTCAAGACCGTACAGAGGAATTTTATGTTTGCGCAGTAAAGCCTCAAAATCCAAAGCTGGCGAAAAAACCCTGTCACATGAAATGTCTTCCATGCTGTTAAGCTTGTTGTAAATAATCCGTAAGGCTTTATTGGACATGCCAATTTCATACAGATCAGGAAAAGCAATTACTGTGTGATAAAGCGCATCTTTTTTTGCAAGAAGCCCGTATTCACCGCCAATATATCGATTTGGTTTTTCAATAGTTAAGAGCAATTCTCCAAGATCAAGAATAGGGTCAATATAGTTTTTCATTAAATTCTTTTAAAGGATTTGATGCAGGAAATGATTATTCCCTGTAACCCTGTATTATATTTCTGTTTTGAAATCCTAAAACTCGAATTGCTTCTTCAAAAGTTTGGTTTGCAAAGATTCCCTGGTAAATAATAGCAGAAGCATAAGGAGCCCACCATTCCCACTCATTTGCAGCTTCTACAAGAACTGTAACAACGACTCTCTCATCAGGGTTATCTGTTTGATATGGTGCGAATGAAGCAAACCATGAATGAAATCTGTTGGGTATTCCGATTTCTCCGGTTCCGGTTTTTCCGGCAATTTCAACTGCCCTGATATTCAGAGGATACCTAGCAGTCCCTTCACTTATTACACCGCGCATGTCTCTTCTTACTGTTTCAAAAACATCAGGAGTCATATTACTTCTGTGCATGATTGTGGGCTGTATGCGTCTCTCTATAGCGCCTGACATGGGATCCCGGACTTCCTTTAAAAGATGGGGTTCATAAATAATGCCGTCGTTAACTGCCATGGCAACCATATTAGACATTTGAAGAGGAGTAACCAGGGTAAAACCCTGGCCTGTAGAAAGATTCATTGTATCTCCGCCAAGCCATCTTTCATGCAGACGTCTTTCTTTCCATTGAGGAGTTGGTATAAAACCGGCAATTTCACCTGGAAGATCTATGCCTGTACGTTCACCAAAACCAAAATCAAGCGCATAACGGACAATATTTTCTACACCTAGGAAATCCCTGCCCAAGGTCCAATAGTATATATTACAGGATTGCGCCAGGCTCTGCTGCAGATTTAATCTGCCGTGTCCAGGTCTTCTGACATGACATCTCCATACCCTGTCACCAAAATCAATTTCTCCGCGGCACTCAACGGTCTGATGCGAAGGAAAAACATTTTCTGCAAGAATACCGGCAGTTAAGACTACTTTAAATGCCGAAGCAGGCGGGTAACTTGCTTGTATAGCCCTGTTTATTA
>Ga0099364_10004651_pt1 | contig 20734 bp, 16 predicted proteins | sample TergutTh196P3_FD_73070 | JGI IMG/M metagenome (GOLD analysis project Ga0099364, IMG submission 73070) | Microcerotermes parvus P3 segment gut microbial communities from Pointe-Noire, Republic of the Congo - Th196 P3 | ecosystem: Host-associated > Arthropoda: Insects > Digestive system > Gut ... | reverse complement strand
GCTTGATGGTGTGCACGCCCAATAACTGGGTGGACGAAACAGGCAAGGATCCGAATCCGCATCATCTGCACGTATACACTTGGGAAAGACTGGTGGCTGAATGCGGTGAGTTTTTCCAACTCGAACAAGGCTTCCTGCAAACGGCCGGAGGGGCGCTGAAGTGTCCCCATGCTGCCCGGAAATGGGTGACGGTGCCTGCGGACAGTGTCCCGCAGGAAGAGTCTGAATGGGTATTGCTGTTGGGTATGGCAGATCCGGTTGCTGGCGCGGACGTACCGTATGAGGAAACGTGCTGGGTACTGCCGGACTCCCCGGAATTCCACGTGGCCGCCTTCGGGCGCGACTACGTGAATCCGTGGCTGGTCAAGGGCATGGTTTCAATAGGGATGCGTTCCCGTTCCTCACAGTTGCTCGCCTCGATGCAGGAACGTGTTTTGGCATCGGCTGATTCTGAATCGGTAGATTACGGTGCGGCGCTGTGCGGTCGCGTTTATGCCTGTATGGAGGCGGAAGCAGCGAGCATATCGGTTGAAGCGTTAAAGCGCCTCGAAGCGGAAATATGGTGCTATGCCGCGATATCCGATCCCTCACCGCATCAATTGCGCTGGCAGGTCTCGCTGCTTTTCGCGGGAGGAGAGCTTGCGCGGCGACAGGGGCGGACTGGCGATGCGACCGCTTTTTTCTCTAGTTGCGTTGAGCACGACATTACGGCCTATAGTCCACTTCTTGGGAACAAAATACTCGACGCTTTATACTGGCTGGCCGTTTTCGCGTTATGTCGCCATGACAAAAATGTGGCGCGGGTATATTTGTTACAGTCAGTCTCCAAAGCGCGTCAGTTTGTATCGGGTTCCTGGTTAAACATTATTGGTTTTCAAAACGATCCAATTCCATTTGGTTTGTCAGAGATTGCACAACTATTCGAAAAAGCTTCGCGGGCCGCTTATATGTTGTCTGCGCTGGATAGTTCTGGACAAAAACCGGGTGTTTGTGCCCGAGAATCTTTAGGGTATTTTGAACGAACATACAAATGGCAGAACGATTCTTTGGCAAGGGAGAATGCTTCTTTGGCGAGGCAAAACGATTCTCTGACGGAGCGGTTATCGCAGGTTTTACACAGCCGATCCTGGCGAATAACTCGTCCCATCAGGGCGTTTTCACGATTTGTCCGGTATGGATATTTTGATACGAACGGCAATGTCACAATCTTGCAACTATTGCGTCGCATGAACTGCCGATTGTGGAAATTATCCAAATATTTTAAAAAAGAAAAATGACAGCAAATAAAGCCTTTAGAATTTGCGCCTTGATCAAACGCATTTGCCACTGGCTACATCTATCTTCCTTGCTTTTTGCCTTGAAAAATGAATGCACTCCCGGTGCGATTATTCAGGCGCTTGCCACTGCTTTAACCGTCTCTGCTAAAAAGGGTACAGAAGGATGCCAGGATAATGATGATCGTGAAACCGCCTTGGTGCGAATTCTTCAGGTAATGGTAAAACATGCCCGGATATATGGCCCTTTGCGTCACTGGATTGCCTTGCCATTTCTCGCTACTGGCGGCGCTGAAATGGTAGCCCTCAACCTTGGGCGTGCATTGCGTGAACTTCGACCAAAACAATCTGTACTATTGTTGGTTACGGATCGCAAATTAATTAGCGAGCGAATGGAAATCCCAGAGGGTGTCCTGTTGCTTGCCTTGGATGATTACCTTAGGAATGAACCAGATTATCTACGTAAACAGGCTTTGCTACGTGATCTGTTGATAGCTGTTCAGCCGGATGTTTTTCACAACATCAACAGTGAGGTAGCGTGGCATCTGATTCTGCAAGAGGGAACGTGTCTGCAGAAGTACTCTCGTCTTTTTGCCAGCATCTTTATGTTTCAATTTGCCCTCGACGGGGATACTAAAATTGGTTATGCGGCATATTTTCTGAAAAAGGGAATGCCATTTCTATCGGGTTTATTATCCGACAATCAGCGTTTTCTGAAGGATGCCGTATCCGAATATCAGTTAACATCTCAGGAGCAATCCAGAATGACCGTTCTGTACCAGCCCTGCCGATTGTTGTTCTGTGATATGTCAGATTTGGATACGAACTTGACCAAACGTTGCCGCATGCTGGACGAAAGGTTAACGCAGCCTACCCGACGGTTGCAAGTATTGTGGGCCGGACGATTGGATGCGCAAAAGCGGATTGACCTGTTTCTTGATGTGGTAAGGCATTGCACCTTTGCCGATTTCAGATTGTTCGGCCAAGCTGTTCTAGATCAGGGTGAAAAATTACCCGAACTTCCTAATTTGAGCTATGAAGGAGCATTTTCTTCACCTCTGGAATGGCTGGAACGGTTTGATTTTGATGCTTTCCTGTTCACGTCCCGTTGGGAGGGGTTGCCTAACATCCTGCTTGAAGTCGGTGTTCTGGGCATACCGGTTATTGCTCCAACTGTGGGAGGAATAGGTGAACTGATCAGTGGAGCTACCGGTTATCCGCTACCGGAACAGCCAACTGTAGATGATTACGCACAGGCGCTACAAGCCATCGCTGAAAATCCCACGGAAGCCCTGCATCGTTCTGAACGACTGCATAAGCTGATACTGCAAAGACATTCCTGGGATAGTTTTACCGCTTCAGTTTCTGCACTACCCAATTACCTGAGTCAACCATCAACGAACAAGTTCTATGCCTGTACCAGTGCTATATGGCGCTTGCTGAAACGAATACGGCAGAAATAAAATAATAGTAATTTATTGCAATTGATTATACAAGAATGTTTCTATCTTGTTATTAATAAATTGATCATCTTTGCAGAAGGCATATTAAAATGATAATGAGTAAAACTTTCGGCACCCGCGCCTTGGCCAGACGTATTTACTACTGGCTCCCATTACCACAACGGGTAAAATGGCGTATAAGGGAGCGCCTCTCGCCTCTGTTCTTTGCCCTAGAAAAAGAGCGCAACTTTACTGCACTTATTCATGGACTTGCCGCTGTTCTCTCTTCCCCTGCCGAAAAGGATGCAGGAACCTCTTGGAGTAGTGGCTATGAAATCGCCTTGGCTCAAATTCTTCAGGTAATGGCAAAACATGCTCAGGCACATGGCCCTCTGTGTAACTGGATCGCGCTGCCTTTTCTAGCCTCTGGTGGTGCTGAAATGGCAGCCCTCAACTTCAGCCGCGCATTGCGTGAACTTCGACCAGGACAGTCCGTATTATTGTTGATTACAGATCGCAAATTGATTAGCGAGCAAATGACAATTCCGGATGGTGTTCTGTTGCTCGCTCTAGATGACTATCTACAGAATAAACCAGGCTATCTACGTAACCGTAAACAGGCTTTACTACGTGATCTGTTGATAGCCGTTCAGCCGGATATTTTTCACATCATTAACAGTGAAGTAGCGTGGTATCTGATTCTGCAAGAGGGACTGCGTTTGCAGAAGTACTCCCGTCTTTTTGCCAGCATCTTTGCATTTCAATTTGCCTCAAATGGACACACCAAAATTGGTTATGCAGCATATTTCCTGAAAAATGGGATACACTTTCTGTCTGGTTTATTATCCGACAATCAACGCTTTCTGGAGGACGCAGTATCCGAGTATCAGCTGACACCCCAAGAGCAATCCAAAATGATCGCTCTGTATCAACCTTGCCGATTACTGGTCAGTGATCGACCGGATATCGGATGTGAGTACCTGGTAAAACGCCGTCGTATGCTAAATGAAAAATTAATGCAAACCCCGCAGCGGCTGCAAGTGTTGTGGGCAGGGCGATTGGATGCAGATAAGCGCATTGACCTGTTTCTAGATGTGGTAAGGCATTGTACCTTTGCCGATTTCAGGTTATTCGGCCAAGCTGTTCTGGATCAGGACGAAAAATTACCCATTCTCCCCAATCTGAGCTATGAGGGACCATTCTCTTCGCCTCTGGAATGGCTGGAGCGATTTGATTTTGATGCTTTTTTGTTTACCTCCCGTTGGGAGGGGCTGCCTAACATCCTGCTTGAAGCCGGTGCTTTGGGTATACCTGTCATTACCCCGACCGTGGGAGGAATAGGTGAGTTGATCAGTGACGCTACAGGCTATCCGCTACCGGAGCAGGCAACTGTAGATGATTACGTGCAAGTGCTACAAGCCATCGCAGAAAAACCAATGGAGGCTCTGCAACGTGCCGAACGGCTGCATACACTGATACTGCAAAGACATTCCTGGGAGAGCTTTACCGCTTCAGTTTCTGCACTACCCAATTACCTGAGCCAGCCGATGGTAAACAGCCATGTGGATTCTGTCTTTGAGCCAGAATTGCCTTTGGTGTCGGTGATTATTCCATGTTATAACCAAGGAGAATACCTGCAAGAATCGGTTACTTCCGCATTGTCGAGTTGTACTCATCCGTTGGAAATTATTGTGGTTGATGATGGCAGTACCGATCATCTCATCACCAGGCAATTGGAAGAGATAAAACAGGTAGCGCCACATATTATTCACATCCATCGCCAAGGGAATCTTGGCCTGTCCGGCGCACGCAACAGCGGGGTTAACCTGGCACGGGGGCAGTACGTACAATTCCTTGACGCAGATGATGTGCTTACACCGGGCAAAATTGATGCCCAGATCGCCCAGTTCCAGACAAACCCGGATCTGGATGTGTCTGTATGTAATTTTCTCCTGTGTGATGATGCGCGTATCCAATTTTCCAAACCAGAAGAAGCCATCGCGCAATTTGATTTTTCAAAACAGAACTTTCTTTATATCTGGGAAAGAGGTTTTGCGATCCCGATTCACTGCGGTCTTTTTCGTCGCAGTGTAGTCAAAGAAACGCCATTTGATTCCGAACTTGCCGCCAAAGAAGATTGGTTGTTTTGGACATCTCTTGCCATCAAGAACACGCGGTTTGCTTATATCCATGGGCACTGGGCCATTTACCGACAGCATCAAAACAGCATGAGAAAATCCTATTTGAAAATGGGAAAATACTGGTTGGAAGCCGCTCTTAAGATTAACAATAAGGTGGCCGACGAACACCCTCTTTTCTTTGATTCGGCTATCTCTTGGTTTATGCAAACCTACTATGGATCGCCTATCTATCGCAATGAAATTGCAGATATGAAAAAGATGGATGAACACCCGGAAACGCTTCCGCCGGATATGGGCGAAATAGAAAGCATGGAGAAGGAGGTAAAAAAAACAGCCGATGCACTGCTTCAGGTTTTGACTCCTCTTTCTGATCATTCATCCCTTCCTTGGGTTTCGGTAATTATTCCTGTTTATAATCACTTTGAAGAGCTTCAAGCCTGTATCGAATCGCTCGCGATACAAGGAAATGTCTCCATGGAAATTGTATGCGTTGACGATGCGTCAACTGATCCCCGTGTAAACATGTTAATGCGCGCTTTACAGGGAAAAAATCAACGCCTGAAAATCCATATTAATCCAAATAATTGTGGTATCAGTGCTGCGCAGAATTTGGCAGTCACCTTAGGTAGCGGTGAATATGTCGCTTTTCTGGACTGCGATGACAGATTGGAAGCTCGTGCTTTGGAAATTATATATCATCATTTGAAAGTTAACCCGTCAATTGATTATTGTTTCACTGACAGAACAGATATTGACAAAACTGGCAAGAAAATTCGTGTAGCTCGTTATGGTGGCTATAGTGAAATACATTTCTCGGGGCAGGAAAATATTACTACTGACTTAATGGATGGGATGGTAGCATCTCATCTGAAAGTTATGCGTCGAAAAAGTTACTTGACTGCTGGAGGTTGTGACGTCAAATGGAACGGTATTCAAGATTGGGAGTTGGCTCTCCGAATGGCTCAAAAAGGGTATAGTTTCAACTATTTACCACAGGCGCTTTATCAGCACAGAATTCATGAAGATTCTGTGACCTTGAAACACTCAGTTTCCCAGTTTCGCAAGACCAATCAAGTGCGCAGGCATTATATGACGGGTCTTCGGTCAAATATCTCAGGGACACCAGAAGTTCGAGTTTTTAAAACCTTGAATGTATCTGTTTTGGATATGCTAAAGCAATCTTGGCGGCAGGGAGAAGTTTGTGTAGCTGATACGCGTGGAGAGGAAATGAGTCATGAGCAAATTTATTTCCTACGAGAATTCAACTCTTATTTTGATCGTCTGATCTGGAATGATCCCCGTATACCTGCGGCACTGTTTGGCTATTTATGCAATGAAATAAAATTGATTCAGGAAGAGACAGTTGGGAGCACCCTACACAACCTTATTACGCACTCCACGTTATAAAGATGAAAGGTATGTTAAGCCAAGGCGAATCAAAATGATTACAAAGCGGTGTAGTTCGGTTTGGTTTTACACGGCTGGGTTGTTTGTATGCTGTGTCCTGATCATCATGCGGTTAGCGGCAATTTGTTCTTTCCCATCCACCGATGAAGGCTATTACTCGTTCCACGCCATGCTGGCGCATGATGCGCTCAGTAGTTCAGGCAGCCTGTATCCGCTGGGGCCGCTGCATATCTATCCGATTATTCTCAGTTTTGTTTTCTCTTGGGATATAAACCACATCATCGCCTTGCGACTCTGTGACCTTGTAGTGGCTGTTCTGATGGTATGGCAGTGGTTTCGGCTCATGGAACAGGAAAGTGACTGTCTCTGGATGGGTTTTTTCCTGGCACTTCTTGCCGTTTTTGCATTCAATCTTCCAATTTTCGTCCAGCATGGTTTCAAAAATTCGCTAAGTGTCAGTTTTATCTTTCTCATCGCAGCACTACGGATCGGGTTGAATGACAACGATAAAACCATGCAAACATGGCTCGTTTGCGGCGTCTTGACTGCGATTGCGGTTCTTTTCAGGGAAGCGTTGCTGCCTTTTGCTGCCATTGGCTTTCTGGGTATTTTTGCCGCCCACGGTCGACGCGCTGCGCTTTTTTACGTCGTCGGCGGACTTGTTTCGGCGCTTCTCGTCGTTGCATGCTTGGCCATAGCTAGGGGAGGAATAAGTAATATTTTTGAAGCGTATTCCACGTTTTCTGCCATGGCGAGGGAGTCGGGCAGATTAACCGCTCAAAGTCTCTCTTCATTGAAAAATAGCCTGAGCAGTGTCAGTTTTCTTGCTCCAGTCGGCGTGCTGCTTCTGCTCGGCGGTTTGTTTACGGCTGTGCGTGATAAGGTTTTGCACAGGCGTGTCCTGTTCTGGGTGGCTATCGCCGCAGCCCCGCTTTTTGAAGTTCTCACAAAAGGCGGATATCCCTACCATTACTCCACCTGTCTACTCGGGCTGTCCGGACTGACAGCCTGTCTGTTCTGTTCTTGCCGAAAGTTTGCGCCGCGTGCTACGCCCTGCGCGGCGATGATGGCTTTTGTTGTTTCATTATTTCTAGCGTTTCCGCAAGCTACGAATATTCCCCGAAACGCGGCAGAAACCTTGCGACGGCTGCCGGGCATGTTGGCTCAAACGTCCTGGCCGACTGAGATGATTTCTCAAAGTAATTATCTTCAAATGGCTCAGGCTATTATGGCTGTGGCAAAACCTGGTGATACTTTGATGACGAGCGGGCATTACCATCTTTTGTATCCACTCACCGGCTTGTTGCCGCCGAAGACGAATAATCATCTTTTCGACCTTGGGCTTCTCGCACTGGGGCGGAAACTTTCTCCCGACTCATTGCGAATCCGCGTCTTGGCGGAAAATTCTGATGTCATTGTTTTGAGCTATAGACCAGGAACGGGAGCAGACATACTGGAGAAAGCGCTTGCTCTTTTACCGCAATATAAAAAAGTTGCCGAGATACCCATCGATTCGACAAAGGATTATGGCGAATTCAGCGGTAGCGTATTTGTCAAGGACAGAGACCCGCGCACTTCGGCTGCTAGTAACCGATGACGTATCTTCATCGCTTCGGGGAATGAACGGAAATGCCACACGAACCTCTTCCGTCCGATTTTTCTCAGATTCTTACCGCCGTTCGGTTGCGCCTTTTGCGCTTGCATTACGAAACGAATGCCGGACATATCGGCGGCAATTTCTCTTGCCTAGACGCTATGCTGGTATTGCATCTTGCAGTCATGACAGATGCTGACCGCTTCGTGCTTTCCAAGGGCCATGCGGCGGGGGCGCTGTATGTTTCCTTGTGGGCCAAAGGGCTGTTGTCGGAGGAAACACTGGCTACATTTTGCGGCGAGAACACGGTTTTGCCTGGACACCCCTCGGGCAGGGGCATTCCCGGTTTACTCTTTCCGACGGGTAGTCTCGGTCACGGGCCTTCATTGGCCTCCGGACTGGCTCTGGCGTTACGGCACAAGCGGGAGTCGGGGCGGATCTATTGTCTGTGTTCCGATGGCGAGTGGCAGGAAGGCTCTTGTTGGGAAGCGCTCAATTTTGCCATCAAACATGAACTCGATAATCTGGTGATCCTTGTCGACCAGAATGGTTTACAGGGATTCGGGAGTACCGCCGAGGTTATCGGAGTTTCCGATCTCGTTCCGCGCATTGAGTCTTTCGGCGCATTTGTGCAATCCATTGACGGGCATGATCCTGAGGCCATATGTGCCGCGCTGGCAACGTCGGACAGTCGTCGCCCGCATGTCGTCGTGCTCAATACTCGTAAAGGGCGTGGCCTGCATTTTGAAGACAAGTTGGAATCCCATTATTTGCCATTGACCAGAGAACAATACGAAGAAGGCGTTCGACGGATTCAGGCAGAGGCCGGATCATGAGAAAAGCTTTCGCGCAGGCGGTTATTCAGGAGTTTTCCGGTGACGATTGTTTTTTTCTGACCGGCGACCTCGGTTTCATGGCTCTGGAAGAAGTGCGCGACGCTTTGGGCGAGCGCTTCATCAATTGCGGTGTGGCGGAGCAAAACATGATCGGTGTCGCCGCCGGGCTTGCGCGTGAGGGCATGCGCGTGTTTGCTTACAGCATCGCGCCGTTCTGTTATGCCCGACCTTTTGAGCAAATCCGCAACGATCTTGCCTTGACCGGATTGCCGGTGTGCCTTGTCGGCAATGGGGGAGGCTACGGTTACGGCCACATGGGACCAACCCATCACGCGCTGGAAGACTGCGCTGCCATGGCTGCCTTGGGGGTGCGCTGTCTGGTTCCCGTCTTTGATGTGGATCTCGTTGCCCAACTCAAAGCGGAACGCGAGGGGCCGGTGTATCTCCGGCTCGGTTATGAGGTGATGCCGGAAGGTGGATGTGCTCCGCCATATGCCCCCTGGCGTTGCATTCTGTCTGGCAGTCAGGGCATTCTGGTCGCTCTTGGGCCTCTGGCAGGTGTCGCCTGGAAAGCGCTGTCCGATCTGGATGAGACGGCCCGTCCTGCCGTATGGGCGGTGGCCGAACTGCCTATTGAAGGACGGGCTTCGCCGCCGCAAGCCTTTCTCAGGGCAGTGGAAGGCAATACGCTCTATGTGATGGAGGAGCACACCATGCAGGGAGGACTTGGAATGCAGATCGGCTATATCATGACTGCCTCCGGCATACGACCCAAACGGCTGATACACCGCCACGCCCTTGGCTATCCTTCCGGACGCTACGGTTCACAAACTTTTCACCGCAAAGAATGCGAGCTTGACGCCGACTCGTTGCGCACGCTCGTGCTTCAAGGGGAAAGATAATGGCTGCTCCCTCTCTTTCATTCCTCATCAAACAGCTTCCCGGCCCCATTCTCGTCATTGGGGCCAGTGGCTTCATCGGGGCCAATCTGCTGCATGCGTTGCTTAGGGAACGCGACGACGTTACCGGAACTTTCTTTTCCGGAATCTCTTGGCGGCTACGTGGCGTGCCTGCGGCGCACATCCAGTTTTGCAATTTGAGCGACCCCATCAGTGTCCGCACGGTGCTTGCCTCGATTGTGCCTCGTGTCATTTTCGACTGTTCCTCCTACGGCGCATATTCTTTCGAGCAAAACGCCGAACGCATCCACACGATCAATTACGCCAGTTTCCTCCGCCTCCTTGAAGAGGTCTCCCAACTCCCTTTGGATGCCTACATTCATGCGGGGTCTTCCTCGGAATATGGGCTGAACGCCGATGCTCCGGCTGAAGATGCGCCGCTTCTTCCCAACAGCCATTACGCAGTGAGCAAATGCGCTGCGGCCACGGCCATCAGCTATTTCGGCAAGTGCAGGAATGTTCCGGTAATCAATCTGCGGTTGTATTCGGTATATGGCCCTTTTGAGGACAGTTCCCGTCTCGTGCCTGTATTGTGCGAGCACGTCGCCAGAGAGGTTTTGCCTCCCTTTGCCAAACCGGAAACGTCGCGCGACTTCATTCATATCGATGACGTGGTGGCGGCATTTGTTCAGGCCGCGCTTCGCATGACCCCGGAAATCGCCGGGGAATCCTTCAATGTCGGCACGGGTGTGCAAACCTCGCTGGCGGAACTGGCAACCCTCGCACGGGATTTGTTCTACATTGATGCCGAACCGGAATTCCTGCCAAGCGTTAGTCACGCTTGGGATGTGGACATCTGGCGTGCAAACCCGAGTAAAACCAAACAGTTGCTCGGTTGGACGCCTTCCATCAGCCTGAAGGACGGATTGCAAAAAACATTTGACTGGTGGAAAGAGCGCCTTAAAAGCGAGGACTTCCACATGCTGACCAAGAAAGGCGAAGCCCGGCCCACAAAAACCTCCATCAGTGCCGTCATCGCCTGCTACCGGGATGCCGAGGCTATTCCCATTATGTATGAACGGCTGAAAACCGTGTTCAATCATCTTGGGCTGGATTACGAAATCATTTTCGTCAATGACGGCTCCCCGGACGATTCCGAGGAACGCATCCTGAACATCAGTGCCAGGGATCCTGGTGTCATCGGCATTACGCATTCCCGCAACTTCGGCTCCCAGGCGGCTTTCCGTAGCGGCATGGAACTCTGTTCAAAAGAGGCTTGCGTGCTTCTCGACGGTGACTTGCAGGATCCGCCCGAGATCATTGAACAGTTCGTCGAAGAGTGGCGTACCGGGGCAGAGGTGGTTTACGGTCGTCGGGTCAAGCGCGAGATGTCTCGGCCTGTGGAATGGTGTTACAGGGCGTTTTATCGTCTCTTCGATGCCATGAGCGATATTTCGATTCCGCGTCACGCCGGGGATTTTTCCCTGATGGATCGTTCCGTCGTTTATTGGCTTCTGCGCTGTCCCGAGCGGGATTCCTTTCTGCGGGGTTTGCGCGCCTATGTTGGATTCAAGCAGGTCAGCGTGGATTATGAACGGCCAGAGCGCATGTTCGGCAAAAGCACCAACAACTGGATCAAAAATTTCGGCTGGGCCAAAAAAGCGATCTTTTCATTCAGCCGTCTGCCCTTGCATCTGCTTACAGCCTTCGGCGGGATCTCCTTCATTTGTGCTGTTCTTCTGGCTTTAGTCACCTTGTTCATGCGCATCGTGTTCCCGGAGTCCGTTCCACAGGGTATTACAACAGTACTGCTGGTCTCCCTGTCCTTTGGTTCCGCGTCAATTCTGGGGCTGGGAATTCTGGGTGAGTACATCGGCAAAATTCTGGAAGAGACCAAGGCCAGACCACCATTCATCAGAAAACACCTCATCAACACGGGAAACATCAAAAGGACTTAGGCGCGATGATCTTAAATCAAACCAAAAATCAGGCAATTGTTCATCTTGTCTTTTTGCTGTGGGCGTGTAGCGTCGCTTTTTTAGTGTACATGATAGGCCCGCGTCGCTTACCGATCGACTTTGTGCGTCCATTTTTTGCGGCGTACCTTATTTGTATTTTTATCAGGACTGGAGTTTCATCCGGGAAAGTGCTCCGATTGTTATCAGGTATTCTGGCGCTTTTACTTCCCGTTATTGTTTTTATTATGGCTTTTTCGGCAGCCTATTTTATAAGTATTGGTCATCCAATATCAGTTGAAGACATAGACGCTATACTGCAAAGCTATAGAGGGGAAACGCTTGGCTTTATTAAAACAATAATGCTTGGTCCTAAAAGAATTGCTTTTTCCATGATTCTAACCGTTTTTACCCTATTTGTAGGGTTTTATGCATTTTTTGGCAAAAGTGTTAACAACAAGACAAGGTTTCAACGTCTTTTATCTGTTGTTCTTCTTTTTATTATAGTTTTTTTGATTTCCCAATTTAAAGTGATACGGCTATATGTTGAAACAAGGAATGAATATATCAAGAATATTGAAGTTTTTCATCAAATAGAGAGTTTGCCTATTGCTCAAGAGGTACCACAAAAACCAGGGAATTCTACTTTTCAACAAATCAAGGAATGCGTGTTTGACTATACTTGTTACCAGTGGGATGGTCTTATTTATGAAAAAGGTGAAAGTTACCAGGAAAACCTTGCTCGCCTGGAAGAACTTGCTGAGAATATTGACAAAGAGGGAATACAGCAGACGGGAGGAAAGCTAAAGAAAAACGGAGAGCTTTATATTCTGATAATCGGTGAATCAAGTGGGCGTGACACTCTCCACGCATATGGTGGCCCCGTAAAAAATACACCGTGGCTTGATATGTTCAAGAACAGGGAGGGCGTGCTTTTTTTCAACAACGCGTATGCTCCTCATACATATACCGTTGCGGCGCTTACACATGCGCTGACAAATGGGCGCATGGCAACGGGGGCAACATTTCCTCGTGGACAAAATATTATAGGTGTATCAAAGGCAAATGACTTTCATACAGCATGGATTTCAAACCAGCGAATGGTCGGGCCTTTTTCAACACCCATTGGGGCAATTGCCTCTACGGCACATGAATCTATTTTCACTACGGGAGAGCATGAAGGATATAACGATGATGTGCCACCCGATGAAGCTATTTTGCCACTTATTAAAGATTTTATGGAGAGACACGATTTCTCCAGAAATACGCTGCTTATAATTCATTTGATTGGCAGCCATATACCTTATGAAACACGATATCCGAAAAATTTCCCCATGGTTGATGAACTTGATATGGAGCATATGGGACGATCTTTTACAATACCGAGTGAGCTTGAATTTTTTTCAACTTTAGCAACATCACAAAAGTATACAGATCATATTTTGAAAGAAATTTTTATGTTGCTTGAAGGGTATCGAAGTAAGCCGATTGTAGCAGCCTATTTTTCAGATCACGGAGAGGATCCGTTTTCTTATGCCCGGCATGGAGTCAGTGGTCATGACTCAAAAAAGACCTTTAATTGGTCGATGTCACGCATACCTTTTTTTATGTGGGTTTCTCCACGATTTTTTCACCTCCATCCAGATAAGCTCTCCGTGTTGAAAAAGCACAAGGATGCTCCGTTTACCAATGACTTAATTTTTGATTTTTATGTGGGTCTTTCTGGCATTGAGGCGAATACATATCTTCCGCAATTTGATATTGGTAGTGAGGAATATACTGTTAATTGGGAAAATTCATTTGTGGTTGGGAAAAGATTTCTTGCAGAAGATCCTGCTTTTATTATCAAGGAGAATATAAAAAATGCTTCGCAAGCAGGCATTTCATTGGGCATTCATTATACAAATACATTTTTTAAGTATCGTCAGGCAAAAAATTACTCGCGTAATTTCGAAGTAGATCTAATGCTGAGACAGAATAACAAGACCTCGAAAAACGAACTCATGGTTGGACACGATATGTCCAAGCATCAAACTAATATGACATTTCGTCAATATCTTTTGGAAACGTCCGATGGGTTCAATTTTTTGTGGTTGGATATTAAAAACCTGAATGAAAAAACATCAAAAACGATACTCACACAGTTGTTAGAGCTTGATAAGGAATTTGGCTTGAAAAAGCGTGTACTTGTCGAATCTGTTTCAGCAGAATCGTTGTCCGATTTCGCTAAAAATGGTTGGACGACTTCCTTGTATGTCAAAAAAGAGTCGCTCATTATTCCTTTCGAGGCTAATGATAAGGAAGCCTTAACGCAAACCATAACTCGCATAAGAGATGATGTTAAAAAGTATCAAATTGGTGGGGTTAGCTATCATGTGAGTAGAATAGATGCTTCGATACAAGAACAATTAAAAAATGCGCTGCCTGCTAATACCGCATTTTATGGTTGGGCTGCTCCGGAGTGGAGTTTTTCCGACCCGGATTTAATTGATAAAATTAGTCAATATTTTTACCTTAAGATGCTTTTGCTTACCTTTAAGTCCGACTTTGATATTTAGAGCTACGCACACTTCAAAGGAGTGGAGCCGTGTCGTCGATAAGCAGACTAAAAACGATGATGATTGATCCTCATCTCAATTCTTCAAAAAATGACTTATTTTTATCTTTCATTTTTATTTTATGTCTATATATTAGCTTGAATTTTTTATATACAGTCTGCTTTGAAAATATCGATGATATTTTAATTTCGATGCGAATTCATGGCTATGGAATCGCAAAATATCCGACTGATTTCTTATCAGCATCAAACACTTTTATTTCACATATATCCAGACTTTTCCCTACCGTACTCGGTATTCCAGGCTACATAATATTTACAGCGGTACTTTTGTTTACATCTTGCTGGATGATCTTCTATTGCTTGCTGCGGATGAATGTGCCATTGATAATATCAATATTTACTTCCATATTAATATGCCTTCGACCAATACTTTTGCCTCAATTTACCGTGACGGCTGGATTATTGGCATTAAATGGCATCCTTTTTTTATGTCTTTATCGCAAATATAATGATTGTTTATTCTTGCTTTTTGCCGGTCTTTTTGCTTGCCTGTCTTTTTTATTGAGAAGTCAACAGTTTTTCTTTGTACTTTTGCTTTCATTACCATTGTTTTTATCGAAAAAAATCTGGTTTGATGGTAGATTCAGAGCTTTTATTCTTTTTACAATTATTGTCTGTTCTGTTTTAGGCGCTATGAACTACAGGGTGAAAAATTCTCCGGATATCAAGAAGTTTTCAGAATTTCATTATTCCATGATTCCTATCTTTGATTATGGTTATACTCACAGATTAATATCAAGACAAGATATACTGGAAAAATACGGTTACAGTGTTAACGATGTGCAACTATTGGGCTCGTTTTTTTATGTTACAGATAAGTATACCGACACGAAAACCATCACTAAAATGATTAATGAGCTTGGGCCAATTTCTGAAAGAATCGTTATAGAAGAGGGGCTGGCAGCGCTTCGCGCTTTTTCTGATTCATCTGTTTTGCCTCTCGTTTTCTTGGGGTTGATACTGTTTATTTTGTTGCCTCTTTCCAGCAGACAACGTCTTACAATCGTAGCCTGTTTTTTATTAATTTCTGTGGCCTTCTTTTTCATCGGTTCGATGGGTCGTCCGGGAAAACTGCGCATCTATTTTCCAGTCGCCGTGATGATTTTGTTACTCCCGTTAATGTTGGCTCATTTCGATACACTGAAGTCTTATAAGCGCCTCTTTGTTATTTCGACTTTATCTTTTGTTTGCTGCATTTTTATGGTGATACATATGCATGGTATCGCCACTCGCAACGCTCTCTGGAGCCGGGAAGTGCAGCAAGATATTAAAATCCTTCCCGCTAACGAGCCCATATTTAGTTGGGGGGGAAATTTTCCTTATAATGCTGCCTATCCTGTCTTTGAGAAATGGCAGAAGTTCCCAAAAATTGATATTCGTCAATTTGGAGGTTATACTTCAGCGCCTTTTGATAAGGCAACATCGGTGCCAGGTTTCGGGTTTCTTGATTTAATGCGCAAACAATATGGGGTATTGGTTGTGGACGCGGGTGATCGATGCGAAAAATTTTTAAAACCCTTTGCACAAGAGTGGCAGCTTAACTGCCATGTTCAATGTGAGCATCAGGGTATCATACGGCCAAACAGAAACATTACCCGCGTTAGGTGCGAATAATATGAATGCACGTCCATTATTCTTAAATCCTTCTCTGACCTTGCCGATTTTCATTCTATGCTCGGTTCTTGCACAAATACTGCTCAAAGCTTCGGGATTGCATGTAAGCGAAACCGGTGAGTTTGTCGGGGCATGGCTGCTGAACCCTTATCTGTGCGCGGCCATTGCTTGTTATGGCATCTCCTTCGTCTGTTGGGCTCGCACACTCAAGGTTCTGCCTCTGTCTTCGGCTTACCCTTGGACAGCCCTCATCTATGTTTTGACACCCATAGCGGCTGTTTTACTGTGGCAGGAACAGCTTTCTGCAACCTATCTTGTCGGCATGGTCTGTATTTTGTGCGGAATCGGCATCACTGTAAAAGCGGGAGCAAGATGAACAGCACGGAAATTACTCTGGCTCTTGCTTCTGTCCTGTGCAGCACGGCGGGACAGATATTTTTCAAGACAGCGACCGCCAGAGTTTTTTCCAGATCGATTCTCTTCTGGGGTTGCGGTGTGTCTCTCATGCTCATATCCATGCTCGTCGTGGTGATGGTTCTCCGCACTGCGCCTCTTTCCGCCCTTGTACCCTTCGCAGCCCTGGCCTACATAACCGTCCCGCTCGCATCCATGATTGTTTTCAAAGAATCGGTGGGCAAGCGTTTCTGGCTGGGTACGCTTTGCATTGTCGCCGGAGTCATGCTCACGTTGGCGTGACAGGTTTACGCGGAACTTTTAGCATGACAGGCTTTCATCGGATCGAATTTCAAACAGGCTCAGGACAATGGAGTTGTCTCGGAATCATGGGGGAGAAAGTGAGGTTTTTCGAGGCACCTTTATGAATATTCTTCTAACAGGCGGCATGGGCTACATCGGTAGCCATGTGGCGGTGGCGTTGCTTCAGGCAGGGCATCATGTCGTCCTCTACGACAATCTGTGCAACAGTGAAGTTGGGGTTTTGGCCCGGATCGAGCGGATTACCGGCAAATCGCCGGTTTTCATCCAGGCGGATATCCGTGCGACGAAAACGCTTGCAGACGCTTTGAAACATCATGCGGTCGAGGCGGTGATGCATTTTGCCGGGTTGAAGGCGGTGGGTGAATCGGTGCAAAAACCGATCGAGTATTACGCCAACAATGTCGAGGGTACGGTGAGTCTGCTGGAAGCCATGCGTGATGTCGGGGTGCGCTCGCTGGTATTCAGCGGCAGCGCAACGGTATACGGCGAACCACACTATCTGCCACTGGATGAGATGCATCCGCTTTCCGCGACCAATCCTTACGGGCGTACCAAGTTGCACATCGAAGAAATGCTGCGCGATCTGTCCGCTTCCGATTCCTGCTGGCGCATCGTTTGTCTGCGTTATTTCAATCCGGTAGGCGCGCACGAAAGCGGCCTGATCGGAGAAAAACCAGTGGGTATTCCGAACAACCTGATGCCTTACATTGCGCGGGTTGCGGCGGGAGAACTCGAAGAACTTTTCGTATTCGGCGATGACTATCCAACGCCGGACGGAACCGGGGTGCGCGACTACATCCATGTCATGGATCTGGCAGAAGGCCATGCGGCGGCGCTTGCCTGGCTTTCCGGGCATCCCGGCTGGCATGCGATCAATCTTGGAACAGGGCAGGGCTATAGTGTGCTGGAGATGGTCGATACATTTTCCAAAGCCAACGGTCGTGCTGTGCCATATCGGATTGTGCCCCGCCGTGCGGGTGATGTGGCTGCCTGCTATGCCGATCCTGGGAAAGCCTTGCGGGAATTGGGCTGGCGGGCGCGGCGCGATCTTTCGGAAATGTGCGCAAGCACCTGGAAATTCCAGAAGCTGCTGGCAGAAAAGGAAATGCCTTGAAGTGCCTCGTTACCGGCGCGAATGGATTTATCGGTACTCATCTCGTTCGTTATCTTCTCGATGCCGGGCATGAGGTCAAGGCGGTTGATTCTTCAGGACGGGGTATCGCCGGTAAAAGGCTGGAAAGAGTCCAGGTTGCACGAAGTACGGTGGATTCCGCGATTTGGCAAACCGTTTGCCGGGATGTGGAAGTGATTTTTCATCTCGCCGGGCGAGCCCATCGCAGAAACAATACTTCGGCATCTTTACGTTCGGCCTATTTTCGTGACAATCTGGAGATGACCCATGCCCTGGCAGAGGCGGCGTTGAGAGAGCAGGTGCGTCGCTTTGTTTTTGCCAGTTCCGTGACCGTTTATGGCACGGCTTCTGCCCCCGGCGAAGCGTTCCAGGAAGATTCTCCCGTTTTGCCACATCCCGGCGATATTTACGCGCAGTCCAAGCGGGCGGCGGAGGCGTTTTTGTTGTCCGATTGCACTGCCCTGGGGCCGGTCGTCGTCCGTTTGCCGCTCGTCTATGGCGCGGGCGTCAAGGGGAACATGGCTATGCTCATACGGCTGGCGAGCAGTGGTTTGCCTCTGCCGTTGGCAGGAATCAATAACCGCAGAAGTTTCCTCAATATCCCTAATTGCGTGGATTTTTTTCTTGCCGCTGCCAGCCATCCGGATGCGGGCGGGCGGGTTTTGTTGGCGTCCGACCGGGAGGATGTGACGATACCGGATTTGATTCGCGCGATTGCCCGCGAATCGGGAAAATCTGCGCGGCTTTTTCCAGTGCCGTCCGAGCTTCTGAAAATGGCCTGTTCCCTGCTTGGACAGAAGGCGCGTTTCGAGAAACTGGCAGGCAATTTCCAGATTGATCCTGAAGCCTCCTGCAACTTTCTCAATTGGTCGCCCAAAGTCGGCTTTGCTGAAGGCATTGCGCAGATGTGCGCAGAGTACAGAGGATCGTGATTCGTCATGCGGCGTTTTTTCGATCTCGTTTTTTCTGCTGCCGGTTTGATTCTGGGTGGCCCGCTTCTCCTTCTTCTGTGGTTCGCGGGGCTTTTCATGATCGGCTCGCCTCTGTTTCTGCAGACGCGGGTAGGCAGGCATCAGAAACCTTTCATGCTCGTGAAGTTTCGCACGATGAAGCCAGGTACGGCTTCGGTGGCTTCGCACTTGGTCGATGGAAGCGCCATTACCCGATGGGGGCGTTTTTTGCGCAGAACGAAACTCGATGAGTTGCCGCAATTGTGGAACGTGCTCAAAGGCGAGATGAGTCTGGTCGGGCCGCGTCCCTGTCTGTTCAATCAGGAAGAACTTGTCCGGGAACGTGCCAGGAGAGGCGTCTTCGAGGCGCGCCCAGGCATCACCGGGCTGGCGCAAACAAAGGGGATTGACATGTCCGTTCCCGTATTGCTGGCGGAAACGGACGCGGTTATGGTTGCCAATCTCCGTCTATCGGATTATTTCCGCTATATTTTTCTTACGATTGCGGGGAAGGGGCAGGGCGACCGCGCGCCTTTTTGATCGACTCCAGTTCTCAGAAGTTCTGTGTGCCGTTGGGCAGATATTTCTCCTCCTGCCTGCGAGAAAGGGACTGAGGAAGAGGTTGTCCGGAGGGTTATTTACATATATAGTGGCGGTATCGTGAGGTGATACTTTGGAATACGGAGTTCAACATGGCAACATCGCTCAAAATTGATGACGCTCTGAAAGAGCGTGTCCAGCAACTTGCTGGCCTGCGGCAACGATCATCTCACTGGATTATGCGAGAAGCAATAATGCAGTATGTTGAACGCGAGGAAGCGCGCGAACACTTCAAGCGAGAGGCGCTGGAGTCTTGGACAGCGTACCAGGAAACCGGTCGCCATCTTACCGGGGAAGAGGTTCGTTCCTGGTTGAAAACTTGGGGCACTGAGGCTGAGGCGGAGATACCTGCGTGCCACGAGTAGTTGTAACAGAAAGGGCGAGCCAGGGCTTGGAGCGATGCCGTTGTTTTCTGAAGGCCAAGAACCCTCAAGCAGCAGCACGGGCAAGCCGAGCAATTGAACAGCAATTCCTTTTACTGGAAACAGCCCCGTGCATAGGTCGACCGTACACCGAGTCGCCGGAGCTGCGCGAACTGGTGATACCTTTCGGAGATTCGGGCTATATTGCCTTGTACCGCCATGATCCAACCGTTGATTCAGTCTATGTGCTTGCCTTCCGGCACCAAAAAGAGGCAGGTTATTAGTTGCTTCGCTCTCAGTTTTCCCTCTCCCTCAATCCCTCTCCCGCTTGTGGGCGTTCAGACCGAGGAGGTCATGAACAGCGGGAGAAGGGAGAAGAATCAACCTGATCAGCGTTTCGGCAGCAGAACCTGCGCTTCGCCGACGGTGACTTCGGCCTCGCCGACCGTGCAGACGGTGGAAAGCGTCACACGGCGCTTGTCGGCTTCGAGGGCCGTGACGGTGACGCGCGTGACGACGGTGTCGCCGATGCGTACCGGAGCCTTGAATTTCGCCGACTGCGAGAGGTAAATCGCGCCAGGGCCGGGCAGCTTGGTGCCGATGACGGTCGAGATGTAGGAGACCGAGAGGATGCCGTGTGCGATGCGGCCCTTGAACATGGTGCTGGCGGCAAATTCCTGGTCGACGTGTACGGGATTGGAGTCGCCGGAAACCCCGGCAAAGGCCAGGATGTCGGCTTCGGAAACGGTGCGGGCAACGGAGGCGGTTTGGCCTACTTTCAGGTCTTCAAAGTTGTAGAGATAAACTTCGGAAAAATCTCGAGGCATGTCGATGCTCCTTTTGTGATGGTTTTTTCGTGGTGTTTTTTCCAGCGTCGTGCCGGAAAGATCAAAGCATAACGCATCGGAGCGATACAAAAAACAAAAAGACGAACCGCGCGGTTCGTCTTTTGAGCGTGATTGCCGGATTCTCCGGCGCAGGAAAACCGCCTCCTACGGGCGAGCCTCCTTATCTCAGCTTGATTTCCTTGTAGACCACATGCTTGCGCGCGACCGGGTCGTACTTCTTGAATTCGAGCTTTTCAGGCGTGGTGCGCTTGTTCTTGGACGTGGTGTAGAAGTGACCCGTGCCAGCGGTCGATTCCAGTTTGATCTTTTCGCGGGGGCCTTTGGCTGCCATGACCGTCTCCGT
>Ga0099364_10004650_pt1 | contig 20740 bp, 15 predicted proteins | sample TergutTh196P3_FD_73070 | JGI IMG/M metagenome (GOLD analysis project Ga0099364, IMG submission 73070) | Microcerotermes parvus P3 segment gut microbial communities from Pointe-Noire, Republic of the Congo - Th196 P3 | ecosystem: Host-associated > Arthropoda: Insects > Digestive system > Gut ... | reverse complement strand
TTGGAAATTATAGTATGCAAGCCCCAATTCCCCTCTGGGGAGGGGTGCCGCCGCAGCGGCGGGGTGGTCTGTAGGGGCGGCAATCTGCCGCCCGTGGGCGTAATACAGGGTTGTAGGGATGACCGCCCTCGGTCATCCGTGGTTATTGCGAATTGCTATCAAAAAGTGGGGTGCGGTAACCGTGTAAAAATAAAAATAGAACTGAAACAATAAATTAACATCTTTGCTATTGTCAATATGGAAATGATATGTTATAATTAGATTATTATATTGTATTATTAATAAAGGATGTGATTGGAATGGGAAAATTTTTAGTAGAAACTTCGGCGCGTCATGGGCATTTGTCACAAAAGGATGTTGAGACTCTGTTCGGTGAGGGATATAGGCTTACCTTGAAAAAGGAGCTTTCCCAACCCGGACAGTTTGTATGTAATGAAAAGGTTACGGTCAAATTCCCTAAGGGGCAGTATAATATGTCTATTATCGGCCCTGAGAGACCCTTTTCCCAGTTTGAGATTTCCGCTACAGATGCACGGAGCATGGGGATTACTGCATACACCCGTGAATCGGGCGATATTACAGAGACGGCTGGATGCACCATCGTTGGACCAAAGGGTGAGGTAACACTCGATGAGGGCGTTATCGTTTCCAAGAGGCATATACATCTCCCGCCCGCAGCGGCTGATGAACTCGATGTCAAGGACAAGCAGATAGTATGGGTAAGGCTCGATACCGACAAAAGCGTCATTTACGGCGATGTAGTTGTAAGGGTAAACGAGAGCTTTTCACCCGCCATGCACATAGATACCGATGAAGCAAACGCAGCAGGAGCCGCAGGGGAACTGTACGGAGAGATAGTAAGTATATAGGAGGATTATAGATGGCAACAAAGGCAAAGAAAAAAGACGGCGAGTTTTTCACATACAAAAACAAGCCGCTGGTCCGAAGCGGTTCGGTTATCTATTATGGTAATATGTTCGACAAATATGTTATTATGATGATGGTCAAATCTACAAAAAAGGTAAAAGACATAGACACAGCCGATGAAATCATGGTACAGCTGATGCTGACCGACCCTGAGATCAAGGCGCAGGACAGGATAGTGAAAAAGAGCGAAAAGAAGGGATTCTATCCCGCTCTTGACATTGCAGAAATTTGGCTTGAAAGAGCGCTCAAGGGTGCTTAAAACAATATATAAGGAAAGGTATGGTTGTATATGGCGATAAAACTTAATGACAGGTATATTTCTTCATTTGTATCTCCGAGTGAGCTTGAATCGGTAAAGAGCCAGGTTTCGGCGGCGCATGGGTTACTGCATGGCAGATCGGGACAGGGCAGCGATTTTCTCGGATGGCTGGATTTACCCGAAAACTATGATAAAAACGAATTTGCACGGATAAAATCTGCTGCCGAAAAAATCAAGAAAGACAGTGACATACTTATCGTTATCGGAATAGGCGGTTCCTATTTGGGAGCGAGAGCGGCTATCGAGTTTCTGCGTTCTTCCAACTATAACGAACTTGCCAAAGACACCCCGCGTATATATTATGCCGGAAACAACATCAGCCCGTCATATCTTAACGAGATATTGTCCCTATGCGAGGGCAAGGACATATCGGTCAATGTTATATCAAAATCGGGTACGACTACCGAGCCTGCATTGGCCTTTCGTATATTCAAGGAGCTTATGGAAAGCAAATACGGAGCCGATGCCGCTAAGCGTATATACTGCACTACCGACAAATCCAAAGGTACGCTGAAAAAATTAGCAGACCAACAGGGTTACGAAACGTTTGTAGTACCTGACGACGTCGGCGGAAGATTTTCGGTTCTTACCGCAGTAGGACTGATCCCGATAGCGGCCGCAGGATGCGATCTCGATGCTATTATGGCAGGAGCAGGAGAAGCACGCAACGCTCTTGCTACAGACAATCTCGAAACAAACGATTGCTATAAATACGCAGCATACCGCAGCATACTCAACCGCAAGAACAAGGCCGTTGAGATGTTGGTAAGCTATGAACCCCGATTTACAATGATGGCAGAGTGGTACAAGCAGCTGTTCGGCGAAAGCGAGGGTAAGGATCAAAAGGGACTTTTCCCTGCGTCGGCTGTCTTTTCAACCGATCTTCATTCACTGGGTCAGTTTATACAGGATGGCTCCAGAGTTATGTTTGAAACGGTGGTTGATATTAAAAACCCGGACAAGGACTACTTTATAAAAAAATCACCCGACAATTTTGACGGGCTGAACTTTTTATCAGAGCAGAACATGAGCGCCATAAACAGAAAGGCTCTCGAGGGAACTATATTAGCCCATACCGATGGCGGCACCCCCAATCTCGTGCTGGAACTACCCGCCGTCAACGAACATGAGTTCGGGTATATGGTCTACTTTTTTGAAAAGGCTTGTGCTATTTCGGCATATATGCTGGGCGTAAACCCGTTTGACCAGCCCGGCGTTGAGAGTTATAAAAAGAATATGTTCGCACTGTTAGGAAAACCGGGATTCGAGGCAGAAAAAGCCGCACTTGAAAAAAAATTATGAAGGAGATATAGGTATGATTAAACTTATCGTAGGAACAAAAGGGACAGGGAAGACAAAGATACTCATCGATATGATTCAGGATGCCGCCCAAATCGACAACGGAAGCGTTGTCTGCATAGACAAGAGCAAAAGCAACAAGCTAAGGTACCAAATCAGTCATTCGGTAAGGCTCATTAACGTGGAAGACTATGAGATCATGGGACACGATATGTTTGCCGGATTTATTCTCGGAGTGCTGTCCGCTAACTATGATATAAACGAGATATATATTGATTCACTATTTAAAATTGTAGGCAGAGATTATATCAAGCTGGAGCGTTTCTTCAAAAAGATCGAAGAAAGCGCCAAGGATATAAAGATAGTCTTTACCGTCTCTGAGGACTTAGAAAAACTGCCCGAATATGTTCAGGAATTGGCTAAGAGATGATGGACAATTAGAAAAAACACCCGCCGCTGCGGCGGCACCCTCTTTCGTAAAGAGGGCAGGGGGCTTGAAATTATAAGAATCCACTCTATTTTTACCAGCAAATTTGAATTTACAATAATTGTCAATTGTACATTGTCAACTGTCAATTGTCGTTGGGGTGCCGCCGCAGCGGCGGGGTGGTTTTGTAGGGTACGCACCCCCGTGCGTACCGTGACCATTGTCATGCTCTCGTACCGGCGGGTGTTTTTTATTCATCCTCTCCCAAAAACTCACGAATGAGCGAACCGTCGGGCAGGTCGGGTTTTATTTTGGCGAATGGATATAATGCACGGATGATCGGGATCAGCTGTGTGTGACATTCGGTGTCACGGCTGAGTATTCTGCTGAATCGATCTCTGTATAGCAGCGGCTCATAGGCGTGGACCGAATTTATTTGAATGTCGGCGTTGTCCATATATGGCGTGATGTATATTTTCTCAGAGTTTATAACATTCTCCCACATATCAAAGGTAACCCCGAAACTTGCGCCCCTAAATGCTTGATCCCTGATCAGCCGCCTTGTCAAACGCAGCTGCTCCCGTGAATATACAAGCTCATCATCGATGTAAAAATCACCGTGCGGACATATATATACCCTGAAGATATTGCTTTCGTCTATGTTTTCGGATATTTTCGGATTAAGCGCGTGTATACCCTCGGCAATGATCAGCGAATTGTCCTTGATGCGGACGGGAGTGTAGCCGTCACGCTTGCCGATATGAAAATTAAAGTTCGGCATATCGGCTTGACCGTCTCTCAAGAGTTGGTTGAGGCAGTTGTCGAGTGTCTCGGTATCGATAGCATCGATTGTATCAAAGTTTTTCTTGCCGTTTGGCAGAATGGGGATGTGGTCAACCCCCTTAAAAAAGTTGTCCATCGATACAGTCAGCGAATCTATCCTGCGCTCGGCGATATATTTGCAGAGCATATTGGCCGTTGTCGTCTTGCCTGATGCCGACGGCCCGCTCAAAAGCACGATACGGTGACCCGAATCTATGATACTGTCCGCTGCCTGCCTAACCGTATCGGCAAACTCTCTCTCTACCTCCGATACCAGCATATCGGGAGATTCACCTGCGATTCTGTTGACCTCGGATATGTCGTAAATGATTTTATCCCGGTCATTTTTTATATACTTCATAATCTTTACCCCTTGCAATAGCTATTGTATTTTCTTTCGTGTTCGAGTGTTGTTTCGCTTTCGTGTCCCGGGAATATTCGGTAATCACCCTCGAGAGAGGTCAGCTTTTTCAGCGATTCCATCAGCACCCCGTAATTGCCGCCGTACAGATCGGTGCGTCCTACCGTTTCCTTAAACAGGGTATCTCCCGTAAATATAGCATCCCCGCAGAGGTAGCAAACCGATCCCTTAGAGTGACCGGGTGTGTGCATGACCTCTATTTTTATATCCCCGACATTTATTGTGTCGCCGTCTTTTAACAAGACGTCGACAAAATTGTCGGATGGGTTGATTTTGCCGCTATGCTGCAGCGTTTCTCGGTCATCCTCGTGAAGGTATATCTTTGCTCCCGAGAGACGGGCAAGCATTGGAGCGGCATCGATGTGGTCATAATGCGCGTGTGTAAGCAATATTTTCGTAAGCGTCAACCCCTGATTCTTTACGGCGTCAAAGACCGTTTCCGCCTCAAAACCCGGGTCTATAACGGCCGCCTCCTTGCCGTCATGGACAATATAGCAGTTATTTCCCATAAAACCCAAGTTTAGCGCTGTGATGTTGATCATATAAAAAATCCCCTTTCTCATTTCCCTGTTCTTTTTACCGAGATTACGCCATTGATTTTTCCTAACTTAGCGATTGTGTTTCTAAGCTGTTCTACTCCCGTGATGCCGACGGTGGCGATGATGTTGGCGTTGCCGTTCTTGAGTTCACGGGCATTCATCTCGTGTATTCCCAGCTTAAATGATGCCAGTGTCAGGTTTATGTCGAGCATGAGATTATCCCTGTCTACAGCGACAATGTCGAGTACCGCGCGATATTTTACCGGAACATCGGAACTCCAGCTGACATTGATATACCGATCCACCTGATTGGGATCTCGCAAACCGATCTTTACGTTGTGGCAATCGATTCTGTGAACACTCACTCCGTGACCACGGGTGATAAACCCGATTATCTTCTCACCCGGAAGAGGATTGCAGCAGCGAGAGGATTTTACCAGACAATTAGCCATTCCCTCAACATTTATCCCGCTTTGACCAAAGGCGCTCTCTTCCATCTTGACCTTTGGTATAATCTCTTCTATAACCGCAGTCGTCGATTCGTCCTTGATCAGCTTGACAAAATCCTCTTTTATTCGGGGGATTATTTTAGACAGACTTAGCCCCCCGTATCCTATAGCGGCAAAAAACTCCTGAACGCTATCAAACTTCTGCCTCTTTGCTATCGATTCAATAAAATTATCCATTGCCTGACCGGACAGATTTATAGAATTTCGTCTAAACTCTCTCTCGAGTTCGATCTTGCCCTCGAGTATATTCTCTTCATACCGTTCCTTTTTAAACCATGCCTTGATCTTGCTTTTGGCCTCTGAGGTGCGGACTATCTTGAGCCAATCCCTGCTTGGGCCGTGGATTTTGTTTTTGGCGGTAAGTATCTCTATTACCTGCCCTGTTTGAATCTGAGTGCCCAGCGAAACTATCCTGCCGTCGATCTTGGCTCCGGTCATCTTGTTTCCGACCTCGGTATGGATGGCATAGGCAAAGTCGACAACGGTTGAACCGGACGGCAGAATTTTCGGCTCACCCTTGGGGGTGTGTACCAAGACCTCCTCCGAACCCATATCGGATTTTATATAACGCACCAAATCCTCAACATCATCGCTGTCCTTTTGCGCCTCGATAATCTGTCTGAGCCAGTCGAGCCGCTTTTCGTCACGGGTTTTGCCCCTAAAGCCCTCCTTGTATTTCCAATGCGCCGCAACGCCGTATTCAGCGGTATAATTCATATCCTTTGTGCGAATCTGCACCTCAAAAGGAATCTTTTCCTTGCCGATAACGGTGGTGTGCAGTGACTGATACCTGTTTTGCTTGGGGGTTGCGATATAGTCCTTAAACCGATTGGGGATGTGCGAGAATATAGCGTGTATTATCCCCATAGTGACATAGCAGTCGCTAACTGTATCTACAATGATTCTCACGGCGAAAATATCATAAACCTCATCAAAATCCTTACCTGCCATATATACCTTGCGGTATATTCCGTATTTGTTTTTGACCCTGCTCTCAAATACGCTCTTGACATTTGAGAGCTTGAGATGATGCTCTATCGTCTTTGTTACCTGCTTGAGAAAGTTCTCACTAACCTTCTTGTGTTCGATTTTTTCGGTGATCTCGTTATATGCCACAGGGTCAAGATACATCAGAGCAATGTCTTCCATCTCTTCTTTGATGGTTCTCATTCCAAGCCTGTTGGCTATCGGCGAATAGATCTCCAGCGTTTCGAGGGATGTGTCCCGCTGTTTTTGCGGAGTCCGCGGGCTTAGCGTTCTCATATTATGGAGCCTGTCGGCAAGTTTTATTATCATTACCCGTATGTCATCGGCCATCGCAAATAGCATTTTACGCATATTTTCCGCCTGCTGTTCCTCTTTTGTATGGAGAGGCAGGGCATTGAGCTTTGTAACACCGTTTACGATGCGGGCAACATCTCTGCCGAATTTTTTTTCGATCTCTTCTATCTTGACATCGGTATCCTCTACCACGTCATGGAGGATAGCGGCGCAGATACAGTCTGAATCCATGCCGAGTTCGACAAGGATAGACGCTACCGAAAGCGGGTGGGTGATATACGGCTCGCCCGATTCTCTGAAGCATCCCTCGTGAGCGGTGCTTGCAAGCTCATATGCGCTTTCGATTTTTGTTATATTATAGCGGCGGTTGGCCTTTTTTATCTGCATCATAAGTTCTTTTAGGGTAAGCATTCAGATCCTCCTTGCTGTTTTATTATTTTCGATTTACTTATGTCGGCTTTTTGTGCAAGCTGCGGAAATGTTATGTTAAATCTCGGCTCGTCAAACTCTATAACCCCTATTTCCCGTAAGGCATCCAGAGCTAACCTGAATTTGCAGTAGTCTATCTCCGGAACTCTCGGACTTACATAGGCGGTTTCTATATCTATCGAGTTTGGCAGGGTCTTTATGAATCTATATACATCGGCGGCATCCTCACGGCTCGGAGCGTTATCGGTATCGGTCTCTGCATAAAACCCACGGCTCCTTATCTGCTCATATCTTTCTCTGCCCGCCGCAAACCCTTGCTGATCAAAACCAGCAGGACGTATGTCGTCTAAAACTATGCTTGGGCTGCATTCACCCATATACTCGTTAATGCCGATCGTTACGCATAGATCGACCGCATCGCCTTTTTTGTAGAGCAGACTGTCGCTGTCCGCCCCGAAATATAACACCTCGGCCGTTTGGTCATTTTCATCCAATAACTTGAGCTTATGATGTTTCCCGCCCGAAAGAGGGATGAGTTGGTCTATCACAGCGCCGAATATCGCAAATCTCGGCTTGACAACCCCCGGGCCGAGTGGCTCAAGAGCCTTGAGCTTTTGTATCTCCGGCACCGTGATCTCCTCAAAAGAAACGGTTCCGTCAATATCATAGAGAGCCTGCGGTATTTTATTATATTTTTCCTTTGTGCGGCTGATAATATGCGATTTAAGTTTTTCAAGGGCGTTCTCTTCGAGCGAAAACCCTGCCGCCATCTCATGCCCGCCGAACTTTGTGAGAATATCACTACAGCCGCTTAGTATATCATAGATATTAATACCCTGAACGCTTCTTGCAGACCCTGTGCATTGACCGCCCTCGACCGATATTACTGCTGTGGGTTTTCCGAACATATCAACCAGCCTTGAGCATACAATGCCTATCACTCCCTTGTGCCAGTCCTTACCCCATACCACGATAAAAGGCTGATATATTATATCGGTATCATCGGCGATTATAGCCAGTATTTCCTCGGTGATTTTATCCACAAGCTCTTTACGCAGATTGTTTATATGGGTTAATTTGTTAGCTATCCTCTCGGCCTCGGACGAATCGCCGCATAACAGCAGCTCGGCCGCTATGTCAGCAGATTCCAGTCTCCCTGCCGCATTGATTCTCGGAACTATCGAAAAGGCTATCGTTTCGGCGGTGATTTGACGCCCTCCAAGACCCGATGCCGTGATGAGCGCCATCAGGGCTATGTTATCGGTTTGGCTCAGCAACTCAAGCCCTTTTTTTATTATAGCACGGTTTTCACCGCTTATTTCTACTATATCTCCCACAGTGCCGATCGCCGTATATATCCCGTAAAGCTCCAGAGCCTTGTGATAATTCCCGTCCATAAGCGCCGTTATCAGCTTAAAGACCACACCCACTCCCGCAAGATGTTTGAAGAGGCTTGTGCAGTCCTTTCTATGCGGATTTACAACCGCAATCGCCGCAGGAAGCGAATCCATAGGCTGATGATGGTCTGTGATTATAACATCCATGCCCAGCGATGCGGCATATTCCGTCTCACGGAACGAGACAATACCGCAATCTACCGTTATTATCAGCTTTATACCATGATGGCTGAGTTTGTCTATAGCGCCGCAGTTGAGCCCGTAACCCTCATCATGCCGTGACGGTATGTAAAAGACAACATCAGCGCCCGCAGAGGAAAGGTAACTATATAATATGACCACCGATGTAACTCCGTCACAGTCGTAATCACCGTAAATAGCTATGGGTTCTCCTGCCGCAATGGCGCTGCGGATTCGGACAACAGCCCTATCCATGTCTATCAGGGTGTAGGGGCAGGAGATCGGCTCTTCCTGCGAAAGTCGCCGCAGCGAAAGAGCGCGGGCATCGCAAACCCGCTCGGCAAGACTGCTCTCGTGGTCCTGCGATAATATATTCCATAACCTAACAGCCATATGCTTATCCTCACTCTAATACAATCTTTGCAGAATTTGTTGGTGTGAGCATCATTGTAACAAAAAAATGCGGGTAAGTCAAGAGGGCGGGGGATGACGCCCTCTCCGTCATGCTAACGCATGACACCTCTCCCAAAGGGAGAGGCAAGGTGACGGCAATTAACAGTTGATAATGTACAATTGACAATTATTGTAAATGAAAGTTTGCTGGCCAAAATAGAGTTAGATTTCTATAATTTCAAGCCCCCGTAACTGTACATTGTTCATTGTCAACTGTTAATTGTCCGTCACTCTCCTCTCTCCCGAATCACTATGCGTATCGGCGTGCCGTCTAAACCAAACATCTGACGGATTTGATTCTCTATATATCTTTGATATGAAAAATGGAACAGGTCCTTGTTGTTTACAAAGACGACAAAGGTGGGAGGGTTTACCGAAGGCTGGGTTATGTAATAGAGCTTGAGACGTTTGCCCTTGTCGGTAGGCGGCTGAACCCTTGCAACCGAATAGGCAAGAAGATCGTTGAGACGTCCGGTAGATATTCTCGTCGAATTTTGCTCATGGGTATAATGTATCTGCTTGAATAGATTATCCAGTCCCTTGCCTGTAAGAGCTGATATAAATACAAAGGGCGCATAGGACATAAAACTGAAATCGGTCTGGAGTTTTTTCTTGTATTCACTCATGGTATGGGTGTTTTTTTCTATGGCATCCCACTTGTTTACTGCGATAACGGTCGCCTTTCCCTGCTCGTGGGCATATCCTGCGATCTTGCTGTCCTGCTCGGTATACCCTTCGAGAGCATCTATCATAATAACACAGACATCGGCTCTGTCTACAGCCATGTTGGCTCTTATAACGCTATACTTCTCTATACTTCCCGAAACCTTGGATTTTCTTCTTATTCCTGCCGTGTCTATAAAGATATACCTGCCAAACTCGTTCTCGATCAAGGTATCTATGGCATCCCGTGTCGTTCCGGCAATGTCGGATACTATTACCCGCTCATCACCCGCCAATCTGTTGATAAGCGAGGATTTTCCCACATTGGGCTTTCCGGTAACGGCAACCTTTGTGATACCCTCATCCTCCGTATCTTCTGCCCCGATACTGCACTCTTCCAGCACACGGTCGAGCAGATCACCCGTCCCGTGTCCGTGTACCGATGAAACGGCGACAGGATCGCCCAGTGAGAGATTGTAGAACTCGTATATCTCGACAGGCGGTTCCCCTACCGTGTCGCACTTGTTTACTGCTAAGATCACGGGTTTTCCGCTCTTTTTGAGCATGGCGGATATTTCGGAATCGGCGGCCGTAACTCCGCTCCGCAGATCTGTGAGGAATATAACGGCATCGGCCGTTTCGATTGCAAACTCCGCCTGACGCCGCATTTGAGAGAGCAGGGCATCGGCGGAATCGGGTTCTATGCCGCCTGTGTCTACCAGAGTGAATCGGTTGTTCAGCCATTCGCATTCGGCATATATCCTGTCCCGGGTAACACCCGGGGCATCCTCTGTTATTGCTATTCTTTTTCCTGCCAGCTTGTTGAATAATGTAGACTTCCCCACATTTGTTCTGCCGACAATCGCTATTACAGTCACTGCCATATATACATCTCTCCTATCTAATTATATTGATTCAAAAGCAGGGGTTTTACCGCAAAGTCCTTGGTTCTAACCCTGCCGTCCTCTTCCGAAAATATAAACACGGTCAGGACATATGCCTCCCCGTCATAACTCCCGGGCGCCCGATCGCAGGTGAATCCGATTTTGTTGCCTTTGTAAAACGAATCGGGCATGGGGTTGTTTATATACCCATTTTGGTTGCGTGTTAATATTCCTCCGTCTGCCGTATATGTAACGGTGTTGGAGATATTCACGGTTATTTGCAGTTGGTTTTCTATTCCCATCATATCATCGGCGATAGGTTCGGTTATCGAGTGCAGATCGCCTATTATATGATTGGCGGCATTGTCGATAATGGTGTTGTATTCAGCAAACCTGTTGGCCATTATATAGGTCCTCAGCATAGGGGCAATTATGGCCGCAACCGATAGGGCAATGACCGCAAAGAGCATCATTCCCGCTATAGTTTCTACCAATGTCATGCCTTTTTTATTCTTTACATATTTTATCATATCAATCCTTAACTCTCCGGAACAAATGTTATAACATCACCGTCTGTATACAAAAACCCCTGATGCTTGGAGCTTATACCGGGAGCCGAAAATGCAACGGTGACCTTTTGGCTCTGATCCTTTATCTCATCGGCAAACCAAACCACGGGATTGAGCGTCTGCTCTGCGGTCTTAGCCTTTTGTGCCGATACCGATGTTATTCGCATAGCGGTTCCCACCATAGCGGCAGCCGATAACAGCAGCACCGCAAGAACAAGCAGGCTGGCTATGCTTTCTATAATCATTTCGCCCCTGCCTGAGCGGATAATATCAATCGGACAACGGTTCGATCTTTTCATATCTCTCCAACCTCCATCTGCCGTAATCTGAAAACTTCATATCCAATACTATCGGATTGCCGTCACTGTCTAAGGGGTACGGTGTTGTTATATGATCATAAACTCCGTTGGGGTCGTCGGATAACTCCCCGCTGTAAATATAGGCCGCCTTTGAAGCGAAGGAGTATCCGTCCCGCTCTATCTTGACCGTTACATACATTCTTAGTGATATTTCGGCTGTTCTCGGCTGTCTGATAAAAGAGGGCGGAACTGTGCCCATCGGTCTGCCCGCAGGTATGCGGACATTCTGCTCGGCAAAGCTGAGGGTTATGGTTGGCACGTCCTCCAGATCTATGCCGCCTATGTCCATGTCGAGTTCTATATTCTGCAAACCCCCGTCCCTGTAGTTATCCGATAATTCAGGGTCGTTTGCCTGATATGCCGCCATAGCCAGCTGATATGAAAGCAGTCCCTCATCTGCAGGGTCATGCTGAAGACTGTACATGATGTTTCTGTGGACAGAATCATTCAGCAGCATGATATTGCTGTACTGCCGCTGTCTGAGATTAAACCCTGTGTTGGCGCCTGCCGCCGCCAGAGTCGATGCTCCTATAGACATTATCAACAGCATAACGCCAAGCACAAAGACGAGAGACGCCCCGTCCTTGCCGCGTAATGTCGTTGTGATTTTGTGTGTAAACATTGTTGCTCCATCCTTTCAATTGCTCTCTCAGTCGGCGATAACCACGGGCGGCAGATTGCCGCCCCTACAGACCACCCCGCAATTTGTATAGGACGGTACGCACGGGGGTGCGTACCCTACAGGTTTGAAATTTCAAGCCCCTGCCCTCTTTCGTAAAGAGGGTGCCGCCGCAGCGGCGGGTGTTTTTCCCCGAAACGCCCTCTCAGTCGGCGATAACCACGGATGACCGAGGGCGGTCATCCCTACACGACCACCCCGACGACAATTAACAGTTGACAATGTACAATTGACAATTATTGTAAATATAAATTTGCTGGTAAAAATAGGATTATATTTCTATAATTTCAAGCCCCCGTAACTGTCCATTGTACATTGTTCATTGTCAATTGACATCATTCCCCTCTGGGGAGGGGTGGCAAACACTCGCAACAAAGTTGCGATAGTGTTTGACGGGGTGGTCGTTACATTGTCACCGTTACCTTTGTCGGCGGTGAATCCAGCACAAAGGATGGATTGTTCGGTTTGGTTGCGGTTAGCATGATTCTGTAGTATATTTCATAGGTTCCGCTTGTTTTGGGTACAAACTCTAACCGCCAGGTTCCTCGTACTATTCTTGCGGTGTAGAACTCGTTATCTATCTGCTGATTGCCGTCTACAATCACAACTCCGCTTAGGGGATTGCCGTCTGCATCGGTCAGGACTACGGTAGGTGTTACATCATAGTTGTCATCGGCAAGTCTTAGGGAAAAATCATCGTTGGAGGTGATGTCAAAGACATGGGTTGCATTTCCCGCTGCGGTATAGAGGCTGTTGTTTGTTTTGACGCTTATTCCGACAACCTCTTCGGGAAAGCTCAGCATAACGCTGATAGGCTCAAGGTTAGACTCTTGATACAAATATCTGTAGTCGGCCGATAGATGGGTAAAGGCGGTTCCGTAACCGTTTCCGACGTATCTTATTTCATAGGTGTACTCGATGCTTCGGGTGACCTCTCCTACACCGACATCCCAGATGGTGATACGGGTTGCACCGTCCGGATTTGTTGTAAAGCTGACGATCGGAGGCTCTGTCGGGGCCCAGTCTCCGTTGGTTCGGCGGACGATTTCATGCGATGTCAGCTGAAACTCACCCGGAATAACTATACTGGAGATTCCCTGGGTAGAGATAGAGCCGCCGCCCTCAAGTGCGTTTTGGATCCTGAGCTTTACCGTAAACGGACCGTCTACGTTAGAATTGTCGGCCGTTGTTATGGTTTTGTCTAAATGCACAGGGTCTATAAACACCTGCACAGGGCCGGGTCCTGAGCTGTTTGTGCAGACCCTGTCACTATATACCGCAAACCTGTTCTCGTTGGTCTCTCGGTCGGCCCGATAGCTGATTTCAGCCTGATTCTTGAAAAAATACAGCAGGGTATCCGATAGAGCGTCACTGCTGAGATGCCGTCTTACATTTATTCTAAAGGTAACGGTCATCTCCTCGTTTGCCGCAAGACGGGCAGCGGCAGGAGGGGTTACGGTGAGAACACCGCTGCTATAGCTATTTACCGCCGTTATGAGAGTGCCGCCTCGCATAACCCTAACGCTGCCCTCGACATACTCGACATATTCGTTAAACGGGGACATTCTGTCTGTGATGATGATATTGTCGGCCGCTATCTCGCCCCAGTTTTTTATAATAAGCTCAACCGTTAGCTCATCACCCGGCTTTACAAAGCTGATCCTGCGGCCCTCGCTGTCCTTGATGCACTTGTCGACAGTGAGGAATGACGATGATTTAAACGAAACCCCGTCAAGATAATTTCCGCTCTTTACCCTGCTCGGCCCTGTACCCGCCTGAAAGGCAAACTCGGTCTGGCTCTGTCCTGCGGGCACGGTGTATTCACCGTAATAATGCTTCCATCCGTAACTAACCCCCCAATATCCGATAACATTGTTCTGAGCATCGTTGCGTAATGTTGCGGGAATGGCGGCAAGGGTTGCGTATCCTGATGCGGCTAAGTTTGTTATGTTGCTCGTAGACCAGAATGTTATTCCGTATCCTGATCGTGTTCCGCCGTTTCCGGCTGAGGTGTTTGTCGCTCCAACCCATACATCATAGAGATAGAGGGTTCCGTTCGGGATGTTTTGTGTGACCGTCTGACCCGTTGGCTGGAGATAACTCCTGCCCCGATGATAGCTTAGATTATACGGACCGCCGCTGTTGGTGCCTGTAGGCATAGCTTGGTTTGATGCGCCATAAGCAACCGTGTTCCATGCGGCAGGGTTTAGTATGACATTGTTGCTTGCCGTAACACCCGCATTTGCCGAATCGAGGGTGGCGTTGGCGGCTGTTGTAATAGCGGTACCGTTGACGGTGGGGGCGGATCGGGGAGACTGGCATGGTCTGATCATTGTCATAGAGCCGTCACGCAGCTCCGCCTGTGCGGCGGTTGATACGATATATGAGGACTCGTCCCCCTCAAAGTTTGACAGATAAAAGTTCATCCTGTCACCCGCTGCGGTAGGGGCGGTGTACCACGTCCCGGGGTTGTATCCCGGAAATCCGTTGGTAGCATGATAGAAGGAATAGGTAAACTGCGCCCCCGGCGTTGTCGGCAGGACTTGATAGAGGGTTCCCGGTGTTTCGGCGTTAAGCTCGACATATCTGTGCGAGTTGTCGGTGCGGACATTGTTGGCGGTATCTGTAATTGCGCTTTTCGCAAAGCTCTGCCCCGAATAACTGGTACGCATATAATCATTAACCCCGTTGGGTTCCTGCATTTCTATAAGACGCCATCTGGGAATACTGCTCGATGTATAGGCGGGGCTCAGATCCTCTCCGCTTACGCCTGGTGTCGGGAAGAAGTAGAGAGGGTTTGCGGGGTTAAAGAGGGTTCGGTCGAGCGGACGGGTGTACCATCCGTTGAATATATCCATATCGGCACTGAACCAGTTGCGGCTGATGTGCTGATATGGAGGGACATATATATTATCCACCCCGCCTCCTGTGGGAATAGAGCGGAGAAAGGGGTTTGTAAAGCTTCCGTTGACAAATTCGGGTGCGATGGCTCTGTCTGCTATGGTTTGGGTAGGCAGCCAATCGTCATAGTCCAGCTGATCGGGACGGGGAGGGCTGTTGGCCTCAACCCAGTTCTGCGGAATGGGCAGATTGCGTATGGTCGGATAGGGATAGCCCAGTGTAGGCTGATACCAGTTGCTAAGATCGGCGTGGTAGGCAAATTCGAGCCACTCTAAAAAAAGAAATCTTGTTATAAGCCCCTGTCCTCCGCCGCTGCGTAACACCGGATAGTCTATTCCCAGCCTTGTTGTGAGGCTGTATTTTTCGTTTGTCCAGTTTGTATCGTTATTTAGCCTATGGGTGTGACCCGACAGGAAAAAGGATGTATCATATTCGGTCAGTTCTTGGGCTATCGTTTCGGACGGATTCCCGCTCCTGACAATGGGATAGATGGTTGTTATTGCGGAACTTCCCGAACCCGATACAGATTTTGGAGGCGGCGCCATATAAAAGGCACGGGCAACGGCGCCGCTGTTGTTTCCTGCTATTCCGCCGCCGCTCTCGGAGATAGGAATATCGCCGACGGCGTTGGTCGAAAGAAAGTATACATCCTCAACCCTGCCATTGTTGTTTCCGGTAACACCGCCGATTCTGTCGGACAGAGCCGCTGATCTAACGGTAGAATAGGCAACCCCGATCCTGCTCAAGATCCCGTCATTCTTTCCTGCTACTCCTCCGATATTCGCTAAGCTGTTTGTTACGGTGCTGTTAGAGATAAGACATCCCTCGATGCTGCCCTCTGCAAAGTTGCGTCCGGTAATGCCGCCCGTGTAATTCCTGCCCGTTATAGATGCGCCGTCTGTGGTTATGTCCGATATAGTCCCATGGTTGCTGCCCGAAACGGCCCCGATATAATCGGCGGCGGGAGAATTGATGGTTAGCCCTATAAAAGAGATTCCCTGTATTTTTGAGCCGATGGATGTTTGTGAAAAAAGCCCGACATTATTCGCCGATGATATAATGGTGAGATTCTCTATTTTGTGTCCCGTTCCATCATCCTGCAGGCCGTAGTATACACCCTCGAAGAGCTGTCCGTCAATGGCCGTCAACGGAGGGAAGTTTGTTATGCTCTCCATACTGATGTCGGCGGTTTGCCTGTAGGCGGCGTCCTTAGAATTGTATCGTATATTGTTCAGATGACGGGCCGACACAATCTCATAGCTCCTGACCCCTCTCATTTCCCCTGCGTAATGGGTGTTGGCGGATGTAGACGAGACCGTTCCCGTGCCGTCACCCTTGACCGCAGCGGCTCGGACATTCTGCGGGGTTATGACCGTGTCCGATCCCTGCATGATTCGCAGACCGATACTGTGCGGCTGGGATAGGCTAATATCGCCGTCTATATAATCGAGTACCCATATATATCTTTGGTAATGGTCGGTATAGTCATAGCCGTTTTGATAGACAGAGACGTCATGCGCCGCCCTGTATATCTTGTTTGCGGGTGAGAGGATGCCCGATTCAAAGCTGTCGGCAATTCCTGCAAGACCGATGCTGTTTAGGTCTATCTCGCCTGTGGTGAGAATGACCGAGCCTGTGTCAAGAGCATTTACGATGTTGAATGTATATAGCTTTTGATCCGATTTTTTTATCAAAAACTCTGCATAGAGTATGTTTATCTTTTTGTCGGCAGGGGTAACAAGCGCCGTTTCAGGGGTAGACGCCCCGTCAAAGATATTCACTATATCAGGCAGATCTATCGGAGGGAGATCTTCGGCCATATCTGCACCATAATAACCCTGTCTTCGCTGATCTGCGTATTGATATGCGTTTTGGTCTGCTCCTCTGCCGCCCGTAATGTCGCTCCGTCTTCCGTTTGCCGATCCATAGACAAACTCTGATTGACCCGCATCCCCGTAAAACACCGACAGAACCAAACCCGTCCTGATGTTATACTCCATCAGGATCGCTCCGTCTAAAACAGACTTGTCCATAATAATATCATCCAGCATATCGTAAAAACAGCGTAATTCATCATTGGCATCGGCCGATAGCGTTCCTGCGGGTTTGCTGACATATCTGATATATCCGGGATTGTCGGCACTCGGAAACAGACCCGGCCCAACGCTGTTTACATTCATGCGGGCAGGGTCTAATATCTCTGTGAAAAATCCATCCTCTGTCTTCTGAAAATAATGACCCGTCATGGTAGACTTGAGGTTTCTCTCAATCTGCTTTTGGTTGAGTTGGCTCTGGGCGGCAAGGTATATCGTTCTTGCCGTATTCATGCGATTGGTCTGCTTGCCACGCTCGGCAAAACCGACCATCGCCGGAACGGTAATGGCCGCAATTATGCCGATAATTACAAGCGTTGCTATAATCTCCGCCAATGTAAAGGCGTTTTTATTCTTTAATGATCTCTTTAATCTGTGTAAAATTAACATATCGTTAGTATACCACAATATATATAATAATGCAATGGCTAATATTAAATATTCGCCGAACCTCCAACCCTCACCCGTGCTTTGAACAGATCTCCGTCTATTTTTATATCAAGGTCTCCGTTTTGGCAGAGCATCAGAGATTTTGCTATGTCGAGTCCCAATCCGCTGCCCTCGCTGCTGCGGGATAGGTCTCCCCGCTTGAACCGCTCGGTGATTTCGTCTTCGGGAATGCCCAGCGGCATGGCCGAGATGTTTTTTATCTCTATATAAATATCATTGTCGCTCTTTTGGGCATCAATGTATACCCTTGACTTGTCGAGTGAGTATTTGAGGGTATTGGAGAGCAGATTGTCGAGAACCCGCCACAACAGCTGACCGTCTGCATATGCGTATAATTTTTCGGGAATATTTACCTTAAACTCAAGTGTAGACGCCTTTATTTTATCCTCAATCTCGGCAAGCCCCTGGGTAATGAGCGAATTTATTTCTACCTTCTCAAAATTCACCTTGATATTACCGCTCGATGCCTTTGCCGATTCAAACAAATCCTCGATCAACAGCTTTAGACGGTCTGATTTTTTTGAGATAACATCGACATATTTTATGATGTTCTCATTATCGGTCTCCTCTTTTTTGAGCAGATCGGCATAGGTTATCAGCGATGTCAGCGGTGTCTTTATATCATGCGATACATTTACGATCAGCTCGGTTTTGAGACGTTCGCTCTTGATTCTCCGCTCCACCTCTTCACCAAGACCGAGCGCTATATCATTTATGTCGCCCGCAAGCAGGGCAAATTCGCTCCTGCCGTCTATCTCGATTTTTTTATCATACACCCCTGTTTTTATAACCGCAACCCCCTCCTTGAGCCTGACATATCCCTTTACCTGGCCGTATACTATCCATATAGCGATAGGTATGGTCACAAATCCCATAGCAGGTATCATTGTGATGATCCCAAGCAGGGTTAGAAGAAGCATGGTTTTGAGCATGGGGTTGGCTGAGGAGTATACCGTTACCAATACCCTGCCGATTCTATGAAAGACCGAGAATATCACGGTGTTTTTAAAGAGAGTTTTGTTCTTGATATGACGGACAAGCATGAGCAAGAGGGCTAACAGTACCGCCGTTGTTATAGCGATAGCGGTGATAAAGAAATACTTCTGAGCCGCCGCTAACCTGAGATTTATCGTATAATCTCCCGCCATCTGCCAAACGGTCCAATAAAATCCCTGCCCTAAGATAATATACAGGGGACAGATCAGTATCGCAAGTCCCGCCGTGATCTCATTCCAGAGCCTGTCGATAGGCAGCATGGTTACCGATCCTGCCGCCGATGCCTTTTTCCCCGCCGCAAAGACCAGATAGACCAAGCACAATATCAGAAACAGACCCCCTGCCGCCGCAAAAACCAAAAAGGATGTCATACCCCGATTATATCGGTCAAACTCTGTGTTTCTTGCCGCTATATATTCGTTTGTAAAGGCAACTACCCAGCGGGGAGTGTTGTAGTATTCCTCGGTTACATATACCTCTTCCGGCTCGTGATATATATCGTCGAAAATATAGACCTCATCGCTGTATCCATAATTATAATCCTGATCATAATAGGGGGTAGAAAATGCGTGGTCATATGCCCGATAGGGATATGACGGTCTCGACACAGAATCATACCAGTTGTATCCATGGTCATATCCATAGCTCCAGATGTTCCAATCAACATTTGTGTAGCTGCGGCCATATGTCTTTTGTATATCGCTCATGCCGAGATTGCTGTTTGATATAGGGTTCTGCTCATCAATTATATAGTATACAATCTCCGGCCGTTCGTTCAGCGCCTCAAGAGAGTGCTTAAAGGAACTTAGCTGTGATTCTATGTTTCTTTTTTTGATCTGCTCTATTCTGCCGGCGTATTTTTCCTCGAATCGCTCCTGTATCATCTGCTGGGTTATATAATTACTTGCGTAGTCGTCAATCCAGTCCTGATCCCAATTCTCGTCCCTGTAATGATCCGGAACATGAACAGGGTATTTTTCCGATACTAATTCATTGCGGATTTGATTAAAGGAATTAGCATACAAATCCTGCAGCTCTTGATAGTAGGACACACTTCTCTCGACAAACCTGCCTGTCTTGATCTCTTCCTCGCTCTTGTATCTCTCTATCAGATTGAGGTTGTAGGCAAGACTGCGCAGATCGTTTTTGTGATACTCCGTCTGCTCAAAGTTGTCTGAAAAAACGCCGTCCCATCCGTAATACCACGACCCATAGGTTCTCGATGATACGCTCGAATACTGCCAAACCATGAGGGTAGCAATAACCACAACTGCGATAAACGCCGTTAGCTTGAGCCATTTGTTATATACTTTCGATCTTGTATCCAATTCCCCACACCACCTTTAAATATTTTGGTTCCCTTGTGTTGATCTCGATCTTCTCACGAATGTTTCTTATGTGTACAGCCACCGTGTTTTCAGAGTTATAGGCATTTTCGTTCCACACATTCTGATAGATCTCGTCTATAGAATAGACCCTGCCTTTGTTCTTGATCAGCAGGAGCAGTATTTTATACTGCACAGGGGTAAGCTTTACATCATCGCCGTCTATGGTCACTATCTTGCGGCTGTCGTCTACAACAAGCCCGCCGCTCTTGTATACGCCTGTCGTTATGTCGGCACTGCCGAGTTCGGTATATCTTCTCAGCTGAGACTTTACCCTCGCCAACAGCTCCATGGGATTAAACGGCTTTGTGATATAATCATCGGCTCCCATCTGCAATCCGAAAATCTTATCGCTGTCCTCCGACTTTGCCGACAGCATAATCACGGGAATGTTTTTGCTCTCCCGTATTCGGGCCATAGCGGTGATTCCATCGGTCACGGGCATCATTATATCCATTATAATGAGATGAACATCGCCCTTTTCCACCGCCTCATATGCCTCCCGTCCGTTGTATGCCTTGACCGTCTCATACCCCTCCGACTTGAGGTATATCTCTATCGCCTCTACTATCTCCCGCTCATCATCGCAAATTAAAATCTTCATCCTCACCCTCCTGACATATTCAGTATATCACATAAAATTAAAGACACAAGGGTATAAATAGTTAAGAATTTATGAAGATGAGGGTTGACGCTGCGGTAACCACGGGCAGACCACCCCGCCGCTGCGGCGGCACCCCTCCCCCGAGGGGAATGAC
>Ga0099364_10004649_pt1 | contig 20741 bp, 14 predicted proteins | sample TergutTh196P3_FD_73070 | JGI IMG/M metagenome (GOLD analysis project Ga0099364, IMG submission 73070) | Microcerotermes parvus P3 segment gut microbial communities from Pointe-Noire, Republic of the Congo - Th196 P3 | ecosystem: Host-associated > Arthropoda: Insects > Digestive system > Gut ... | reverse complement strand
TCGTCTTCCTTGTTTCCCTGTTCCCCTTGTTTCCGTAGTCTCCCTTGTCTCCTGGGCTACTCCAAATCGGGATATAACAGGCCCCACTCGCGCCTCAACCCGTCCATCATTTCCATGACGCGTATTATTTCCTTGTGCGGCATTTCTGGGCACTCGGTACGCCCCTCTTGGATAGCTTTTGCACAAGATTGAACCTGATACTCAAAACCAGTGATTTGTGGTGGGCTAAAGTGTTCCTGAACCACTTTTCGATCCGAATTATAAATCTTGACCGAAGCAGGGTTGTTGATGTTATCAACGACCATAAAACCTTTTTCCCCAAACACTATACCCTGCCGATCGGTATTGCTCATCATTGTTGAATGAAGTACCGCCATTTCTCCGCCTTTGTAGCAAAGGGTTATGCTGTTTTGCGCGTCTACCCCGGTATGGTACATAACAGCACTGGACGACATGCTGCATGGTTCGCCCCCCAATACCATGGATGCAAAGTTGATAGTGTAAACTCCAACGTCTAGGAGAGCGCCGCCTGCTAAAGCCGGGTCGTTCAGCCTTGGGACGTCCTTCACCCTATAGCCTAAATTGGCGGTCAAGCCGGTTACCCCCCCTATCACGCCCTCGCTGAGCATACGGGAGATTGCTGCCGACATCGGCATGTACCGAGTCCAAATTGCCTCGGCAAGCAAGAGTCCTTTACTTTCGGCGAGTGCCAGGGCTTCTTTCGCCTGGGAAGCGTTAACCGTGAACGCTTTCTCGCAAAGTACATGCTTATTATGCTTGAGGGACAGTATAATATTCCTGTGATGATGGGAATGCGGGGTAGATATGTAAACGAGATCCACCTCTGGATCAGATACCAAGCCCTCGTAGCTTCCATACGCTTTTGTGAAGCCGAATTTCCCAGCAAAAGCCTCAGCCTTTTCCAGGCTTCTCGACCCTACTCCATACGCCACTACATCATCCATATTTGTGAGCGTCAACGCCATAGTCTCGGCAATTTTGCCCAACCCCATGATTCCCACATTAATTTTTTTCATATTTGTACGCCTTCCTTTCTATGTTAACTGCTTAACCTTATGTTCACAATATCACAAGCACAAGTATAACACAAGCAATCAAGGACGCAATGACAGCAATCAAGGACGCAACGACATTAATCAATCAAGGACGCAACGACATTAATCATTTTTCTTCCACATCTATTGACATTTATTAAAGTGATTATCATACTGGTTACATGAAGAAGATTAATTTCCCCAGAAAAATATTTATGGGCCCATACCTCAAAGACATTCTCAAAGACATACTGTTGTGTGGCCTGTTGATGACCGTGTTTGCCGCGCCTGCGTTCTTCAACTTGGGCGATATAGACTTCCCGCGCAAAGAGTATATCGCGGAAAACGAACGGGTTGTCATCGATTTTGGAAAGCCAACAGAATTACGGTATGTCATATTCTGTTATGGCGGAAGGCTTAATACCGGGTTCCGGCTTTACTCCTGGGATGGCAACGATGAATTTATTTTACAGCACGAGGAGACAAATAATGCGAGGTTTCACTGGTTAGCATACCCATTTCAGGCTGTAACAAGGTATGCTGTGTTCGAACCTATCGCGCCCGGCATTTCTATTCTAGAGATGGGGTTTTATGACAATAGTGGCAGTTTAGTAGAGCCTACAGATTATTCAGAGGGTGCGGCGTTTATGTTTGACGAACCTTCGAACATACCCCAAAAAAACCCGTCCTTTGTGAATGATATTGTATTTGATGAGACGTTTTATGCAACAACGGCTTATGATTTTATTCACGGCTTTCCACCTTTTGAATTGACACACCCCCCTTTGGGCAAGAGCATTATAGCGCTGGGGATAAATATGTTCGGCATGACGCCTTTTGGATGGCGGTTTATGTCAGCATTGTTCGGGGTTCTGATGGTTATTCCGATCTACGCGATGGGCAGACGTATGTTTGGCTCAAGGTGGCTCGCACTCATAGCTGCATCCGCCTTCACATTTGACTTCATGCACTTTGTTCAATCTCGAATAGCAAACATAGACATTTTCCTTGTTACATTTATCATTCTAATGTATCTGTTTATGTACGAATACGTGCGGACACAACCCGAAAAAAGGCTATCTGCAAAATCCTTAGTATGTTTGGGCTTGTCGGGCGCGTTTATGGGGCTTGCTATATCTGTTAAATGGTCTGCTGCTTTCGCCGGCATTGGCCTTCTTGTTGTATTCATTTTTGCGTGGATTGATTACACACCACATTATGATTTATCTAATGTTGACGGCGAAAAGCTTTTCAAAAAAGACTTTTTGAAGACGATGATGTTTGGCGTTTTGTTTTTTGTTATCGTGCCAGTGGCTATATATTTCCTAAGCTACATCCCTCTTGCCCGCTCAACAGGCATAAGCTGGCCCATGGACATAGTCAAGCTACAGTCGGAAATGCTTGGTTTTCATACACGATTGTCATGGGATACCGATTTTCAGTCGAGATGGTGGACGTGGCCATTAAACCTTTACCCGGTAAACTGTTACACATATATTCTCGGAGAGCGGGGATACACTGGTGTCCAAATGTTTGGCAATCCCGCGCTATGGTGGGGCGGGTTGTTGGCTTTAGTATGGAGCGCTAAGCGCTGGATTGCCAACAAGGACAAGACTGCTCGGTTTTTATGCTGTGCGTGGATAGCTCAGATACTACCTTGGGTGTTTATTTCCCGTTCAAGTTACATATACCATTATTTCCCATGCGTGCCGTTTTTGGCTCTTATGGTCGCGCATTTTATTAGTACTCTCCAGAAAAAGTGCCAATATTGGTTTGCATTTGGCTTCAGCGTACTTGTAATTGTACTTTTTGTTATGTTTTTCCCAGTATTGAACGGCGTTCTCACTGCGGACTACGATTATGTAATTAGGCTGGAATGGCTGCCCGGATGGGATTTCACAAATATTCTGTACTAATGTGCCTGCACAAATGCAACTACACTCGTTCCCGCGTCTTATATTTCAGTCTTATATTTCAGCGTTGAGGCGTCTTATATTTCATTGACATTTGTGGTGTGGCATAGTAGAATGGCTGAGAACAAAGTACTTGTAGATCAGACCGTTTGTACGGAGACAGCAGTGCAAAATGCGCATACATGGAGCGGAGGCAGTTCAAGCCCCGTTGCGTGCTGTATGTTAAGCGAACCGTGGGCACGACCGAAGAGGTTGCCCAACGCATCAGGGCGGTTCATAGCCCGTAGTGTGACACTCGTCCTTGACAAAATGTCTTCAGGCGGGTGTCTTGTTTTATTCACCAGTTATTGGATATGCCAGTTACCAGCTATTTACAAACAATCAACAATTTAATTAATTATTTAATAAAGGAGCGAAGAATGTCAACAATTGCAGAGAACAAACAAGGGTTAAGGGTACTCATAGCAGGAAGCGTGTTACAGTTGTTTTTGGGGATAATATACGTTTGGAGTGTTTTTGCTGAGCCAGTCAGCAGGGTTTACAATTGGGGCATTGACAGTGTGAAGCTCACGTCTTCATACATGCTGTGCTTTTTTGTTGTTGGCATACTTATTGGAGGTAAACTGCAAGCGAAAGTAGGCGCCCAAACGATTGTATTAATAGGCGGCTTGATGCTCTCCGGGGGGATGCTTGCAACCGCGTTCCTGCCGGCTGGCGCGGCGGCGGCTATGTATGTCACTTACGGCGTTGTGGGTGGTTTTGGAGTAGGGGCTGCGTACAGCACAGTTATTACTGCAGCGCAAAAATGGTTCCCCAAGAACCGTGGCCTTGCGACCGGGATATGCGTGTGTGCGTTTGGATTTTCCACGGTCATTTTTGCCCCCATGATTGAAGCGCTGATTGGGCAGTTTGAGTTGCGCAATACGTTTATCATTCTTGCGGTAGCATTTTTTGTGGTAACAATCTTGCTTTTTCGCTTTATTAGCATACCGGGCGACTCTGGAGCGGCTGGCGGGGCGCAAGGAGCGGCGGCACAGACAAAAAAGCAGTATTCTATGGCTGAAGCGGTCAGAACAAAGGAGTTCTATTTTATCGCCTTATCGCTGATGTTTGGGACTGCCGCATTTTTTATTCTCAACCCTTCGTTTAAGACATTTGCCGCCGAGCGCGGCTTGGGCGAGTCGGCAGGTACGCTTGTGGTGATGCTGACAGGTGTCGCAAATGCCCTAGGGCGACTTGGCTCCCCTCTATTGTCCGACAAAATTGGGTGCGGGAAAGCCACATTGACCATAATATTGGCGACGTCGGTGTGCGCACTGCTATTGACGTTTGTGGGCGGGGTCATGTTTATGGCGACTATTGCGGTTATTGCATTTTGCTATGGCGGATATTCTGGCATATACCCTTTGCTTACGGCAGATTATTTTGGGATAAAGAACGTTGGCTCAAATTATGGAGCTGTAATGGTGGGGTTTGCGTTGTCGGCGCTATTATTCCCCATGATAATTGGCTTAATTAGCGATGTAACGGCGAAATTCATCGTCCTGGGCATTTTGGCTGCATGTGGCGGAGTCTTGGTATTGCTGCTGGAAGCGTCGCGCAAGAAGGAAGTCTCGTAGAAGAAGGCGGATTTAATGAAATGTATATAGCGGAAGTTGATGCAAAGGAAATGCATGTAGAAGAAGGGTGACAATTCAAATACCCCTCGTCATTGTGAGCAAAGCGAAGCAATCCAGGCACCGAATTAACGGGAAAATACAGCAAAACAGTGTTCACAACGGGGTGCCGATACCAACATGGCACGAATCTCAAGGGAACACAATGGGAGATTCGTAACAGTTTCGAAGAAGGTAAGTATAATATGAAGAGAAAGCTTTTAATGGGAAACGAAGCAATAGCGCTGGGGGCTATTCGGGCGGGGGTCCGCGTCATGGCGGGCTATCCAGGGACGCCGTCCTCGGAGGTGTTGGCTACTGTCGCAAAGAATAATGACGGAAGTATATACGTGGAATGGTCGGTCAACGAAAAGGCAGCGCTTGAGGTAGCTGCGGGGGCCGCCTATGCGGGTGCAAGGTCAATGGTGACGATGAAACAGGTCGGGCTGAACATAGCTTCCGATCCGCTTATGAGTCTCAATTATATTGGCGTTAAGGGCGGCATGGTTGTTGTTGTGGCTGACGACCCTGGGCCTATTTCCTCCCAAACAGAGCAGGACACCAGGCATTTTGCGAAATTCGCAAAGCTTGCGCTCTTCGACCCATCAACACCCGAGGAAGCATATATCATGATTGCGGATGCGTTTGCGCACTCAGAAAAATATGGAACCCCGGTTTTGTTGCGCCCGACGACACGTGTTTGCCATAGCTGCGCGTCTGTAAGTGTCTTGCCGGATTTAGCGGAAAAAGGGAGGTCCCTCGACGGCTTCGAGAAGGGCGGAAGATGGGTAATCTTTCCCAAGCTTTCATACGCAAACCATATTAAGATAGAAGATAACTTAATCGCTATGAGCGAAGGCTTTTCTCAATACAATAGAAACATATTGATCGGTACCAGGGAAGGCGTTGCCGAAGATGCCGCCAGCAAAGGCATTGTCACAGGCACAGCAAGGGAAGGCGATGCCACTGGTGCAGGAAGGGAAGGCGTTTCCGAAGATGCCGCCAGCAAAGGCATTGCCACAGGCGGTGTCAGCTATTGCTATACCCGTGAAGCCCTTGGAGAGGTGGAATGCAGGCTGTTGAAGGTTTCAACGCTCCCATTTCCGAGAAAGCTCGCCCTGGAGTTTCTTGACGGGCTTGACGAGGTACTTGTCGTCGAAGAGCTTGACCCAGTTATAGAAAACGAACTTATCCACCTTTGTGGATTGCATAGCCTGAAGACTAAAATACTTGGCAAGGGGACAGGGCATATTCAAAACGCCGGGGAGAATACGCCCGACAGCGTGGGGGCTGCGGTTAACGCTTTTTTGGGGGCCGACAGGAAGAAAACAGCCCTACGCGGGCTGCCAGAACATCCAACTAAGCCGCCGCCACTTCCAGCCAGGCCGCCGGTGCTTTGCGCAGGTTGCCCGCATAGGGCGTCTTTCTATGCCGTAAAGGAAGCGGCTAGGGGCGTGCCGTCGGTATTTACAGGAGACATCGGCTGTTACACTCTCGGCAATGCCGCGCCGCTGGAAATGGTCGACACCTGCTTGTGTATGGGGGCAGGCATAACAGTGGCGCAGGGATTGAAGCGCGCCGAGCCAGGAGTGACACACTTTGCTTTTATTGGGGATTCAACATTCTTCCATTCGGGGATTACAGGCGTAGTCAACGCCGTTTATAACCAAACCGACATAGTTGTCGCCATTTTGGACAATTCGACTACCGCGATGACAGGCAACCAGCCCCACCCAGGGACAGGGGTTACAATGATGGGCGGCAAAACGGAAAAAATAAGCATTGAAAAGATCGTCAAGGCACTTAACGTTTCGTCGGTTCAGCGCGTTAACCCATTTGACCAAAAAGCCGCAAAAGAGGCTGTGCAAAACGCGATAGGGCAGAGTGGCGTAAGGGTAATAATCTTTGAGGCGCCCTGTATTGTCTTTTATAAGGGGGATTCAAGCTGTGTGGTAGACCCTTCAAAATGCACAGGGTGCAAACTATGCACGCGAAGACTCGGTTGCCCAGCCATAAGCATTGAAGACGGAAAGGCGCTTATTAGCCCCTCCAGCTGCACAGGTTGCGGGCTTTGCTCGGGCATATGCCGTCAAGGGGCAATAAGCACAGGCAAGCGCCTTAAGGGGCAATGAGTACAGAGGCATATGCATCAAGGGACAATGAGCACAGAAATATGTTGTCAAGGGGCAGTAGGCACAGGCATATGCATCAAGGGACAATGAGTACAGGCATATGCATCAAGGGACAATGAGCACAGAAATATGATGTCAAGGGGCAATAGGCACAGGCATATGCCATCGGAGGGAAATAAGCAAAACAGGGGGCGGAGGGTAAATGTTTGATTGTTTAATAGCGGGAGTAGGCGGCCAGGGGACTGTACTTGCGTCCAAACTGATAGCCGTGGCTGCAATGAATCAGGGGTTCAATGTCCGCACAACCGAGACAATAGGCATGGCCCAGCGTGGGGGCAGCGTCGTTAGCCATACCCGCGTCAGTAGCTCTGAAATATACTCGCCTTTGATTCCGCTGGGATGCGCCAACACGTTAATAGCGTTTGAGCCGGCTGAAGCGGCGCGGCTCCTGCCATATTTGTCTAGCAATGGAAAGCTGGTTGTCTGCGCTACAGCAATAAAACCATTTACAGGGGCGTTCACGGGACAGGCTTACGAAGTAGAGCCTGTGATTGGCTACCTGAAGGAAAATTGCCCAGGGGCCTTGATTCTGCGCGGGCAATGGGCGAAGGGGGGCAACGTGAAAGCTCTTAATGTTGAGGTGTTGGGTGCAGCTGCCGAAAGCGGGGCATTCCCCTTTGACGCAGAAGTTTTGAAAGGCGTTTTGTCCCAACTGCTGCCGCAACGTTATTGGGACTTAAATTTTAAAGCATATGAAGCCGGGAGGGAACAATACCATGAAACCATTGGACAGCACTAGAATGGGCGCCACAAGGTTGGAAGATAATCATGACCATGACCATGACCATGACCATAACCATGATTATGACCATAACCATGACCATAACCATGACTATGACCATGACTATGACCATATTAGCGCCAGTGAAGCTGACAGAGCAATGCTGGAAAAGATTAAGAAATCCTTGCGTAATGCTATGAACGGGGCATTTTACCAAAAACGTTTCGCAGGAATTGATGTTGAAGACATCAAAACGATGGAGGATTTCAAAAAACTGCCCTTAACAGACAAGGACGACCTACGCAAGGCGTACCCGCTGGGGTTGCAGGCTGTTCCAGACGAGAAAATCGTCCGCATCCACTCTTCCAGCGGCACGACCGGCGTGCCGGTAATAATACCTTACACCAGGAAGGACGTAGAAGACTGGGCTGTTATGTTCAAACGTTGCTATGAAATGGCGGGGATAACAAACCAGGATCGCATCCAAATAACCCCTGGATACGGGCTATGGACGGCAGGGATTGGGTTTCAAGCCGGTGCCGAGTTGCTTGGGGCTATGGCGATTCCGATGGGGCCAGGCAATACGGACAAGCAGATTAAGATGATGATTGACATGAAATCAACGGTGCTGGGGTCGACGTCTTCCTATGCGCTTTTGCTTGCTGAAGAGATTGAAAAACGTGGGGTGCGTGAAAGTATTTGCCTGAGGAAAGGCGTTATCGGTTCCGAGCGCTGGGGCGAGAAAATGCGGCGGCGCATTGCAGGGGAGCTTGGCGTGGAACTGTATGACATTTACGGTTTGACGGAGATATACGGGCCAGGCATTGGCATTAATTGCCAGCATGGGAGTTATATGCATATGTGGACCGACTTTATGTACTATGAGATAATTGACCCTAATACTGGAGAAATACTGCCGGATGGCGAGATTGGCGAAATTGTCATTACGACACTGTGCAAGGAAGGGGCGCCCTTAATACGCTACCGCACTCATGACCTCACAAGGGCTATTTCTGGCAGTTGCGAATGCGGAAGCGAATACCCAAGGATAGACACGCTTATCGGGCGCAGTGACGACATGGTCAAGGTTCGTGGTGCTATGATTTACCCTAGCAGTGTGGACGAACTGTTGTCAGGGATCGATGGCGCCAGCAGTGAATACCAAATCATGATCGACCATTTAAACGGCAGGGACATATTGACTTTGTTCTTTGAAACTGCCATAGAAAAGGGAGAGGCGACAGTCGCCCTTGAAAAGGTTGTTGAACGCGAGTTCAAGAGGCGGATCGGCATTGTGCCAAAGGCGAAAGCCGTAGGAATGTTCGAACTTCCAAGAAGCGAAAAGAAATCAACGAGGGTATTCGACAACCGTTATTAATGGGATTGTTCGGCACCGGAACGCGAGAACATTGGGTTGCGAACGCGAGAACATTGGTTTGTTAAGGCGGGCGGATATTGAATCCGCCCCTACGGTTGGGTGTTTGCGAACGCGAGAACATTGGGTTGCGAACGCGAGAACATTGGTTTTTTAAAACGGGCGGATATTGAATCCGCCCCTACGAGTGATGTTGGCATTTATGTGTAAAATACATGCACCCCGAGAATTGTAACCATATAACAAAACATATTACAAAACACTGCAAAACATGTGCTTTGGCTTTGTGTTGGGGTGTTGCTTGTGGTTGAAACTTGTTGTACAATTAGTGTGCAAGAGTTTTTCATTATTGGCAAACTGTATAAAGGTTGTTTGTCTGGGTTTTCTCAGGTGGATTGGAGGAGAGGTACAGATATGAAAAAGAGAACATTGTCCTTGTGTACGGCGGTTGCGCTGCTCCTGACCATGTTGGCGCCACTTGCGGCAGGGCCAGGCGCTGTATATGCGGCGGCGGGTTCGTATTCGTATACCGCAGTGGTAAGATACTACGACCAAGTCATGATTAATTATACAATTGATTATCCCAGCGGCGATATTTGGAGCGGTACAGGAGACATACCCATTGGCGGTATGGTAAATGACCAAAACCTAAGCGTGTCTAGCCAGATATATGGAGTTGACCCCTTTGCGAGTTTTCATTCTGTTGCCAATACGACCTGGCCGGGGGGTATTGCGACTGACGCGATGGGTGGCTATGCCGTCGCCGTGCCTTGGGCAATTTCGAGCGCTATGGAAATAAACGGCGACGCAGTGCGTTGGCTTGTGCTGAATGGATACCGCGGAAGCATATTTGCAGACGACGACATCGAAAGTAAGAAAAGCGTAGAGCGTCTTCAGGCTCTTTATCCAGAAGTGGGGCCTATTGATAGCGCAATTGCTCTGATAGCAACAAGGATTGCCATATTGAAGGTTCTGGCATGGGACAGCGTTGTTGTCAGGGGAACTAGTTTAGACCGCGAACCGGATAAGAGTGCGGCACTGGACATGCTCATTGATAAAATGGTAGACAGTGCGCGGAACGGGCTTTCAACGTCTGAACCCATGACAAGTTTTTCTGTGTCAATTAAAAAATCCGGTGCAAGCCTTGCCGAGCCTTCTACCGGGTCATATTTCTACTATGGCCCGCTCACAGTGATTGGAAAACTCGACAATCCAGCAGGAAGTACAGCTGGAAGCACGGCAGGAAGCACAGCTGGAAGCACGGCAGGAAGCACGGCTGAAAGTGGCACTGGTAGTGGCGCTGGTAACACTGCTGGAAGCACGGCTGAAAGTGGCACTGGTAACACTGCTGGAAGCGCGGCTGATAGTGGCGCTGGTAACACTGCTGGGAACGCGGCTGATAGTGGCGCTGGTAACACTGCTGGAAGCGCGGCTGATAGTGGCACTGGTAGCACTGCTGGTAGCACTGCTGGAAATGCAGCCGTGCCGAACATTGACAAGGTGTTATTGTCCGTTAGCGGCTCAGATTTAGAGGGTGTCGATTTTGTGTCGGCTATAGACCCGGAAGCTCTGCTTCCTCAGAGCGCGTTATACGGGATGGGCGGCGTTGATAACTACAGGAGCCTGGACGGAGCGGCCTTTTCAAACGTAGATGGCGAGTGGCAAAGCGGGGAGTTTTACCTGCGGGTGCCTAAGGCCCGGGAACCTGCGAATGGGGACGGCTTGGTAATTAAAGCCATGGCAAGGGCAAACGACGTGCCCCTGCTTGAGGGGACGCCCGTAACGTTCGCGTACCAGAACGCAGTTACAGGGGCCCAGGACTGGGGTTATGCCCAGGCGTTCATGGGTGCGGCAAAAGATGGCATGTCAGCGCACCTCTATGCACAGGATCAGATATACACGGGGGAATACCCTTTAGGGCAGATATATGTGTCGAAGAGGCTGGTAGGCGCACCCACTGGCGGCGGCTTAGAGTTTATGTTTGAACTGTATGCGAACACAGTTGACAATATTGATACCGCTGTCAAGGTTGATTTCAACAACTATAAGGTTTATAACGCCAGCAGAGTGGATCCGTCACCCGCCCCTGCCCCCTCCACTTGGTTTACGCTGAAGAATGGCGGCATGGCGAAAATTGACGGGTTGCCGATAGGGCCCGGTTATTATTATTGGGCAAAAGAAGTGAACGATTACGCCCAGGAGCCGTTTCCAACAGGTTATGGCGACGCAAGGTTCAATATTGTGCTTGCGGGAAACATTGAACCTGACAAGGGGCAGGGTGTGGAGTTTACGTCTGGCTGGTTCCAGATGAGTCCTGATGGAAACGCCAAGTCAATTGTGGAGTTTATAAACTCAAAAATGGGAGAAAGGGCGCATCTGTATGTTGGCAAATACGCTGTTGAGCTGACGGCGGAAGGTGGAATTGGCAGCCACAAAAGCGGAGATTTTGGATTCCTGATCGAGTTCTTAGATGGCGACGATTGGAAGCCCCTTAACTTAACCGGCATTTATTTTAGTGTAGCAAGTCAAGACATAACTGCCATGCAAAGCGGTAAGTTCAGATTAAAATCTACCGAAATGGCAATAATTGAGCTCGACCCCGCATACAAATACCGCGTTGCCGAGGATGCAGGCAGCGTTCAAGGCTTCATGCCCGTATATACCCTTACCCGCACGTACAACGATGCGGGGGTTACGAAAACCAGCGTTTCTACAAATATTACAGAACCAAGCTGGAATACTGTTGCCGTCGGCCCTTATATAACCGGGGAGATAGACGCGAGCCCAGGCGACGAATATAAGCTGGTGTTTTCAAATACCGACGTCGGCGCACACGAACTCACGGTAAGAAAGATAGTCGCAGGCAATGCGCCAGCGAGTGAGGCAGAAAAGCAATTCAAGTTTGAAATCCTCTACATGGACAGCCTCCTTGGCACGCCCAAGCCCTGGCCTTTGCCATTAACGGCTGATCAGGGCAGTTCAGTCGCTATGTATGTAGAAGGGGTTGAGCAAATCCAGATTGAAAACAACGAAAGCGGCGAGCCGACAATACTGTTGCTGAAGAGCGGGCAGTCCGCGACTATAAAGAACCTTCCCGCAGGAAGGTATAAAGTGTACGAGCATCCGGAAACAAACTACGACACGGCATACGTTATAGACTCCAGCAGCGTCAAAACGGCAGACTTTGGCGAAACTGATGTATTCTTGCTTAGCGGCAATAAAAGCGTGGCATTCACTAATTCGTACACTACGGAACCCCGGAGGACAACACGAAGCTACTCGCCTACATTCATTGCCCCGTTGAACCTTGCTGACCTGGATGGCGGCAATCCCCTGACAGGCACGGGCAACGCTGGGAGGGTGCCTTTCGACCCTGACTCCCCGGAGGCAAGATTCCCGCCTGACGCCCGCATTGACAACCTGATTCCGTTAGAACCAGGTTTGTACACTGAGGTTGACGACGACGGGACGCCATTGGGCAATTGGCGGTGGGATGAAGCAACGGGCGAATGGGTATATGAGGACACTCCACAGCCCACTGCAGTTTACCTCTCGAAAACCGGCGGCACAGGAATTGCCGGAATTGCCGTGGTGGGATTAATTGGCGTGTTTATCGCTTTTGGAGCGTCCCTGATTGGCATAGTTTTGTGGTTGCGTCAAAAATCCAAAAAGCGGGTGCCACGCCCTTAGGGAAACATTTCACTACAGTTCACGCCCCAGCTGCACTGGCGGCTGGGGCGTGAACTCTACCAACATATCTAGTATTCATTATCCACAAAAAAGTTTCAAAAAAACCATTGACATTAAAGTTGCTTTAACCCTTATCCTACTAATATGATGGTTGGTATTATCATCGCAGTGCGCAAATAAATCATTACGCGTGCAGCAAGCCGGAATGCGACTAGAAAAAGCCAAACCACATTTGACCACTGCCGGTTTGTTTGGGGATAAGGAGTTACTGAACAATGGAAAGGGATAAAAGGTATATAAGATATATAAGTGAAAAAATATATAAAAGGGATAAAAGGGACAAGAAACATGAAAGACTTAAAAGCCTTGAAAGACTTGAAAAACTCGAAAAATTTGAAAGGATTGAAAGGCTTGAGAGACTAAAAAGACTTGAAAGATCGAAAAGACTTGAAAGACTTAAAGGAATTGAAGGACTCAAAGGACTTGAAGGACTAAAAGGCTTTGAAGGCTTTGAAGGACTGGAAAGATTGGAAAGACTCAATGGGCTAGAAAATCAAGAAAGCCCTAGAAGGCTTGAAAGCCTCAAAAGACTCGAAAGACTACAAAAAAATGAAAGACACTTAAGAAATGAAAGATACAAAAGATATATAAGAAAAACTATGGCTGTTGCCCTGGCCATTGTTGTGTTAATCCTAGGCTTTGAAAGCGGGTTGCATGAATCAGGTAGCTCATATGCGGCTAGCGAGGAAGAAACTGCGACGCTGACGGGTGGAGCGGGCCAGCAACAATCAACTGGTGTTTGGCGGTACGCCACTAACCCCTTGCATGAGTACCTGGAAGGCAGAGGTGGCTTTTTAGCTCAGAAGAATTACTTGGAAGACGTGGGCGGCAATGTAAAGCAGAAGACTTCCCTAGAAAGCGGGGGCGGCTACGCAATTCAGAAGAATTACATCTCCACTGCAAGCACACAGGGCCTTTCCACTGCAAGCACCCAAGGCCTTTCCACTGTAGGCACCCAAGGCCTTTCCACTGCAAGCACCCAAGGCCTTACCAGTGCAAGACAGCCAGCCCGCCGCGAAAGAAACAGCCGTAGCATTGATATTTTTCAAATACTGGTAATTGCCGTTTCAGTAGCTTGCCTTTCAACCTTTATTCTTCTGGTGATCTTGATTCACAGTATAGGCAGGGAAAGCAAATATTTCCATTTGGAAAAAGACGCAGGCAAAGCAAATTACATGACAGCCGACGAAATACTAAGAGAAATTACACGCCTATATTAGTAGAAGAGGGGCGGATTCAATATCCGCCCGCCATTAGGCATGCAAAAAACAAGCATGCGTAGGGGCGGATTCAATATCCGCCCGCCATTAGGCTTGCAAAAAACAAGAATGCGTAGGGGCGGATTCAATATGAGATTACTGAAAAACCTGCTTTTGTCATTGAGAGCGGAGCGAATCAATCCAGAAAGCCGTATTATTCCTGGATTGCCGCGTCGCTCCGCTCCTCGCAATGACGGCAAGGGAGACTTTTTCAGTGGTTTCTTCAATATCCGCCCGCTAGTATGTATGAGAATGTGCAAACAACCGGAAGCTTCAGGCTCTACAGACCACTAGGACCCCTAAAGCGAAACAATTTTGTCGTCAAGCGACGGAGAAAGTTTTTCAAGGCCATACCGTCTCACTACACAGGTGTTTTCAACGCCGACGGCTCCAACCCCGGGTAGAGTGAATTTGGGTTCGATTGCAATGACCATCCCTTCTTTAAGTGCAGTTTTGGATCTATGCGCCAAAACCGGCATCTCGTCGAGTTCAATGCCGACGCCATGCCCCACAAACCTGCTTTTTTGCTTGTACCCCATGAAGTATTCCCCAAAACCGCTTTCCTCTGCCATTTTTACCGCTTCTTCGTAAATATCCCCGCATACTGCGGACGGTTTTGCACATCTGATGATCATGTCCTGTATTCTAATCGAAGCTTCATGCGCAGCCAAAGCCCTGTCAGGGGCTTTCCCGATAGAGAAAGTTCTAGAGGTATCCGAAAGGTATCCGTCAAGGTTAGTCGCAAAGTCAACAAGAACAGTTGAACCCTCTGTTAAAATGGTGCCGTTGGCACCTGCGGGCAGGGCTTTGCCAACGCCTGCGCCCCCTACCGCATAGTCGTATGGAGAAGGGCTTATGGCGTTATGCCCCGAAACAATAGAGCTGCCATTTCCCTCAAAATATCTGCTGAATTGACGAATAAAACCCAAATGTCCACAGCGTTTCAACAAATAGTCTATTTCTATCCAAAGCTCAGTATCAGTCATGCCTCTTTTGTACAGGGATGGGACGCTGTTAAATATGTAGGACGCCGTGTCTGCACCTTTTATTATACAGGACAGCTCGTAGGGGGTCTTCACACTGCGCACCTCTCGCATCACTTGGCTCGCTGGTAGGAAAACAGTGTTGGAAAAGGCTTTTTGGAGCCGAAGCGCTTCCGAGTATGGGATCTGCCCATCTTCAAAGAGCATAGCCGCCGGGGTTTCAAACCCGCGCGACGCAAGTATTTCTGGTATTTGTTCGGGCTTTCTGACGTGTTCGGCATTGTCAAGCCTACATTCGCCAGATTTCTTGACAAAGCATATTGGCTCGCCATCCGTCGGCAAATAGTAATACCCATTAAACACTGTACCTGTTGCGTAGAAAACATTGCCTAAACATGTGAGTAACAACGCGTCCGCGTCTGCTGCTTTGACCGCGCTCCGGATAGCTTCTGTGCGGGCAGCAATATCTATCCGCTCTCGAGTGTTTTCATCTACATTTTTTTTTACGTCTTGCACTATGTCTCGACCTATGTCTTGCCCTATGTCTCGACCTATGTCTCGACCTATGTCTTGCCCTATGTCTCGACCTATGTCTTGACATATATCTTCACAAGCGTCTTCGTTTAGGTCTCCCCTTATTCTTTCAATAATATCTTCATTTGTTCTTTCCATAGTCAAACTCTTTCCTCTCTTTGTTGTCGCTGCTAATCGTTGATGCGCCGCGCTCAAGGGCGATAATACCTGTACGGGCAATCTCCATAATCTCATAGTCGGCAAGCGTTTCCAGGAGGGCTTCTGTTTTGTCTCCTTCCCCAGTCATTTCTATTGTCAAGGTTTCGCGTGACACGTCAATCGTTTTTGCCCGAAATATGTCCACAATCTGTAGTACCTGGCTCCTCATCTTGGGTGTTGCTTTCACTTTAACCAGCACTAACTCACGGCTGACAGAGGACTCCCATCGGATAGCCTTTACAGTGATTACTTGAATGAGCTTGCCGAGCTGTTTGACAATCTGATCAACCGTGTAGTCGTCGCCTTCCACGATTATTGTCATTCTTGATATTTTGGGGTCATGTGTCGTGCCGACCGCAAGGCTTTCAATATTAAACCCTCTGCGGCTGAACAGCCCGGCGACCCTAAACAGTACGCCGGGGTGGTTATAAACCAAGACTGACAGTAAATGCTTGTCCATATTGCTTCTCCATAACTGTTTTCTATATTTATCTTTAAGTGAGTTTCAATTGCGCTACGAGTGCTCTTCAATTGCTTTTCAGTTGCTTTTCAGTTGCTCTGGAATCGTTCTTGAACTGCTAATCAATTATGCGTCAATTGTTTCCCTATAATTGGTTTTCTGCAAGGCCACCGTCTCTTGTGCCGGGGTTGTTTGTCTGGGCGACTAGCAGATCCTTTGACATGCTAAGCTCAATTAGGGCAGGTTTTTTCTTGGCAAGTTTTTTCTTCAAAACTGATTTGAAATCTGCTACACTGTACGCTTTCACCCCGTCTACAGAATATGCTTCGGCAAGCTTCACAAAATCCGGCCCGCGATCCAGGTCGGTTGCAGAAAAACGCCTTTCATAGAGCAAATGCTGCGACTGCCGCACCATGCCCAATGAATGGTTGTTTAATACGACAACTATTACTGGGAGTCCATAATGCTCAATTGTGGCAAGTTCTATTGAGTTCATCCTGAAGCTTCCGTCACCAGTTATTAGGACGACAGGCCTTTTTTCCGAACATAAATCCTCTATGCCAAAACACGCGCCAACAGCTGCGCCGGTGCCAAAACCCATGGCCCCGTAACCGCCGCTTGTCAAGAGTGTACCCGGTTTTAAAAATCTATAGTATTGGACGGCCCAAAGTTGATGTTGCCCAACATCCGTAACGATAACCGCGTCGTCGGCTGTTAATTCCCTAACGGCCTTCATGACCAACATGGGGGAAAGGGCTGTGCCGCCGTCGCCACCGCAATTGCTACGGCTGCTGCCATCATCACCACTGTCATTGCCCCCACAATTGCTACGGCTGCTACCATCATCACCACTGTCATCGTCACCGCAATTGCTATGGCTGTTACCATCATCACCACTGTCATTGCCCCCATAATTGCTTTCGATATTACTGCAAGCGCAGGGGACGGCGGCTTTTTGGGCCTTCTTAAGAAAATCGATCCTTTCAAGCCATTCCTTTTGACCGAATTTGCCCGTTTGGGGTGCCAGCTTTGTTATTATCGCTGAAATAGCGGCCCTTGCGTCGCCTGTAATATGATGCTCGGCCTTGATGTTTTTGTTTATCTCGGCCCTGTCAATGTCAATATGGACAATCTTGGCGTTTTCGGCAAATCTGTCCATGTCTGTTGCAACCCTGTCGCTAAATCTTGTGCCAATAGCGATTAGCAGGTCGCACTCGGCCAATGCAGCATTTGCGGCTTCTGTACCGTGAATACCGACCATTCCAATGAAGTGTGGGTCGTCGGCGGAAACAGCGCCGAGACCCATCATTGTGAGAGCAACCGGTGCGTTTATCAACTCGGCAAACGCAGTAACCTTTTTCGACGCATTTGACCTGATGACGCCGCCCCCAGCGAGTATTAGTGGTCTTTTAGCACCACTAATCAAGCCAGTCAGGATATTTATGTCGTCAAAACAAAGTCCATTATACAGGCGCCCATAGTAAGATGGAGGCAAGAGATTTGCGGCAGGGAAAGGGTGCCCCACCCCGCCCGCTGTTTCAGCTGTGTTATCTATTTTAGTTGTGTTAGCTATATAAGCCGTGTTATCTGTATAGGCTGTGTTAGCTATATAAGCTGTGTTAGCTGTACAAGCTGTGTTATCTGAATAAGCTGTGTTAGCTGTACAAGCTGTGTTATCTGTACAAGCTGTGTTAGCTATATAAGCTGTGCTAGCTGTATAAGCTGTGTTATCTGTATAAGCTGTGTTAGCTTTGTTATCTGTATTATCTGTATAAGCTGTGTTATCTGTGTTAGTTGTATTAGTTGTATTAGCTGTATTAGCCGTATTAGCGTTGGTGGGTGTGAAACCCGCTATATTTGAGATACTGCTATCAAGACGCACAAAATCCGCCTTTTCCATCTGGACATCCTTTGGTATGTCGATTAACACAGGCCCAGGCCTTCCGCTTGCCGCTAGCAAAAATGCTTCCCTTATGGTATCAGCAAGCTTATTGACATCTTTGACCATGTAATTATTCTTTGTCACGGGCATGGAAATGCTTGTTATGTCTACTTCCTGAAAGGAATCCCTGCCGATTAGCCGGGTACCCACATTGCCAGTAATAAAGACGACAGGGGAGGAATCCATATAAGCTGTTGCAATGCCTGTTATGAGGTTTGTTGCTCCTGGACCCGAAGTTGCAATGCACACGCCAGCCTTGCCCGTTACCCTTGCATAGCCGTCTGCGGCGTGCGCGGCCTGTTGTTCATGCGATACAAGCACATGTTTTATTTTTTTTCTGTATTTATACAGTTCATCGTAGATATCGATCACGGCAGCCCCCGGAAAGCCGAACACGGTTCTGACGCCCTGTTCCAGTAGACATTTCATGACGATCCTTGCGCCTGTGATTTTCAAAAAAACCGCCCCAATTCATCTAAGAAGCGTGTTATCGTCTCTGCGAGGTTTCCCACTGGGACGGCTTCTTTTAGGGACTTGTCTCTGCTAACTACCTCAATATTGCCATTTTTTAGGTTTCTTGGGCTTATGATGACCCTTACCGGAACCCCCAGCAGGTCAGCGTCCGCGAACTGGACCCCGGCGCTTTCGTTCCGGTCGTCCACTATAGTTTCAAAGCCTACATCACAGAGATTGCCATAGACTTCCTCCGTTGTTGTCTTAACGTTTTCGTCGTCGTACCTTAACGCGCAAATGTGAACCTGCCAAGGGGCTATTGAAACCGGCCAAATAGGGCCGTTGTCGTCGTGGCAGACTTCCAGCACAGACGCCATCAACCTGCCAACGCCAATGCCGTAGCACCCCATTATCGGATGTTTTGACTCGCCGTTGCTGTCCGTAAACCTCATGTTCATGGATTTTGTGTATTTGTCTCCAAGTTGAAAAATGTTTCCTACTTCAATGCCCCTGGATATTCTGATTTCACCACCGCAGTGAATGCAACGGCTCCCCTCTTTTACCTTAGCAATATCAACGAAACTTACGTCGGGAAAATCCCTTGAGATGTCCAGCCCCACCAGATGATAGTCATTTTTATTGGCTCCGCATGCCATGCCAATGGCCCCTTTTAGTGAAACGTCAAACAGTACCGTAGCCTTGCCCTTGTCAAGCCCGATGGGCCCCATAAATCCGGCGTTTGTGCCCGCTTCCGCGAGAAGTTCTTCCGGGGCGGGCACGATGCCAGCCTTAAGGTGTATTTTCAACTTCGATTCATTGACGTCGAGATCCCCTCTCAAAAACACAATCAAAGGCTTGTCCATGCCGTCCACTTGATATGCCACGGCTTTCGTCAGGCGCTCCTGCGGGAGGCCTAAGAAAGAGGATAAGTCTTCAATGGTCGTGATTCCGGGAGTGTGTACTTCTTCGACAGAGAGCGGGTTGCCAGCCGCAAAACCCGTGCCGCATTCAAGCGTTGGGGGGACGGGGAGTGTGGCTTCGGCAACCACGGGGAGTGTGGCTTCGGCTACCTCCATGTTTGCCTTGTAACCGCAGCCGTTGCCATCGCCGTCGCCGTCGCACAGGACTATGGTGTCTTCGCCTGCGTCGCAGAGGAGCATAAATTCATGCGCAGCACTGCCGCCCATCATCCCGGTGTCTGATTTGACGGAAACCACTTGTGGTATGCCGGCCCTCTTGTAGATCCTATGGTATGCGTCGTAACACTTATCGTAATATGTTTGAAGGTCGTCCTGATCCACATGGAAGGAGTACCCGTCCTTCATGGTGAACTCGCGCACCCTAATGAGTCCGCCCCTGGATCTTGGCTCGTCTCTGAATTTAGTCTGTATTTGGTATATCATGAAAGGCATTCTCGTATGGCTCTTGATGTCGTTTCTGCACATGTGGACGGCAGCTTCCTCATGGGTCATGCCAAGCAGCATTTCGTGCCCGTTCCTGTCTTTAAACCTGAGCAGCTCGGAGCCGACCGACAAGTAGCGGCCAGACTCGTCCCAAAGCTACCTTGGCATTGTGACCGGAAACATTACCTCTTGTCCGCCGATCCTGTCCATTTCCTCGCGCAGGATATTTTCAATTTTGTGTGCGATCCTCTTTGCGGGGGGCAGCAACGAATAAACGCCTTGTGTAACTTGCCGGATATAGCCCCCCCTGATCATCATCGAATGGCTAATGAGCACCGTCTCCGACGGCTGTTCCTTAAATCTTTCCCCAACCAAACTGCTTAATCTCATGATAATTTCGAACCTCCAGGCCAAAGGTAGGGAACGGCGCCAACCGCCCCACTGTTGTCAGTTTCTATTTCCATTTCCATTTCCATTTCCATTTCCATTTCCATTTCCATTTCCATTTCCATTTCCATTTCCATTTCCATTTCCATTTCCATTTCCATTTCCACTTCTAAAACTTGAGTGACGAAACCTTAATCACGCCGTCAATCGCCCTCAGCCGATCCAGCACTTCTTGCGTCACTCTGTCGTCAACGCTCACAAACGCCACAGCTTTTTCGCCCTTCTTGTTTCGGCTCCATTGCATGGCGGCGATATTGTAGTTCATGTTCCCAAGTGACGTGCCAATCTTCCCGATCATGCCGGGGCGGTCGATATTCTGTATGGCTATGACGTTTGGGGTAGGCTCAAAGTCGAGCTTGTACCCGAAAAAGTCTACAACCCTTATTTCCTCTCTAGCGAAC